>Ga0196963_10001172_pt1 | contig 19044 bp, 15 predicted proteins | sample S1_5metaG_FD_148600 | JGI IMG/M metagenome (GOLD analysis project Ga0196963, IMG submission 148600) | Soil microbial communities from Anza Borrego desert, Southern California, United States - S1_5 | ecosystem: Environmental > Terrestrial > Soil > Desert | place: USA: California | collected... | reverse complement strand
CCGTCGGCGGACGTGGACGTCCGCGGTCCAGGCGTCGCCGGGCGGCCGGGTCGTCGCTTCGGGCCGCGGCTACTCCGGCGAGCCCTCGAGCTCGATGCCGACCTGCTGGAGCAGGCGGCGCTGCGCCGACCAGATGCGGGTGCGCTCGGCCGGCGTGGTGTCGTCGTAGTCGAGCAGGTGGAGCACGCCGTGCAGGATGTAGAGCACGATCTCGTCGCTGTACGTGCGCCCACGCGCGCGCGCGACGGTGCGCGCGACCTCGGGGCACACCGCGAGGTCGCCGAGATGCGTCAGCCCGGTCTCGGGATCGTCCGAGCCATCGGGGAAGGTCATGACGTCGGTGGCGTCGTCGACCGCGAAGTGGCGCCGGTGCAGCGCGTCCGATTCCTTGGCCGAGACCAGCAGCACGGTCAGCGAGCAGCGGCTGCGGCCGGCCTCGGCCAGCGCCAGGTCGACGACCTTCTGCGCCTTGGCGCGCTCGAACGGCGGCGCCTCGCACTGCGCGACATAGGTGAGCTTGCAGCCGTTTCATCGGGGGCTCGTCGGAGGTGCGGGATCGATCCGACTACCATGCCGAACCGCGCCTGGTGGCAAGCCGCCCGCGGCGGGTGCTGCACGCTCACGAGCACATCTCGATCAGGCGGCTCAGGCAGCGGCGGTACTTCTTGGCGAACGCCTGCTGGCAGTGCTCCTCCGGGAACAGACCGGCGAGCGGCGACGCGCAGCGCACCGTCAGCGCGCAGCCGGCGTCGTAGAGCCGATCGACCAGGTGGACGAAGCGCAGCGCCGCGAGCTGGTCGGTGAACGGCGCCAGGTCGAGGATCGCGAGGGTCGGCAGGCGCAGCGCGAGGCGGCGCAGGTTGACCACCGGCACGTCGCCGAGCAGGCGGTGCAGGGCGGCGGCGTCGACGCTCACCGCGTCCGCGGCGACGGCCGCATCGGCCGCCCAGCGCGGCGGATCGCGATCGACCTCGCGCAGCTCGCGGCGGCGCCAGTCGCGGCCGGGGACGTGCACGTCGGCGAAGGTGTCGGCGATGCGCGCGAGCTGATCGCGGAACTGGTCGACGAACACCCGGCCGACGCCGAGCTCGCCCGGCACGGTGTTCGACGTGGTGACGATGCGGCAGCCGCGCGCCACCAGCTCGACCAGCAGCAGGTCGGCCAGGCGCGTGTTGGCGGGATCGTCGAGCTCGAACTCGTCGATGCAGACCAGCTCGGCGGCGATCAGCTCGGCGGCGGGCGACGCGCCCTTGAGCACCACCAGGCTGATCGCGTCGCTGAAGCTGAGGTAGCGCCGCGTGCCGGCCGCTTCCGCGTAGCTCGCCGCGAGCAGGTGGGTCTTGCCGACGCCGAAGCCGCCGTCGAGGTAGAGGCCGGCCTTCGTCGCGCGGCCGAACGGCAGCCAGCGCCTGCGCCACCACGGCCGGCGCGCCTGCGCGAACGCGCGCACCGCGGCGACCGCCTCCGCCTGGCCGGCGACCGCCGGATCGACGATGAAGCTGGCGAAGGTCTTCGCGGCGAAACGCGGCGGCGGGACCAGCTCGTCCGCGCGCATCGGCGCCGCGAGCGAGCCGCGCAGTTCGGCGAGCTGCCGGAGGCCGTGGCTCATCGCCTCAGATCGCCTGCGTCGCCCAGCCGAGCCCGCTCGCGGCGAACGCCTCGGCGCTGGTCACGACCGCGCGCCGGCCGCGCGCGGGATCGAGATGCGCCTTGGCGCAGCGGCGGATATCGGCGGCGGTCACCGCGAGCACCGCGGCGCGGAACGGATTGAGCCGCTCCGGTCCGACGCCCTTGAGGTCGGCGAGGAAGCGCGCCTTGCCTTCGCCGGCGGGGCTGCCGGGCGCGTCGAGCCCGGCGATGACGCTGAGGATCGCCTCCTTCATCAGGTGCTCGTCGTCGGGCGCCTCGCCCAGCCACGCCAGCGCCTCGTCCATGTCGCGGAAGGTCTCGGCCAGGCGCGGGTCGCGGTAGCTGGTCAGGGACAGCACGCCGCTGCCCGCGTGCCAGTTGGCGTTGCCGCCGTACGCGCCGCCCTGCTCGCGCAGGCGCGGGTGCAGCACGTGGTTGGTCACCAGGCGCGCCGCCACCGCCAGCGCCGGCGCGTCGCCGTGGCCGAGCGGCAGGCCGGGCAGGCACAACGCGCAGTAGTTGACGCCGGTGGCGGTGGTGAAGGCGATGCCCGGCGCCTCGCCGGCGGCCGGCGGCGCGAAGGCGGACATCATCCGGCCGGGCGCGCGCGTCCACGAGCGCCGCACGGCGTCGATCACCTCGGGACGCGACGCGGCGTCGCCGACCAGGGCCTGGGCGCGCGCCCCGCCGACGATGCGCTCGGCGAGCGCCGCCAGCTCGCGGCCCAGCTCCGCGGCGGCGGCATCGTCCTCGAGCCGCTCGTCCAACGCCTTCAGCCAGGCCAGCCGGCCCAGGCCGCTCTGGGTGTGGCCGAGCGCGGCGACGCCGCCGAAACCGCGCGACGCGGCGCGCGCGGCGAGCATCGAGCCCTGGTGCTGGACCGCGTCCTGCATGCGCGCCAGCTGCTGCTCGACCAGCTCGCCCAGGCGTTCGCCCTCGTCGAAGCGCTGGCGCGCCAGGGTCTCGGCGATGACGTCGGCGAAGTCGCGGTGCCTGTCCGCGAGGCCCTTGCACTCGATCACCAGGAACGCGGCGGCGCGGCCGAGATCGTCGGGATCGGCGACGATCTCGGACCACGCCCACATGCCGCCGCAGTCGCGGTTGAGCCGCGCGGCCTGCGCCGCGTAGTCGCGTTCGCCGACGCCGAGCTGGCCGATGGTCTGCGCGTACAGCGGCAGCAGCTCGAGCTCGCGCGGCGACAGCGACGGCAGCGGCAGCGCGACCAGGTGGTGGAGGATGCCGTTGGTCGGCTGGACGAAGACCGTCAGGTCGTCGCGCTTCTCGCCGGTCGCCCAGCGCCGCTCGCGCGGCACGTCGCTGAGCGCCAGGTCGGGCAGCGTCGCCGGATCGTCGACCCGCTTCTGGTACGCGAGCAGCGCCTGCGCCTGCTCCTCGATGCGCTCCAGCCCGGCGGGATCGGCCTTGGCGATCGCCGCGACGTCGGCCTCGACCGCGCGCCGCTCGGCGGCGTCGCGGCGCTCGTGGAAGGTCGGATCGGGCTGCGCCTCGACCACGACGCGGCGCGGATTGTCGATCAGCCGCGCGCGCAGCTCCGCGCCGAGGAACGAGGGCTTCGCCGCGCGCGCCTTGAGGCGGTCGATCGCCGCGCGCTGGTCGAGGAAGGGCAGCGGGTCGGCGCCGTGGTTCCACGCCTGGATGCCGCGCAGGCACAGCTCGAGGCCGAACGGGTAGCTGTCGCCGCCGACCTCGCGGCGCGTCAGCTCGAGCTGATGCAGCGCCGCCGCGACCTCGTCGGCGGGCACGCCGGTGGTCGCGATGCCGGCGATGGTCGCGTCGACCAGCGCGGCGAAGCGGCCGTAGTCGGCGACGGCGAGGCCGTCCATCTGCGCGCTGAACACGCCGCTGCGGTAGTGCGCGGCGTAGCCGGAGCCGTCGATCGAGCGGCCGATGTCGGAGCTCTCGAGGGCGTGGCGCAGCGGCGCGCCGGCGTGGCCGAGCAGCAGGCGGTCGATCAGTTCGCCGGTCAGCGCCTCGTCGAGATCGGCCGCGTCGCCCCACGCCCAGGCGATGCGCGCGCTGGCGACCTCGCGCTCGTCCTGGCCCGCGGCCTGCGGCACCGGCACGCGCACGGTGCGCCGGCAGGGCGTCGTCGGCTGCGGCTTCGGCGCCGGCAGGGGGACGCCGGCGTCATCCGCGATGTAGTCGGCGAGGGCGGCGTGCAGCCGCTCCGGCGCGAAGTCGCCGTAGGTCGCGAAGCAGGCGTTGGCGGGGCGGTAGCAGCGGCGATGGAAGGCGACCAGGTCGGCGTGGGTCAGCTGCGGGATCGCCTCGGGCTCGCCGCCGGAATTGAAGCGGTAGATGGTGTCGGCGAGCAGCGCGCTCGCGCAGGCCTGCTCGACCTGCGCATCGGTCGAATCCATCGCGCCCTTCATCTCGTTGAAGACCACGCCCTTGCGCTGCCACCGGTCGCCCTCGCGCTCGAGCCGGTGCCCTTCCTGGGCGAAGTCGAGCGGGTCGAGGTTCGGCCGGAAGGCCGCGTCGAGGTAGATCGCCAGCAGGTTGGTGAAGTCCTTGTCGACCTGCGAGGCGAACGGGTAGGCGGTCATGTCCGGGAACGTCACCGCGTTCATGAAGGTCTGCAGCGACCGGCGCAGCATCTTGAAGAACGGATCGCGGACCGGGTAACGACGGCTGCCGCACAGCGCGGTGTGCTCGAGGATGTGCGGCAGGCCGCGGTCGTCGTCGGGCGGGGTGCGGAAGGCGACCGAGAACGAGCGGTGCTGGTCCGCGCACGCGAGGTGGAGATGGGTGGCGCCGCACGGATGCCGCCAGCGCTCGTAGGTGACGCCGAGGGAGGGGACCGGGACGCGTTCGATGCGCTCGAAACCGATGGATGGCATGGGGCCATTAATCAGGTCCAGGAGGCAAAGGCCAGAAGCCAGGGGCCCGGACCCCCGACCTCCGAGCCCGAGGTTCGGGCGCGGGCTGCCGGCCTCCGGCCGTTCGCGCCGGCTATGGGGCCCCGATCCGTTTCAGATCGTCCTGCGTCGGTTGCGAGCCTCCGACGCCCGACGTACCCTTCTCCCGCAATGCCGGCCGCCGTCGACCAGGAGCTGATCAACGGTCGGTACCGGCTCCTCCGGGAGATCGGCCGCGGCACCACGGGCGCGGTCTACGCCGCGTTCGACGAGGCGCTGGGGCGCGAGGTCGCGATCAAGATCCTCGATCCCGCGGTCGACGATCCGCGCCTCGCCGGGCGCTTCGAGCGCGAGATCGCCTGCACCGCCCTGCTGCAGCATCCCGGCATCGTCACGGTGTTCGAGAGCGGCCAGGCGCCCGACGGCCGCCGCTGCTACGTGATGGGGCTGGCGCGCGGCCGGACGCTGGGCGAGCACATCGACAAGCAGCGCGGCCTCGACGAGGGCGACGGCGGCATGTCGCTGCTCGAACGCATCGGGCTGTTCCTCAAGCTGCTGCAGATCGTCGAGTACGCGCACAGCCGGCACGTCGTGCACCGCGACCTCAAGCCCGGCAACATCATGCTCGGCGCGTACGGCGAGGTCTGGGTCCTCGACTGGGGCCTGGCCAAGAACCTGCGCGAGGAGGTCGGCGAGCTCAACGGCGACGCCGGCGCGGCGTTCGATCAGATGTTCGGCGATCCGGGCGGTCCGAAGCGCGGCGCGGCGACGGTGATCCTGCCCGGCGACGGCTCGGCGACGCAGCGCATCCCGGCGCCCGCCGCCGCACCTGCCGCGGGCGCCGCCGCGGAGGCGGCGACGATGCGCGTCGACGCGGGCGGCACGGCGACCCGCGCCCATGCCTCGCGCGCGCATCCCGCCGCCGACGCGAAGCAGACCCATCACGGCGAGCTGCTCGGCTCGCCGGCGTACATGTCGCCCGAGCAGGCGGCCGGGCGCGCCGACAGCGTCGATCGCCGCACCGACATCTACGCGCTCGGCGTGATCCTCTACGAGATCCTCACGCTGCGCACGCCGTGCGAGCTCGAGCCGGGCGAGCCGCTGTCGGCGCTGACCGATCGCGTGCGCCTCGGCCAGCGCGTGCCGCTGAGCGCGCGCTGGCCGGACGCGCCGCGCGGGTTGTGCGACATCCTCGAGTGGGCGCTCGCGACCGATCCCGGCGACCGCTACCCGGACTGCGAGATGTTCGCGGTCGAGCTGCGCACGCTGCTCGGCCAGCTCGCCGAATCCTACGCCGAGCACGAACGCCTGCGCCTGGCGCGCGAGCGCGAGGGCGCGTGGACCCCGGCGGGCGAGTGGGACTTCGCGGCCAAGCCCGGACTCGGACCGTTCAGCGAGCCGGGCTTCGCGCGTCGCGCCGAGCCGGTCGGCCAGGTCATGCATCCCGAGCTCGGCGGCCTGCTGGTCGGCGGCTGGGGCCTGCAGATCTACCCGCTCGCCGTGCCGGTCGGCGACGACGTGCGCCTCGAGATCGAGTTCGACGTGCGCCACGGCGCCGAGGTCTGGCTGATGCTGCGCGGCGTGCCGCCGCAGCCCGCGTACCAGTTCCGCATCGGCGCCTACGGCGGGCGCTGGCTGATGGTCGCGCGCGCCAATTCCGGCGCCGACCGCGACGTGGTCGAGCCGGAGGTGCTGACGCTGCGGCCGCTGCGCCACCGCGGCGCCGGGCCCGACACCACCGCGAAGCGTTCGCTCGGCCGCTGCCGGGCGGTGATCGAGGCGGTCGGCTCGACGCTGACGCTGACCCTCGACGGCGGCGAGCCGCTGACGGTCCAGGATCCGTGCCCGCTCAGCGGACCCCTGCATCGCCAGATGGCGTTCGCGACCTGGGAGGCGCACGCGATCATCCGCCGCGTCGCCGTGCAGCGCCGGCGCAGCCCGCTCATGCAGCCGGCGTACGCGGTCGCCAACGGCCTGCTCGACCAGAACCTCTTCGCGCACGCGGTGCACGCCTACCGGCGCTTCCTCGCCGAGCACCCCGGCACGACGCAGGCGGTCGAGGCGCGCTTCATGCTGTGCCTGGCGCTGCTGCGCTCGGGCCAGCTCAAGCTCGCCGAGCGCGAGCTGCGCGGGCTGCTGTCGGACTCGCTCGACCATCCGCTGGCGCAGGACGCGATCTTCGAGCTCGCGCGCCTGGTCATGGCGCAGGCCCGCTCGCTGGACAAGGCGGTGCGCGTCGTGCTGTCGTACCAGGAGGCCGGCGACTTCGTGCGCTCGCGCTTCGCCCTCGCGCTGGTCGGCGGCCTCGGCCAGCGCCTGCACGACCACGGCCTCGACGACGACCTGCTCGCCGACCTCGACCGCGTCAAGCTGCTGATCAAGGGTTCGCCCGATCTCGAGCCGATGCGCGCGACCATCTCGCAGGTGCTGTCGCTGCGCGCGCGCGAGCACCTCTTCACGCTGCTCGACCGCGAGGCCCACGACCAGGTCGTGGCCTTCCGCGCGGGCCTGGCCCGCATCGCCGCGTCCGGCTTCGCGCTGCGCGGCGTCGAGCAGCTGACGCGCTTCGAATACCTCGACGTCGCGCGGCGCACGCTGACCAGCAACGACCCGAAGCGCACGCGCGCCGCGATGCGCCGCGAGCCCGGCGATCCGTTCGCGGTGTCGACCTGGCTGCGCGACTGCCTGACGCTGATCGCGATCGGCGGCGGGCCGCAGGTCGGCGCCGCGCTGGTCGGCGACGACGATCCGCTCGCCATGGTGGTGCGCGCCGGCCTGCGCGCGCGCGCCGGCGACAAGGCGGGCGCGACGACCGAGCTCATGCGCTGCTTCGAGTTCACCGACCGCCTCGAGACCGACCGCAGCGACCACGTGATGCTCCAGGCGACGCGCCTCGGCTGCTACGGCCTCGGTTTCATCCCCTGGGCGCTGGTCTGGGAGACGCTCGGCGCCGACGCGCGCGAGCCGCACCTCGCGCCGTTCGCGGCGCTCGCCGCGTGGCTCGCCGACTGCCTCGGCAACGGCGAGGACGCCCGCCAGGGGTGGACGTTCCTCCTGACCGAGGGCTCGGGCTTCGCGGCGCTGGCGCGGCAGGGGCTGCAGCGCCCCTAGGCGCCCGCCGCGCCCCGACGCGATCCGGGGTGGCGGCGCCCCGTCGGCGGGATCCGGAACGATCGACGCGATCGCACGCGCGTGCGATCCGCCGCGCCTTGTCCACGTTTGCCGGGTCGGGTTGCCGAAGTCCGGCCCGCGACGTACCTTCCCATCGCTCCATGTCCTCGATCGCCGAACTCATCAACGATCGCTGGAAGCTCAGCCGCGAGATCGGGCGCGGGGCGACCGGACGCGTGTTCGCCGCCTGGGACCAGCACCTCGCGCGCGAGGTCGCGATCAAGGTCCTTGACGAGGCGTTCGTCGACGACGTCGAGATCCAGACCCGCTTCGAGCGTGAGGTGCGCACCACGGCGCGCCTGCTGCATCCCGGCGTGGCGGCGGTGTTCGAGAGCGGGCACACCCGCGCCGGCTGCCCGTGCTACGTCATGGGCCTGGCGCGCGGGCGCACGCTCGACCAGTGGCTCGACGAGGTCCGCCAGGCGAAGGAGCCGTGGAAGAAGGCGTCGCTGCTCGACCGCCTGACCCTGTTCCTGCGCCTGGTCGACGTCATCGCCTACGCCCACAGCGAGGAGGTCGTGCATCGCGACCTCAAGCCGGCGAACATCATCCTCGGCGCGTACGGCGAGGTCTGGGTGCTCGACTGGGGCCTGGCGCGCAACCTGCGCGACGAGCGCGACCGCGCCGGCGATACCGAGCGCGCCTTCGACGAGGTCTTCGGCGGCACCGAGGACGCGCGGCAGCTGTCCGCCGGGCATGCCGCGACCCGCCGGCACTCGCCATCCGACGCGACGATCACCGGCAACTCCGGCACCAACATCGCGGTGCCGAGCGACGCGATCGACCACTCCGGCGCGATCGTCGCGCAGTCCGGTCCGCGGCCGGCGGCGACGCGCGACGCCAAGCACGACTCGGGATCGCACGCCACCGTGCCCACCACCCACGGCTCGACCCGTCGCGTCGGCTCGGACGCCAAGGCGCGCGATTCGCGCGTCCGCGCGTCGAGCACCGCCACGGGCGGGCGCCCGCGCCCGAACCCGAGCGACCGCCAGGAGCGCAGCACGCAGCTCGGCGAGGTGCTCGGCTCGCCGGCGTACATGTCGCCCGAGCAGGCGCGCGGCAGGTCCAGCGATGCCGACCGGCGCAGCGACATCTACTCGTTGGGCGCGATCCTGTTCGAGATCCTGACCCTGCGCACGCCGTGCGTGCCGCGCGCCGACGAGGCGCTGCGCACCTTCATCGCCCGCGTCGTCGCCGGCGAGCGGGCGACGCTGGCCGAGGCCTGGCCCGAGGCCCCGCCGGCGCTGATCGCGCTGGTCGAGCGCGCCCTCGCGCTGCACGCCCACGACCGCTTCAGCGACTGCCGCAGCTTCGCTTCGGACCTGCGCAAGCTGCTCGCCGAGCTCTCGGCGTCGTACAGCGAGATCGAGCACGCGCGCCTGGCCCGCGAGCGCGAAGGCGCCTGGAACGAGCTCGGCAGCTGGGACTTCGCGGCGCTGCCCGAGCTCGGCCCGTTCGTCGACGCCCCGCTGTCGATCGGCGACCCGATGCCGCAGCTGCCGGCGGACGAGCTCGGCGGCGTGCTGGTCGGCGGCTGGGGCACGCACACCTATCCGATGGCGCTGGTCCCGGGCGACGACGTGCGCCTGGTGCTCGAGATCGAGGTGCTGCGCGGCAGCGAGTTCTTCATCCAGGCGCGCGGCTCGAGCCCGGGCGAATGCTACCAGTTCACCATCGGCGCCTGGGGCGGCCGCTGGATCGCCATCGCCCGCGCCGGCGCCGACGGCGCCAGCGAGCTCCTGACCCTCGCGCCGCTGCGCGACCGCGGCGACAGCGCCGCCATCGACCCGCGCCGCCGCATGGCGCTGCACCGCTGCCGCGTCGAGCTGCAGCTGGTCGGCGCCAAGCTGTCGCTGGCGCTGGACGATCTCGCGCCCCTGACGGTCCAGGACCCGATCCCGCTGTCGGCGCCGGCGAGCGGCGTGCAGCTGGCGCTGGGCTTCGTCGAGACCCATGCCGTGGTGCGCCAGCTGACCGTGTCGCGCCGGCGCAGCCCGCTGATGGTGCCGAGCTACGCGGTGGCCAACGAGCTGCTGCGCAGCCGGCGCTTCCCGCACGCCATCGACCTCTACCGGCGCTTCCTCGACGAGCACGGCGACACCGCCGAGGCCGCGGAGGCGGGGCTCATGCTGTGCCAGGCGTTCCGGCGCGCCGGCCAGTTCGCCGCCGCCGAGCGCGAGCTGCGCGACTACCTCTCGCGCTGGCTCGACCACCCGCTGGCCCAGGACGCGATCTACGAGCTGGCGCGCGTGGTGCAGCGCCAGACCGGATCGGTCGAACGCGCGACGCGCGTCGTGCTGTCGTACCAGGAGTCCGGCGACTTCGTCCGCTCGCGCTTCGCGCTGCTGGTCAACGACGCGCTGCGCAAGGTCATCGCCGACGACGGGCTGACGCCCGAGGTCGCCGGCGATCTCGACCTGCTGCGCATGCTCATCCGCGGCTCGCCCGACGAGGGGCTGATCCTGGCGACGGTCTCGCTCGGCGCCGGCTGGGCGCTGCGCACCTGGCTGTACCGCCTGCTCGACGCGCGCCGCTTCGACGACGTCGCGCTCGGCCGCGAATCGGGCCAGCAGATGGGCGAGATGGGCTACCAGCTGATCGGCTGCGCGCCGCGCACCCCGGACGAGGACGTGGTCCTGGCGCGCGCGCTGAAGGCCGGCGGCCACGCCGACGAGGCGCTGTCCTTCGGCGAGCACCACCCGCTGCAGGTCGGCCTGTTCGCGCGCGGCGCGCTGGCGCTGATCGGGCTGGGCTGCGTCGATCCGCTGATCGACGCCCTGGCGCCGCGCGACCGCACGCCGGTCGAGCGCCTGCTGTGGGCCGGCCTGTGCCGCCGCGTCGGGCGGACCCAGGAGGCGCAGGAGGAGTTCGAGCGCTGCTTCGCCTACACCGATGTGCTGGCGCGCGAGCGCTCGGATCCAGGGCTCATCTGGGCGGCGCGCCTCGGCGCGTACGCCCTCGAGCTGACGCCGTGGCAGACGGTGGTCGACGCGCTGCGCCTGCGCGTCGACGACCACGACGCGCTGCCGCTCGAAGCCCTCGCCGGCTGGCTCGCCGAGACGCTCGGCCGCATCGACGACGCGCGCCACGTCTACCGGGCGCTGACCGGCGTCCCCGGCCACGGCCTGGTCGGCTGGGCGGCCGCTGGCCTGGAGCGGCTGGAGACCGCGGTGCGCCGCGCCGGGTGAGACGGCCGCGGTCATCCCGGGCTGTCGGGATCACGGCTCACGACGCCCGATCGAGCACCCGGTAGCCGATCGCCTCCGCCACATCGTCGCAGACCACGCCGTCGCGCGCGTCGAGATCGGCGATGGTGCGCGCGACCTTGAGGATGCGGTCGTAGGCGCGGGCGCTGAAGCCGAGTTCCGTCGCCGCCTGGTCGAGCAGGGGGATGGCGCCGTCCTCGGCGCGCAGCATCAGGTGCAGGCGGCGCGGACCGAGCTGGCTGTTCGCGCAGCCCTGGCGCTCGATCATGCGCGCGCGCGCGGCCTCGACGCGCAGGCGCAGGCTGGCGCTGGATTCCCCCGGGTCGCCGCCGTGCAGGCTGGCGGGCGGTTGCGCGGGGACCTCCAGGTGCAGGTCGATGCGGTCGAGCAGCGGCCCGGAGATCCGGCCGCGATAGCGGTGCACGGCGTCGGCGTTGTCGATGCACGCGCGCGTCGGATGCCCGAGCCAGCCGCACGGGCAGGGGTTCATCGCCGCGACCAGCATGCAGCGGCTGGGGAAGCGCAGGCGCCCGCCGCCGCGGCTGATGGTGAGGTGGCCGTCCTCGAGCGGCTGGCGCAGGCTCTCCAGCACCGGGCGGTGGAACTCGGGCAGCTCGTCGAGGAACAGGACGCCGTGGTGCGCGAGGCTGACCTCGCCCGGCCGCGGCACCGATCCGCCGCCGATCAGGCCGACGCCCGAGACGTTGTGGTGCGGCGAGCGGAACGGCCGGGAGCGCATCAGGCCGATGCCCGGCGGCAGCAGCCCGGCGACGGAATGCACGCGCGTGACCTCGAGCGCCTCGTCGACGGTCAGGCGCGGCAGCACGCCGGGCAGCCGGCGCGCGAGCATGGTCTTGCCGGAGCCCGGCGGACCGATCATGAGCCTGTCATCTACAACAGGACCAGGACTACTTCTCTTTAGGCTTGGGCTTCTCCGGGATCAGTTGATCCAGTGGCGCGGAAGGCCGGGTGTAGTGCTTCCGCTCGCCTTCAACCAACGGTTCCGGGACGTGGTCAGGTCTCGGACGCTGGATCTTCTTTTCGTCGTCGGTGGTCATGGAGCCTCCGGCCCCAGCCTACCTGCCGCCTAGACCGGTAATAGCTACTTGAGAGGCTTCGGCTTCGGACGGGGCATCAGGACGTCCAGGTCAGGGCTGGGGCGGCTGAGGGACCCCTTGGTCGCCTGCCCCTTCTTGGCCCCGACCGACTTGAGGCCCGATCCCTTGGCCGGGACTACTGTCCACTTCCCCGTCCGGGAGTCGCGTTTGATCTGGAATGCGTAGCGGCCTGGCCTCTTGATGGTCACGCTGAACCGCGTCTCTGAATCCCGACGAGTAGCCTTCTTCGAAGCCGTCCCTGAAGCTCCCTTGGAGGACTTCTTCGTGGTCTGCTTTTTGATTCGAAGCGGTTTGGCCGACATCTCTATTGCCCCCTAAGGCGAGTGCGAAGAACACCATTAGCGAGACGAGTGACGCAAGGAAGAGGATGGCGGAAGCGATGACTAACCGTTGGCCGATGATATGGCATCGATTGGCCTCGATGTTTTCAGCCACCGCCCTTTCCCTGCCTTCAATCGGGCCCCTGACGCAAAGAGCCATCATTGCCTGGCACTGAGCTACAAAACCGTTCCCCACATGATGGAACGTGATCAGGAGGAGGATGAGGCCAACCAGTGCGAAGAACCATGCGATGAACAGGGGGCCGAAGGAGAACTCGCGCCCATCTAGCCACTTCAGGCCCAGTATTGCTGGCGAAAGGCCGATAACGAGTGATTGCAGGGTGAACAGCGTCTTCCGGAACTCGCCGTAGTTCTCTGCGGACCGCCCAAGGGAGTGCTTGAGGATTTCCGTATGAAGGGGGCGCAGGTCCGGTGATTCGTCTGCGGGCTCTGTGGGATTGTTCACGGGCAGAACCCTACTCGGGAATTGCCGAATGCCAGCGCGCCGAACGGCCGATATTTTCTAGAAAATGTGAGAACCCCTATCGTACAAGCGACGGGCGCGTTTCCCCCCGTATACCCCCGTCGTCCTAACCCCAGTAGCCTGCCTCCTACCTGTGCCATCCATCCACAGGACTTGTGCCACGCGCTCCTAACCCCTTGAAGCCACTCCCAGGGCCGACGGATACGCGATCCCTGGTCCACAACCTCGACATGATGGGGACGGGGACCAGCGCTAGCACCGGTGATTGACGCCTGTTTCTCCTTGGTTACAGCCACGATCGCCCTTGTGGGGTCAGTGGGGGACCACGGGCAGCGATCGTGCGTCACGGCAAGGACAGGGAGGGCGCGGTAGGCATCCCGAGGGTGCTCTCAGATTGAGCAGCGGGGGCCCGAGGGTGGCGGCGCGCTCGAGGCAGGCCCCGGATTCCTTTCGAGCGTGCGTCTGCTTGATGGAGGTACACGCCAACCGAAAGAATTGAATTGTCAGGGAATAGATCATTAATGATTCCACTTGGTATTAATTATCAACACGAACGTGTTGCGAGCATGGAGATTCCAGAGGACAAACCGATCCAAGGAACCACCACACATGACCACCGCGACCACCACCACCAGTTCAACCTCAGGCTCGAAACGGCTCGCCCTCGTGGCCGACTTGGATGCCCTCAACCTCAAGGGAGTCGCCCTCAAGGTCCACCAGTCGTGGGCCCAGTTCTACGTGGGGACCGGCACCCTTGGCGAGGACACCACCAGCAAGCGTCGCCTGATCGCTCGCCTGAAGCGCACCATGGGCGTCATTACGTCGCACGTCGAGATGCTCGCCCAGCTCAGGGACATCAACGCGGGGCTCAACCTGACCAAGCGGGAGATGGACGACCATCCCGGTTTGTTCGCCTGGCGGGACGTGCTCGTCGCTCGGATGATCGCCACGCCCGCTGCCACCGAGCATGACGTCGACGCCAAGCACCAGTTCCTCAAGGATGCTGATCGGGCCCTGACGTGGGTGTGGCTGGACGCGGCTCAGTCTCGAGCCCTGGCAGTGGGCATCGCTGCCGACGCTGAGGACATGAAGGCGTACCGCGAAGTCTGATCCCTGCGTCGCCGTCGCGTCCCTTGAAGGGCCCTCGCCACACGGCGGGGGTTTTCGTTTTCGCTTGGGGTTGGACCGCTCAGGACCTGAACCCCACTGGAACCGTTCGGGGTGAAGTGACCCTGCCCTATAACCCACCGGAGCCGCAGGCTAACCGGATGCGTGAAAGTTAGTGGCCCCTTTAACCCCACCTGAACCGTGACAGGTGAGAGTGCTGGCCACCTCTACCCAGAGGGAACCGCCGCGGGTGATTCCTAGGGCCTCCCCTAACCTGACCGCTTCCGCGAAATCCTAGGGTGACCCTTCACCCACCCGATTCCTTTCGGATGGCACATTTCGTATCCCTTGCCGATAGCCCTTTGCCGGCGGTCCTAGCCATTCTCTGACAGGCTGTCATGCATGGGTAGGTGGGGACCGTTTTGATAGTGGATCGCTCCTGAGGGCTCCCTGGCCTGACTCGGATGGCAGCGATTAGCCCCTCCCATAGCAACCAGGAACCTTCCCTGCGGAACCGTGCTTGGTGAGACCGCTCGTCACCTCTACCCGAGCGAAGCCGAACCGTCGCCGGTGGCATCGGGGCGGATTCTAACCTAGGCAGCACCCCCGCGCCTCCATTAGGCCAGGCCAGCCACAAGTTCCCGCCGCGCATTCTCTCACTGCGCAGGCTCAATTGTTTTTGCTTACCTCTCAATACCTATCCGTGTCCTCGAAAGGACCACCATGAACAAACGCAAGCTCACGCTTTACGTTTCTGAGCGGGCTGTGGCCCGAATGAACCTCCTAAGGTCCCACTACAAGTCCCTTCACGGACTCGACCTGACGCTTTCGGCTGTGACCCGAAGGGCACTCGATTCCCTCGTTAGGGAGCTAGGCCTCGCTGCTGCCTATGGGGAGTCTGAAGATGTCCCGGTCAAGCCCTGAGGCATGTGCTGGCCCTGAACGTGCAGGACAACTCAACCGGCTAATCGCGAGGTTCCTGATCAACAAGTTCCTGAAGGGCGAGTTCTCGAGTTCCTTCATGATCGTCACCCAGCGGTTCCTTAGGCAGAACGGAATCAAGGTTCAGACCATAGCTGACTGGATGCCCGGCCTGAAGCATGTCGCTGGTGCTCCTGTCAGGGGTGAGCCTGCCGACTCCAAGACCCTCGCAGACATCAACCTTCCGTTTCCATTGGAGGAATGACCTATGCCACAGCGCGTTAGGCCAGCCCAGCCTCTGACTCGTCGCCAGGCCCTATGGGCACTCGAAGGGGTCAACCTGGGTATCCATCCAAGGGACATCGTCCCGCTGCGCCATGCCCTTGAAGACCAGAACTTTGCAGTTTCCCGCTTCAATGCGATCACCTACCTCGACCCGATTGCGTACCCGATGAAGCCTCCCGAGGGCACCCCGTTTGTCGCTCCTCCGCCACTCGAAGACGACCTTGAGTAGCCCGCCACAGAATTCATACGGCTCACGTTAAAGAGATCCTTCTTAATGTCGTTCGTATGAATATTTCCATCGGACCTAAATGCCTACTGAATCATACCTTCGGCCCTTTCCGGGCTACCTGACCAAGCAGGCCATGGCTTCGGTGGGCAGGTTCTTCCGGTCAAAGGGCCACAACCCAAGCCCATCCATGGTCGCTGCCCTGGGTGACATCGCCCGGACCATCGAACAGATGGCCCTGGGTGAGGCTGATCGAAAGTTGTTCCTGAGCGACCTCGATCCGGGGACCGGCAAGTCGACCGTCATCAAGGCGTCGATCGATGCCCTCCTGACCCAGCAGGCCTATGCCCACGTGGGGGTCCTCCTCTGCGTCTCCCGACTCTCCGAGATCGAGTCCATGGTCCACGACATGGGTATCCCCGAGGGGATGCTCCACGTGCTCACCAGGGACGACGCGGTGAATGCCCTCGGGAAGGCTCCGATCAATGAGGCGCAGGTGCTCATCACCACGCAGCAGATGGTGGAGTCTCGGCTCCGGTTCTATCCCAGCTTCGAGGCTGCTGATCTGTTCTTCTACCGTGGTCAGCCCCGACAGGTGCGGCTCTGGGATGAGAGCTTCTCAGTAGGCCAGGCCATCACCCTCAACCCTGCTGACTTGGGGTTCCTCTTCCCTGTGCTGCAGCGCTTCAAGCCGGACCTGTACCAGTCGATCCGAAGGCTCTTCAACGCAGCCTCCGAAGCGACCGACGGGATGGTCTACGAGGTTGAGGACTTCGCGGCCAAGCACGGGGTCGACCTGAACGATGTTCTCGGCCTGTTCGATGAGGACGGGAAGGACAAGGAGGAGCGCACCCTCAGGGACGACCAACGGCACGCTGCCACGTCGCTCTGGTACATCTCAGGGAAGACCGTGACGGTCCGCTTGGATGGTCGCTTCGGTCACACCGTGATCGACTACCGCGACACGATGCCGCTCGATCTCGCGCCGATGCTGATCACTGACGCCAGTGGTCGGGTGCGCGATGGCTACCGCGACATGCAGGATGAGCGGAGGATTCTTGTGAAGCTCGAGTCTGCTCCGAAGAGCTACGAGCCACTCACGGTCCACGTGTGGAAGCGCGGAGGGGGGAAGTCGAGCTTCCAAGGATCAACTGGAGTCGACCTACTGGATGGCATCGCCAAGACCGTCGACACCAAGCCAGGGGAGCGGTGGCTCATCGTCCATCACCGAGCTGACGGCTTCCGCGTTGGTGATGTCGAGAAGGAGATCAGGAAGCGCGTGAAGGCGACACCAGGGGACAACCTGGCGTTCATCTCGTGGGGCAACCACCAGGCCACCAATGCGTACGTGGACTACGAGAACGTCATTTTAGCCGGCACGCTCTACTACCGCCCGTCCTTCTATGAGGCACTCAAGCGGCTGAATGCCGATCGTCCTTCAGGTGCCGGCAGGGTCACTCAGGAGGAGATCGAGCGGGTGATGCTGGGCGAGCATGCCCATCTGATCTTGCAGGCGTTGTGTCGTGGTCGCGTCCGCAAGTGCGATGGTGAGAAGTGTGCTCCCATGCATGCCTATGTCATCGCAAGCATGCGGAGTCACATCCCGCAAGCGCTGCCGGCGATCTTCCCCGGATGCACCGTCAACCCGTGGAAGCCAATCGAGGTGCCCCTGAGTGGTCGTGTGGCCAAGGTCGTGGCGTACGTCGAGCGTTGGCTCGCGTCCTCTGCGACTACGGACGTGCTCAGCTTCAAGACCATCTGCCATGACCTCCGCATCGGCAGCACTGACTTCGGGAACAACATCAGGAAGAATCCCGCGTTCCGCGATGCACTTGCAGAGCTGAGCTTGGAAGAGTGGACCACAGGGAAGCGCTACTTCACGTGCTTCCGCCGCGTCGTCTGTGGCTACGGCTTCGTCGAAGACGCTGCCTAGTTCACCTCATCCATCAACCGCATCACGAGCACCCAGGGCACATCGCCTTGGGTGTCTTCGTTTGGAGTTCTCTTCAATGGCCACCGACATCACCGAGTTCCGGAAGCGGAACCGCCTTCTGCCCTGCGAAGCGAGGGGGTGCAGCAACCGACGATGGTCCTCCTCCATTTACTGCGCCGGGCACGCCAGGCGTTCGAACCTCTACGGCTCACCGTACGGCCAGGTCATCGAAGTGAGGACCCTCAAGCCCTACCTGAAGGCTGCTCAGGATTTCCTGAAGATGCACGCAGGTGCTCCTCAGATCGTGGCAGCACTGAAGCTCCTTCAGGCCTTCATCGATCGCGGTCCATACGACTCACCGCAGACCGAGAAGCTGATGCCCCGCTTGCGTCAGTTCCAGGTGAGTGCGGAGGATGTCCTCCCGAAGCTCATCGCGACGTACCTCCTCGACCGAAGTGGCTTCTGTGCTGCTCTCGATCACCCAGAGACGCTGACCTTTGCCCTTGGTCGTGCAGTGCTCAGGACGGTGCCCCGTGCTCCGTACATCGGGGACAACGGCAAGCCGCGCAGTCATGCACTCCGCGCTGGCGTAGTCCGCGAAGTAGGCGGCTGGGTGCAGCGCGTCCTCGGCCACTTCTGCGTCAACGCCTCCAACAGCATCACCGCGATCTCCGCGCTCCGTCATGAGCGTGTCCTGATCGCCTCCGATCCATTCCCTCTCACAACCGCACAAGCTGCGGAACAGAAATAGGACATCCATGTCTCATCACTACGACTCCACGCCCACTCAGTACAACGGCCGTGTTGGTCCGCCCGAGCTGACCGCGAATGCCCCCACGATGCCCCCTGACGCATTCCGAGTCGACGCTCATGCAGGCACCGTGCAGGCGATCGGCGCCGTATCCTCCGCTTCCGCTCCCACCAGCGCCCCGACAGACCTACTCCACGCAGCTCGCGTTGCTGAGGGACGCCTCGGATCGCACCTCGGTGAGAAAGACCGGATCACCTTCAATGGCACCGAGACCACCGTTGGCGCACTGCTGACCGCTGGGTTGATCTCCAAGGGCGCCGATGGCTACATGCTGTCGCCCGAGGCGATGGGCAATGCAGCCCCGCAGCACGAAGCGACTCCGCAGTACGAAGGTGAAGCCTTCCCTGATGGCCTTGAGGAGATCGCGGAAGCGCTGCACTCATCCACCGATGTGACCACTCAGGTGGCATTGATCGGAGAGTTGGTCAGTAAGGGTTCGGTCTCGACCCAGACGCTGGATGCGATTGCCGCGACGAGCGGGGCAACTCGCGAGCAGGTGGCCTATGCCGTCTCTCAGGTTCAAGCTGGCTTCGAGCAGCAGGCTTCGGAGCGCCTCTCGCGCTTTGGCGATCCTGCGCTCATTCATCAGTTCGCGAAGGAGCACCTCCCGGCCGAACTGAAGGATGCGATGACGAAGCACGCGACGATGAGGTCGCCTGCGGTGTACGACAAGATTGGCACTGCCTACATCGCCGCGCTGGACTCGACTCCTCAGGGACGCTCGACCATCCTCTCGGGTAGTTTGGGCGGCTGGCATGCTCACGAGTCGAGCGGCAAGGTCATCGTATCTCATCCGACCAAGACGAAGGGCGCTCAGATCACGTGGTCCGACGCGGTCAAACGCGGGCTGATGGCTCCGAAGATGGGCGGCAAATGATCTGCGCCAACCACATCCCCGTGCGTGTGCTCATCGACTGCCTTCCGGATCATCCTGAGTTGATCCTCGGGCCAGTC
>Ga0196963_10001171_pt1 | contig 19046 bp, 17 predicted proteins | sample S1_5metaG_FD_148600 | JGI IMG/M metagenome (GOLD analysis project Ga0196963, IMG submission 148600) | Soil microbial communities from Anza Borrego desert, Southern California, United States - S1_5 | ecosystem: Environmental > Terrestrial > Soil > Desert | place: USA: California | collected... | reverse complement strand
GCGACCAGCCGGTCGCGCGCGCCCGGCCACATCGGGACGAGGTGGCTGAGGACGACCAGGGCGGTGGCGGCGGCAAGGGCGAGCAAGGGCGGGTCTCCCGACCGGAACGGAGGCGCCCCTTGTCCCGCGGCGCGGGCTGCGTGCCAAGGCGTCCCGGTGCCGCACCCGGCCGGACGCCCCGGATCGCAGCCGCCGCCCGATCGTTGCCCTGGAAATATTGGTAGCATCCGGATTTCATTCCCGCCAGAGTAGCGCCTCTTCCAGGCTGACGGGTACTTCAATCAGATGCGGAATTTCATGCTCCGGACCTTCCGCCGGTTCTTCCCCTCGGCCTCCCGCATGACGTTCAACACACCCGCCAAGCTGCTCCTGGACGCGGCGGACCTGCCGGCGCGGCTGTTCTACCCGGAGTTCAGGAGGCTGCCGCCCAACCACATGCGGGTGCGGGTGGGCACCGGCGGGCGCTACCTCGCCAATCAGGTCTTCCATCTCCAGGAGCCCAGGAACTTCTGGCTCTTCGCCTTCTCGCGGGGGTTGGTCCGGCTGGACCACACGATCCTCGACATCGGCGTGGGCTGCGGGCGGTTCGCGGCCCACATCCGGGACTATGTGCAGGGCCCCAGCCGCTTCACCGGCAGCTACATCGGCGTCGACATCGATGCGGAGATGCTGGCGTGGTGCCGCCAGGCATTCCCGCCGGACCACTTCCGCTTCCACCTGTCGACCGACGCCAGCGCATCCTACAACCGGACGGCGCAGGCGCCCGGGCCCTACCGCGTCCCCGAACCGGACGGCTCCGTCGACTTCGTCATGGCGACGTCGCTCTTCACGCACCTGCTGGAGGCCGAGCTCGACAACTATCTCCGCGAGGCGGCGCGGCTGCTGCGGCCGGGTGGGCACCTGGCGGCACAGTTCTTCTGCCTCGACCATCCGCCCCCGACCTACGGCGGCCGTCACACGTTCAGCCACCGCGTCGGCAACGCCCACGTGGAGTCGCTGGCCCAGCCCGAGGCGGCGGTCGCATACCGGGAGGCCTTCCTGTTCGAGCGTGTCCGCGCCGCGGGCCTGGCGGACCCGGAACTCATGACCGGCGGCGGCGGCTGGCAGCCGCTCCTGCTGTGCCGCAAGCCCTGATCGGGCAGGACGGGCTGCCGCGGCGCCGGACCCGCGCCGGGCTTGCGGCCGGCAGGCGAGATCGGCAAAGATGCCCTCCACCGCAGCAAGGCATTCCCGGATGTTGACCGCGCGATCCTGGAACTATCCGCTGGCCCTGGCCGTCCGCCAGGCTACCCGGCAGTACTGGCTGCCGCAGCGCGTCCGGGAGAAGATGGCACGCGTGCTCTTCCACCCGTCCCGCCAAGTCACCCACCCCTTCCGCGTGCGGCTGGACAGGCTCGTCTACCGGGGGGATTTCCGGGAATACCTGGATTGGCGGGTTTTCTTCCTCGGGTCGTTCGAACGCGAGACGGTCAACCTCTGCCGCTTCCTGGCCGGCCATGTCCGGCACCGCGCTTTCCTCGACATCGGCGCCAACAAGGGCCTGTTCTCGCTCCTGCTGGCCGGGAGGTTCGACCGCGTGGTCGCCGTCGAACCGTTGTCCGGCAACATCGCGAAGATGGAGCTGGCGATGGCCGAGAACGGCATCCGCACCATCGAGATCGCGAGGTGCGCCCTCGGCGATGCTGACGGCATGGCTGAATTCACCCTGCCGCCAGCCGGGAACGAGGGGATCGGGTCGCTGGTCCCCGGACACGTGACCAATCCCAGCGGCACGACGCTCATCCCGGTGCGGCGCGGTGCTGCGCTGTGCGAGGAGCTGGAGCTGCGGCCCGGGCTGCTGAAGATCGACACCGAGGGCTATGAGGCGGCCGTGCTGCGCGGCCTTCTCCCGGTCCTCCGGCGTGACCGGCCGTTCCTGGTGATGGAGATCGGGGAAAGTTCCAAGGCCGCGCTGGCGGCCGGCGGTGGCGTCATGGCCCATCTGCCGGAGGACTATGTCCTGCTGGAGGTCGCCGAGGCCAGCACCGTGCGCGACTTCTTCCTGACGCCGCTGGCGGAGGAGGAGATGCTGGCCCGCACCATCAGCAACAACCTGGCCTGCCCGGGCGAACACCTGCCGCTGCTGGGACCGTACATCCGGCCAAGGCGGCGATGATCCGCCGGGGCGGCCCGCCGGGGCCGCGGAGGAGTTCCCGATGAAGAAGGCGGTGGCGGCGGCGCTCGAGGCGGTCGCGCCGGCGGCCATGATCCGGTACCGGCTCTGGAAGCGGCACGCCCATTACGAGAAGGAACTCTGGCTCGTGCCGCAATGGGCCCGCCGGGACTCCGTCGCGATCGACGTGGGGGGGAACGCCGGCATCTGGGCGCTGCAGCTGGCGCGCTTCGCCGGCCACGTCCATTCCTTTGAGCCGAACCCCTTGTGCCTGCGCCAGCTGCGTCGGCTGGCCGCGGGCAATGTCACCGTACACGACTGCGCGCTCTCGGACCGGGCGGGAGAGGCGACGCTGCGCTTCGATCCCGGCAACACCGGCATCGGCACCATCGAGGGTGCCAACCCGCTGGACCGGGTCGGGAACCCCGGCATCCGGGACGTTGTGGAACGCCGGGTGCCAGTCAGGACGCTCGACTCTTTCGCCTTCAACCGTGTCGCCTTCGTCAAGATCGACGTGGAGGGGCACGAGCTGCCGGTGCTGCAGGGTGCCGCCGACCTCATCCGCCGGTGCCGGCCGGTCCTCCTGGTGGAGATAGAGGAGCGCCACAATCCGGGAAGCTTCGCCCGGGTCGTCAGCTACCTGGAGGCGTTCGGCTACCGGTGCCACGCAGTCGACCCGCGGACCGGCGCCGTGGCGCCGTTCACCGGCCGGCCGCCGGCGGCGGCGGACCACGCGGCGCTGGTCGCCAGGGGCGCCTACGTCAACAACTTCATCTTCCTCAGCTGAGGGTACCGGCGGCCGCCGCACGGGGTGCGCGGGAGGCGTAGCCCTCGGGATGGCGCCGGCGCCAGTTCCAGGCGGTGGCGATGATCGTATCCAGATCGCTCAGGCGGGGCGACCAGCCCAGGTCCCTCACCATGAGCCCCGGGTCCGCCACCAGACTGGGGGGATCGCCGGGGCGGCGGGGCGATATCCGCGCCGGGATGGGATGGCCGGTGACGCGCCGCGCCGTCTCCAGCACGGAGCGCACCGAATGGCCGGTGCCGGTACCGACATTGTAGCGGCAGCTGCGGCGGTCCAGCAGGTCGAGGACCCGCAGATGGGCCCCGGCAACGTCGCAGACATGGATGTAGTCGCGGATACAGGTCCCGTCGGCGGTCGGGAAGTCGTCGCCGAAGATCTCCACCGCCCGGCGGCGCCCGGCGGCCACCTCGAGCAGGATGGGGATCAGATGGGTCTCCGGTGCATGGTCCTCTCCCATGTCCCCGTCGGGGTGCGCGCCGGCGACGTTCCCGTAGCGCAGGCACGCCGACCGGATGCCGGCGGCCGCCTCGGCCCAGGCCAGGGACCGCTCCAGGAAGGCCTTCCCTTCCCCGTACGGGCTGGCCGGCCGGATCGGCGCGGCCTCTCCGATCGGGTCGTCCCCGGCGGCCTCGAACAGGTTCATGGTGGATGACAGGACGAACCGCGTGACGCCATGCCGCGCGCAGGCGCGGATCAGGCGGATACCGCCGGTGGTGTTGCCCTCCAGATAGGGGAACGGGTCGCGCATGCTCTCGCCCACCAGCGAGCGGCCGGCAAGGTGCATGACCGCGTGGAAGCGGCACCGCGTGAACAGCCGGTCCAGCAGCGCCTCGTCCGCCACGTCGCCGATGACCAGCCCGGCCCCGCCGGGGACGGCAGCGGCATGCCCTTGGCTGAGGTCGTCCAGGACGGTGACGGCGAACCCCGCCTCCAGGAGCGCGCGCGCGACGTGGCTGCCGATGTACCCGGCGCCGCCGGTGACCAGAACGGGAAGCGGCGGCATCCCGGGCTGCCTCAGGCGGGGATCGCGACGGCGGCGGGCTTGGCCGAACGGCCGGCGGCGATCCGGTCGTATATCCAGGCGTAGGTCCGCTCCAGCCCGGTCGCCAGCGGGATTGAGGGTTCCCAGCCCAGCCGCTGCCGGATCAGGCCGTTGTCGCTGTTGCGGCCCCGCACCCCCTGGGGAGCCGAAAGATCGTACCGCCGATGCAGGCGCACGCCGGCGATCTCCTCGATGAGATCGACCAGCCGGTTGATGGTGACGAGTTCCGCCGAGCCGAGGTTCATGGGGACCTCGACGTCGCAGGCCATGATGTCCAGCGTCCCCTTCAGGCAATCGTCGATGTACATGAAGCTGCGGGTCTGCTCCCCGTCGCCCCAGATCTCGATCTCCCGCCGACCGGACAGCTTGGCCTCCGCGACCTTGCGGCAGATTGCCGCCGGCGCCTTTTCGCGGCCCCCGTCGTAGGTGCCGTGCGGCCCGTAGACGTTGTGGTAGCGTGCCACCCGGGTTTCCAGGCCGAAATCCTCGGTGAAGTGGCGGCACATGCGCTCGGAGAACAGCTTCTCCCAGCCATACCCGTCCTCCGGCATGGCGGGATAGGCGTCCTCCTCCCGGAGCGCCGTGACCCCGGGGGACGCCTGCTTCGCCGCGTTGTAGACGCAGGCGGACGAGCTGTAGAAATAGCGGGCGACGTCCTTCTCCCGGGCGGCCATCAGCAGGTGCGTGTTGATCAGCACCGACAGCATGCACTCCGCCTTGTGGTGCTCGATGAAACCCATGCCGCCCATGTCGGCGGCCAGGTTGAACACCTGGTCGACACCCGCGCAGGCCGCCCGGCAGGCATCGATCTCCCGCAGGTCCATCCGCAGGTTGTCGGCGCCGTCGTGCACCTGGAACCACTCCTCGCGCGGCTTGATGTCGACGGCGCGGACCGAGGCGCCCCGGCGCAGCAGCTCGCCCACCAGCCAGCCGCCGATGAAGCCGCCCGCGCCTGCCACCAGCACCCGCTTTCCCCGCATGCCCCCCCGCCTTCCTTCGGCCCTGGCAACCCTGCCGTCCATTCCCCAACCGCACGACAGCCTAGAGAATAGGATAAGTGTATTAACGCTTTCCGGTAGACTCGTAAGCCATAATTTTGCGAACTGGATATGACCAAAGGGTGAGGTTGGATCCCCCTGTCGAATGCGCGGAATGGCCTTCTTCCTGACTGCCACGGGCCGGATCGGCCGGTTCGCGGCGTCCCGGCCGCATACGGCCACGCTCCTGCCACCGCCTCTGCTGATGGCGCTGGCCCTGTCATCCTCCACGGTGCTGCTGGGGGTGACCCCCCAATGGAGGGAGATCCACGCGCTGCTGGTGCTGGCAGCGGCCGGCCTGGCGGTGCGGGGGGGCGGCGCCGTGCAGGACGCGCTGCGCGCCGGCCCGCTCCTGGCGCTGCTGGTAGTGCCGCCGGTCCTCAGCCTTGCCGCGAACGGACACGCCCCGGCCACGCTGGCCGGCCTATCCGTCGTCGCCGCCTATGCCTTCGTCGGTGCGCGCTGGCGCAGCGAGGCGGCCCTGCGCGCGCTCCTGGTGACGGCTGCCATCGCGAGTGCCGCCTGCGCCCTCTACATCCTGGGCGAAGCCGTGGCCGTCAAAGGGCCGGCATCCTACTGGAAGACGCGTGACCTGGGATTCAGCCCCCAGCTCTCGCACAACCACAACTATGTCGGCCTGCTGGCCCTCTGCGCCGCGGTCGGATCCCTGGGCTTTCGGAGGCGGGCGGCGGGATACGGCATGGCGGTCGGGGCGCTGGTCCTGGCAGTCGCCGTCACCTCCCGCGGCGCCGCCCTCGCCATCCTGGTCGGCCTGTCGGTACGGCTGGCGACGGAACCCGGACTCGCGGAGGCCCTGTGCCGTCGGCGGCGCCTGTTGCTGGCGGCCGGCATGGGGCTTGTCGCGTTGGCGATCGCGTTCCACGGGCTGGTCGTGGATGCCGCGTCGGACATGCTGCTTCTGGCCTCCGAACGCCGCGGGATGAACACCGGCTTCAGCCACCGCTCAGACCTATGGGTGATCGCCTGGTATCACTGGGAGGCCCATGCGTGGTTCGGCAAGGGCTGGGGCGTCGATCTCTTCGATCCGCACAACGCCGTGCTGGAGGTCGCGGTGCGCACCGGCGCCGTCGGCATCGCGGGATATGTCGTCTTCAACGTCGTCTGCCTCCGGCGGGCCGTCGCCGGTTTCCGGTCGCCCGACCGGTTCGCGGCCATGGCCGCCCTGGTCACCGTGGCCTCCTACACGGTCTACGGCATCTTCGAATCGCGGGCCGTGAGCGCGGGCAATCCCTTGTCCGCCCTGTTCCTCATCCTCGCCTTCGCCGCCGCCTCACGTCCTCCGGACCGCGTCCTCCAGCACGCGCCATAGGGCCTCGGCCGTGACGCGGATGTCGAGATGGCGCTCGGCGTAGGCGCGCCCCGCCGCCGCCATGCGGGCGAGGTCCGCCGGCCCCAGTGCCGCCGCCCGGCGGAGGGCCTCCGCGGCGCCTGCTGCGTCGGGAGGGAAGAGGAGCCCGAAGCCATCGGCCTCCGCGCGGTCCCACGCCAGATTGGAGGGCAGCAGCACGGGCCGGGCACAGGCGAGCGACTCGGCGACGACGTTGCCGAAGTTCTCCCGGAGGTCGCCCCCCTCCAGCCCGGACGGCAGCACCAGCATGTCCGAACGCGCAAGCTGCCGGCGCACCCCCTCGGCATCGAGGTAGGGATGCATCTCGACGGCGCCGCCGGCCCCTGCGACGGCAGCCATGACCGAGCGCGCATAGGGATCCGGGCCCGTGTCCACCGCGCCGCCCACGATCAGCAGGCGGTCGCGCGGGCCGCGCTGCCGGAGCCAGATGCCGAGGAAGGCGCCGATGCCCTTCTCGGGCGAGAGCCGCCCGACATAGCACAGGGTCAGGCCGCCGTCCGGCGTGCGCGGCGGAAGCGGCCGCCACGCGTCGAGATCCAGCCCGTTGCCGACGATGTGCCGCGGCACGCCGGGAACCAGCGCGTCCAGCCCCTCCAGCTCCAGCGCGCTGGTCAGGTGCAGCGCCCGGGCGCGGCGGAGCGCCGGCAGCGTCAGCAGCCGGTAGTACAGCCACTTCAGCGGCTTGCGCCGCCGGATGATCTCGACGTGCGCCGGCATCAGGCCGGCGTGCAGGCCCACCACCATGGGACGTCCGAGCGCGAGGCACGTGAGCTGCGCCAGGGTGGTCGGCCAAGTGCCGACGCCGTTGACATAGACCGCCTGCGCCTCCCGGCAGGAGGCGAAGACGGCGGCGACTGCCCCGGGCCCGAATCCGAAGCGGGGCCACTTCCAGGTGCGGTAGAGGCGCACCCCGACCGGGGGCGGCAGGCCGACCTGCCCCGCGGCCAGCGGCGCGCCGATCGAGGCGTCGCTGGCGCAGAGGACGAAACGACGGCCCGCCGCGCTCCAGGCGTGCGCCTGCCGGGCCGCGCATTCGGCGATTCCGCCGAACCCCTTGGCCGGGGCGACGTGGGTCGAAACCAGGGCGACGTCGAAGGGTGGTCGGTGCGCCATCGTCACGCCCCTGCCGCCGCGGCACGCGGGCGCGCCAGCAGCTCCCGGTAGATGTCGAGGATCCGCAGGCCATAGGCGTCCCAGCCGCCGATCGATCCGATCCGCGCCGCCGCTGCCGCGGACATGCGGTCCAGCAGGCCGGGTTCGGTGGCAAGCCGCACCAACCGCTCCGCGATCGCGCCGGGGTCCCGGGCCGGAACGATGAAGCCCTCCACCCCGTCGTCGAAGAGATCCTCGGCCCCAGCCTCGCGGGTGGCAACCACAGGACAGCCGCAGGCCAGCGCCTGGGCCTGGACCAGCGCCATTCCCTCCTCCAGGGAGGGCAGGACCAGCACGCTGGCCCGCGCCATCTCGCGCGCCAGCTCCGGCCTCGACAGGTGTCCCAGTACCTCCAGCCGCTCGACGGGGAACCGCTGCAGCAGCGCGCCGGTATGCCGTTGCGCGGTGCCGGCCAGCACCAGGGTGGCGCGGGGCAGCGCGGCTCGCCGGAAGCCCGCCAGCAGGTCGTGCAGCCCCTTGCGGACGTCCAGCTGCCCGGCGAACAGGACGCGGAAGTCCGGATCGCGTCCGGCCGTGCGCCCGAAGATCCTGACGTCGGCGCCGTAGGGCGCGACGGCCACACGGCTCGCCGGCACCCCGCGCGCCAGGAACGTCTCGCGGACGAAGCGGGTCGGCACGGTGATCATGTCGGCGGCGGCGTATTCCACCTCCTCGCGCTCGATCATGACGGGATCGACGCCCCGCCAGGGAAGGCCCAGCCGCTCATGCTCCTCGGCCAGCACCCGGTCCTGGTGCCGGATGTGGGTCGACCCGCGGTCGCAGACATAGGCGATACCGCGCCGCTTCGCCTCGCCGGCGGTGGCGACGCCGGCCCCGGACAGGACGCACACCAGGTCGCAATCCGGGAGCGTCCGCGCCACGTGCCGGTCATGCGCCACGTTGGCCGCACGGGCCCACCGCATCTCCAGCGTCCGGCGGAACCAGGCATGGCGGATCAGGGCCATGTAGGGCGCCTGCAGCCACGGGAAGGGACGGATCAGAGCCGGTGCGACGCCGGTATCCCCGAGCTTGAACCGCGGGTACCCGGTGTAGATTGCGGTAAGCGCGCCGGACCGCTCGAGTTGGCGCGCCAGATCGAAGCTGTGGAAGCGCCCGATGGTGGAAAGCACGACGCGCATGCTAGGGTCAGGGTCCGTTCTTTCGTAGTCCGTTGATAATGCCGACTCCTACCGCTTCCGACGATAAAGTTCTGCAGCGTCGCCCCGGGCGCCGCCGCCCGGCACTCTGGGGGCCGACCGAAGCATGAGGATGCTGCTCCTCGTCAGCGACGCCTTCGGGGGTTTCGGGGGCATCTCGCGGTTCAACCGCGACTTCGCGGCAGCGCTGTCGACCTGGCCCCGGCTTTCGGAGGCGGTGATCCTGCCCCGCCGCGCCGGCCTGGACGTCGGCGGGCTTCCGCCCGGCGTCCGCCAGCTGCCTCCCCCGGGAAGCAAGGCAGGCTACCTTGCCGCCGCCCTGCGCGAGGCGTGCGCCGGCTATGACATGGTGCTGTGCGGCCACATCAACCTGACCCCGGTCGCGGCGGCGGCGGCCCGCTTGGCGGGCCGGCGGGCGCGTCTGGGGCTGGTGATCCATGGGGTGGACGCCTGGACACCTCGCTGGAGGCCGGGCCTGGGCGCCGTCGACCTGGTCCTGTCGGTCAGCCGCTTCACCCTCGACCGGTTCGGCGGCTGGGCCGGGCCGGCGGCGGCCCACGGCGTGGTGATCCCGAACACGGCGGACTTCGCGACCTTCACGCCCGGCCCCCGCCCGGCCGCGCTCGCGGCGCGGTATGGGCTCGAGGACGCGGAGGTGGTGATGGGGCTTGCCCGCCTTGACCTCCACGACCGCGAAAAAGGCTTCGACGAGATGCTGGAGGCCCTGCCCGGTCTCGTCGAACGCCGCCCGCGCCTGCGATACATGCTCTGCGGCGACGGGACCGACCGCCCCAGGCTGCAGGCGAAGGCGCGCGCGCTCGGCATCGCCGACCGCGTGGTCTTCACCGGCCTGGTTCCTGAAGCGGAGAAGGCGGACCACTACCGCCTGGCCGACGCCTTCGTGCTGTGCGGCCGCCAGGAAGGCTTCGGCATCGTGCTGCTGGAGGCGATGGGGTGCGGCGTCCCGGTCGTGGCCTCCAGCCGCGACGCGTCGGCCGAGGCGGTGGGAGGGGGCCGCATGGGGGAGATCGCCGATCCCGACAACCCGGACTCCATCAGGGCCGCCGTGCTGCGTGCCCTCGACCGCAAGCGCCCCCACGTCCCGCCGGATCTGGTCGAGGCGTTCGGCCATGCCGCGTTCGCCCGCCGCCTTCACGCGGCACTCGACGGGCTGCTCGCCTAATCGAGCCCGACCGCGGCGCGCCGGGCGGCGACGGCGCGGGCCGCCGCGGTCCGCAGCGCCGACCCGCGCTCCGGCAGGAACTCGGCGATGGCCGCGGCCAGGCGCTCCTCGTTGGCGTAGCCGGAGCGCCAGGCGCGTCGGCAGCCGGCCCGGGCGATGGCGGCCCGCGCCGCCGGGTTCCGCGCGAGCCAGCCGGCGTGCGCGGCAGCCTCCTCCACCCCGTCGAAGAAGAGCGCCTCGCTCCCCTCCTCGAAGGCGGCGCGGTGGGCGTCCGACCGCTCCGCCAGAAGCAGCGTGCCGCAGCCCGCGATCTCGAAGCTCTTGTGCGCGGTGACGTCCCGATGCGCGTGCGTGATGAAGGCGAGGCAGGCGCCGGCGCTCCAGATCGCTTCGCGGTAGGCGTCGCCATAGACCGGCCCGGCGAGGCGGAGGCCCCCGCCGGCGAGCCCGGCATGCCGCTCCCGCCAGAGCGCCCCCCGTACCGAAACGGGCAGGCCGCGCGCCGCCAGGCCGGCGACGAAGGACGGCCGCCCGCCGTAGGGCGAGCCGATGTAGGCGAGCGGGACCGATGGCTCCAGCCCGGCCGGGGGCGGGTAGTGCGTCCAGGGATCGAAGGCCAGGGGCATCAGGACGACCGTCCCAGCGCCCCGGGCCCGGTAGTCCTCCAGTCCGGACGGCCGCGGGACGATGTTGACGGCGAACTCCGGGATGGACCGCCGGATCAGGCGCATGCCCGTCTCGCGCGGCAGCAGGTGGAACGGATTGTCGATGACGTAGTTCACCGTCGTCCGGCCGGCATGCCGCAGCCGCCGGATCGTTTCAGGGTAGACGAAGGTCGGCTTGTCGAACCACACCAGGCCCGGGTCGAAGGCGGCAGCCTGGGCCAGCAGGTCGCGGTTCAAGCCGGCCACCACCGGGCCCAGCTGCAGGCGCGCCCGCAGGCGGACCGCCGCCCAGCCCCCCGCCGTCGCGCAGGGCGCCGTGTCCATCCCGCGGACCTCGAAGCCGATCCGCTCCAGGGCCTGGAGCCGCTGCAGCCCGGTGCCGCCTGGCGTCAGGTCGCCGACATAAAGGAGCTTCATGGGCAGGCGGAGCGTTCCGGCGCCGGGATCGATGCAGCCATTGCGACGCTAGCGGGGCCCCACCTATAGTGCAAGCCTCCGCCGCCCACGGTACCGTTCCTGATGCCATCCTCCCGCAAGGTCGCTTTCCTGACGACCCATCCTGTCCAGTACCAGGCGCCATTGCTCCGCCGACTGTCCGAGGAACCGGACATCGACCTGACGGTCTTCTATGCCAGCGACGTCACCATCCGGAACCATGTCGATCCCGGGTTTGGCCGCGCCATCGCCTGGGACGTGCCGTTGCTGGAGGGGTATCGCAGCGAGTTCCTGCCGTCATGGGGCGCCACCGGCGACATCACGCTGCTGCGGCCGTTCTCGCGCGGGCTCCGGCAGAGGCTGCGCGAGGGTGCCTTCGACACCCTCGCCATCCATTGCTACAGCCGGCCGCAGCACTGGTTTGCGGCGGCGACCGCAAAGGCGCTGGGGCTGCGCGTGCTTTTCCGCGACGAGGCGACGGAGATCAGCAAGCGGCGGGGAGGCACGAAGCGCGTGCTGAAGCGCGCCTTCTTCCGCACGCTGGACCGGATGACCGACGGCTGGCTGGCGATCGGCACGCTGAACGCCGCCTATTACCGCGCCCAGGGGATTCCCGACGCGAAGATCTTCATGACGCCTTATGCGGTGGACAACGCCTTCTTCCGGTCCGGCGCGCCCGGGGCGGGGCCGCGGATGCGGGCGGAGCTCGGCATTCCCGGCGGGGCGCCCGTCATCCTGTATGCCTCCAAGCTGCAGCGACGCAAGCATGCCGACCACCTGCTCGCCGCCTTCGCCCGGCTTCCCGCCCTGCCCGAGCCGCCGCACCTGGTGGTGGTTGGCGACGGGGAGCTGATGCCGGAGCTACGCGCGGCGGCCGCCGACGTCGCCAACGTCCATTTCCTGGGCTTCCGCGGCCAGCGGGAACTGCCGGCCTTCTATGCGATGTGCGACGTCTTCGTGCTCCCGTCCTCGTTCGAAACCTGGGGGCTGGTCGTCAACGAGGCCATGAACCTGGGAAAGGCCATCGTGGTGAGCGACCAGGTCGGCGCCGGCCATGACCTGGTGCGGCACGGCGAGAACGGCTTCGTCTTTCCGGTCGGCGACGTCACGGCCCTGGCCCGGGCGCTGGAGACGCTGTGCCGCGACCCCGCGCTGGCTGCCGCCATGGGGCGGCGCAGCCTGGAGATGGTTTCGGTCTGGGACTACGAGGCGGATGTCCGCGGGTTCCGCCAAGCTCTGGGGCTGGCGGCGTGACGTCGGCAGGCGCTTCCGGGCCGGGCCTGGGGCATCGTCTGCTCCGGGTGCTCGGCCACCAGCATTGGATCAGGCGGGGACGCGACCGGTTGCTGCGCCGGCTGGACAATCCGGAGGGCCACCCGCGGGTGCCGTTCACCGTCGACTTCTTCGGCCGGACCTATTCGGGCGACCTCGCGAACTTCATCGACTGGTCCGTCTATTATTACGGCTGTTACGCACGCAGCGAGATCCTGCTCCTGGGCGACCTGGTCCGCCACCTGCGGGCAACCGGCAGGCCGCGGATCACGGCCCTCGATGTCGGGGCCAATGTCGGCCACCACATGCTGTTCCTGTCGACGGTCGCGGACCATGTGATCGCCGTGGAGCCCTATGCCGAGGTGCGCGCCCAGGCGGCCGGCAAGATCGCGGCCAATGGGCTGCACAATGTCACGCTGCTGCCGGTCGGATTCGCCGCGGCGGACGCCGTCCTGTCCTTCGTCCCGCCGGCCGGCGAGAATAGCGGGACCGGCAGCTTCCACCACCCGGAGGGGACGGCGGGGACCATTCCGCTGCGCGTGCGGCGCGGCGACGATGCCCTGGCGGAGATCGCCGCGCCGCGGCTGGACCTGGTGAAGATCGACGTCGAAGGGTTCGAGCGGGACGTGCTGGCCGGCCTCGCCGGGCGCCTCGCGGCGGACCGGCCGGCCCTGCTGATGGAGCTGTCCACCGCGACCCGCACGGCGTTCGCCTCGGCGTCCGGGCTGCAGGAAGCCCTGCCGCCGGATTACGGACTCCACGCCGTGCGTGACCTTTCGGTGTCCGGCCCCTATGCCCTGGAGGCCTTCGACTTCCAGGGGACGGACGCGCTGCTCGCCCTGCCCCGGGAGGTGGCCGGCTTCGCCAGCCCAGGCCGGCGGCGCTCCTAGGTCTGCAGCACGCGCCGTTCCGTGCCCGCCAGGACCAGCGCGGTCAGGACGCCCGTCGCATAGGCCCCCGTATCGATGCCGATCCGGTTCGGCAGCAGTTCAGGGGCCTCGACGACCGTATGCCCGTGCACGACCACCTTTCCATGGTCGCGCGCGGAGCTGAGGAACGGCTCACGGATCCAGAGCAGATCCTCCAGAACCTGCCGGTCGAGCGCGCGCCCGGGACGCACGCCGGCATGGACGAACAGGTAGTCGCCCAGCTCCACCCTATGCTCCAGGGTGCGCAGGAAATGCCGGTGCGCTGCCGGCAGCGCGGCGTCCAGCCTGTCGCGCAGCGCTGCCCGCTTGGCCGGGCCGGGCGCCACCGAGGCCGCGACGCCGTAGCTGGCGAGCGTTTCCAGCCCGCCGAACTCCAGCCACGCGCCGCCGCCCTGGGGGTCCTCCAGGAAATGCAGCATCGACGCCTCGTGATTGCCCAGCAGAAACCGCTTGCGGAAGCCCGGCAGCGGGTCACCGGTCAGCAGGTCCAGGACGCTCCGGCTCTCCAGGCCGCGGTCGACGTAGTCCCCGATGAAGACCAGGTGCCGATCGGTACCCGGGGGCAGCGCCGCCGCGTCGGCCGCGATGGCTTCCAGCAACCCGTCGAGCAGCCGCCGCTCGCCATGGACGTCGCCGACCGCATAGACCACGGCGCCGTCGGGAACGCGCGCCGCAACGCCCGCCGCACGGGGGGAGACGGGGCCGAAGCCGAAACTTGTCAGGATTCTGGACCAGGACACCGCGCGACCCGATTGCTAGGATTAACCAGGATTGGCTATATGGACATACCCACCGCAGTCCACAATCCAGCCTGCCAACGCTTTCCGGAGTTGCGTCCCCTACCATGTGGATCCTACAGAAGGGCAGCGTCCTGCGCGCCTCCGCCACGATCCTGCTCCTCGGGGCGCTGGCCCTGACGGGCTGCCGCCAGACCGTCGGGAGCTTCCCGACCGAAGATGCGCCGATGAAGGTCATCGATCCGGCCGAGGGTTACCGAATCGAGCCGGGCAACCGGGTCCGCATCATCGTCTTCAACGAGCAGAACCTGTCGGGCGACTTCACGGTAGACCATACCGGCAACATCTCGCTCCCGCTCGTGGGCAGCATCCCGGCCAGCGGCGTCACGGCCAAGGTCCTGATGGAGCGCATCCAGGAGCGGCTGCGGCGCGAGAACTACATGCAGGAGCCGAACGTCGCGGTCGAGGTGCAGACCTTCCGCCCCTTCTACGTGCTGGGGGAGGTCCGCCAGCCCGGCGAGTTCCCCTACACCACGGGAGTGACGGTGCTGAGCGCCATCGCCCGTGCCGGCGGATACGACTACCGCGCCATGCAGAACGAGGTCGTGCTCGTCCGCCAGGTCGAGGGGGAGCAGAAGGAATTCCGCGCCACGGAGCGCACGCCTCTGCTGCCCGGCGACATCGTGAAGGTGATGGAGAAGCGCTTCTGATAAGGCGCCTCCCCCTCTGTGCCGGGCGACTGCCAGGCACGGAGCCGTCACCGGCGGCCGGGCGCGGCCGCGGAAACCCGCACCGATCTCCCTGATGCCGTCCGTGCATGCCGCCGGGGGCCGCATCCCCCTTGGCACCGCAGCCGGCGCGGAGGTCTAGCAGGTCCGTCCCCGCCGGAGGAGCCCATCCCCGGTGCGCTCCGGTCATGCGCGCGACCGGCCCCGGGGCCGCTGGTGCGATCCCCTGTTCCCGCCCGGCGGCGGCCGGGAGGAGGCGCGTTCCCGGACGGGACTTTCCGACCGGCCCGGCCGGCGCGGCAAAGGATCAGGTCGGGCTGCCCGTGCGGAAAGGATTGCCCTCGTTGACCGGGTTGTTCGGCACGTCGGGGTTGTTGGCGTTATTGTTCGGGTTGTTGGCGTTGTTGTTGTTCGCCGCCTGCGTCGGCAGCTGGTTGCCGGACGGGGTGACGGCGGCGTTGGCGCCGGCCGTTTCGGTCGGCGACTGCACGCGCGCGCTGGGAGGCACCTGCCCCGCCAGGATCTGAGATACCTGCGAGGCGTTGGTCGGGTTCGCCTGGGCGAGTGCCTGGGTGTTGCTGGCGACGTTCAGCGTCTGCACCACCGATTGCGTCGCGGCCGGCGCCGCGGCGGCGACCGTGTTGCTGGTGACCGCGGAATGGGCGTTCGCCATGACCTGGATCGCGGCGCTCGGAGCCACCTGGTAGACGGCGGGCGACGTCGCGACCTGGACCGTGGCGACGGCCATGGCGGCGACCGCCTGCGGCGCGGCCTGCTGGGCCTCCGGCGTCACGACGATGCGCGCGGCGGTCGTCACGACGGTCAGGGCCTGCTGCGGCTGGGTCTGGGTGACCTGCTGCGCCTGGATCGCCTGCACCGCCTGGGACGCCACCTGCACGGCGGCGGCCGGGTTGACGGCGAGGACCTTCTCCGCCGTCGACACCGCCGACGTCGCGACGTTGGCGATGACGGCGGCGTTGTTGGTGGCCTGCGCCACCTGCAGCGTCGCGGAGGCGAGGCTGGCCGCCTGGGCGGGTGCCGCCTGGATGGCGGGCGGCGCGACGAAGATGCGGGCGGCGGTGGTCACCACCGCCTGGGTCTGCTGCGGCGCGCTGGTCTGCACGGTGCTGCTGCGCACGGTCTCCACGGCGGCCGCCGCGACGGCGATGGCGGCCTGGGGATTGGTGTTCAGCAGCTGCTCCGCCGCGGCCACGACCTGGTTCGCCAGGTTGGCGGCCTGGGTGGCGTTGCCGCCGCTCAGCGTGTTGATCGCCTGGGTGACCTGCTGCCCGTTGCCGGTGGTGACCGCCGCTCGCAGCGCCGGCGGCAGCGCGGCCAGCGCGGTGTTGCCCTGCTGGGCATTGCCCTGGCGGGCGTTGCCTCCCTGCGCATTGCCCTGTTGCGCGAGCGCGGCCGGGGCCAGCGCGGCCAGGGTCAGCGCGATGGCGGCCGTCGCCGGGAGGAGTGCCGGAAGGGAACGGGAGACGCGGGGCATGATGGGACTCCAGGCGTCAGGCGCACCGTCCGCCGGGCGCCGCAGGGAACAAGCTTTGCGGGGATGATACCACCAAAGTTAGTGGGTTGGAACATGGGGGAGCTTTCCACCCGTATAGGTCATGTCACCGCGCGCGCCAGCACCGACTCGAACCGCGGCCCGATCCGGTCGATGTCGAAGGCCCCGGCGGCGTAGCGGCGCTGCGCCTCGGCCATCCGGGCCCGCAACGCCGGGTCGGCGCGCAGCCGGCGGGCGGCGGCGACGAAGCCCTCGACGTCCCCGGGGTCGGCACAGAGCCCCGCCCCTTCCCGCTCGACCAGCCGCCGCGCCAGGTTGGCGCGCGGCACCGAGGCCAGCAGCGGGCGCCCGGCGCAGAAATGGCTGTACACCCGGGACGGGACGCTCAGCGACCCCGCATAATCCTCCAGCAGCACCACCGCGACGTCGGCGGTCGCCAGCACCTCCGGCAGCCTCTCGAACGGCTGGAAGTCCAGCAGGACGAGGTTGTCCAGCCCGTCGCGCCGCCGTTCCTCCTCCAGCCGGGCTCGGCCGACGCCCTGGCTGACGACGACCACGCGCACCTCGGGGTCGTCCCGGAAGGCGCGGGCCAGGGCCGCGAGGTGGCCGGGATTGTGCTTGAGGCCCAGCGTCCCCGCGGTGAGGAAGACAAAGCGGCCGTCCAGCCCGTGCGCGCGGGACCAGGGATTGTCCCGGCCGACGGGGCGGATCTCGCCCAGGGGCGCCCAGTTCTCGATGATCTCGACCGGCACCCCGCCGGGGGAGATGCCGTGCGCCTCCAGGATCGGGACGAAGTCCTCCGAGATGGCGACGATTCCGGCGGCCCGGCGCATCGCCCCGAACTCCAGCCGGCGCACCAGCCCCCGCGCCAGCGACCGCACCGGTGCCGGCTTGCCGCGCAGGGCGGCGTCGACGCCCAGGGTGAAGATGTCCTGCACCCAGCAGACGAGCGGCACCCCGCCGGTCCTGAGCGCCGCCGCCAGCCGCGCCTGCACCGCCGGCGGCGCGTTGGCCGACAGCACCACGTCCGGACGGAAGGAGGCGGCGCGGCGGGCCAGGGCGGTGCCGAAGGCGCGCTCCTGAAGCCAGCGCCGCGCGAGATCGTACTTGGCGAAGGGACGGCCGAGACTTACCGGCTCGACCGCGAAGCCGGCCGGGTCGTCGGCCCGGCGCGCCAGCGCGCCGCGCGGCGTCTCCACGTCCCCGGAGAAGAGGTGCAGCACCGCATGCCCGCGCCCGGCCAGCCAGCGGCTGAGCTGCACCTGGAACGGGTGCCCGGCGTAGTCGTGGACCAGGATGCGGAAGGATGCCCGGGCGGTGTCGGTCATGGCGGCCTCAGGCGATGCAGCGGGCCAGCCTGGCCGCCCGCGCCTCCGCCGACGGCGGGAACCGCGCCAGCAGGGCGTCCGCGGCCGCCGCGACCTCGTCCGCGGAAATGTCGGCCAGGCAGGCGCGGTGGGCGCAGAAGCTCTGGTAGCAGGGGCTGCAGGCGATACTGGGCCGGCCGATCACGGTGCAGCTCGGAACGTCCAGCGGCAGCCAGGGATGCTGCGGTTCGAAGGCGGACGCGATCACGACGGTCGGCACGCCGACGGCCCGCGCCACGTGCATGGCGCCGGTGTCGAGCGCGACGACGACGTCGCTCATCGCGAACAGGGCGGCCAACTCCGCGACGCTGGTTCGGCCCACCAGGGACACCGTCGGCGACGCCGCCAGCCGGCGCACCGCCTCGGTCGCGCTCTCTCCCTCGGCCGTGCCGACGAAGATCGCCCGGGCGCCGTGACGCTCCGCCAGAAGGTCGACCACCCGCGCCATGCGGTCGGGATACCAGTCCTTCGTCTGCGTGCCGCTGGTCTGGGCGACAAGGACCGCCCGCGGTCGGGCGGGCTCCACGCCGCCCTCGGCGAGGAGGTGCCGCATGCGCTCGGCGGCGGCGGCATCGGCATGGACGGCGGGCTCGATGCCGGCGGCCGGCCCGCCCAGTACCGCGGCGACGCGCAGGTTGTTCTCGATCATGCTGGCCGCGAGGTCGAAGGCGACCGGGGCATCGAAGTGGCGGAGCGTGCCGGCCACGCCGTGCCCGCCGCGCCGCTCCGCCGGAACGGCGAGCGCCAGCATGCCCACCGACCGGCAGCGCGCGCTCAACGTCGTCAGGAGCCAATCGTAGGGCCCGCCCGCCTGACGCCGCAGCCGGCCGAGCGCCGCCAGCGGCCGGTTCCGCGGATGCGGCGTCACCAGGATGCGGTCTACCAGCGGGCTGTGGGCCAGCACGGCCGCGCTCAGCGGCGTCGCCGCGACATCGATCTCCGCGTCGGGCAGCGCCTGCCGCAGGGCGCGGAACAGGGGCGTCGCCACCACGGCGGTCCCCAGCTGCTCCTCGTAGCTCAGCACGAGAATCCGGGTCTGGCGCTGTCCGAGCGCCCGTCCGGTCCGGGACGCGCCCCCCAAGGCCCGCAGGGCGGGGACAGCCGCCCGATCCCACAACGCATCCCGCGCCCAATCCAGCATCAAGGCTCCCGCTCGCAACCGGCGGCATCATCCGAACGGGGTAACGGCCTGTCAACAAGGCCGCCGGCCGGGCCAAACTATATACCGGCCCGGCCCCTTGTTGCGCCCGCGCGGCCCGCCCTATAATCCTCCCATCGTGCCCGCTCCCGTCCCGCCCAGCCCGCCCCCGCCGGCGCCCGTTCCCACGGGGCACGGCCTGCGTACCCGGCTCGTCTCGGGAATGGCCATGCAGGGCACCAGCTTCGCGCTCTGGACCGGCCTGCAGATCCTGGCGGTTCCCGTCTTCGTCGGCTGCTGGGGTACGGCGCTCTACGGCGACTGGCTCGCCCTCATGGCGACGGCAGGCCTGCTGGCACTCCTCG
>Ga0196963_10001170_pt1 | contig 19051 bp, 11 predicted proteins | sample S1_5metaG_FD_148600 | JGI IMG/M metagenome (GOLD analysis project Ga0196963, IMG submission 148600) | Soil microbial communities from Anza Borrego desert, Southern California, United States - S1_5 | ecosystem: Environmental > Terrestrial > Soil > Desert | place: USA: California | collected... | reverse complement strand
CAGCAGGGCCTGGCCCAGGGATTGCGCGCGCTGCAGCATCTGCGCGTAGCCGATGCTGCGCCAGTCGCGGCTTTCGCCCTCGCGGCGCGCGGCGAACACGCGGTCCGGCGCCTCGGCGGCCCAGTGTTCCAGCACGTCGGTCAGCCGCGCCGGGAAGGCGGCCAGCGGCTCGACGGAGCGCAGCAGCAGGCTGCCGTCGGCACGCTGCTCGACCGAGGCTTCGATGCAGCCGCCGACGCGGGCTTCGCGGTACCGGGCCATCGCATCAACCCTGCTTCAGCACCTTGCCGGCGCGCTTGTCCAGGAAGGCGCGCAGGCGGTCCTGCGCTTCCGCCGTGCTCTCGGCCACCGCGGCCATCAGTGATTCGGTGAAGAGGCCCTCGGACTGCGACTGATCGGCGATGCGCGGCAGTGCCTGCATCACCGCGAAGTTGGACATCGGCGCGTTGGTCGCGATGCGGCTGGCCAGCTCGATGGCCTTCACCAGCGACTGGCCGGCCGGCACGTGGTACTGCGCCAGGCCGACCTGCACGCCCTCTTGAGCGCTCAGCACGCGGCCGGTCAGCATCAGGTCGGTCATGCGGGCCACGCCCATCAGCCGCGGCAGCCGCACCGAGCCGCCGCCGCCAACGAAGATGCCGCGCTGGCCTTCGGGCAGCGCGAAGTAGGTGCTGTCGTCCGCCACGCGCACATGGCAGGCAGCCGCCAGTTCCAGCCCGCCGCCCACCACCGCGCCGTGCAGCGCGGCGACGACGGGCACGCGGCCGAACTGCAATTGGTCGAAGGCCGCGTGCCACATGCGCGAATGCAGCACGCCGCCGGCGACATCGCGCTCGACCAGCTCCGACAGGTCCAGGCCGGCGCAGAAATGCTCGCCCTCGCCGCTGACCACCGCGGCCCGCACGCCTTCGGGCAGGTTGACCAGGGCGGTGTGCAGCTGCTGGATCAGCGTGTCGCTGAGGGCGTTGCGCTTGGCCGGGCGGTTCAGCCGCAAGTGCGCCAAGGGCCCGGACAGCGAGATGTCCAGCAGGTCCAGGGAGGCCAGCAGGCCGGTGGCAGGCATGAAGTGGGTGGTCATCGCGGGGTCGTCCAGTGCCGTGAATTTAGTTCACGAATTTAACTGAAAGACTAGGGCAAACCCGAACGAACACGCCGAAAATGCCGCGAAACACGCTGGACCACTGACAGATCAACGCCTAAACTTGCTTCATGATCTTAATTAAATGAGCCAACGATGAAGACCGACGAGCTGATCGCGATCGACGTCCACACGCATGCCGAGGTGTCGTGCTGGAACCCGTTCGACAACTACGGCGAAGAGTACGACCGCGCGGCGGACAAGTACTTCCGCTCCAGCCGCCGTCCGACCATCGCCGAGACGGTCGCGTACTACCGCGAACGCAAGATCGGCCTGGTGATGTTCACGGTGGATTCGGAATCGCAGCTCGGCCGCCGCCGCATCCCGAACGAGGAGATCTGCGAGGCCGCCAATGCCAACAGCGACATGATGATCGCCTTCGCCTCGGTCGATCCGCACAAGGGAAAGATGGGCGCGCGCGAGGCGCGGCGGCTGATCGAGGAACACGGCGTCAAGGGCTTCAAGTTCCACCCCACGGTGCAGGGCTTCCTGCCCTACGACAAGATGGCCTGGCCGATCTACGAGGTGATCGCCGAATACCAGCTGCCGGCCATCTTCCACAGCGGGCATTCCGGCATCGGCTCGGGCATGCGCTGCGGCGGCGGCCTGCGGCTGCAGAACAGCAACCCGATGCTGCTGGAAGACGTGGCGATCGACTTCCCGGACATCCAGATCGTCATCGCCCACCCCAGCTGGCCGTGGCAGGACGAGGCGCTGTCGCTGGCGCTGCACAAGCCCAACATCTGGATCGACCTGTCGGGCTGGAGCCCGAAGTACTTCCCGGCGCAACTGGTGCAGTACGCCAATACGCTGCTGCGCGACCGCATGCTGTTCGGCAGCGACTACCCGCTGATCACGCCAGAGCGCTGGATGAAGGACTTCGAGGAAGCGGGGTTCAAGGCGGAGGTGCAGCCCCTGATCCTGAAGGAGAACGCGAAGCGGCTGCTGAAGCTGGGGGCGGGCGCGCCCGCCTGATTCCTGCTCGCATGGCCTACATTCGCTGACAGGTGCCAGGGTCGATGAGAACATGACGGGCGTCTCACCACGACGGGTGAGAACGCAGAGGGTCATCCGCCTGGCAGTGGCCACGGCGAGAACCTCTGGAGCAGTTGAAGATCCGCACCCCGCATGCAACGCCTTCAGTGGCGACCTGCTGGACGCCGATGTCGATTGGACAGCGGGCGCTCTGGTTCGAACAGAACGCGAATCCGGCGGGCAATGCCTACAACCTCGGCGCCTGCCTGCGCTTCAACGCTCCCCCGGACCCGGCGCGCATCGACGCGGCTTTGGCGCTGGCCTGCGAGCACCACCCCTTGCTGCGCGCGCGCTTCGACCTGTTCGAAGGCGAACCCTGCTGGCGCGTCGCACCGGAGCCGCTGCTGTGCGTGGCCCTTGCGCCGAGTGAACTCGATGCGGCCGGCGGCTTGGACATCGCCGGCCGCTTCATCCTCGAGCCCTACGACCTGGCCCGTGAACACCCCTTTCGATTCGGGCTCGTGCGGCTCGCGGACGGTGCGTGCCTGCTCGCGATCGCCTGCCATCACATCGTTTCCGACTTGCATTCGCTCGCGCAGCTGGTGGAGGAACTGGATGCCAGCTACACGCTGGGACAGCGCGGGGCAGTCCACCAGACCGGCGAGACCGGCCAGACCGGCCAGACCGGCCAGGTCACCCAGTGGGCCAGCTACGAAGAATTCTGCAAGCAGCAGCGCGCGTTCTCGCTGACACCCCAAGGGGCGGCGGCGACCGCGTTCTGGCGGCAACAGCTCGCCCCCATGGGTCGGGAGACGACGCTCGGTGACCTGGCATCGGGCATGCCGCCACGGAACGATGCCGCGGCACGCATCGACTTCTCCATTGCCCCGCAGGTGGCGCGTGCGCTTTCTTCGACGGCGCAGGACTGCGGCGCCTCGGTGTTCGCGGCGCTCCTCACCTCGCTCCAGGCACTGCTCGCACACCACTGCCGTCGCGACACCGTCCTGGTGGGCGCACCCAGCTCCGGCCGGAACACCGCCCGCTTCCGGCGGACGCTCGGCTACTTCGTGAACCTGCTGCCGATGGTGTGCACCGTGGACCGCAGCGCGCCTTTCGCGACAGCGCTTGCTCGCAACGGCGACAAGGTGCGCCAGGCGCTGATGCACGGCCAGTTGCCCTATGCGCAGATTCTGCAAAGCCTTCCCGAGCCGGGTGCGGGGCTGGTGCAGGCAACCCTCACGTTCCAGAAGACCGTGTCGGGCTTGGATGCAGGCCGCACACGGCTCGCGCTGGGCTTGCCCGGCGGCGGCCTGACGCTGGGCGGGCAATGGGGCGAAGCATTGCGCATTCCCGAGCCCCAAGCGCAATTTCCGCTCGGGATTGCGCTGGGCCCGGTGGACGATGGCCTGGCGGGCTGCCTGCAATACGACCCGTCGAAGATCGAGCCAGCCACGGCGCGACGGTTTCTGGGCGAGTGGCTTGCGCTGGTGGAAGCCAGCGCGAAGAAGCCCGCGCTCACGCTGGCCCAATTGCTTCAAGACTGCGCACCGCAAGCCCTGGGCGGTGCTGCGGACACGCTGCTCGCCGCCCTTGAAGAAGCATTCGTCGTGCATGGCGCGCGCACGGCACTGGCCGAGGGCTCGCTGTCACTGACCTATCGGGAACTCGACGTGCGCTCACTATCGCTGGCCGGCTCTCTGCAGCTGCGCGGCATCGGGCCCGGCCATCGTGTCGCGGTGGTGGGCAATGGCGGCATCCGCGCCGTCATCGCACTGGTGGCGGTCCTGCGCAGCGGTGCGGCGTTCGTGCCCATGGATGCGGATACGAGCGCAGACCGCCTTCGCGCATTCCAGGACATGGCACGGGTGTCGGCGGTGCTGACCGCCGACGACGAAGCCCATGGCCTGAGCACCCCGCAAGCGCCAGGCACCCGAGCGCTCGACGCTGCGTGGCTCATGTTCACGTCGGGCACCACGGGCCGCCCGAAAGCGGCCGTCGTGCCCCAGGAAGCCGCGCTGCTGCATGCGCGCGGCATGGTGCAGCGCCTGGCATTGACGGTGGACGACCGCGTGCTGCAGTTCGCGTCCTTCTCGTTCGATGAACACGCGGAGGAGATTTTTCCCACCCTGCTGGCCGGCGCGTGCCTCGTGTGCATCCCCAAAGTCCGCTTCGAGGATCCGCAGCGCCTGCTTGCTGCGGTGTCCGATGCGGGCATCACGGTGCTGCACTTGCCCACGTCCTACTGGCACCTGTGGGTGGACGAGCTGGCACAGCATGCACTTGCGATCCCGCCCGCACTGCGCGCGGTCAACGTCGGCGGCGAACAGGCCTCGCTGACACGGCTGCGGCAGTGGGCGAAGGCCGTGCCGCAGCGCGTCCGCTGGTTCAACAGCTACGGCTTGACCGAAGCGGCTGTCACGTCGCTGCTGTTCGAACTCGCGCCCTCGCAGGCCGATGCCCTGGACGCCGTGCCGGTCGGGGTGCCACTGCCGGGCATGCAGGTCCGCATCGTGGACGACGAACTGCTGCTGGGCGGTGCCGGAGTCGGGGCCGGCTACTTCGACGCCCCGGAAGCCACCGCTGCCCGCTACTTCGAGCAGGACGGGGCGCGGTGGCTGCGCACGGGCGACCTTGCGCGCATCGACGGGCGCGGGCAAGTGGTCATCACCGGGCGGCGCGACCGCGCGGTCAAGCTGCGCGGCATGCGCATCGACCTGGCCGAAGCCGAAGCAGCGCTGGTCGCGCATCCGGCGGTGCTCGAATGCGTGCTGGTGGCGGAATCCGAGCTGGCCGCACACGTCGTCCTTCGCGCAGGCTGCGTGGCGCGTGCCGACGAACTGCGATCGATCTGGCAGCAGCGATTCCCGGACGCGCCCCCGCTGGGACGGGTCGTCTTCGTCGATGCGATCCCACGGACGGCAGGACGCAAGCCTGACTATGCCTCTATGCAGGCCGATGGCGCTGTTTCGCAGCCGTTCGACGGCATCGCGAATGACGCGGTGCAGGCCACCGTCGATCGCATCTTCAGCCAGCTGTTGCAACGCACACCGCTGGACCGACACACCAGCTTCTTCGCGCTCGGCGGCCACTCGCTGCTGGCGATGCGCGCCGTCGCCGCGTTGCGACGCGACCTGGGCGTGGAGTTCAGCGTCGCCGACCTGCTGGCACATCCCACGCTCGCGGCCATCGCTGCACTGTGCCGCGAACGAAGCGCACGAGCCGCCACCCCGCAGGACCCGGCAGCGCAAGCGCACGCCCGCTATCCGCTGTCGCAGGCCCAGCGGCGCGCACTCGTTCTCGAGCAACTGGCGGGGCCCGAAGCTTCGCGCTGGCAATTGCGCTTGCACTTGCACGGCGAAGTGGATGCGCAGCGCTTGCAACAGGCGTGGCACTGCGTATTGCGCGAGCATCCGCTGTTGTGCGCCGATGTCTCGGAACAGGGCAACGTCGAGCGCGACTCGCTGGAAGTGGAATCGCCGTTGACACTCACGCGGCTGCCGGGCGGTGGTCACCTGCTGGTCTTCGAAGCCAGCATGCTGGCCGTCGATGGCAGCTCACTGCCCCTGGTGCTGGAAAGCCTGGTGCACGGCTACGTCACGCACGGCGCCCCACGGCCGCGTACCTCCTATCGCGAATTTGTTGCGGCCGAGGCAAGGTGGCTCGCATCCGGTGCGCGGAGCGCCGCACGAGACTGGTGGGCGCGCCGCCTCGAGCATGCGGTGCGGCCCACGCGGCTGGCTTGCTTCCGCGAATCCGGCGGCGCATCGCTTGAATCGCGGCGCGTGCGCCTGGCGTTGTCGGAAGCACGCAGCGACCAAGCCCGGGCGTTCGCTGCCGCGCAGGGCTGCAGCGTGTTCACGGTGTTGTTGTCCGCCTTTCTCGTGCACGCCAGCCGTCATTCCGGCGAGGACCACCTGCTCCTGGGCGTACCGGTCTCCCTTCGTGACGCCCTCGGCGTGGGCGACGTGGTCGGTCCCACGCTGAACCCGCTGCCGTTCGCTGCCGAGGTCGCGCGTTCGGAGTCGTTCACTCAATTGGCGCAGCGAGTCCATGCGCTGCTCGCGGGATCGCTCGATCACGCGCCATTGCCGTACGAAGAAGTCGCCGCGCTGAGCCCTGCCTTGCAGGCGCTGCAAGGCCGGCCGCTGCCGGTCCAGTTCATCGACCAGTCGCGCGGCTTGCCGATTTCCGCCGGCTCATGGCAGGCGACCGAGGAAGACCGATCGCGTGACGGCATGAGCCCGCCGGACCGCCCCACGGGCGAATACCGGAGGGCGAAGCCCGAAGATGCCCCAGTGACCCCGGTCGACCTGCTCGTCGGCGTGCAGCTGGACCGAAGGCGCATCGTGGTCGAATTCGAGTCGCGGCGCGGCGTTCTGGCAGACGCTGAAGCGGTCGCGCTGTTGCGGGCGTATCGGGTGCTCCTGGCAGAGCTGCTCCACGTGCCTGGGCGTCCCGTGGGCGAAGCACGAATGCTGTCGCGCACGAGGATTGCGCAAGCACTTGGCGTTCGCCGGCCGGAATGCGGGCCGGACGCACCGCGCTTGCTGCATGCGGGCATGGCCAGGCATGCGCGGCAGCGCCCTCGCCACACGGCCATTGCCTGTGGCAACGAGCGCATCTCCTACGCCGAGCTCGATGCCTTGACGGATGCGCATGCGGGTCGCCTGATCGCCGCGGGCGTCCGCGGCGGCGACCGTGTCGCCGTCGTCTCGCGCCAGGGGGTTGCAGAAGTCATCGCCGCCTGCGCGGTGCTCAAGGCAGGAGCCGCCTACGTGCCCATCGCGCACGACATGCCAGCGGACCGCGCACTTCAGCTGGTGCAGCGCGCGCAAGCCCGGGCGCTGACCGGTGATGCGAGCACCCTGTCCGCATGGCCGCGGGAATCGCACCTGCCCTTCGTGCCCGTCGTTCCGGTCCTTCCGGAACACGCCGGCGCCTGCCTCCCGACGGTGCCGCCCGATGCCAGCGCCTACATCCTGTTCACCTCTGGCACGACCGGGGAACCCAAGGGCGTGGAGCTGGCGCACCACGCCGTGATGACGACCGTCAACGAGTTGCTGCGCCGATTCGATGTCGGTCACGACGACGTGCTTTACCGCCAGGCCGCACTCGAATTCGACCTGTCCGTCTTCGACATCTTCGGCGCCTTCACCGCGGGCGCCACGCTGGCCATTCCGGAAAGGGAAGCCCGCACGGATGCCTTCACGTGGGCAGCCGACGTCATTCGGCACGGCGTCACCACCTGGAACTCCGTGCCGAGCGCACTGGACATGTTGCTCGAGGCCGCAGGCGCGGCCCCGCTCCCGTCACTGAGACGCGTATTCGCCAGCGGCGACTGGGTGGGCCTGGACCTGCCCGGGCGCGTGCGAGCCGCGAGCCCGGCCGCAAGCTTCGTCGCCCTGGGCGGCGCGACGGAAGCGTCGATCTGGTCGAACTGCGAAGTGGTGCATGCCGTGGACCCGGCGTGGCGCAGCATCCCGTACGGGCGCGCGCTGGCGGGCCAGTCGATGTTCGTCTGCGATGCCAGCGGTTGGCCCGTGCCGCCGCACGTGACCGGCGAGATCTGGATCGGCGGTGGCGCATTGGCCAAAGGGTATTGGGCGGACCCTGCAAAGACGGCCAGCAGGTTCATCAGGCACCCCATCACGCACGAAAGGGTCTACTGCACCGGCGACCTGGGCCGCTACCTGCCCGACGGCCGCATCGAATTCCTCGGGCGCGCCGACGGCCAGGTCAAGGTTCGAGGCGTCCGCGTGAATCTGGCCGAGATCGAAGCCGTGCTGGCAGCGTTCACCGGCGTAGGCCGCGCCGTCGTCGTGCCCGTCGAATCGAGCGCCGGGAATGCCGTGGATTCGCTCGCGGCCTATGTGGTGCCCCGCGGCGGAATTGGATTGGACATGGTTTCGTTGCAGCGCCATGCCGAACGGCATCTGCCTGCTGCGATGCGCCCCTCCGTGATCCGGCGCATCGAAGCCATTCCCCTCACGAAGAACGGCAAGCTGGACTGGAAGGCCTTGCCGCGCATCGCGTCGGCTGACGTGAAGAACGGCGAAGCAGCGCCGGCATCGGCCTTGGAGATGTCGCTCGCGGCCCTCTGGATGGACTTGTTGCCGCGTGCGCGCATCGACCGCGACGACAACTTCTTTGCCGTCGGTGGCCATTCATTGCTGGCAGTGCGGATGCTTGCGCGCGTGCGCAGCGACTTCGGGCGCGAAGTGCCGCTGGCCCGGTGGCTGGATGAGCCCACGGTCGCTCGCCTGGCCCAGCTGATCGAAGGCGCTGCGAACGCCCATTGGCCGGCCGGAACCGAGTCCGTTGCGAACCTGCGCCGCCACGTTGCCCTGGCTGAAGACCTGCGTTTCGCGCCGCCACGTCAGGCGGCGGGAAACGTCTTCGTCACCGGCGCCACGGGATCGATCGGAAAGCGCGTCGTCGCGCGGCTGTTGCAACGGCAAGCCCGCGTCGTGTGTCTCGTGCGCACGCCACAGGCCGCGGCGCAGCTGCGCGAATCGCTGCGGGAGCAGGCCGCGCGGCTCTCGTTCGTGACGGGCGAACTGGCGCTGCCCCGCCTGGGCCTGGGTGAACCGGCATTCGAGGCCTTGGCGTCCGGCGTGGCCAGCGTGTTCCACATCGGCGCGCAGGTGAACCTGATGGCGGACTATGCCTCCCTGCAAGCGGCCAATGTGCTGGGGACCCACGAAGTCATCCGCCTGGCAGCCCTGGCCGGGGCCCACCTGCACCATGTTTCGAGTGTGGGCGTACTGCCCTACGGCGCCGGGCGTGTCGTGCGCGAGGACGACGCCATCGATGCCGATGGCAGGCTGCTCTCGGGCTACTGCCAGACCAAGTGGGTGGCAGAGCAGCTGGTGCGAGCGGCGGCGACGCGCGGCCTTCGAGCCACCATCCTCAGGCCGGGGCTGACGGTGGGAGATGCACCCGCAGCGCAAGGCGACCTGCTGTCTTGCGTGCTGGCGCTGTCGCGCCTCGTGGGTTCGGCCCCCGCGCTCGACATGCCGGTGGACCTCGTCACGGCCGACCATGTCGCGGACGCGATCGTCCACCTCGCAAAGCATGCGGGCACGACCACCACCACCACCACCACCACCCGCACGTTCCATCTCGTTCATCCGCAACCAGTGAGCCTGCTCGACCTGCTAGCGCGCATTCAGCGCGACATGCCGCTGCTTCCGTTCGGCGAGTGGCAGGAGCGCCTTGCCTTGCTTGTCCCCACGCTGCAAGACGAGTCGCTGCGCGCCATGGCGGCCCTGATCACCGCTCATGACCAAGGAAGCATCACACCCGCCCACATCGACTGCGCCCAGGCTCAGGCCGCTCTGGCGGAGAGCGGGATTGAGTGCACACCGGTCGACCAGATCATCGCGCGCCTGCTGCGCGAGCTGCTTGGCTGACCGGGCTACGCTTCGAACTGCTGACCGACGGTTCGAGGTATTGAGAATGCCAGTGAACCGCCGGCTCAGTGCCGCTTGCCGAACCGATTGACGCCCACCACACCCGCCAGTGCCAGGCTGCCGCCCACCAGCGTGGTCAGCGTGGGCCGTTCGTCCAGGACGACGAACGAGACGAGCAGCGACAGCGGTGGAATGAGGTACAGGAAGCTGACCACGCGGCTGACGGGAAAGCGCGACATTGCGTACGACCAGGTCACATAGGCCAGCGCCGCGGGACCGAGCGCGAGGAACAGCAGCGCCAGCAGGGACCCCGGCGATGCCTGCGGCAGGACCGACAGGGCCGATGGCGCGAACGGCACCAGCAACAGCGTGCCGGCCCAGATCACGCAACTGGTCACCGCCAGCGCCCCATGGCGCAGCAACAGGGGCTTCTGGACCACGAACTGCAGCGCCTGGCACAGCGCCGCGAACAACACCAGCGCCGCGCCGCGGTTGAAGTCGAGGCGCCCGGACGTTCCGACGACCGCGATCAGGTTCACGCCGATGAAACTCACACCCACGCTGGCCACGCCCGCCGGCGTCATCCGTTCGCCCGACAGCAGCACACCCAGCAGCGCCGCGAACACCGGCCCCACGCTCATCAGGAAGCTCGCGGTGCCGGCGTTGATCAGCATCTCGCCCTCGTTGAGCGCCAGGTTGTACAGCGTGATGCCCAGGCCGCCCGCCGCCACGACCCGCAGCAGGTCCCTGCCGCGCGGCAGGCCGGGGCCCGCGGCCGCCCAGTACAGGCCCAGTGCCGCCGATGCGATCGCGAAGCGCAGGAATGCCAGCTCGCCGGGCGAGAAAGACACCAGCGCGATGCGTATGGCGGGGAATGCCGCGGCCCACATCAGCACCGTGACACCGATCGCCGCGGCGACCGCGCCGATTCCAGCGCGAGTGGGCGCCTCTACACGTGCTATTGCCTCTGTCATGGTGTCCAAGCTCTCTCGAATCAAACCGCGAGGATAGGAATGCGGCGGGCACGGCACCAACGATAAGATCTGACGCGAGCCGTCAGCAAATCTCACCGGTCCATCGCATGTCCCTCCCCCCGATGAAGGCCCTGGCGGCATTCGAAGCGGCCGCGCGCCTGCAAAGCTTCACGCGGGCGGCCGATGAACTGCACCTGACCCACGGCGCCATCAGCCGGCAGATCGCACTGCTCGAGCAACACTTCGGCCGACCGCTGTTCGTTCGGCGTGCGCGCGGGGTCAGCGTCACCGAGGTGGGCGCGCGCCTGCATCACACGGTGAGCGAGATGTTGACGACCCTGAGCTCGCTGTCGCGCGAGCTGCGCGTCGATTCGCCCAGTGGCCGCGTCCACGTCAGCGTGACGCCTTCTCTCGGAGCGCACTGGCTGCTGCCGCGCCTGCGCCGCTTCCATGCCGGCCATGCGCAAATCTCGGTGCAGTTGAATGCCACGTTGGCGGTCACGGACCTGGACCGTTCGCACTACGACTTCGCGATCCGTGACCTCGCCGCCTCGCCCGGGCCGCAGGCCATGCTGCTGTTTCGCGACACGCTGACGCCCGTGTGCCGGCCCGACCTGGTCGAGCGCATCTCGATGCTGCCGCTGCTGCACGACACCGACCACGGCCATTGGCGCCAATGGCTGGGGGCCATCCAACGGCCTGAACTGCTGGCCCGCTGCGAGAGCATCGTGCTCAACGACTACAACCTGGTCATCGAAGCGGCGCAAAACGGCATTGGCCTGGCGATGGGCCGCACCGAGCTGCTGGCCGACGCGCTGGCTCGGGGCCGGCTGGTGGCGCCTTTCGAGGTGCGCGTGTCGTCGCCGCGTGGACACTACCTGGTGAAGTCGCCGCGCGCGCTGCGCAAGCCGGCTGAGGTCTTCTGGCGCTGGTTGCAACAGGAAGGAGAAGCAGAAGGCGCCGCCCAGGCAGCGGCCGCCCAGGCGCCCAGCGGAGGCGCTTGCCTGTAGGCCCGGACCCGGTCCTGCTCAGGTTCGCTTCTTTTCGCTGCGCAACTGCCCCACGCTGGCACGGGCGGCGTCACGTGCCAGGCAGACGTACTCCCGGACGTTCTTGCGGAACAGGTCCTGGCCGCTTTCCAGCTTGATGTGCCGGCGCAGCTTGCCTTCCCCTTCGAGCACGCGGTGCTTGTCGGGCAATTCCGCGCCGCGGCCGAACTCGAGTGACACGTGTTTCGTGTACGAGAAGATCCCGCAGAACGGCGGGCCGGCTGCGAACAGGATCCCGCCGTACTTGATCTCTTCGGTGATCTTCGGATCGACGCTGAGGATGAGGTTCCTCAGTCGACTGACCAGCTGGAACCTGTCCTCCCCGACGAGGCGGATGTCGTCAAGGAAATGTTCCACGCGTTCATTGCTCATGGCGCGCATTCAAGCACAGCTGCATGGCCCCACCACGGGTGGCGCCCAGTGCCAGGCGACCGGGGTCGCCTGGCGGCCGCGCGGCAGCGCGGCCGCACCTTGTCGACGTTAGGCTAGGGCTTGAAGGCATCCCCCAGCGCCACGCCTTCACGCCGCGGATCCGCCCCGCCCTGCAGGGCCGGCCCGCCGCCCGCCTGCACGCGGATGATGGTGCTGATGCCGCTGGACTGCGCATTCACCGACACCGTGTGGCCCATCGCCCGCAGGCCGGTCACCAGCGGATCGGCCGCCCCGCCATTGGCCGCCACCACGTTCGGATGCTCGCCGCCGACGTTGGTGGTCGGGCTGTTCGCGGCCCCGAAGTCGATCATCGACGTCGCCTGCTGCGCGTCCAGGTTCCAGTCCAGCGCACCCACCAGCGTCTTGACGACGAACTGGATGATGGTGGCGCCGCCGGGTGAACCGGTGCCCATGTGGAAGTCGCCGCGGCTGCCGTCGGCATTGCGCTTGAAGACCAGCGTCGGCGCCATCGAGCTGCGCGGCCGCTTGCCGGCCTGCACGCGGTTGGCGATCGGCACGCCGGCGGCATCGGCGGGCGCGGCCGAGAAATCGGTGAGCTGGTTGTTCAGGATGAAGCCCTGCGTCATGTGGAAGGAGCCGAAGCCGCTTTCCACCGTGGTGGTCATCGAGACCACGTTGCCGGCCTTGTCGACCACCGTCAGGTGCGTGGTGCCGGCTTCGCGCACCGGCGGGTGGATGCCCAGCGCCGGCGTGCCGAAGAGGCCCGGCTGCGCCGTGCCCATGCTGGTCGAGAAGCTGATCAGGTCGGCGCGGGCGCGCAGGTAGTCCTTGCGGACCATCGAATCCGGGCTGCCGTGCGGCAGCGGCACGAAGTCGGTGTCGGCCACGTACCGGTCGCGGTCGGCATAGGCCAGCCGCTCGGCCTCGCTGACCAGGTGCACCGCCTGCACCTGCGGCTTGCCGCCCTCGCCGTCCAGCGCGGTGGGCGGGTACAGCGCGAGGTTGAAGTTCTCCAGGATGCCCAGCGCCTGCGCCACCGCCAGGCCGCCCGACGAGGGCGGCGGCATGCCGCAGACCCAGTACGCGCGGTAGGTGGTGCAGATCGCCTCGCGCTTCTTCGGCTGGTAGGCGGCCAGGTCGGCCAGCGTGGTCTTGCCGGGGGTGATCGGCGCGCCGGTGGCGGCGTTGGTCGTGGCGCCGATCTTGGCGACGATGCCCTGCGCGATGGCGCCGGTGTAGAACGCGTCGGCCCCGTTGTTGGCCAGCGTGGTCAGCGTGGCCGCGTAGTTCGGGATCTTCAACACGGTGCCGAGCGCTTTGGGCGTTGTGCCGTTGAAGTAGGTGGCCGCGGCTTCGTCGTCGGCGCGCAGGTTCGCGCCCGCGCCTTCGATCGCGGCGGCCAGCCGGCCGCTGATCGGGAAGCCGTCGTTCGCCAGCTTGATCGCCGGCTGCAGCAGCTCCTTCCAGGCGAGCTTGCCGTTCTCCTTGTGCGCCAGGTCCAGCATGCGCACGACGCCGGGCGTGCCGATGCTGCGGCCGCTGGCGCGTGCGTTCGGCAGCGGCGTGGTCGTCGCGCTGGTGTCGTCGATGTAGCGCAGGTAGTTCTCGGTGGCGGCGGCGGGCGCGGTCTCGCGGCCGTCGTAGGCCACCACGGTCTTGGTGTTGGCGTTGTAGTGCAGCATGAAGGCCCCGCCGCCGATGCCGCTGGACTGCGGCTCGACCAGGCCCAGCACCATCTGCGCTGCCACGGCGGCATCCACCGCGCTGCCGCCGGCCTTCAGCACGTCGCAGCCGGCCTTGCTGGCCAGCGGGTTCGCGGTGACGACCATGTAGGTCTTGGCATGCACCGCCTTCTTGCCGGTGCGGTAGCCCGAGGACAACTCCGGCGCAGCCGGGTCGCCCGGCAGGCCCGAGCCCACCGTGACCGTGCCGCTGTCGGTGAGGACCTGGCAGGCGCTGTCGGCCACCACGTCATCGTCGTCGTCGCTGCCGCCGCAGCCCGATGCCAACAGCAGCGGCACGGAAACGGCCACCCACCCCCACCTGCGCAAGGCACCCATCGCGATTCCCCTCGTTGTTCAGCGGGGACTTATACGGCGCGCCATCGCGGCCACCAAGCGCTCCGAGCCTATGCCGCACCGGCAGGCGGGTTGATGTGGCGCCCGCGGCTGCGGCATGGCATGCCGGTGCCGGCGCAGGGGACGAGCGTTCCCCGGCACACTGCTGCATCCCCTCCTCCCGCAAGGCCCCCTCGATGCACCGCTTCGGCTTCGACAACACCTATGCACGCGAGCTGCCCGGCAGCTACGTCGCCTGGAAGCCCACCCCGGTGCCCGAGCCGCGCCTGTTGTTCGGCAACGACGCGTTGGCCGACGAGCTGGGCCTGCCGCCCGAGGTGCTGCATGGCCCTGATGCCGCCGCGCTCTTCGCCGGCAACCTGCTGCCGGAAGACGCCGAGCCGATCGCGCAGGCCTATGCGGGGCACCAGTTCGGCGGCTTCTCGCCCCAACTGGGCGACGGCCGCGCGCTGCTGCTGGGCGAACTGGTCGACCGCAACGGCCGGCGCCGCGACATCGCCTTCAAGGGCTCGGGCCGCACGCCTTTCTCCCGCGGGGGCGACGGCAAGGCCGCCGTGGGCCCGATGCTGCGCGAGGCGCTGATCGGCGAGGCCATGCATGCGCTGGGCATCCCGACCACACGTGCGCTGGCGGTGGCCGCCACCGGCGAGCCCGTGTACCGCGAGGCCGCGCTGCCCGGCGCGGTGCTGACCCGCGTGGCCGCGAGCCACCTGCGCGTGGGCACCTTCCAGTTCTTCGCCGCGCGCGGCGACCTCGACAGGCTGCGCCGCCTGGCCGACTACACCATCAACCGCCACGATCCGCCGCTGGCCGGCGCACCGGAGCGCTACCTGGGCCTGCTGCGTGCGGTGGCCCAGCGGCAGGCGGTGCTGATCGCGCAGTGGATGAACGTCGGCTTCATCCACGGCGTGATGAACACCGACAACATGGCGCTGTCCGGCGAGACCATCGACTACGGGCCCTGCGCCTTCATGGAGGCCTACGACCCCGGCGCGGTCTTCAGCAGCATCGACCACGGCGGCCGCTACGCCTACGCCAACCAGCCGCACATCGCGCGCTGGAATCTCGCGCGCTTCGCCGAGACCCTGCTGCCGCTGATGGCCGACCCGGAGGACGAGGCGGCGATCGAGCGCGTGGTGGGCGAGGTGACCACGCTGATCGATGCCTTCCCGGCCTGGCATGCCGCGGCGCTGCTGCAAGGCCAGCGCGCCAAGCTGGGCCTGTTCTCGGCGACGCCGGCCGACGACGCCGCCGATGCCGCGCTGGTGGACGACTGGCTGATGCTGCTGCACACGCAGGCGGTGGATTTCACGCTCGCGTGGCGCCGCCTGGCCGCGGCGGCCGAGGGCGCGCCCGAGCCGCTGCGCGACCTCTTCGTCGACCGCGCCGCGCTGGACGCCTGGCTGGCGCGCTGGCGCGAGCGCTGCGCGCGCGACAGCGCGGCCGGGGGCCAGGGTGATGCCGAACGGGCGCAGCGCATGCGCGGCGCCAGCCCCGCCGTCATCCCGCGCAACCACCTGGTCGAGGAAGCACTCGCCGCCGCCACCCACGAGGACCTGGCGCCCTTCGAACGACTGCTGGCCGTGCTGCGCCGGCCCTGGGACGAGGCCGCTTCTTTCACCCGTTATGCAGAGCCGGCGCCGGCCGACGTCACGGCCGGCTACCAGACCTTCTGCGGCACCTGAAGCGCGACCCCCAGGCCGTCAACCGCCGCCGATGCCCTGCGTGATGCGGCCGCTGCCGCCGCAATCGGCGCAGGGCTGGCCGTCGGCCAGGCGGCCACTGCCGCCGCAGCGGGGGCACACGGCCTCGCCGGTGCCGGGGGTGCCGGGCGGCGCGTCGTCGCCGGGGTTGCGCACGGTGGCGGCAGGCGTGGCAGGCGTGGCAGGCGTGGCGGCCGGGGCGGCGGGAGCGGTGGTGGGCGGGGCGGGTGTGGCCATCATGGTCTCCAAGGCGCGGGATCCTGGGGCCTGCGGGCAAGTGGGCGGCCCGCAGGGCGACTCGGCAACGCCGGACGTCGATCGGCGAGGCCGGACATCAGCCCGGCGACGCCGCACCTGTCGGCGACGCAGCGCACGACGCGGCGACGCGGCACGTCAACTCGGCGACGCCACGGGCACCGGCCCCTCGGCGCGCTCGGCAGCTTCGTCGATCGCCGCCAGCACCTGGCGCGGGGCGGTGTGGTGGACCATGTGCCCGGCGCCGGGCACGGTGCGCAGCGTGGCATCGGGCACGCGATCGGCCAGGCGGACGGACTGCCAATTGGTCATCACCAGGCGGTCCTTGTCGCCGGCCACCACGACCACCGGCAGCGCCAGCTCCTTCTCGCGCGGGCGCAGCCGGGCCGCCTGCAGCGGCATCATCGCGGCCTCCGCCCCGCTGGCCTTCAAAGTGAGCGGCCTCAGCGACAGCCACGCCGGGTAGCCGCTCAGGAAGCGCTTCGGCACCTCGGCCGGCGCGAACACGCGGCGCAGCATCAGCGGCCACAGCAGCCGGCCGATGAGCGGCGACAGCGTATGCCGCATCAGCGTGCCCAGCAGCGGCACGGCCGGCAGCGACAGCCAGGCCGTGTCCAGCCGCAGGCTGGGCGTGTAGTAGCCCGAGGCCAGCACCAGGGCACGCAAGGCCGCCGGCTCGCGCAGCGCCATCGCCAGCGCCACCAGCGAACCCCAGGAGTGGCCCAGCACGATGGGCTGCCGCACGTTCAGCGAGCGCAGCGCGTGCAGCAGCAGCTTGGCCTGCTCGTCCGCGGTGAAGGAACGGTGCGCCGGCCGATCGCTGTGGCCGTAGCCCGGCCGGTCGAAGACATAAACCCGATAGCGCTCGGCCGCGGCGTCGACCAGGCCGCTCAGTTCCATTTCCTCCGCCGAACCACCGCAGCCGTGCAGCAGCACCAGCGGCGGGTGGCGCGGCTGGCCGTGCACGGTGAAATGCAGGCGCACGTCGTCCACCAGCAGGAAGCTGCCGCGCGCGGGGTGCTGGACCTGCGCGCGCCGCACCATGCGACGGGTGATCCAGGCGGAAGCGCCCAGCACGGCGGCGGCGCCGGCCAGCAGCGGCCAGGGCGAGGGACGGGAAGAAGGCGGGCGGGACATCGGTCATTTCCTGGTGGCGCGACAGCCCGACGCGTGCGGCAAGCCGCGTTCCCGCAGGCCGGCCGGCCGCAGCCTAGGGCGCACGGCATGCTGCTTGCCCCGCCGCCGCGCTGCTTGCCGAAGCCATGGGCATGGATCTCCGATCGCACTTCCGGGACCTGAACGGCGCGCGTGTGTCCTGCCAGGGCCTCTGCGTCAGCGGCATCGCTTGCCGGACCGTGGACGGGCCCGACGGCACGGGCAATGACGCGGCCGCAGGAACGGGGGACCTCAGCGTCACGGTGGACGAGCTGCGGCTGCAGGGCGTGCGCATCGAAGCGCCCTGGCCGCCGGCCGGAGCGCGTGCGATCGTTCATTCAACCGCGGCGGCGGCTCCTGCGCACGGCACGCCGGTAGTGGCCGGCACGGCGCACATGGCGGCCTGGGACTTGATGCCGCTGGACGGCCTGGCGGGGGCATTGCGCATCGCCGTGACCGACGCCGCCTGGCTGTTCGATGCCGACGTGCGCGTGCCGATCGAGGCCGGCCGCATCGATTTCAACCACGCCACCGTCTCGCACGTGGGCCCCGATTCGTCGATGGGGCTGAGCCGCATGGGCATCTACGTCGATGCGCCGAACGGCCGCCAGTACCTGGCGCTGCTGGCCGCCGGCCACGTCGATGGCGCGCGCTTCGAGCACCGCGGCGCGCTGCTGGCGTCCCGCGTCACCGACCGCGGTGCGCTGGCGCTGGTGCCGCTGCTGCGGGCCTTCCTGTCCGGTGCAAGGCCGGTGCAGCCGGCCGCCGGTGCCGAGGCCCTGTTGGCCCGCACCCGCCTCGATGCCCGGCTGCGCCTGGCCGATGGCCGCATCGGCCGGGACGGCGCCGGCTTGGCGCTGACCGGCGCCGCCGCGGGCCGCAACCAGGTCGAGCTTATGTCGACCCCGGAAGCCGGCCTGCTGCTGCGCTGGCCCGAGTTGTCGGCCGAGCATGCGCGGTGGCCGCTGTCCGCGCACGGCGGGCGCGACGCGGGCTGCTGCACGGCCGCTTCGCTGCAGGGCAGCCTCTCGGTCGAGCTGCGCCGCCATGCCGGCGGCCGCCGGGGCGTCACGCTGCAGGCGCCCGAACTGGTCTTGCGCCAGTTCAGCCTGCACCGGCCGCAGGCCGGTGCTGGTACCTGAAAGACGCGGCCACGGCAGAACGGCGGCCAACGCTGGTTTTGCTTTCGAAGGGTCCGCGCCTCGCCAAGGCGGGCCGAAATGCAAACAAAGTCATCCCACGGTCCGCGGGCCGGGACCCCTGGCCGCCTGGAAGGCCATTGCGCCGGCCTATGCTGCGCGCCTCACACACAGTTACAGGGGGATGGATGAGCACGATCATGTCGCATGCGCAGTGGATGAGCCTGACGAACGGCGGCATCACGTCGATCCGCAGTTCGGAGCTGAAGGCGATCGACACCGCGCTGCTGCGCTACCACGACAGCCGCGTCCCGCAGCGCAAGGACGCGCTGGCTGCCGCCCTGCTGAAGTGGATGCAGTCCAAGGGCGCGGCCTGGAAAAGCAGCGTGCGCAACAAGAACCGGGCGGTGGAGACGCTCTACGCGCAGGTCAGCGGCCTTGGCGGGCCGAAGCTGGGCGGCGCCGAGCGCGTCGGCCTGGCGCACGTGCGCGATGAATCACGCGCCATCGTGCAGGACCTGTTCCGCGGTAAGCAGCTCGAGTGGCGGCGCGAATTCAAGGCCAGGCTCGGCGAGCAGAAGTCAGGGCTGGTATCGGCCATTGGCAACGTCACCAGCAACACGCGCAATCTCGCCGGCTCACGCGGCGGCGTGGGCAGCGCGGTCGGTGGCTCGTCGGGCCAGGGCATGTCGATGGCCCAGGAGCTGATGCGCGAGATCGTGTCGCCGGAGAACCTGCAGGAGGTGATGCGGCAGGTCGCGCCCGAGCGCGGCTGCTTCG
>Ga0196963_10001169_pt1 | contig 19068 bp, 42 predicted proteins | sample S1_5metaG_FD_148600 | JGI IMG/M metagenome (GOLD analysis project Ga0196963, IMG submission 148600) | Soil microbial communities from Anza Borrego desert, Southern California, United States - S1_5 | ecosystem: Environmental > Terrestrial > Soil > Desert | place: USA: California | collected... | reverse complement strand
GTCTAGGGGGGAGGCCGCCCCGTCCTTTCGCCCTGCCCCCCGTCAGAGTTGCCGGCGCTCCTCGCTCTGGATCACACCATCATGACACGTCTTGCAGACCGTCTCGATGTTCGTATCGTCCCAGAACATAAGCTCGTTGCCGCGATGAGGCCGTTTGTGATTGGCCACTAGCTGCGATGTGTTCCCGTCCAGCTTGCCGCACCGACTGCACCTGAACCGATCCCGGACGAGCACTGACCAGCGAAGCTTCTGCCATCTCGCCGTCTTGTACCATCGCCGCCAAGGCTGGTTCTGGTCGCGCTGGGTATTGCGCTCTCTCTCGTCTTGTGGAGCGTAACCGATTGAGGGGCTTAGGCTGCCCAGTTGAGGCTTGAGGCTGGAGAGCCGTCCCATCTCGCCTTGTTGCACTCCATAATCTCGATACTCTCCAAAACCTGCCGTTTGAGTCGCGGGCTTTAGGAGAATGTGATGGACAGAGACGCTCATACCTTGAGGGTAATGAACGCGGAGCGTGTAGCCTCGCGGCAGATCGACGAACTTATCGGCCTAGCTCACGGCCTCGCTGCAGATGGGGCGATCAACCAGGGTGAGGTGGAGTTCCTTCAGAAGTGGCTAGCTGCAAACGCTGACATTAGCGACCAGCCGGTAATCCGTACCTTGTATGACCATGTGAACGGCATCTTGAGGGATGGAGTAGCCGACGCTGACGAATGCGCCGACCTGCTATCTACCCTAACAGCCCTATGCGCCGGGGACTTCGAACTGGGTGAGGTCCTTAAGCCGTCGACGCTGCCTCTCTGTAACCCGGAACCGACCCTAAGCTTCCACGGTAAGAGATACTGCTTCACTGGCACGTTCAGTTATGGTCGAAGGCAGGATTGCGAAGGTGCCGTAATCGCTCGCGGCGGTGAGGCTTCCTCCCTCACCAAGAAAACCGATGTCCTGGTTATCGGAGCCTACGCAACGGACTCATGGAAGCATTCGTCTTTCGGTAATAAGATCCTGAAAGCTGTGGATATGCGCGACCAGGGCGTACCTATCTGCATAGTGGCAGAGCAGCACTGGACGAGGTTCCTTTAGAGCCGCTCTACCACCTATCGCCATTCTACTGGTTCGGGACGGTCGGATTGGAGCGATACCCAGCCAGCAGCAGTGGCAGCCCTATCAAACTCCTTCTCGGATTGCTCTAGGGCCTCATCGCCTTGGATGATGGCCAGTAGAGCGCACTCGTAACCAAACCTAGCGCCTTTGTCGTCACGAGGCGTGACAATGGCATATAGCCCAAGGGTCTGCCCAACTATCTGCCAAGCACGACGCTGCTGGTCAGGAGTTCCCATGCAGCTCTCTAATCTTGCGAGCTGTCACTCCAGCGGCATGGCCCATCATTGCTTCCGCTTTGACCATAGCTGCCTGAGCGGCAACGTCTTCGAGCTCACCTTCTGGCCATACCTTGCGGGCTAGGTTCAGAAGCTCGAGGCCAAGGCAGCAGCGAAGAACCCTCAGCATGCCGCTCTCCTGAATGTATCCCGTCGCCCACGTCCTAAGCCCCGCTCTCGGTACATGCCGCGCTGAAGTGATCGTGCTGGATGAGTGCGACGGGTCGGGCTGCGCTAGGCCGCCTGAAACAAGAAAGGCCGCCGATACGGCAGCCCCTGTGTGGCGCAATACGCCATGATGGTCACTGGAGTGCACGAATTTTCCAACCGTGTCAATTCAGTTGCAGCCAGTCTGCGAGATCGTCGAGAGCACGCTGGATCTGCTGGATGTTCCTCATAGCCGCGCTGCCTCCATATCGGGGTAGCTCATCATGAATAAGGAAGCGGTCCATGAAGCCCACCATGCCAATGGAAAAGCGACTGCGTGCTGTTCGCCATACCTGCCTGGCACGGGCCTGAGCCTCGCTCCTGGGTAGGCCATAGCTAGGCTCCCCTGCGCTGGTACGCTCACCATAAGAGGAGATCACAGCCATTGCGAACGAGCAGCGGGCATGTTGAGAGCGATACCAGTCGCCAGCCGCATACTGGCGGTGTGTCAGGCGAGAGCGTTCGGGATCATCCTTCCTGTAGAGGCGGTCCAGGTGCGTGCTGCGGAAGCGGCGGGTTAGGCCGATCGGCTGCTCTGAGCTGTCAATCTTCGCCGGGTTGATGAAGTCGAAATCGTCTCCCTTCCCCAAGCGCTCGGGTGTGGCGTCAATCACGGGCTGAGCGACAACCCTTACCCGAACCTTCTTACGCGCTCTCGCCATTACCTTGCCTTTGCCTGGGGGATTGGGGGGTTAAGCTCGGAAGGCGCTGCTAAGCCCGAATTCCTTCAGGATGGCGCGGGCCTGCTCAGGGGTGCAGCGTTCCGGCTCGGGAATCCGCCTGGTAGGTTCGATGCGGGTAGATCCTCCGTGGTATTCCCGGCGCCATCTCCACGCTTGCTCAACCTCTCGCATGATGGTCGGCACAATCTTTGATGGGTGGTCCGCGGTCCTCCGAGCCTCGGCACATCCTCTGGCCAGCAGGTCAGCAGGAATGCCCTGAAGTGTCCCCCACGCAACCGTCAGCCACTCTCGACGGCTTTCCTCGGTCATTCCAACAGCGCCGCAGAGGGCTAGGCAGGACGTGAGCTCGCGGCGGAAATCGTCGCTAGTGGCCGGTGCCAAAGCTGTTCGGGGGTTGCTCCACGGGTCCAAAGACTGCGATTGCGGCTCGGGCTGTGACACCAAGGCCGTTCGCCTCGGGTTGATGTCTTCCCAGGGGCTTTCCGTTTGTTCGTCCATCTCGGTTGTCCTGCTCGATTACCCAATTTGCCCAAGCTGCTTGCCAGTCGCGCTTTCGAGCGTTCGGCCCGTTCGCCGAGCGCCAGTGGTTCCGGAAGCTTTCCAAGGCTCGCCGAGCCCACTCCTGCCCTCGATTCTCGATGATTTGCCCCGATACCGTGTCTCGACCGAGCTTCGTCGGCTTCCAGTCGTCCGGAAGGCGAACGCCATTCGCGCGCACTCTCCGTCCATCGGGTTGGGGGGTTAAAGGGGGGGTTATTTTTTGGGGGTGTGGGGGGCTTTTTAGGGGGGGTGATTGGGGGGAAGGCTTTTCCTGGAATTCCGCGATTTCCTCGGATTCCGCAGAATTCCGTGGACGCTTGCGCTCCCTGTCCTTCGCACGACGACCTTCAATGGTCCGTTCGGCGATCTCCACGCGCGCTTCGAGCCGAGCGACGTCGGCAATAATGTCCGCAGGTGCTCCAGAGGCGATAAGGCGCTCAAGCAAGTTCACCTGTAGTCCACCGTGACGACAATCTTGCCGCCCTTCACAGGCTCTTCACGGGACAGCCAGAAGCCAAAGCGCTGGTCATTCACCTCGAGGGCGTCGGCGATTCCGTCCACGCCGGCCTTGATGCTCGCTAGCATGTTGTCCAGGTCACGCTTGCGCTTGTCAGGCGGGTGAAAGTCGAAGCGCAGCGCAATGCCGCCTTCAGCCGGTGCGAGGGCTCCTGCGGCCTTGGTGAGCCAATATGCATGCTCCCGGTACGACTTCGCCGAGCGCGCCTTGGCATGATAGTGGATGCGCGCGTTCGGGCTGAGCTCCTTGGGTGGCCAAGGCAAGGTGACGGTTCCGCTCACAGGTCGGATACTCCACCAAGCGTGAAATCGTATTCCCTGGACCTGAAACGTGGCTTCTCGATAAGTCTTGCGCCGTTGCGAAGAGCTTCCATCTGGCGCTCGAAAGGCGTCATGTTCGCCCGTTCGATCGCCATCTTCTCCTCAATCATCCTGCGCGCTTCGGCGGCCCCGCGTCCCCAACAATTCCGGAGGCGGCGATATTCATCGCGCCAGCGCGGCGGGCACCACCCAAGCATCGTTTCGGTACGTCGCCGAGCCGCTTCCTTGCGTCCCGCGTACCACTTGCGCCTGGCTTCTACGCTCCACGCCAAAGCCAAGTTGGCCTGAACCTTTGCGACCAGTTTGGCTGCTCTTTCCGGGTCGCTTCGTGCCGCTTTCTGGCCGGCTTGGAGGTGGCGGACTGCTCGCTGAACGAAAGCCGGATCTTGGGACTTCCTGCGGTTGGCTTCTGCCTTCCGAGCGCGAATGGCGGGGTCAGCATTGCTGTGATTTACAGCACAGCGACGGCAACGGCCCGTCTTGCTCTGCGTTGAAATGGGGCCGTGACAGTCGGAGCATTGGAGGCTCATCCGATCCGGCCTCCGCTTTTCAACCAAGCGTCGTAACCAGCGGGCTTTCGTGAACGCCTGTCCAGCTCGTAGATTACTTTCTCAAGCTCGTGGCTCTCCGCATCCGTAAGGGCGCGGGTGCGGCTGAGCGCGTCCAGAACGTCGAAGCGCGCTCGGAGCTTGTCAGGGCCAAGCGTCTCTCCATAGACCTTCTGTCCGTCGATTGTGACGATGATGGGCTTGAAGGTCATGCCGCCACCTCGCGGAACATATCCCCTTGGCGTTGAGCGTCTTCGATGCGCTGGCAAGCGATGTCGAAGAACCGCGGCTCACGCTCGATGCCGACAAAGTTGCGGCCAAGCTGGACAGCAGACACGCCAGTCGTGCCAGAGCCCATGAAGGGATCTAGAACTGTTTCGCCCGGGAATGACGCCAGGTCGACGGCCCAATTCATGAACGCGATCGGCTTAGGACAGGGGTGGTCGTTCCCCACTGCTTCGCCGGTAACATGCATCCCAGGATGGTAGATGACCTTAGCGGTAGGCCTTGCGCCCATCCCCTTGGCGATATGTGGCGAGCGTCCGTAATAGAGCGCGGGGTGATAACAGCCGAAACCCCATGCGCTGCGTCCGCCGCCGTTGGGGCACACTATACCGCCGATGTCGTCAGGCTGTGGATACTCATGCAGCCTTCGAGTGCCCGTGAATACTAGGCAGCGTTCAACGCGCTCCAGCGCCATCTTGAACGCAGGCAACACACCGGACCGAAACTCTGTCTCTCCGTCCTCGTAGACTAGCTCAGGGCGGTTGATGGTGTGCTTAGTCGCCTTACCCTTGAAGTCCACGCCGTAAGGCGGGTCCGTGATGAGCGCATGAATGCCTTCAAGCGTCGGCAGAACCTCCCGGCAATCCGCAAGGTAAAGGGTAGCGGGCCCGATGGTTTCGACGCGCATCAGTAGCCCCCGCTCTTGGGCGTCCAAGCGGGAGCGCTTTCGGTGTTGGACTCATTGGCAGACATTGACTTGCGAGCGCGATCGACGCCGCACCAGTCGGACGCGGTTTCCAATGCGCTTGTCCGGTCGAAGAGGAACCACTTGTCCCCATCGGCATCCGGGTCATAAGCCAAGATGAAACGACTGCTCATGCGACGCGGGCGAGCTTCATGCCCCGCGCCACCATGCGGAGAGCTACAGGGCGAAGAACGGGGCCATCGCCGGTAAAGTCGCCATCAGCGGCACAGCGGGCCAGCTGGGCGGCATCTTCAGCCTCGTCAGCAGCTAAGGCACCCGGAGGCGTGTCATCCTGCTCCGGCAGGTCAAACGCGGCCTGGCCCGCCCTGCTGAGCCATTCGGACGTGAACTCGGCGCCAAGGAACGAGGTCAGGGAAAGGATCTCGCCCAGGTCAGGCTTGCGATATTCCCCGCTCAGCGGGTCGGCCATCACGCTCTCGATGGTGCGGTCAGGAACGCCAGTGGCATTCGACAGCTGCTTCACCGAGTAACGTCGGCCACGACCCACATAGAGGCGCAGGGCATTGCCGAAAGCGGCACGGGCTTCGATGCGGGAAACGAGAAGCTGATTGTTCGCTGACTGTGTGGAAGTCACAGTTTAGCTCCGTTCGATATGAGGGAAGTTGAGAACATTGGCCAAGCGGACATCACTGTCCGAGAAGTGACCCTCTCCGACGCCCTCACTTGGGAGGTAGTAACTGGCGCCGGAGAGGCGGACGTGCGGGGTGGGCTGAACCTTGCACGCCCGATCTTGTTTGATACCTGTGATTTTCGACCAAGTTCGGCCGCACTTGATGGCCTGAATGGCGCCATCAGAGACGCCGTAAGTCAGACCGATCTCTCGCAGAGACCGATTATCGCCAACGATGGCGAGAACCTGTTCGTTGGTCAGTTTGGCTTGGTAGGAATCCTCACCCACCTTAAACCCGCCCTTGGGCTGGCGAACGAGAGAGCCGGAGTAACGGCCCGTCCAAGAAAAGCCGGAGCGGATCTTCCAGATCGTTCCTTTGCTGACGCCGTACTCTTCGGCGACGATGCGGTCCGGACGAACATCGCGGCGGATCGAAGCAACTTGCTCGACAGTGAGTTTAAGCCCGCGCTTCCTCTTGCGAGTCTCTCCCAGGCGGACCGCGCTGCGACCCTTCGCCTTCATGTCAGCGGAGTTGTCGAGAACCGTACCGAGGAAGAGATGCTTCGGATTACAGCAGGGCGGGTTGTCGCAGGTGTGGCAGACCAGGAGCGGCCCAGGATCAGACTGGTTTGCCAGCGTCCAAGCCAGCCGATGGGTGAGGAACTGTTTCCCCTTAACGGTGATCCGGCCATATCCGCGGGTCGTCTTGCCCGTGTAGAGCCAGCACTCATCCGGCCCTGCCCTGTGAACAGCTTGGCTAAGGCGCTCTCGCAGAGCCTCCAGTCCGACTGCCTGAGCATCCGTCCAGAAGGTGAGACGAGGGACACTCATCTAGAGTCTCCCTTCCGAAGCATCGGTGATGTTTTGAAGGGGCTGGCCTTCATGGAAGCCCTGCTCGTCCTCATAGCCAACGGGGGCCGTGGCGACGTGCCAGAGGAGCCAGAGGATAGGGGTGGCGATGAGGAGAGCGGTGAGCATTTAGGCTACCCGATCGAGCGGGCGGGAGATGAGGAAGCCCCGTGCACTGAGCTCGGCAATCAGGGCGTCTGTGTCTGCCGTGCTTATGCAAGGCGCGTGGCGGATTTCCACGGCGTCCACCGGAGGCCGCTCAATCAGCTGTATTGCTCTTGCCCTGCCCTTCACCCGGCGGATGAAGCCTCGTTCCTCAAGTGCCCGAACGAGCGCGTGAACGCCGCTCTTGCTGGACAAGCCGAGTGCGTTTTTTATTTCCTCGTAAGAGGGTGTCTCTTCGCTGTTCTGGAGAAGGGTGAGCAGCTGCCCTTGACGCTTCGTGACGCCCATGCGGGTCATGCCGCCTTCTCCTCAAGTGGATACAGGTCGGGGCGCAGGTCGTGGCGGGAACCAAAGCCCGCTCGCTCGGCCGCCAAAACGTACTCCGCGGGCAGAGGCCTCCGCTTAGAAAGCCAGTACGAGACGAGCTGTTGCGAGGTGCCAATGGCTGCGGCAAAGCGCGATTGGTTATTCCCGGCCTTGCCGAGCGCGTCACGCAATGCGCTGTGAAGTGGGTCGTTCTTCATGAGCCCAATACCTACAGAAGTCCTGTAGTCTATGCAACAGGAGTTTTGTACCCCTACAGCGACAAGATTGTTTGTAGGCTCATTGCCTATGACATCTCATCGGAGCGACCCCGCCGCGGCTGCCGCCTTCATGAAGCGGGAGCGCGGCAAGCGAGGTTGGTCGACCACGAACCTCGCTGACTATGCTAGAGCGATAGCGCGCCGGGAGGGTAGCGCGGCGAAGCTCACCCAGCAGACCGTCTCAGGCTTCGAGCAGGGCGATGCCAAGCGCATGCCAGAGTGGTTCCGCTATGTTGAGATGGCCTTTGAGGAAGGCGCTCCGGCTGCCGCTCAGGACACAAGCCCGCGTGATGATGTCGTGTACATTCGTCAGGTCGACATTCGTTACGCTATGGGAGACGGTGCCGCGATCGACGACTATCCTTCTGTGTCGCTGGTCCCGTTCAATCTGGGCTTCATCCAGCGATTGTCTCGCGCACCCGTCGAGCGCCTGTTTCTGGCTTCCGGTATCGGAAACAGCATGGAGCCGACGCTTCTCAAAGACGACCTAGTCTTAATTGACACCTCCGAAACCCGCTCCACGTTCGGTGATCTGCTCTGGGCCTTCGAATATGCCGGTGCGGGCTATATAAAGCGGCTCCGGCGAGTGAAGCGGGAGGGCAAAGAGATAGTCGAAATCCTGTCCGATAATGCCGCTGTCCCGCCGATGGTCGCTGATCCCGGCGACATTCACATTGTCGGCAAGGTGGTCTGGATCGCTCGGAGCATGTAGGTGCCGATCAACGAGCTGTCCCTAGCAGTCGTCGGCGCGGCTCACGCGAACAAAGATGGCGGCAATCGCCGCTCTGAGATTATCTTCTGCACGCCCGGCGAGCCTGTCTACCTCGTTCCCGAGCCCAAGAACCCTGTAGATCCCCAGGCCGTGAAGGTGCTTAGCGCCCGTAATTTCCAGATTGGTTATCTCACGGCAGAACGTGCGCCATGGATTGGCGCGATGCTCAAGAATGGCCGGCCCATCGTGGCGGTATTCCAGCAAGAGACGCCCTTCGGGGCCTACATCCGGGCTCACTTGGACGGGCTTCCCCCTACCCTCCCCCCGGTCAAAGAGCCTCCTGAACCCGGCGCAGATTGGGACCCCGGCTTCTATCCCGACGAGGAGCCGCCCGAAGAATTTCTGTAGACTACAAATATTCTTGTTGACTGTCGTACAGCACTTTTGTAGGTAAGGGCATCCACAGCGGAGATGCCCAATGGCTCACCAGCAAGAACAGATCGCCTACAACCGCGGTTGGAACGTCGTTTCCGACGCGGTGGCCGCAGGCTACCACGCGCCTTACACGAACCTTGAAGATACTCAGGAGGAGCATGTCGCCTTCCGCGACGGCTTCTTTGATGCGGTGGCTTACTACAGCGCAGAACGGGTTGCAGCCTAATGCGCCCCACCCCTTCCCAAGCTGACAAGGCTGGACCCGATATGGGCGTCCAATTGGGCGGCTATAGTCTCGAATACAGCGAGGATGGCCAAACGTGGCGGATGGTGCAGGAGAAGTATCACTGCGCTGATGCTCCGGTGGGAAGTCCGTTCCGGCGCCGTCCAATTATCCGCGAGCGACTGCAGGACATTCAGCGGGAAGCTGAGTTTCATAGCCATCGCTACCCCCACGTTCGGATTATTCATCCGAAGCCACAGGTGTCAGCATGACCCCGCTTCCATCAGCCGAAGACAAGGCTGCTGCCGAGGCGTTCGTCCGAGAGACTTACGACAGCAACCCGGCTGCCTGTCCGACATGGATAGCCAATCGCCGCGAAGACCTCGTTCGGTATGCGGCTGATGCCATCATGCTCAAGCGGATGAACGCCGAGCACAAGGCGAGCTTTCAGAGGAGGGCTGCGGCGTGAGCGAGGAATATCTCCTCCTCAAGTGGGGTACGCTGAAGGGCTGGAACATCCAGAGCGAAGCCGCCCTCGCAGCTGCCAAGAGGTACGCTGAAGGCGGCGTGTCGATGAGCGCAATGGCGCAGCAAGACACGCCCGAACAGAAGCAAGCCCTTTGCGACCTGATCGACGCGATCGATGGGCCAATCACCAACGACTGGTCGGGCGAAACCATGAGCAAGGACGAAGCGAAGGCTTACGTCCTGGAGTACCGGACATGACCGAGTGGCAGAGAATTAGGAAGCACGGGACGGTGGTTCCGATGGGCCAACATGTTCCGGCCCAATCAGCATTCCGTGAGGCAATGAGACCTCGTGCAGGGACCTTTGGAGCCTTGGTGTTTCTGGCGGGGCTGTTTGCTGCTGCGGTGCTGCTCTGATGGGCGCCACCGCGAAAGTGATCGTCCTGAAAGGCGACAAGCGCAAGCCAGAGAGCGCCGAGCATCACATCGAGTTCCCAGGTGGAGTGGTCTCAGTCTGCCGTCTTGAGGATGGGTCTTACTGGGCACACATCAACGCGAATACGGGCGTCTCACATCCCGCGACGGATGGATTTAAGGCGCGCACGGCTCGCGTTCTCGACGGCCGTATCTCTTACGACAGTGGCGCCACAGAGTGGGTTAGAGATCTGCCGGAAGCGCAGAAGATCAATCACATCGCGCTCCTGATTGCTCCCCCTAACAACGACGGTGGAGAGCAATCATGATTCTTCAAGAAGCTGAAGCACGTAGAGCAATGCTGCTTGAACTGGCGGAACGCGCCGATCGCCACGCGATGGAGGCGGTTAGCCGAACATTCGCCCGCGAGGTGGGCATGTATTGGGACGACGCAGCTGTAGCCGCAAACTTCTTCACAATTGCCCGTGAGCTCCGCGCTCGTGCATCTCAGGAGCAATCCTCATGAGCAATCTGGAACGCGCTCAAGAGCGTAGAGCAATGCTGTTCGCTCAAGCTCTCGATGTCATCGGTAGACCTTCATCGGTTATTCCTATGTCTCCTAGGTTTCTTGAATGGGCTTTGGAGGAGGAAGTTGGACGACCCCTTACGGGGCAACCCGCTGCCACCCCTTACGGGGCTCAGCCGCCTGCGGCGTCTTCGTGCTCGCATGGCATCGGGCGTAGGGGGGCGGGCAAGTGACCAACCCCTATCGCATAGACGGTCCAGCGCTCATTAGCTTCAGCGGCGGCCGAACCAGCGGCTACATGCTCTGGCATATCCTAGATGCCTATGACGGCAAGCTGCCCGATGACGTGCATGTCTGCTTCGCGAACACGGGCAAGGAGCGAGAAGAGACGCTTCGCTTCGTGCACGATTGCGCGACCCAGTGGAACGTGCGGGTGCGGTGGCTGGAGTGGCGCTCCCGGCTGAAGCGGACACCAGTTGCGGAGCGGTTCGAAGAGGTCGGCTACAACAGCGCAGCGCGTAACGGTGAGCCGTTCGAGGCTCTAATCGAGAGCAAGAAGTTCACCCCTAACCAGGCGATGCGTTTCTGCACCGAGCATCTGAAGATGCAAGTGTGTGCCGACTTCATGGAAGCGCAAGGTTACGTCGCATGGAACAACGTCATCGGCCTCCGCTGGGATGAACAGCGGCGTGTTCTGACTCAGGTAGCGAAAAACGAGAGCGGTGAGTTCCCTTGGACTACCATCATGCCGATGGCCCGCCTAGCGACTATGGTTCGGAGAAATGATGTGCTCGCTTTCTGGGCAGCACAGTCCTTCGACCTTGGCATCAAGGGATGGGAGGGCAACTGCGACCTCTGCTTCTTGAAGGGTGAGCGTATTCTGAAGCGCATCATCCGGGATAATCCCGCGAGTGCTGTCTGGTGGGACCGGATGGAAAAGACGATCGGCAAGGGGCGGTTCGTCACCGAGCGTAGCATCAGCGACCTAGTGCAAGATGTGGCCTTGTCTCCCCTGCTCCCGCTCGAGGTCGGAGACGATGACGAGTTCGACGCTGAATGCGGCCTCTGGTGCGCCGGAGAAGCAGCATGATGAGGCCATGCTGGTCTTGTGGCGAGTATTCAGCTGCTCTCCATTGCCGCACTCTAGGGTATTTCTGCGCACCCTGTCTTCTTGATGGGCGAGACCGCGCCATGCGGGCGTCACCCGATAGGGACGAGACGCAAAGCGGCTCGGTGAGCGAAGCGAATAGCACGCGGTCCTGCGAAGCAGGAGGCGCCCAGTCATGACCTCCCTTCACCTAAACCAGCAGAGGTTCACCCAACCCCTTTCCATTCCAACACGGAGAAGATGATGGCCACCGCCGCCAAGCAGGAAACACTCGCCGCCGCGCTCGTGGCTGCACAGGCTGAGCTCCATGCTCCCACGAAGAACCGCACCGTGCGCGTGCCCGGTAAGTACAGCTTCGACTACGCCACGTTGGACAGCATCATCGAAATGCTGCGGCCAGTGCTCACCAGGCACGGCCTCTGGTTCATCCAATCCGCCACGAACGGTGAACTGCTGACCCGCATTATTCACGTCAGCGGCGAGCACCTGGACTGCTCCGTGCCCATGCCGCAGTTGCCGGCCAAGCCGCAGGAAGCGGGTTCGCTTCTCACCTACTTCAAGCGCTATTCGCTCTGCGCCGCATTCGGCATCGCAGCCGAGGAAGACGATGACGGCACGGTCGCCAGCGGACAGCCGCATGATACCGCACCCCGCGCACAGAACAACAACGGCAAGATCGACGACGCTCAGTGGGCAACGATCGCAACGCTGATGCAGTCGAAGGGCGTCTCTGCCCAGCGGTTCTGCAAGAAGTATCAGATCCAGAGCGTCAAGGAGCTGCCGTCTCGCCTGTTCAAGGACGCGGTGGATAGCCTCAATGCCGTTGAGAAGGAGGCTGCATGATGGATGCGATCTATCTGAGAACCATCCTTCTCTATGCACCTAGACGCGGCGTGTTCTACTGGATTCAACCTCCAGCCGGTCATGCTGAGCTTCTTGGAGAAGAGGCTGGCACGCTTCAAACAAATCCGAGCGGCAAGCATTACCACCTCATCCAAATAGGTGGGATTAAGTATCGCCGCTCTCGCTTGGCTTACCTCTACATGACCGGCCGAGACCCCGAGGACATGATTGATCACGCGAACGGTGATTCCACCGATGATAGGTGGGTCAATCTTCGTCCGGCGAATGCAACCCAGAACGCGCAGAACATCAAGAACCCACGCAAGCGGGATCTGCCGATGGGCGTCCGGAGGAACAAGTCAGGCCGTTATTCCGCCCGCATCACTGTCTGTGGCGAGCAAAAGCAGGTCGGCACCTTTGACACGCCCGAGGAAGCGGCTGCGGCCTACGACATCGCTCGTATTCAGTACATGGGAGAATTCGCATGACATTCGAGCAAAGGTCTCCGGAGTGGTTCGCCGCCAGGTGCGGCAAGGCAACGGCTTCCTGCATTGCGGACATCATTGCCCGCACAAAGTCTGGCTGGGGAGCATCCCGTGCCAACTACAAGGCTCGCCTGATTGCCGAGCGCCTTACTGGCACCCCCGCTGAGACATTCAGCAATTCGGCCATGCAATGGGGCACAGACAAGGAGCCAGAAGCTCGCCGCGCCTATGAGTTTCGCCGGAACGTGGATGTGGAGGAGGTTGCCTTTGTGGACCACCCCACCATCCCCATGAGCGGCGCGTCTCCTGACGGCCTGGTCGGTGAAGATGGCCTGGTCGAAATCAAGTGTCCGAATACGGCAAGCCATCTGGACACGCTGCTCGGGCAGAAGGTGCCTGAGAAATACGTCACGCAGATGCTTTGGCAGATGGCCTGCACAGGCCGGCAATGGTGTGACTTCGTGTCTTACGATCCCCGGCTGCCCGAGGCGATGCGGCTCTTTGTCCAACGAGTGCCGCGTGATGACGAAGCAATCGAACAGCTCGAGGCCGACGTCTCCGAGTTCCTGGCGGACGTCGATGCGACCGTCTCCGACCTCCTCAACATCTACGAACAGAAGGAAGCAGCATGAGCACTCGCAAAGACATCATGGCCCCGCGCAAGAAGAAGGACGGGACCACCTATTGGGTCAAGGTCGGCACGGCTTGGCTGAACGACAACGGAGGGACGCAGCTGGTGTTCGACGCCCTGCCCATTCCGGATGCAGAGGGACGGGTTGTGGCGAACCTGTTTGAACCCCGCCAGCCTGGGGAGGCTCGCCATCAGTCACGAGCGCCTGAGCCTGTTGGCCTCGACGACGACGTGCCGTTCTAGGTTCGGCACCGTGAATGCTCAGAAGCTTGCCCCTGAAGCGCAAACGCGAAACACCGCGGCGGAAAGACCCGTCACGCTGCCCGCAACCGCGCCGCAAGCCGGGGCAGACGGCCGAGGAGAAGCGGCACGAGCTGCGGCTGCGGGAGATGCCCTGCATCAACTGCGGAGCACGTCCGGTGTCCATCCATCACGTGACGGCGACCATTCACGGCGGGCGATTGAGGCGATCGGAGCGGCGGATAGTGCCTCTGTGTCCTGCATGTCACCAGCACGACTTCGGCAAGCTGTCAGTAGAGCGCCTGGGCCACGGCGGGTTCTATCGTGTGCATGGGGTGGATCTGTACGCGGAATCAGACAGGCTCTGGAAGGAAAGCTTTGATGCCTGATGCCCCTCCCCTCCTCTTTAAGAAGGTGCTCGGCAGCCTTCGCCCCGCGAACGAGGCAGCAACGAAAGCCTTGGCAGCTATCGAAGGCCAGGTCCGCATCGAGTTCAAGTCCATGCGGGGTAACGTCAGGCGCAATGGCTTGTATTGGGCCTGCCTCGGGGTTGCCGTTCCCATGCTGGACGAGAAGGCACCTGGGCTAACCGTGGACCTGCTGCACAAGGTTCTGAAGGACCGCTACGGCCTTGTCCGTGTGGTGACGCTGCCGAGCGGTGAGCAGGTCAAGGACTACGAGTCCACGTCTTTCTCACGGATGACGGAGCCGGAGCGTGCCGCCTTCATCGATTGGGCGCTGAGCACGGTTTCCTCTTGGCTAGGCTGCGATGTCACTGACCTGCGTCGCGAAGGAGAGGCGGCGTGAGTTTCTGGCGGTCAATCCTTCGCACGCGCCGAACACCGCACTTCTGTGCAACGTGTGGACGTGCCGTAGAAAAAGGAGAGCGCAGCTATGACGAGGCTGGATTGTCAGACGGGGAATTCAATTCCTACCGTCAGTGTATCCCCTGCCATGACCTCGTTGGGCGTCTCTTCGTTAACGGGCATCTCGGATACGATGAGGCGTGGATGCTCTATGAGCTTCCTGACCTGGCGCGTGATGCTGGTGAGCCGTGGCCTCCTGCGTCAGTCGACACTCACCGAATGGCCGAGACGGGAACCGGCTCGGGGCGAAGCCTGAGTGGCGCGGTCCCGAAGGGAGACGCCCAATGAGCACATCCCTATCCAGTATATCCCCACAACTGGAAGCACTGGCGCCATTTGAGGCACACCCTCCACAGAAGCCCGGCTCATGCGGCTTCAGAGAAACATGCACGTGTCTTGGTGGCTGCACTTGCGACCAGTGTCGGCAAGCTCGTCGAGACGCAGCAATCTCCTCCATGCAGGGACAGTGGAAATGAGCGAGACGAAGCCGATCTCAACGCTTGCTCTCGGAACCCTGGCGAGCGGGATTTCACTCGTAGAGCGTTTCGCGGGAGTTCACGAGGCCGCCGAATGGGTGCTCGGCCATGCCGTCTGGACGCATGAGCTACCCGACGCGGTGGATCGCATTCGGGAGGCGGTCGCAGCTCAGAGACCGGACTTTCCACTTGAGATCGAGGGAACTTGGCAGTCGTATCGCGACGAGTTGCTCAGAACCTACGGGCCAACAATCGAGATCGAGCGAGGTCACGCCGTGCGGACCGCCTCGCCTGTCCAGACGCTTGCGGTTGCCATGCAGGGACAGGGGAAGGGGCGATGACTGATTTCATCAAAGTCCCGCAGCGGCGTCTTGCTCAATGGGAACGCCGAGCCATCACGCTTCAGACGAAAGCCGAAAACCTGCTCGCCGCGATGACCGACGAGATTGGGTGCGACAACAGCGAAACGGACTATCCGGATGCGGTAGTCGAACGGTGCGAAGAACTGACCGACTTCTTGGCAAGGTGGCGAAAGGCGATGGCACGCGGAGGTTCACCAGCATGACCGGGCTTAGGAGTGCTGAACAGTGAAGCCCGATTTCATGGCTCAGTTTAGACGGCGGCCAGAGGAACCCAAACAGCCTCTAGCCTACATGGGGGGAACCGCGATGAGTTGCGGCCAGCATCCGTCGCTGCCGAAGCGACATCGATGGCAGCCGTGGAAGCAGGTCACGATTGGGACCACCGTGGCGTGGGAGCGGATGTGCGGTGCGTGTGCGCTCGTTGATGACATTAGCTGGACCAAACCCAAGTCCATCCGTTCCCTTATTAATGAGGGACAGGGAGGATGAGGAAAGAAGATGTGCGCCTGCTGCTTCGCAGCACCGGGCCGGCGGGGCTTCGCCCTCAAGCCGCTGCCAAGGCAAGCATCCATGCTAAGCGTGCTAACATGGATGCTAGGCAGCGTCTTGACCGAAGGCGCTCGTCCCATGGCGCGTGAGGTTGTTACCCTTCTGACCGAGGCCCAAGCAGCAGAGAAGCTGGGGCTATGCACCCGCACCCTCCGCAAAGCACGGCAGGCGGGGCACCTTCCTTACATCCAATACGGGCGCTGTGTTAGGTACACGCCCGATGACCTCAACTCGTTCGTAGAAGGCGCTCGTCAATGTCATGCAAGCCGCGGAAGGGCTCGCCGTACCTCTGGTACAGCTTCACCATCAACGGTCAGCGATTTCGAGGCAGCACGGGCGAGACTACGCTCTCAAAAGCCAAGCTAGTCGAGGAAGACGAAAAGCATAAGGCGCGGCAATCTTTCAAGCAGGTGCCCGTCTGGCCATTGCGCCAGATCCTCGGAACCTACTGGGAAGCAAAAGGGAAGCACCAGAGAGGGTGGCGTACGGTGTTCAAGCAGTTCGAATGCCTGTCCGACATCATCGGCGCCGACACTCCCGTCACCGAGCTCACTGCGAACAAGCTTATCGACTACCGCGCAAAACGCCGCGCATCTCCACCGCCAGGCCGGAAGATTGAAGAGCGGACTGTCAACAGGGACTTTGCCATGCTGCGGGCGGCTCTGGAGCATTGCCATGAGCTTCACGCCCAGCCGCTACCGGCGATCCCCTGGAAGAAGCTGAAAGCGAAGGAGGCCGCATGGCGAAAGAGGTTCCTGTCGATCGAGGAATGGGAGGCGCTGAAGGCGGCCGAACCTCGCTTGGTGCCTATTATGCTCTGCGCGGTGCTGACGGGGCTTCGCAAGGCCAACGTGCTCAATCTAGACTGGAAGCAAATCAAGCTCGACCGCAAGTTGATCCTGCTCGGCATTAAGGGCGGCAAGGAGCACACCGTGCGGATTACGCCCGTACTGATGGCGATGCTATCCACCACGCCAGCTGACAAGCGCAGGGGCAAGGTGTTCGACACCACCAATTTCAGGAAGCGTTGGGAAAAGGCGCTTGAGACTGCGGAGATCGAGAACTTCAAGTTTCACGACCTGCGTCACACCTTCGCATCATGGGCGCGTCAGGCGGGCGCTGATATTGCTGATGTCTGTGAGGCTCTGGGGCACTCCAGCATCAGCATGACGATGCGGTACGCGCACATCAAACCTGACGAGGCCGTGACCGCATTTGACCGCGTTTCGACAACTTTGACGCTTGACAAACCGGACAAAATGTCCGACAAGAGTGCATCGGGTCAGTGACCCACCGGACACGGGAGAATGAAGATGAACGCGATGGACCTTATCAACTCCGCTCTTGCAGCGCCGAAGACCCATCAGGTCATCACAAGCTATGCCTGCGGCAAGGTTCGCACTCATCAGACCCGCAGCGAACAGACAGCTGAAATGCACGCCATCGGCGAGCGTCGCAAGATTGGGAAAGATCTGATCGACCGCGAGACTGGTGAGACCGTGCGCGTCATCAGCGTGATCGTTGAGCCAATTAGCAAATGACCCCTACCGAAGTCAGGGAAGCGCGTCAGAGGCTTGGTCTTTCACAAGCTGAGCTTGCTGCGCGCCTCCGTATGGGGCCGAATGGCGAGCGTCAGGTGCGCCGTTGGGAACAAGGCGAAACGCCTGTCAGCGGCCCTGCTTCTGTGGCCATCGAACTGCTTTTAGTCACAATCCGTGGCACACGACGCGCAAAAAGCGCAGAATCAAGGGAAAAAGCAGATGATTAGGAATCTGATGCTCTATCCTGCTGAGCTACGGGGTCTCCTAGGATTTCTGCGGGTTACAGCGATTGGGCCGTTTCGGCAATCCGGAACAAAGCGGAGCCATCGGGCACACGGCGGCACACGAGAGTCACAATTTCGGGCACACGATGTTCGTGGAGCGTTCGCGTGAAATACGGCTCCGTCTGCGCCGGCATCGAAGCCATAACGATGGGCTGGCATGGCTTGGGCTTTGAGCCCGCGTTCTTCTCGGAAATCGATGCAGCGCCGCGAGCCGTTCTCGCTCACCACTATCCGCACGTCCCGCTGCACGGCGACTTCACCACCATTCAAGGCGACGAATATGGGCCAATTGACCTTCTTGTCGGAGGCACCCCCTGCCAATCCTTCAGCGTTGCAGGCCTCCGAGGAGGCTTGGATGACGACCGTGGCAACCTGGCGCTCGAGTTTCTTAGGCTTGCTGACCGGACGCGGGCCAGATGGCTGGTTTGGGAGAACGTCCCCGGCGTCCTGTCGTCGAACGGAGGAAGGGACTTTGGTTCCATACTCGGGGGCCTGGTCGAACTCGGGTATGGGTTCGCCTACCGAGTTCTTGACGCTCAGCACTTTGGAGTTCCACAGCGCCGCCGCCGCGTCTTCCTTGTCGGACATCTTGGAGACTGGCGACGTGCCGCAGCGGTATTATTTGAGCGCCACAGCTTGCAAGGGCATCCTGCGCCGCGCCGAGAAAAGGGGCAAGCAGCTCCCACCATCCCTAGCCGCCGCTCTGCAGGCGGTGGCCTCGGAACCGACTTCGACTGCGATGGCGGCTTAGTCGCCACAGCCTTTCAAACGAGCGGCAACTGCGGGGCTTGGGAAACAGGGGAAATCACAGGCGCTCTGGACACGAACACCGACCCGAACAGCACTGTGCTCGCCTTCACCCAGAATAGTCGATCCGAGGTGCGGCAGATTGGGGGGGATGGGCAGATCGTCGGCGCGATAGCAGCGGATGCTGGCGCGCAGCAGCAGAACTACGTTGCCTTCCAAAGCTCGCAGAGTGGTGTTCGCGAGGTTGAAACCCACGCCACGCTAGACGCTAACATGGGAAGTCGCCGGCACAACGGCATTGCGACTGCGTCAGCCGTTCGTCGCCTTACCCCCCGTGAGTGCGAACGCCTTCAAGGGTTTCCGCCGGACTTCACCCTAGTCCCCTATCGCGGCAAGCTCATGGCTGACGGGCCTCGCTACAAGATGCTCGGCAACAGCATGGCTGTGCCGGTGGTGAGGTGGATAGGCCAGCGTATCGCCGCCGTGGAAGCGCTCCAGACGCGAGCGGAGGCAGCATGACCCGCCGTAAGCTTCCCAAGCTTCTCCACGGCTATTTCAGGTGCCGCCGAATTCCATTTATAGCGGCTCGCATCCCCTGTGAGCGCCCGACCGCGCAGCTCGCTCCTGCTGCGTCCCAGAAGTTATCCAGGAAGGCTCTGTTGGTTACGTGGGGTAAGAGGCTCTTCAAGGCCTCACGTAGCTCAGGGGTCTGTACCTTATCCTCTTTAGATAGAGGAATAAGAGAGTCTAGGTATGAGAGGGAGTGCAT
>Ga0196963_10001168_pt1 | contig 19089 bp, 14 predicted proteins | sample S1_5metaG_FD_148600 | JGI IMG/M metagenome (GOLD analysis project Ga0196963, IMG submission 148600) | Soil microbial communities from Anza Borrego desert, Southern California, United States - S1_5 | ecosystem: Environmental > Terrestrial > Soil > Desert | place: USA: California | collected... | reverse complement strand
AACCGTTTTCCGAGCGAGCCCGCACTCGCGGAGCTGCGCGCCTTGCGCGTCACCCACGTCACGGTGCATGTCGATCGGTTCCGCGATCGCTACGGCGACAAGGCGCTGCAGGCGATCGGCACGATCCCGGAATTGCTGCTGGTCGCCGAAGAAGATGGCATCAGGCTGTATCGGATGCATTGACACGCGCGAGCCGGCGATCGGCTTCGTGCAGCGTCTCATCGCGCTTCGAGAAGCAGAACCGCACGGTCTTCGGCGCCGCGGCCGGATCGTTGTAAAAGCTGCTGCCCGGCACTGTCGCGACGCCAATGTCTTTGACCAGGTACTGCGCAAATTCGGAGTCGCTCGAAAATCCAAATCTGGAGACATCCGCCATCACGTAATACGCTCCGCCCGGCGTATAGGCCGTGAATCCGTGGCGGCCCAGGATGTCGAGCATCAGGTCGCGTTTCGCCTGGTAGTCGGCGCTGAGCTGCGCGTAGAACGGCTCTGGTAACGACAACGCGGCCACGCCGGCATCATGAAATGGCGTGGGCGCCGCTACCGTCAGGAAGTCGTGCATTTTGCGAATGCCGCCGGTCAACGGCGGCGGCGAAATCGCCCAGCCGATACGCCAACCAGTCACGCTGTAGGTCTTCGACAGGCCATTCGTCGTAATCGTTCGATCGGCCATGCCGGGAATCGTCGCCATCGGCACATGCACGTGTCCGCCGTAGACGATACGTTCATAGATCTCGTCCGAGATCGCCAGCACGTCCCATCGCTGGCACAATTCCGCGATCAGCTCGAGCTCGCCGCGTGTGAACACCTTGCCGGTCGGGTTGTTCGGCGAATTGATGACGATGGCGCGGGTGCGGGCGGAGAACGCGGCGATCAATTCGTCGCGATCGAAGTGCCAGTCCGGCTCGCGCAGGCGGATGTAGCGGGGCACCGCGCCGGCGAGGATCGCATCCGGGCCGTAGTTCTCGTAAAAGGGCTCGAAGACAATCACTTCATCGCCGGGATCCACGCACGCCAGCATGGTCGCGATCATCGCCTCGGTCGAGCCGCAGCAGACGGTCACCTGCTCGTCGGCGACGAGCGGCACGCCGTAGCGGCGCGTGAAGTCCGACGCGATCGCGTCGCGCAGCGCCTTGGTGCCGTACGGCGGCGCATATTGATTCTGCTCCGCCTGGATCGCCGCGCAGGCGGCGTCCTTAATCGCCTGCGGCGCTTCAAAATCCGGAAAGCCTTGCGACAGATTGACGGCGTTATGGAGCCGGGCCAGCCGCGTCATTTCGCCGAACACCGAGTCGGCGAACGACGAGACGCGCTTCGCGCTGCGAATCTTGGTCACTCTTCAGAACTATACAAGTACCGGTAGTCCTCGGCCGTGCCGAGGATCCGCTTGACGTAGTTCTGCGTCTCGGGGAATGGAATATCGTCGATGAACTCGTCTTGGGGCAGGCCCGGCTTCTCGCGTTGCCAGCGCAGCACGCGGCTGTCGCCGGCGTTATAGGCCGCAAGCGCGAAATGCACACCGCCAAATTTCCGGATGCTGTCCGCGAAGATCTGCGTGCCGAGCCGCACGTTCACGTCGGCTTCGGTCAGCCGGCGCGTGGAGAACGGCCGCACGCCCAGCTTGCGCGCATACATCCGTCCGGTGCTCGGCAAAATCTGCATCAGCCCGTAGGCGTTGGCGTGCGAAACGACCACCGGATCGAAGTTCGATTCTTGGGCGACCAGCGCCGCGACCAGATACGGATCGAGGTTTCGCTGTTTGGCGTACTTCTGCAGCAGCGGCCAATAGTCGACCGGGAAGATGATGCGGAGAATGTCGCGCGGCAGCGTCTCGCCGCCGGCGGCGAGATATTGGGGGTAGGCACGCTTCATCGCGTTGATACCGGCGCGAATGTTGCCGAGGCGCTTGTGGACGGCGGCCACCGTCGCCTGCAGCTGCGGCGAATCGCCCCACACCCGCTGCGCGTATTGCAGCTCGTTCAACGCCTCGCGATTCAGTCCGACCGACAACAGCGTCGCGATGCGGCCGGCGGTCGGAATCGACGGCGAGGTCGCCGCCTGACGCTGAAGCGTCGGCGCGACCATGCCGCCGCGCTCGCCTTCGAGGCGCTTGACCGCCAGACGGCCGTAATACGAATTGTGATAATCGGTAGCGGTCAGTTTGAGACGCGCCACACCGGTCTCGACGTCGCCGGCGCGCTGCGCGGCGCGGCCTGCCCAGTACAGCCACGACGGCCGGTAGTCGGAACGCGGGAATTGTGCGGCACCCTTGTCGAAGTACTGCAGGGCATCCGTGAAGCGCCCTTCCCGATACGCCCACCACCCTGCTTTCCACGCGGCACGCTCGGCGAAGCGGCCCGCGGGGAAGCGTTCCAGCATTTCCCGGAAGACGGCATCCGCATCCGCATCCTCGTCGTCAATGATGTGTTCCGACGCGAGATGGTTCAGGATCTCTTCGGCGTAGGGGCTGGCGGGAAACTTATCGACAAAGGCGCGGGCCGCCTGTTTGTGCTCGCCGTCCAGCTTCAGACCGCGCGTGGCCGTCACGAAGTGAAAGTTCGCCTCTTCGGCGAACGGCCCGTTCAAATGCGGGCGCAAGGCATCGCGACCCTCGCGATAACGGCCCTGCGCCACGTCCGCGCCGGCGATCCGGATCAGCGCGCGGTTCCGCTCGGCTCCAGTGAGGAAGGATGCGACGCGCTCGTACGACGCGCGCGCCGCGCTCCACCGGCGCGCCTGGAACAAGGTCTCGGCGCGCGCCAGTTCTTTCGGCGCAACCGCGGCGTCGAGATCGACGTCCTGCTTGTCGAGCGCGTGAGCGGCGCGATCCGCTTCCGCTGTCGCGGGGTAGTCGTAATACGCGCGACGCAACGCTTCGACCGATCGCATCGGCTGCCCGGCGAGGTCCGCCGCCAGGCCGAGCCGCAGCCACGCCACTTGCGGTTGCGCCAGCCGCCGCGTCACCAGCGACTCGTACACCGCGACCGCGCCCTTGAAATCCTTCTGCGCCTCCAACGCCTCGCCCAGCCTCAACGCCGCATCCTCCGGCAAGTGACCGTCGATCTGCCGGCCGGAAAGATCGCGAAACACGTGCACCGCTTCGCTGTAGCGATCGAGCTTCATCAACGCGAGGCCGGTGTAATAGCGCGCGTAATCCGCGACCGGAGTCGTCGACAAGGCGCTGTCACTCAGTGACGGCAGGGCGGCGGCCGCTCGACCGTCTTCTTCGAGCAGCCGGACGCCACGCACGAAGTTGGTCAGGGCCGGTCCGAGCTTCGAGGTCTGCTCGGGCACGAGCCACATCGAAGACAGTTGCGAGGGCACCGGCGGATGCGCCGTCGGCGACAGCTTCGCCGGTGTGACGACGCCGGTGCCGCGGCCGGGGACGACGAGTTGGGAAGCCGAGAGCGTGGCGCCGGCCAGCAACGCGGCGCCCGCGATAAGAATTGGGGCCTTCATTACGACGTTAATTGTCCGACAGGTTCAGCTAATAGACGGACGTCAGGCTGCAAAAGCCGGATTGGGTCGCTCACCCCGTCCGTAATCTGCCGCGTCGCGCTCGGTCCCGCCGGTAATGCGCTCGAGCCCGTTGAGTGCGTCGTGCTCCCGGACGTCACGCCTGATCCACTTGCGGGTCGCGACGATGTCGTCTTCTGCGTCGTCAGCGCTTCCAGGCAGCGGCCGGCGTGCCGCGCGAGAATTTCGATCAGCTCCGGCCAGCTGCTTGGCACATGGCGCTGGTGGCCATCCATCGCCACCGCATCGGCATACACCACGGCGACGACACGGCCGCCCACGACCACCGGCACGGCGAGGCCCATGCGATCGGACGGCAGGGTTTCAAAGCCCGGGCCCGCTGCCGCCGTCTGGTTGTCGCGCGTCGTCACGGTGCGCGCGGTCGTAATCGCCGTGCCAATCACGCCGGCTTCGGCCACTGTCAGGTCGATCGACTTCGGCTGCGCATCACGGGAGCCGAACCCGGAGAGGCGCCAGCCCTGGATTCGTTCGTTTCTGAGGACGACGAGCGCCGCCCGCGCCGCTTCGCGTGCCGAGGCCAATGCGAGGGCGTCGAGCACTTCGCTCAGCGTGGTCGCGCCGTCGAGGCCGCGAATGCTTTCGAGCAGCCGTGTGACGCCGGCCATTTCAATTTCGCGTTCCTTGACGCGTGCCGCAGCGACCGAAGCCTTGAGATCCTCGACGGCCCTGGCTTCGCCGTCGGCAAGGGCGACGCGCATGCGCTGTTCGGCGGCTTCGATGGCGTCGCGCATCTTCGCTTCGACTTCAGCCTCGAGCTGCCGGCGGATCTCGCCGGCTGCGGCTTCGCGGTCTTCGGCGCGCGCCTGGGCGATCTTGTCGTCCAGCGTGGCGCGGACACGGGCTTCGGCATCGGCGACGCGTGCTTGGGCCGCCTGCTCTGCTTCCTCGAACGCCGCCGCTCGCGCCTGACGGACCGCCGCGTCACGTTCGGCAGCGAACCGTTCACGCTCTTCGGCGAACGCGTCGAGCAGGTGCTGCACGAGCGTGCCCACCGCCTGATCGGTCGCGGACCTGATGCGATCTTCCAACGACATGTCGTGTCTCGACCCGGGAACGGGTGCAGGGGGACTCACGCGAGCGGCTGGGAGTGCGCGCCTATCGTCCGGTACGCGGTCATTATGCGGAGCGGTTCCGGCGAAGTCAAGGCGCGTTCGTCCCGCAAACGCTTGATTTAAAACCGCTTGAGCGAATGATCGCGGCGTTGTGGCATGATCAGCGCGACCATGTCCAAGGGCGCCGACCGCCGTTTCAATTGGAGCGATCCGCTTCTCCTCGATCAGCAGCTCACCCACGAAGAACAGATGGTGCGGGACACCGCCCGGGCCTACGCGCAAGACAAGCTGTTGCCGCGCGTACTCGAGATGTTCCGGCACGAGAAGACCGATCCGTCCATCTTCCGGGAAATGGGCGAACTCGATCTGCTCGGCATGGTGATCCCCGAGCAGTATGGCGGCGCCGCGATGAATTACGTCAGCTACGGGCTGGTGGCGCGCGAGATCGAGCGCGTCGACTCCGGCTTCCGGTCGATGATGTCGGTGCAAGGCTCGCTGGTCATGGTGCCGATCAATGAATTCGGCACCGAGGCGCAGAAGCAGAAGTTTCTCCCAAAGCTCGCTACGGGAGAACTCATCGGCTGCTTCGGGTTGACGGAACCCGGCCACGGCTCCGACCCAGGCGGCATGCAAACTCGTGCGAAAAAGGTCGAAGGCGGTTATTCGGTGACCGGCACGAAATCGTGGATCAGCAACAGCCCGATTGCGGATGTGTTCATCATCTGGGCGAAGGATGACGAAGGGATCATTCGCGGCTTCATCCTCGAGAAAGGGATGAAAGGGCTCAGCGCGCCGCCGATTCACGGCAAGGTTGGTCTGCGCACCAGCCTCACCGGCGAAGTGGTGATGGACAACGTGTTCTGTCCCGAGGAGAACGCCTTTCCGGACATTCGCGGACTGAAGGGCCCCTTCACGTGTCTGAACAGCGCGCGGTACGGCATCTGCTGGGGCGCGATGGGCGCCGCCGAGGACTGCTGGCATCGGGCGCGCAATTACGTGATGGAGCGCAAGCAGTTCGGACGTCCGCTCGCGGCCAATCAGCTGATTCAGCGCAAGCTGGCGGACATGCAGACCGAGATCGCACTCGGGCTCAATGCGTGCCTGCGCCTGGGACGCATGAAGGACGAAGGCACGGCGTCGCCGGAGATCACCTCGATGCTGAAGCGCAACTCGTGCGGCAAAGCGCTGACGATCGCCCGCGATGCCCGCGACATGCTCGGCGGCAACGGCATCGTCGACGAATTCGGCGTGATTCGACACCTCGTGAATCTCGAGGTGGTGAACACCTATGAGGGCACGCATGACGTGCATGCCCTGATCCTCGGCCGCGCGCAAACGGGAATCCCCGCGTTTACGAACTAGCGACTGCCGGTGCGTGCGGACCGGCGGCCCTCTGAAGGGCCGCCGGCCATCCCGTTACTTGCTGCGCTGATACTGCGCGCTATACGTCACGTTCGCCGACGGCACCGTGATGGTATGCGTCTGGGCGCCGCGGTCGGACCACGATCGGAACACGTAATTCGCGCCGTTGACCACCTGGTTCGGCGCGCCGATTGTCCTGACCGTTCCGACAACCGCAGTAAACGAGTACGGCTCGGCTACCGGCTGACCGTCCAGCGTCAGCGTGAAGCCGCCGTTCCCTTTCACGCTCAACGTCACGGTGACCGTTCGCGGATGCAGATCGCGAGTGACGGTCGTGGACTGCCCCGACGAATCGGTGACGGTCAGCACTATGCGGTACCACACGTTCGCCGACGTCTCGCCGGTGGTCGGAATAGTGAAGCTGCCCGACGTCGAACCATTGGTCGGCGCGATAAATGGATGCACGTGATCGTCGTGATGGAAGTCCACCCGCCAGGTGAACGCGCTCGCGGGCAACGCGCCATCTTCGGCGTCGGAACCGGTGCCGGCATACGAAATGACCGACCCGGCTGTGTATCGCGCGCCCTGCAGCGGCTGCGTGATCGTCGCTGTCGGAGGTGCATTCCCGGTGACCGTGAGGACCGCCGCGTTGCTCGTCGCAGAACCGAACTGGTTGGTGACAACGGCGTGAAAACGCGCACCGCTGTCAGCGCCCGATGCGGACGGCAGCGTGTAAGTCGCTGAAGTGGCCCCGCCGATTGGCGCGCCGTCGCGATACCACTGGTACGAAAGCGGACCCGCGCCGGTGGCAGACACGCTAAATGATGCCGGCTGCCCGGCACTGACGGTGCGATCGGCAGGATGTTGCGTGATCGACGGGGGCTCGCCTGGCGTGTAGGAAATCCTGCCGATCACGCCGCCGGAGCCACGCGCCAGATAGTAAAGGCTGCCATCGCTCGACACCTGCAGGTCTACCGGCGCGGAGATGCCAGACGCGAAGGTCGTGGCCGATCCGGTGTCCGGATTGAACAGGTTGATCCATCCGGCGCAATAGTCGGCAAAGAAATACTTGCCGATGAACTCTGGCGGGAACTGAATCACATCCGGGTTATAGAACGCGCCACCTGTAATGGCGCACCCCGTGAACGGACCCGACCCATGCGTGTAGTAGTACAGCGGCGACCGATAGCTCGGATTCGTCGTCGGACCCTCGGTTGCCGGCCAGCCATAGTTCGACGCCACGATACCGTCGTTGATCTCCTCGTAGGTGTTTTGGCCCACGTCGTTGATGAACATCCGCCCACTGCCCGCCTGGATGGCGAACGTGAAGGGATTTCGCAGACCGAGCGCCCAAATCGCCTGGTTGCGTCCGGAGGTCTGGGCGACGAAAGGATTGTCGGGCGGAATGGTGCCGTCGGCATTGAGGCGAAGCATCTTGCCCAACAAATTCGACAGCGTTTGGGCATTCGCACCGTTGGCGTTGTCGCCGACCGCGGCGTAGAGCTTGCCATCGAGGCCAAAATGCAGCGCGCCGCCATTATGGTTGGTAGCAGAACTCAGGTTGTCGAGCTCGAGAAGAATGGTTTCACTGCCGGCGACCGCCGTATCCCCGTTCGCAGTGAAACGGCTGATGCGGTTGTGAATCGTAGGTGTCGTTGCCGTGTAATAGACATAGACGTATTGATTGACGGCGAAATTGGGATCGAACGCCACGCCCAGCAACCCGCGTTCGCCTGATGCGTTGACGTTGACGGTCAGGAACGGCTGGGCCAGCAGCACGCCGTCCTTCACGACGCGAAGCTGGCCGCCCTGAAGGCACACGAAGATGCGCCCGTCAGGCGCGAACGCCATCGCAGTCGGGCTGGTAAGGCCGCTGACAATTTGTGTTTCGGTAAATCCCGAAGGAACTGCGGCGGCGGCTCCATGACCTTGGAACCCAACTACCACCAGGAGCAATCCAACGAAGCCGGCGATCCATGCGCGCACGCGAGCCTCCTCACGTTGTCGCCGACCGGGCAGCGGTCGCGCGACGCTGGGCGAATCTGAAAGCAAAGCGCGTACCCAGCTACGGCCGGGGTATCCGCCGCTCATTCCGCCCGCTACCATTGCATGGCGCCGCGCAAACGGCGGCCGGCCTCCTCCAGCCATCCCTCGAGCGTGCGCGTCAGCCGCTGACGAATCGAACCGCGGTGCAACGTGCACAGGCGGCCGGGAGCCTCGTCGCCGTCCTTCAGATATTCCGTATACAACGGACAACCATCGACGGGACGGCGATAGCTGATCGCACACAGCGTTTCTTCGTCAAGGCCGGGAGGCCGTTCGAAATCCACCGGCCGCCGCGTTCGTGATCCGCGTTTCATGAACTCGGCCCAGATCGGCAAGGCATAGCGCGCGCCATACGCGCCTGGCGCAATCGTCTGCGGCTGATCGTGTCCCACCCAGACACCTGCAACGACCGACGAGCTGAAGCCGACGAACCAGGCATCCTTGAAATCATTGGTGGTGCCGGTCTTCCCCGCGACGGGGAAATTCACCCCGAGCCCACGCACCGGCGCGCCGGTGCCGCGCCCCACGGCGTCGCTGAGCATCGAGACCATTTGATAGGCCACGGCTGCCGAAATGACGCGATCGCTGCGCACCGTCTGCCGGAACGCCGTTCCCCCGTCGGCGTCGCGCACACGGACGATGTCGCGTGGCCGCACCACCAGGCCACCGTTTGGAAAAACGGAATAGGCCGCGGTGATGGCCAGCGGCGTCACGAGTCCGGCGCCGAGCGCGAGTGATGGCACATCGGGGAGGTCGCGCAGTCCCGTATCGGAAGCCAGGCTGAGTACCCGACGCGTACCGACCTGTTGTTGCAACAGCGTGGCGGCGCGGTTGTTCGATTCGATCAGCGCCGCTCGCAACGTCATTTCATCCGGCGCATCGTCATGGACATTGCGCGGCGTCCATTCGTCCGGGCCCTGCGGCGCGATGCGGTTGACGCCGCTCAGGACCGTCACCGGCGACATGCCGCGTTGCAGCGCTGCCGCGAAGACGAACGGTTTGAATGCGGAGCCCGGCTGACGCCGGCTGCGGCTGGCGCGATTGAACGCCGAGGTTTGATAGTCACGTCCGCCGACGAGCGCGAGGATATCTCCCGTGTGCGGATCGACCGCAACCAGCGCCGCTTGCAGTGTGGGTTTGCCAGTGGCGCGCAGGCCGTTGGCGACGGCGGCTTCGGCGGCATCCTGAAGCTCGGCGCTGAACGTCGTGTCGACGCGCCAGTCGGGTGGATGGTCGCCGCCAAATTCGTCGCGGAACCGCTGTCGGAGATAGGCCTTGGCGTATCCGTGACGGCTATCGCTGTCGCTGCGGTATGGCCGGATGCGCAAGGGTGCCTGCAACGCCGAGCGCAATTGCGCGTCGGTGATAAAGCCTTCGTCGCGCATGCGTCGCAGCACGACGTGACTGCGCGAGCGGGCCTCATCGAGGTTCGACCACGGCGACAGCGCCGCCGGGGCGCGCGCGAGGCCGGCGATCAGCGCGCTCTCGGCCAGGCTCAGCGATTTCGCGGGCTTGCCGAAGACCCGTTGCGACATCGCTTCGACCCCGTAAATGCCCGCGCCGAGGAAAATGCGATTGAGATACAGCTCCAGGATCTGCTGTTTGGTCAGTTGCAGCTCAATCAGGACGGCCAGCACCGCTTCTTTTGCTTTGCGCCCGTAACTGCGGCGGTTCGATAGAAACAGCGTGCGTGCCAGCTGCTGGGTCAGCGTGCTGCCCCCTTCGCTTCTGCCGAAAGAACGGATGTTACGCATGACGGCGCGGGCCACCGCGATGGGATCGACACCTGGATGAACAAAGAACCGATGATCCTCGACGGCCACGAACGCGCGCTGCAAATCGGGCGCGATGTTCGAAAGCGGCACGTCGTGGCGATGCTCGTCGAGGCGGAACCAGCGCCGGCCGTCCGCGGTGTGAAACCAGGTATCGCCGACACCCCGCGTCAGCCGATACACCGAATAGCTCTGCTTCGCGAGCCACATGAACGCGAGGGCACCGACGACCGCGACCGCGTAAAGCAGGTACTTCGCTCTACCCAAGTCGGTACGCAACGCTCCAAGCATTACCCTCATCGTCCCACAACGTTGCTACGCTGTATCCGTGCCGCTGGTTCTGTTGCTGCTGCTGGTGCCATTGATGGTGATCCTGCTGACGCCGTGGCTGTTGCTGCAGCGGTACCGCGCGGGTAAAGCACGGCGGACGGCTCGTCCGTGGGTCGCGACGCTCAACGTCGCGGTCATGGTGTTTTCGGCTGCGTTCTTCATCATGAGCGCCGCTGTTACCACGATATGGATCGCGACGACCTTCACGTGGTCGCTGGCGGGTCTCGGCATCGGCGCGCTGCTGGGCCTGCTTTCGGCCGCGGTTGCGCGCTGGGACGTGTCTGGCGACTCGCTGCATTACACGCCAAACCGACTACTGGTGCTGCTGGTGACGTCTGTCGTCGCGGCGCGGGTGGCATACGGCCTGTATCGCTCCGCGCTGGCCGCGCTTGCGGGCCTGTCGAGTTCCGCGGTGGTGGACGCCTTCGGCGTGCCGGAGTCGTACGCCGCGGGTGGCGTCGTGATCGGCTACCACCTGGCTTTTAACGCCGGGGTGCGCATGCGCATTCGTGCGCAGCGCACGCCACCGCCGCGCTGATGGTGATCAACTTGCATCGACCAGTTGCATGGATACAGGTGTCGCAGCCGTGCTGTTCGATGTCGACGGCACGCTGGTCGACAGCAATGACGCCCATGCCACAGCCTGGATCAAGGCGTTCAACGAGTTTGGCATCGCGGTGGATCCGGTTCTGGTGCGTCGCTGCATCGGCATGGGTGGCGACAAGCTGATGCCGCGTGTCAGCGGCCTGCAGGAGGAGTCGACCGTCGGGGCTCAAATCGCCAGGAGGCGTGGCGAGATCTTCCGGACCCAGCTGTTGCCCGGCTTGAAACCGTTTCCAGGTGCCGAGCAATTGGTCGAGGCCACCGTGGCTCGGGGATTCCGCGCCGTGGCCGCCAGTTCAGCCAGCAAAAAGGATCTCTTGCCGCTGCTCGAGATCGCGGGCGCCAAATCCCTGCTCGACGACTGGACATCGAGCGACGACGCGGATGAGTCGAAACCGTCGCCGGACATCGTCGACGCCGCGTTGGCCCGCGCGAAGGTTCCGGCTTCGGCAGCGGTGCTGATTGGCGACACGCCGTACGACATCGCGGCGGGGCGTAGCGCCGGCGTCCGTGTGATTGCGTTTCGTTGTGGAGGCTGGCTGGACCCCGACCTGGTTGGCGCGATCGAGATTTACGCCGGTCCCTGGGAGCTGGTGCAGAAACTCGACAGGTCGCTGCTCAGCGGACTTCGCGACGTCGGCTCAGAGCACTGACGGCGCTGCTGTCACTGGCGTGTAAACGTCAATGCGTGGGATTCCGCGAGGCATGCGGTATTTCGCGCCATCATGGTGGCGGTGATCTGCCGCAAGCTCGCGTCAACTGTTGTCGTGAACGTGCGTTGGCACTGTCCTTCTTGATTGACGGTGACGTTTCGCGGGTGGCTGACTGAGCCGCTCAGCGGCTGCACGTCCGGGATTACCTGTGGCACCGTCGGCCACGACGGGTCGTAGTCCTGCTCCCACCGGCCAAACAGCGTGCCCGACTGCTGAACGATCACGAGCCGATACGTAATAGGGCACGTCCGGGTCGTGTCGGAACATGTGATACGCGGAGTGACCCACGTGCCGCTCAGCGAGTCGACCGTCACCGGCTGTGTTCTGGTCATCTCGCCGGTACTGCCAACGGCTTTCAGCGTCACGTTAAATGTGCCGGCCGAAGGATAGGAATGCGTAATGCTCGGACCCGTCGCCGTGGTGCCGTCCCCCAAGTCCCAGGTGTAGCTCGCACCAGCAGGACCACCGTTCGCGGTGAATGAGAACAGCGTAACGTCGCGAATGCCGGTTCCGCCCGGCACCACCGTGATCGTCGCTGCCGGAACCGCCGGCGCCTCCGCTTCACGGGCCCCAAGCACCGCTGCTGCCGCGCCGGCGGCAACGCCGCCGACAATCGCGGTGGTCGCGCCGGTCGACACGCCGCCCCCGCCAGTACTGGCCGCCGCGCCGGTCAGATTCGCCGCTTGCGCCGCCGTCAGCACGTTTGTCTGAGTAATGGTTGCGGCGAGCGTCTGCCCGTGCAGCGCGGCGGTGACGTTGATTTGCACTGCCCCGGTCGCGACGGGATTCAGGCCCGCAGCGATCGCCTGGCCGGCCGCGTTTGTCGCAACCGTGAAGGTTGACGCGCCACCAGCAAACGCGGCGGTACCGCTGCCCGTAATCGCGAAGGTAACGGGCACTCCAGCCACGGGCAGATTATTGTGATCGCGAACCTCGACGAGAGGGGCGACAGCCGCTCGAAGTTGCACGATATTGACGGCATCTTCGCCTTCAACGACGACGATACGCGCGCCTGCATGCGGCGGCGGTGGTCGCGATTGCGCTACTGCCTCAAAGTTGTTGACAACAAGAGGCAATAACGAAGTCGTGACGAGCGCGACGGCGCGCATCGAACGGGTCAAATTGAGCATTCGCAAGGGCTGCAGAGCTTAACACATCGCACTATTGACTGCCCGATCGTGTCACGTAACAGCAGCGGAGCCAGGCATGGCGAAACCGGCGCGGCGCGAAGTGACTCGCGGTATCGGGCGCTCCCACCAGGATCCACCCATTCGGGATCGCAGGCGTTGACGGCCCACGGATACGGCGACGCGACCCGGTCTCGCACAACACGGCATAATGACTCCATCACTGACCTGGAGGCCGTGCGGGATGCATCGCGTTAATGTGGCAAACCTGCCCCTACGGGGCAGTTCACGCAATTTTGTCGGTGCCGAACACGGCGGCGTCGGCATCTCGGTGTTCCTCTTCCATGGTTCGCTTGGCAGCGGGCCGGGCCCGCACCGACATCCCTACGACGAGGTGCAGTTCATCCAGCAGGGGCGCGGCGTATGGACGGGCAGGAGTTCGAGGCGGGTGCAGGAGATGTACTGGTGATCAAGGCGGGCGAAGTTCATGGCTTCCGCTGCACCGAGGCGCCCCTCGTGCAAGTCGACGTGCACCTCAGTCGGACTTTCATCCAGGAGAATCTGTGAAGACGATGGGCACATCAGCTATCGTGGACGCGCGTCCGTGACCCAGTGAACATTCTCGGCATCTCAGCGCTCGACAAGGAAAGTACCGCCACGGTGATTCGCGACGGGGTCGTCGTCGCGAGCGTGTCCGAAGAGCGGCTGACACGCGTCAAGCAACAATCGGGCTTTCCTGCGCGCGCGGTCCAGTCTGTACTGGCGTTGTCGGGCCTGGTGGCATCGCAGATCGATCGCGTCGCCTACCCTTTTTTCGAGCACTGGCACGAACTCCGGCTGCTGGGCGCGAACGCGATTCACGACATGGGGCGGGTTGGCGAGAAGGTGCGCCACCGCGGCGTGACGCATGCGCTGCGGCATTACGCGGCGCTCGGTAAAACACTGCACGGCTTCCACGGCAAGCTCTCGCATGCCGACCGCGAGCTGGCCCGCGGGCTGCGCGACCTTGGACTGACCGATCGGTTGTGCCGCTACGATCACCAGCTGTGTCACGCCGCCAGCGCGTATTTCACGTCGGGCTTCGACCGCTGCCTTGTCATCACACTGGACTGGTACGGCAGCGGCAAGGCCGGCTCGATTTATCTCGGGCAGGCCGGCAAACTCGAGCTCGTCGCCTCGATTCCTTTTCCGAACTCGGTCGGCATCCTCTACTCGAGCGTGACCGCGGCACTCGGTTTCGTGCCCGACCGTCATGAGGGCAAAATCGTGGGGCTGGCAGCGTACGGAGACGCCGCACGCGTCGCGCCCGCGGTGATGTCGCGTTTCGCCGAGCGCGTCGACGGCTATGACTTTCTCGATCCGCTCGACTCGACAAATGTCGACGAGATCGCCACGACGCATTCGCGTGAAGACGTGTCGGCGGGTCATCAGCGCGCCCTCGAGCTCGTCGTGCTGCGGACGATCCGCCATTACCTGAAGGTGTTGCGGGTATCCGACATTGCGGCGGCAGGCGGCGTGTTCGCCAACGTCAAGATGAACCAGCGGATCGTCGAGATGCCCGAAGTAACAGGCCTGTTCGTGCATCCGGCGATGAGCGACATGGGCACCGGCACCGGCGCCGCCATGGTCGCCGCGATCGAAGCCGGCGATCTGCGGGAGCCGTCGCCGATACAGTCGGTTTTTCTGGGGCCGTCGTACGACGACCGCGCCATCGAGAGCGCGCTGGCCGGCTCGGGGTTTCGCTATTCGAAGATGCACGACGTCGCCGGCACGATCGCGGGCCTGATCGCCGACAACCGCCTGGTGGGGCGTTTCACGGGACGCATGGAGTACGGGCCGCGCGCGCTGGGCAATCGCTCGGTCCTAGCCAACGCCTTCAAGCCGACGGTCACCGAGGCGTTGAACCAGCGGCTGCAGCGCAACGACTTCATGCCCTTCGCACCGGCGACGCTCGAACGCGCGGCGACCCGCTGCTACCACGAGAGCCGGAAAGTCCTGCACACGGCGCGATTCATGACCGTCTGCTTGCCGTGCACCGACGTCATGAAGGAGCTCAGCCCGGCGGCCGTCCACGTCGACGGCACGGCGCGTCCTCAGTTCGTGTCGGAGGAATCAAACGCCGACCTCTTCGCCATCCTCGAAGAGGTCGAGAAACGCACCGGTGCGCCCTCGGTGATCAACACCAGCTTCAACATCCACGAGGAGCCGATCGTCTGCTCGCCGGCCGATGCGATTCGCGCGTTCCACGACGGCCGTCTCGATTACCTTGCGCTTGAATCATTTCTGGTGGAGCCGCATGAGTGAAGCTACGCGGTTCTCGCGCACGGCCGGACGCCAGGTGAAGCGGGCTATCGCCGCAGGGTTGGAGCTCTCCGGCATCGTCCGCCGGTCGCGGGCGGATCGTCAGCAGGAGCTCGCGGTCCTCATGTATCACGGCGTCGTTCATGATTTACGCGGCCCTGCCGCGTACGGCGATCTCTTCGTTTCTGCACGGGACTTCGCGCGCCATCTCGACCATCTCAAACGCTACTACCACCCTGTGTCACTCGCCGCCATCGTTGACGCGCTGGCGACGAGTACGCCATTCCCAGCCCGCGCCGTGGCGGTGACGATCGACGACGGCTATGAGAACACGCTGAAGGTCGCGCTGCCGCTGCTGGCGGAGGCTGGCGTTCCGGCAACTGTGTTCGTGTCGACGGATTTGATCGGCACACCGCGCTATTTCTGGTTCGACGGGCTTCGCCTCCTCGTCCACCGGGCGTGGGAATCGCAGACGGCGTTCGATCTCGGATCGGGGATCCAGGTACCCGCCGCGTCTCCGTCACGGCAGGAAACCCAATGGATGTCGCTGTGCGGACGGATTCTCGATCTCCCGCTTTTGGCACGCACCGCCGTGCAGGGTGGCATCGACCGGCTGATCGAGCGAGAGGGTGTGCTCGGACGATTCCCTGAGTTCGCGCTGACGACCTGGGACGATCTACGAGCCGCCGTTGCCGGCGGCATTCTGTCGGTCGGCTCGCACGCCGTGGCTCACGAGGATCTCAGCGCGCTGACGCTTCCGGAGCAGACCGCGATCTTGCGAGTGTCGCGCGAACGCATCGAGCAGGAACTCGGCCTGGCGTGCACGACAATCGCGTATCCATACGGTCGGTGGAATCGCGATTCGCCGATCGCCGCGCGCGACGCAGGTTATCGATGCGGCATGACGGTGGAACCCGGCTTCAACGCCGTCACCGACAACGCGTTTGGCCTGAAGCGAATCATGGTCGGCGACAAAGGCGACTTGACGATCCTTTCGTCGCGTCTGTCCGGCAGCTGGCAACGACTGAAGTTCCGATGATTCACGCCGGCATCGACATCGTCGTGTTCTGAAGCACGCCGCTATCGAGCGCCGGCGGTCCGGAGCAGTGCCGCGATTCGGGTGAATGCAGGTTCGCGGCCAAGGTAGTTGACCTGACGCTGGCCCTCGGCAATCGACAACGCCGTGGTCTGGCGTTCGTCCGCGTAATGGACGTTGGCGCCGGCGTCGATGAGAACGCGAGCCGCGTCGACGGATCCCTCCAGCGCGGCGGCCATCAACGGTGTCTGGTGCGTGTAGAAGAACTTCTCTCCGCGATTGACATCGGCGCCCGCGCGAATGAGGAGGGCGACGATCTCCGCGTGGTCGTGTTCGACGGCGACGAACAGCGGCGGTTTCGCATATTGTTGCGACCCGCGAAAATTGAGATCGGCTCCCGCGCCGATCAGCATATTCACCGCGGCGAGGTCGCCCCGCCGCGCCGCGTCGATCAGTTGTCGCCCGAGGGTCTCCCGATCGGCGGTGGTTACGGTCGCGCCCCGTTTGAGCAGCAGGTCCCGCATCGCGCCGTCGTTGGCATCGAGCGCCGCATCGGCCGCGGTCCAGTCGGCGACGCGCGCGTCGGGCGACACGCCAAGATCCAGCAGTCGGCGAGCCAGGTCGGATTGGCCCGTCGTTGCCGCGGCGACGAGCGCGCGGCGCTTGTCTTCATCCCCCGCTGTCGCCAGCGCCCGATCAAACGCCGCGACATCGCCACGCGCCGCCGACTCGGTCAACGGATGCGCCCGCCGGCCATCCTCGGTAGCGCCGGCGGCCCGAAGAATCCGCGCCGTCTGCCGGTAGACGTCCGCATCGGGCGATGATTCGCGCATCAGCCTGGTGACCAGTCCGAGCGCAGTCTGCTGCTTTGCGGGCCGCTGATTGACGTCCGCTCCTCCGCGAATCAACATCCGGACGATGCGAGGATGACGCACGGCGCTCGTCAGCGGCCGATCCCCAAATTGACCGACGAGGTTTGGATCCGCCGCCGCCTCGAGCAGCGCCGCCACGATGTCCCCCCGTCCCATGATCGACGCCATTAGCAACGGCGCGGTGTCGGTCCCTCCGAAGTCGGGATCGGCGCGGCCGCGGATCAGGATCATCGCCATTGCATCCTTGCGATTGCGGATCGCCGCCGACAGCAACGAGGCGCCGCCTGGTGTCGACGTCGAGGGATTGCCGCCCGATCGCAACAGCGCTTCAACGGCCTGGAGGTCGTCTTTCTCAAATGCCGCCACCAGTTCGCCCTCACGCAGGTCAAGGCGATTGCCGCCGGCCGCCACGAGCGCCTCGACGGCAGGGGCTGAACGACCTTCTTCGTGGGCAATACGGACTGCGGACCATCGCTTGCGATCGCGCTCGTTGACACGCGCACCGTGGGCAATCAGCAATTCGATCAACGGCACGTTGCCCGCTGACGCCGCCTGCATCAGCGGCGTCCGCGCGAGGTTGTCGCCGGTCGCATTCACATCGGCGCCGGCGGCGAGCAGCGCCTTCACCCCCGCCAGCGATGGCGCGCGGCGCGCCAGCATCAAGGCCGTGCGCTGCAGGCGATCACGCGCATCAACCGTCACACCCGCGCGCAGAAGCTGCTCGACCACATTCTGGGACCCGGCTGCGGCGGCCATGCCGAGCAGCGCCGCGGCATAGTGCGGGTCCGCCAACAACTGTGCGCCCAGCCGCCGCACCGCAGCTCCATCGTCCGATGCGATCGCGGCAACGATCTCCAGCTCGCGCGATTCGCCGACGACACGGCTCAAATCCTGTACCGCGTCGATCGGAATGCGCGTCGCCTCGTCACGGCCGCTCGCGACCGCAGCGAGCATGATTTGCCTGCCTTCACGGCCAACGGTCCTCGGGCTGCGCAGGCGCGGGCGTGCGTAGACTTCGCGAATGATGTCGCGATCGCCCCGCGACAGCCGCACGAGCAGCGCGTCTTCGACGTCATACGCGTAGCCCTGCGCACCACGGTCCAGCAGGATGCGCACCACGTCGTCGTGCCCATCTTTCAGCGCCAGGACGAGCGCGCTCGTTCCCCCGAACGAAGCCGACGGATCGGCGCCGCTTTCGAGCAGCGCGCTGGTCGCTGCGAGATGACCGCGCTGCGCCGCAATGACGATGGGCGGGCCGTCGTTTCCGGGCCGATCGCGATCGGCGCCCAGCCGAAGCAGCTCGCGGATGCTGTCTGCCTGGTTGGCGGCGGCGGCGGCGATGAGCGGCGTCCAGCTTCGCGTGGGCACATCGACTGTCTCCACGTTGGTGAAGGGAAAGAGGACCGAGTAGGTCGTGACGCGCCTGCCTTGATAGTTGATGTCGTGTCCCGCCGCGACCAGGCGGGCGATGGCGGAGATCTCCCCGTCGCGCGCCGCCCGCATCAGCGGCGTGTAGCCCTGGACGTCGGGCCGTTGCGATTGCCCGCATGCAACGCTGAGGACGATCAGGAGCGGGGTCACCAGACGGCGCATGGACGCGCATCATGATGCCAAAAAACCAGCGTCGTGCACGCGGGTCGTCGCGATACCCGCGCAATCCGGCCGTGCGCGTCTGCGCTCAGAACCGGTGCGTGTAGAGCACCTTGCTTGCGGCTCGCCGATCCAGCGTAGACATCCGGTTCTGCAGCGGGTCGTCGATCCAGTTGTGGGTATACACGACATACAGGTCGCTGCCTGGCTTGACGATCCAGCGGAAGCGTGATTGCCAGCCGAGGAGCGCGCTCTGCGTGTCGTACTGGACGTTGTTCACCCACGACACCCACGGGCTGAACTGCAGCTCGGGGACGATTCGGAAAAGCCGCGTCTCGAACCGGCCCTCTTTCAGCTCGACGCGATTCCATTCGGCGCTGCTGTAGACGATCACGCCGGGACGCACGCGAACATTCAGGTCCGTGGCCACGCGCGTGCGGGTGCCGTTGTAAAAACCGCCCATTTCCAGCGTGTGGTTCACCGCGACCACGCGTCGCGGCGCCGTCTGGGCCTGCACGCGATAGCGCGTCCAGTCGTAGTCGCGGCCCATCGGGAGCGTGATGCCCTTGCTGATCGCGAACGGCCGTTCGAGCCGCTCGTATGTCGGAAGCACTCGAACCGAAAACGTATCCTGCCGGTGGGAACTGACGCTCGCGAGCAGGAGCTCGAACTCTCGATTGAGGAGCCCGCGGTCCGTCGTGCTGAACAGCAGGTTGGTCTTGGCGCCGGACTGAATGGACCGGAGCCA
>Ga0196963_10001166_pt1 | contig 19116 bp, 15 predicted proteins | sample S1_5metaG_FD_148600 | JGI IMG/M metagenome (GOLD analysis project Ga0196963, IMG submission 148600) | Soil microbial communities from Anza Borrego desert, Southern California, United States - S1_5 | ecosystem: Environmental > Terrestrial > Soil > Desert | place: USA: California | collected... | reverse complement strand
GGCAGCGTGCGCCTGGGCGGGATGGAGATTCTCGGTCTCCCGCCGCATGTCATCGCCGACCGGGGCATCGGCTATGTGCCGCAAGGGCGGCGCGTCTGGCCGTCGCTGTCGGTGGACGAGCACCTGCGGCTGGCGTCTAGGAGTGCCCGGCGCGGACCGTGGACGATCGAGCGGGTCTACTCCTTGTTTCCGCGCCTCGCCGAGCGGCGTGCGAATGGCGGATCGCAGCTCTCCGGCGGGGAGCAGCAGATGCTGGCGATCGGCCGGGCGCTGCTGTTCAATCCGCGTTTGTTGGTCATGGACGAGCCGACGGAAGGGCTTGCGCCGGTCATCGTCGAGCAGGTGGCCACCACGCTGAAGACGTTGAGCAGCGAAAATGAGATTTCGGTTCTGCTGATCGAGCAGAATCTGGGGGTGGCGATCGACGTTGCCGATACCATCGCGGTCATGGTCAACGGGCGTGTTGCGCGTACCATGCCGGCGGCAGAACTGGCGGCGGATCGGGAGCTGCAGCAGCGCCTGCTGGGTGTGCGCGCGGGGGCTGAGGACGAGGCGTCCGAGGAATCGCCGGCGGACGAGCCGCCTGCCGATACCGGTGAGGTCCGGATTTACACCGTCCGGCGTTCCGGCGACGCGGAGCTTCCCGGTGTCTCGGAGTCCGGCACGCCAGCCGCTGCGGATGACGGTCGGGCGGTGCGCGGCTTTACCCGATGGAACGCCGCCGACACGCGCGTCGGACCGCGCGACCGTCTGGTCGATACCCGCGCCGAACGGTCAGGCGAGGCGCCTTCATTGGTCGAGGCGGCAACGGCGTTGGCCGAAACCGGCCGCGAGGCGCGCGTGCTGGAGTTTCCGGTCGCCGCGATGTTCGAGCGCGCGGCCTATATCGCCGGGACCTTCGACACGAAGGGGCGGGAGCTTTTCTTCCTGCGCAACTGCCTCGACAAGCTCGGGCTGCGGACGGTCACCGTCGACCTGGCGACATCCGGCAAGCCTTCGCCGGCTGTCATTCACCCGCGAGAGGTCGCGCGCCATCACCCCAAGGGCGAGCGCGCCGTTTTCACCGGCGACCGCGGTTCCGCCGTATCCGAGATGGCCATTGCCTTCGAGCATTTCGTGATGCGGCGTCGCGATCTGGGCGGTCTGATTTCGGCCGGCGGTTCGGGCGGAACGGCTCTGGCCACCGCAGCGATGCGCCGTCTACCGATCGGCATCCCCAAGGTGATGGTATCGACGGTCGCTTCGGGTGACGTAAAGCCCTACGTCGGGCCGTCCGACATCTGCATGATGTATTCCGTGACGGACATCGCGGGTATCAACAGCGTGTCCGAGAAGGTGCTCTCGAATGCGGCGCACGCGCTGGCGGGCATGATCGCCCACACCCGGCCGCCGCGCGAGGCGAGAGAGAGCCGGCCCGCGATCGGCTTGACGATGTTCGGGGTCACGACGCCCTGCGTGCAGGAGGTCTCCCGGCAGCTCGAGGAACGCTACGATTGCCTGGTGTTCCACGCCACCGGCACTGGCGGGCAGTCGATGGAGAAGTTGGTGGAATCGGGCCTACTGGCCGGAGTGATCGACGTGACGACGACCGAAATCGTCGACCAGGTCGTCGGCGGGGTTCTCTCGGCCGGACCGACACGCCTCGATGCGATCATCCGTTCCCGTGTACCGTATGTCGGGTCCTGCGGTGCGCTCGACATGGCCAATTTCTGGGCCATGGATACGGTGCCGGCGCAGTTCCGCAGCCGGAATCTCTATCGCCACAATCCGAACGTCACCCTGATGCGGACCACAGCCGAGGAAAGCGTGCGGGTCGGACAGTTCATCGTCGACAAGCTCAACCGCATGGAAGGGCCAGTGCGCTTCCTGATACCCGACGGCGGTGTGTCGCTGCTCGACGCGCCCGGCCAGCCCTTCTGGGATCCGGCGGCGGACAAGGCGCTGTTCGATACGATCGCGGCCGGCTTTCGCAGCGGCTCCAACCGCCGCCTCGTCCGTCTGCCCCACAACGTCAACGACCAGGCCTTCGCCGATGCCCTGGTCGCCCATTTCAACCAGATCGCGGGCAGCAGCGCCTCGCGAAGTGCCAGCCGGTAGGGGGTCATGCCGCGTATTCCTCGAAGCGACATCCTGGAGAAGTTCCGCGGCATGATCCGTCGCGGGGAGCCCATTATCGGCGGCGGTGCCGGCACCGGCCTGTCCGCCAAGTGCGAGGAGGCCGGCGGGATCGATCTGATCGTCATCTATAACTCCGGCCGCTACCGCATGGCCGGTCGTGGCTCGCTTGCTGGCCTGATGGCTTACGGCAACGCCAACGACATCGTTGTCGACATGGCGCGGGAGGTGCTGCCCATGGTCAAGCACACGCCGGTGCTTGCCGGGGTGAACGGCACCGATCCGTTTATGATCCTGGAGCCCTTCCTAAGCCAGTTGACGGAGCTTGGGTTCTCCGGCGTGCAGAACTTCCCCACCGTGGGGCTGTTCGACGGCATGATCCGCAAGAACCTCGAGGAGACGGGGATGAGCTATGGGCTGGAGGTCGAGATGATCCGCGCCGCCCATCGGCGCGATCTCCTCACCACGCCCTACGTGTTCTCGGCCGCGGACGCGACGGCAATGGCCGAGGCGGGGGCCGATATCGTGGTCTGTCATATGGGCCTGACCACGGGTGGAGCCATCGGAGCGGAGACTGCGTTTTCGCTCCAGGACTGTGTGCCGTTGATCAGCGACTGGGCGAAAGCCGCGCGTGCGGCGAACGACCAGGTGATCGTTCTCTGTCATGGTGGGCCAATCGCCCGGCCCGAGGATGCGAGCTACATCCTGAAAAATTGTCCCCAGTGCCACGGCTTCTACGGCGCTTCGAGCATGGAGCGTTTGCCGGCCGAGAAGGCGCTGACCGAAACCACCCGTCAATTCAAGACCATCATCCGATAGGATGCGGAGGACGCTATGAGCGGATCCCAATTCGGCAGTTTTATCCTGGCCCTGGTTGTCGTCGCGGTTCTCGTGGCGCTGGCCATCTGGGTCCTGAACTGGCTGTACCTACGCTCCTCGAAGGAGCGGGCCTTCGTGCGGACCGGGCTCGGCGGCCAGAAAGTCGTGATGAACGGAGGAGCCTTCGTCCTGCCGATCGTGCATGAAGTTATCCCCGTCAACATGAACACGCTTCGCCTGGAGGTCTCGCGCGGTCGCGACAAGGCGCTGATCACCAAGGACCGCATGCGGGTGGACGTGGTCAGCGAGTTCTACGTCCGAGTGCAGGCGGCGCTGGACGCCATCGCGGCGGCGGCCCAGACCCTGGGCCAGCGGACCATGCAGCCCGACACGCTCAAGGAGCTGGTTGAGGGTAAGTTCGTCGACGCGTTGCGCACCGTCGCCGCGGAGATGACCATGGAGGAGATGCATGAGCGCCGGGGCGAATACGTCAAGCGCGTGCGCACGGTCGTCGCGGCGGACCTTCTGCAGAATGGACTCGAGCTCGAGACGGTCTCGCTCACCCAACTCGATCAGACGAGCATGGAGTTCTTCAACCCCTCGAATGCCTTTGATGCCGAAGGTCTGACGCGCCTGACGGAGCAGATCGAGCGGCGCAAGAAGATCCGCAACGACATCGAGCAGGACACGATGATCCAGATTCGTAACAAGAATCTGGATACCGAGCGCCAGGCGCTCGATATCGATCGCGACCTCGAATACGCCCGGTTGTCGCAGGAGCGGGAGCTTGAGATCAAGCGCGCCGGCCAGCGCGCGGAGGTATCGCGCGAGCGCGCTGACAAGGACCAGGAGGCCGAGCGCGCCCAGATCACATCGCGCGAGGCCATCGAGCGGGCGCGCTTGGCGTCCGAGCGCATCGTGGAGGAGGAGCGCATCACCAAGGAGCGCGACATCCAGCAGATGGAGATCGCGCGCCGCAAGTCGGTCGAGTTGGCGGAGCAGCAGCGGGCCATCGCGGTGGCCGAGCAGTCACGTGCCCAGTCGGAGGCGCAGGCGCAGGCCGACAAGGCCCGCGCTCTGGCCGTGATGGAAGAAGAGCGGGTGTTCACCGTGCGCGAGACCGAGATGGCGGAACGCCGCAAGCGCATCGAGCTGATCGGCGCCCAGCAGGAGGCTGAGCGTGAGGCCCTGCGTCTTACGGTGGCCGCGGGCGCGGAGAAGGCGGCGGCCGGTGATCGCGGTGACGCCATGCGTGCCGAGGCCGAAGCCCAGGCGGATTCGGAGAAGATTCGGGCGCTGGCCGCCCGCATCCGCAATGAGGTCGAAGCCGAGGGGACGCGCTTGATGAACGAGGCGCAGAACATTCTGTCGCCGGAAGCGCGGCTGTCCGCCATGCGTCTGCGGCTGGTCGACAAGCTCGACGCGGTGATCCGCGAATCGGTCAAGCCGATGGAGCGGATCGAGAGCATCAAGATCATGCATGTGGACGGGTTGGGCGGCAGCGGTGGCGGACGGGGCAACGGTGTCGACAACGGGGGCGGTGGCTTCGCCGACAGCGTGGTCAACTCGGCGCTGCGTTACCGGGCCCAGGCGCCGCTGGTCGATCAGCTGCTGCGGGAGATCGGCATTGAAGGCGGCGATGTCGGCAAGCTGGCGCGCGGCCTGCTAGAGAACGAGAGGGGGGCGCTGGCCGGCGGTCCCCCTCCGGGAAGCCGCGGGGAGGACTAGCCGCCCGTGATCAAGGTGTACACATCGAGCGTCATCGACGCCCCCGCCGACGCGGTATGGGCCCAGATCCGCGATTTCAACGGTCTGCCGAAATGGACGCCGTTCGTGGCCGAGTCTCGGATCGAGGGGAACGCGCCGGCCGACAAGATCGGCTGCGTGCGCAACTTCCGCCTGAAGGATGGCGGCATGATCCGCGAGCAGCTCCTGACGCTGTCCGACTACGACTATCAGTGCACCTATTCGATCCTCGAGAGCCCGCTGGGGGTCGAAAACTACGTCGCAACCCTCAAGCTGACGCCGGTGACGGACGGCAACCGCACCTTTGCCGAGTGGTCGGCGGAGTTCGATTGCGCGCCGGAACGCGAGCGCGAGCTGGCCCAGAACATCGGGCAAGGCGTGTTTCAGGCGGGATTCGACGCGCTTAAAGGCATGTTCCGCCGCTAGCCCACTCATGATCAAGGTCATCCGCTCCGCTGTCATTGACGCGCCGATCGGCCGCGTCTGGGCCATCCTGCGCGACTTCAACAGTCACACGGCGTGGCATCCCGTGGTTGCGGAATCGGAGATCGAGAACGGCGAGCCGTCCGACCAGGTCGGCTGTGTGCGCAACTTCACCCTCAAGGACGGCAACCATATCCGCGAGCAGCTCCTGGCGCTGTCCGACAGCGATTACGTGTCGACCTACTGCATCCTCGACGCCACGTTGCCGATGCGCCGCTATGTGGCCACGGTGCGCCTGAAGCCGGTGACCGACGGCGACCGGACGTTCTGGCACTGGGAATCGACCTTCGATGTGCCGCGGGGTCGGGAGCGGGAGTTTGCCGAGCTGGTGGGCAAGGGAGTCTACGAGGGCGGCTTCGAGGGCTTGCGCGCCTATTTGCGGCGGCCGACCAGGGCCGCGACGGCCCGCGTCGCCGCGTCCGGCGGGGCGATGGCGGCGCAGGGTGTGGTCGCGACGGCGTTTGGCGGGCCTGACGTGCTGCAGATGCGGGCGCTCGAGGCACGCGCACCCGGGCCGGGCGAGGTGCGCCTTCGCCATACGGCGATCGGCGTCAATTTTATCGACGTCTATGTCCGCAAGGGCCAGTACCGGATGATCGAGCCGCCCGCACCGCTCGGCATGGAGGCGGCCGGCATTGTCGAGGATGTCGGCGATGGGGTGGCGCATCTGCTGCCGGGAGACCGCGTGGCCTATGCCTGTCCGCCGCCGGGGGCCTATGTCACCCGCCGCACGATGGCCGCCGAACAGGTCGTCGTGCTGCCCGACGAGATCGGCGATGAGACCGCTGCGGCCGTCATGCTCAAAGGGATGACCGCCGAGTATCTGCTGCATCGGACCCATCGCGTGCGCCCGGGAGAGGCCGTCCTGGTTCACGCCGCGGCGGGTGGAGCGGGTCTATTGCTGTGTCAATGGGCCAAGGCGCTGGGCGCAAAGGTGATCGGCACCGTGTCGAGCGAGGAGAAGGCGCGCTTGGCCCGGGACCATGGCTGCGATGTGCCGCTGATCAGCCGCGACTACCGATTTGCCGAGGCGGTCAAGCAGGCGACGGGCGGTCGGGGCGCCGATGTCATCTATGACGGTCTCGGGCGTGACGCCGCTGCCGAGAACCTGGACGCGGTGGCGCTGTGCGGCCACTGGGTCAGCTACGGTCAGGCCAGCGGGCCGCTGGATGCGCTCGACCCGGCAGTGCTGTCCACGAAATCGGTCACACTCTCCCGGCCGGTCCTGTTTCACCATACCGCCCAGCGCTCGGTCCTCGATGAGATGGCCCGGAACGTCTTTGAAGCGTTGAAGGCCGGTACGATCCGCATCGATGTCCGGCATCGCTATCCCTTGAGCGCGGCGGCCGAGGCCCATCGCGATCTCGAAGCACGCCGTACCATGGGCTCGCTCGTCCTGCTGCCGTAAACGGGCCCAACGTGCTGGCCGAACCGGGGGGACCGGTGCGGCATCGTGGCTATCGCAAGGACTACGTCCGAGAGACGCTTGCCTTTATTTTTATGCGAGATGACACGCGATTCGATGATTGTCCGCAATCATGCGTAGCTTGGGTGTTTCATGAGCGCAGCCGTCCTGGGCGACAGGGCACCGTGTCCGGAACGGGCACCCCGAGGGAGGCGCGGCGGGGCTTGGTAGATCCCCTTGCAGGACGATGGACTGGCGGGCCCGTTGTGCCTTGGGGTCCGGCAACAGAATCGCGCTGAGCAACGCCTGGGTATACGGATGAGCCGAGGCTTCGAATAGCCGGTCCGTTGGCGCTTCCTCGACGATATGGCCGAGATACATGACGCCGACGCGGTCGCTGACATGACGCACGACCGAGAGATCGTGTGAGATGAACAGATAGGCGATGCCGAGGTCGCGCTGCAGCTGCATCAGCAGATTGAGGATCTGCGAACGTATCGAGACGTCGAGCGCGGACACCGGCTCGTCGCAGACAATCAGTTTGGGCAGCAGGGCAATCGCGCGGGCGATCACGACGCGCTGGCGCTGCCCGCCGGAGAACTCGTGTGGATAGCGATCCGCGTGCTCGGCGCGCAGGCCGACAAGTTCCAGGACGTCCTTCACCCGCTTCGCCAGCGCGGCACCGCGCAGGACCCCGCGGACCAACAGCGGCTCGCCGATGCTTTCGCCGACCCTCATTTTAGGATTGAGTGACGAAAAGGGGTCCTGGAAGACAATTTGCATGTCGCGCTGGGCCCGGCGCAGGGCGGCGCGATCAAGCCCCGTCATCCCGTTGCCGAGAAAGGTCACCGCGCCGGCGGTCGGGGTAACCAGACCAAGGACGGCGTAGCCGGTGGTCGATTTTCCGCAGCCGCTTTCTCCCACCAGCGCGTAGGTCTCGCCGCTGCGGATGGCGAAGCTGATTCCGTCGACGGCCCGCACGGCGCCGACTGTACGCCGCAGGAGGCCGCGGCGGATCGGGTAGTGGACCTTGAGGCTGTCGACCGCCAGCAGGGGAGGCGAATCCGTGCTGCTCGTCATGGCAGCGGGAGTCCTGTCATCTGCGTGGTGTGCCAGCAGGCGGCGTACTGCCTGCCGTCGTTTACCGCCGCCAGGGCGGGGGCGGCGGCCCGGCATGCATCATCGGCGAGCGGGCAGCGCGGGTGGAAACGGCAGCCGGTCGGCCAGGAGCGCGGGTCGGGGACGCTGCCCTCGATCGTGGAGAGCCGACCACGCCGCTCACCGTTCGGTGACGGCAGACTCTTCAGCAGGAGTCGGGTGTAGGGGTGATTCTGCCGGTCGAACAGGGCAAAGACGTCGCCGTCTTCGACGATGCGCCCGGCATACATGACATTGATGCGGTCGGCCATGTCGGCGACTACCCCCATGTCGTGGGTGATGAGCAGCAGGCCGGTGCCGGTCTCCTGTCTCAGCTGCTTGATGAGGGCTAGAATCTGCGCCTGGATCGTGACATCGAGGGCGGTCGTCGGCTCGTCCGCGATCAGAAGGCGTGGGCGGCAGATCAGCGCCATGGCGATCATGATGCGCTGGCACAGCCCACCGGACAGCTCGAAGGGATATTGCCGCAGGCGCCGCTCGCCATCGGCGATGCCGACTTTCGCCAGCATCACCAAGGCGGCTGCCGTTGCGGCGTGCCGATCAACCGGACTGTGCACCGTGAGTGCCTCGATGATCTGGTCGCCGACGGTCATCAGGGGGTTGAGCGAAGCGGTTGGCTCCTGGAAGATCATCGACATCGCGGTGCCGCGGATGGCGGCCAGACCGGGTTCATCGAGCCCCGCGATGTCCCGGCCGTCGAGCCGGATCGCTCCGGAGGTTCGCCGCGCGGCATGCGGCAGAAGCCCCATCACCGCTCGCGCCGTCAGGCTCTTGCCGCAGCCGCTCTCACCGACGAGCGCAAGTGTCTCGCCGGGATGTATCGCGAAGGTCACACCGTCCACGACCGGCGCGCCAGCGATCGAAACAGTGAGATTCTCCACGCTCAGCAGAGGCTTGCCCTGGCTCACGAGACGGCATCCTGCGCCACGGCGGTCGGCCAGGGTGTGGTGATATGGGCCATTCCGATGTTCCGCCGGCTCCGCGGATCGTGCAGCACGGCGTTCGGTACGGCGAACTGGACCGGATAAACCGTGTCCTCGACCCGGGCGACCGGGAAGTGTCGGGCGAGCGCGGCGGCCTGGTCGGCCGGCATGCGCGCGTCGCAGACGATGGTGCCGGTGCTGGCATCGAGACGCGGGACGTGGAACGCGTCCTCGAGGGAAAGCTCGAGATCGAGGATGAACGACGTCAGCTGGACCAGGGCCGGAACGATCTGCCGCCCGCCGGCAGCGCCCATGGCGAAAAGCGGCGCGTTGTCGCGCGTCGCCACTACCGGGCACATATTGGCGAGCGGCCGCTGGCCTGCGGCGATGGCATTGGGCCGCCCGGGCCGGGGGTCGAACCACATCATGCCGTTGTTCATCAGGATGCCGCTATCGGGCAGGGTTACCTTCGCGCCGAAGCGGGACAGGAGGCTGTTGGTCAGCGCCGCCATGTTGCCTTCGGCATCGATCACGCTGATATGCGATGTGCAACCCGGATCGTTCGTCACGCCGGCATGGCCGTAGGTCGCTAGGCGGGTGGCGTAGGCCGCGGTGATCGCGCGCGCCTGGGCGACGACAAAATCAGGGTCCAAGCGATGTGGCTTGGCGTGTTCTGCAAGTGCCGCCAGTGCCATGATGTAGGTCGGACCGCCCGTCAGACCGGGCATCACGTTCAGTGTCGCGCCGCGGTAGTCCAAGGTCGCGGGGTTCACGATCCGCGCACGGTAGGCGGCCATGTCAGCGGCGTCGACCGCGCAGCCGCCGGCTGCGAGATCGGCGGCCATGGATCGGGCGATCTCGCCCTCGTAGAAGTCGCGTGGACCGGCATCGGCGAGCCGGCGCAGGGTCCGGATCAGCGCGGGATTGAGAAGCCGCTGCTCGGCCCCGCGCTCGCGCGTCACCGGAGCGCGGCCATCCGGCAGATAGATCGCGCGGCTGGCCGGGAAGGGCTCGAGGGCGCTGCTATCGATGGCGATGCACAGGGACGCGTACCAGTCGACCGGCGTTCCCGCTTCCGCCAACGCTACCGCCGGCATCACCAGATCACGCCAGGCCAGCCGGCCGAAGCGTTGCGCCGCCAGTTCGAAGCCGGCGATCGCACCCGGCACACAGATCGATTCGTAGCCGAGGATGTTGCGGTCTTCGATCACCTTGGGCCACTGAAACCAATCGAGGTCCTGGCCGCCGACGAGCGCGTACCGCGACGGATCGAGGCGGCGGGGCGCCATCATGCCGAAATCGATACCGTGGACGTGGTTGTCCTTGGCCGTGCGGACCATCATGAAGCCGCCGCCGCCGATGCCGCTCAACCAGGGCTCGACGACGCCGACAGCCAGGGCGGCGGCGATTGCGGCATCGATCGCGTTGCCGCCCCGGGCGAGGATACGTGCGCCCGCCTCGGCCGCCAGTCGGTGCTGGGCCGCGACCACGCCGCCGCTCGAGACAACGGGCTGCTTGGAGACGACCCAGGACGGGCCTGGACCGGGGGCTGCAGTGCTGTCGTCCACTGTTCGGATCCTGTCAGAATTGCGTGTTGGCGAGACGCACAGGCGTCTCGAACAGGGCGGCGTTGGGCGAAGCCGCATGGTATGCCGCGATCTCCCGTGCCGTCGTCCACCACACACCACTCTCGGCACGGATGTGCCGGAACAACTCCCGCAGCAGCCGGATGCGCTGCCCACGGCCGCTGATCCAGGGGTGGGTGGTGATCATGAAGAGGCCGCCGTAGTCGCGAACCGCGCGCCACTCCTCAAGCCAGGACTCGAGCACGGCGGCTGGATTGACCGGAGGCCAGCGGTCGCTACCGCCGCCGACGAACTTGAAGTAGATCGCGTCGTCGATCAGCCACTGCACCGGCACTTCGGTCAGGCCGCCGATCGTGTAGGGATGGTCGTAGCCCATCAGCGAGCTGTCGTAGATGATCCCGCGGTCTCGCAGGAGCGTGACCATGATAGGCGTCATCTCCCAGGACGGCGAACGGTAGCCGACGGGCACCTCGCCGGTCTGCGCCTTGAACAGGGCGATCGAGCGATCGAGGATCGACGCTGAATCGGCATCGCTGACTTGGTCCACCCGCTCATGGTGGTAGCCGTGCAGGCCGATCTCGTGACCACGTGTCCGGAACGCGGGCAGGAGCTCGGGATAGGTCTCGGCGACGATGCCGGGCACGTAGAAGCTGGCCTTGGCATCGAACTCATCGAGCAGGTCGAGCATGCGCCAGACGCCTACCCGCGGCCCGAAGCGACGCTGCTCCAGCTCGCCGAGCGTCGTTACCGTCTTGCCGCGGTTGTTCCACAGGAAGGGACTCTCGGCATCGACGTCAGCCGAGAACACAACGGCACAGCGCTTGCCTTGGGGCCATTGATATCGAGGAGGAGGGGTGCAGGTCATCCTGGCTTCTTCTTGTCCTGATACACGGCGAGGCTGCCGATCGAGTTGCCACCATCGACGGCGAGCGTCGCCCCGGTGATATAGGCGGCTTGGCGTGAGCACAGGAACAGGATGGCGTTCGGCGCGTCCTCCGGCGCGGAACCCCGGCCCAACGGGATCTGCGACAGGGTCATCTCGACATGCGCCGCGCTGAGCGGGCTGGCGGTACTACCGGGAGCGAAGCCCGGCTCGACCGCGTTGACCCGGATGCCGAACTCGGCAAGTTCGATGGCAAATCCCTTGGTGAGCCTATCGAGAGCGGTCTTCGACGTGCAGTAGGGCACTACCGTGCGGCGCATCTTGCGAGCGGCGCCGGAGGAGACATTGACGATGGATCCGGAATTGCGCTCAGCGATCATCAGCTTGGCAAACCCGCGCGACACGAGAAATGGGGCGCGCAGGTTGACGTCGAAGATCCTGTCCCATTCCTCAGCGTCGATATCGATGAGGAACCCGCTGGGATAGATACCCGCGTTGTTGATGACGATGTCGGGTGCACCCCAGTGGCGCTCGACGGTGGAAACCAGATCGTCGATCGAGGCGGCGTCGCGCAGATCCGTGGCATGGGTCAGCACGGTCGCGCCGGACGGTCGGAGCTCGGTCGCCAGGGCGGCGATCACATCGCCGCGCTGATCGGAGAGGCAGAGCTGTGCCCCCGCACCGGCGAAGGCCTTGGCGATCCACTGCCCGATGATGCCGGCGGCTCCGGTGATCACCACCTTCCGGCTTGAAAACTCGTCACGCCAAACAGGCTCCGCCATGCGCGCTACTCCCTCGTCAACGACTTGAGCGGGGATCGAGCCGATCCCGGAGATGGTCGCCGATCAGGTTGACCGACAGAACCAGCAGAAACAGGCAGAGGCCGGGGAAGGTGGCGATCCACCACGCCGTGCCGAGATAGTTGCGTCCGACGCTGAGGATCGATCCCCAGCTCGGCGTCGGCGGTTGCACGCCCAGGCCGAGAAAGGAGAGCCCGGCCTCGAACAGCACCATCAGGCCGAATTCCAGGGTCGCGACGACGATGATGGCGCCGGCGATATTCGGCAGCACGTGGCGTAGGAGAAGCCGCAGCACACCGGCCCCATTGAAGACGGAGGCGCGCATGTAGGTGAGGCCCGTGACGGTGAGCGTCTGGCCGTAGGCGACCCGCGCGTAGCGTGGCCAGCGGGTGAAGCCGAGTACGATGATCACGTTCTGCAGGCCCGGACCGAGAACTGCGATGGTGATGATCGCGAGGAGGATGGCGGGAATGGACAGGACGATGTCGACGAGCCTCATGATGATGACCTCGACGATCCCACGATAGAAGCCGGCGATCATGCCCAGCGTCGTGCCGATCACCGTCGAGACCATGACGGAGAGAAGGGCGACGACGAGAGAGACGCGCGCTCCGTGGATCAGCCGGCTCAGGAGGTCACGACCGACCTCGTCCGTGCCGAGCGCGTAGAAGATGCCACGCACGGTGGTGCCGGGTGGCTTCAGCCGAGCCAGGAGATTCTGGCTGTTCGGGTTGTAGGGGGCGATGAGCGGCGCCAGCAGCGCGAGGAGTGCGAACGCGCCGAAGATGAGAAGAAATGGCCATATCGCTCGCAGCTCGCGCCGAAGGCTGATGGCGGGAGAGGGGGGCGCCTGGGGGACCGCAACGTCGCTCATGTCTTGCCTTCAAGGCGGATACGCGGGTCGACGGCGCTGTACAGGATGTCGGCGGCCAGATTCAGCGCGATCGATACGAACGCCCCCAGCAGGACGATGCCCTGGACGATGGGAAAGTCGCGCGCCGCGATCGCCTGCACCGCGAGCTGGCCGAGCCCCGGCCAGGCGAATACCGTCTCGACGATGACCGCTCCTGCCAGCAGGTTGGCGATCTCCAGGGCCGAGATGGTGATGATCGGTGTCGCTGCGTTACGCAGGATGTGCCGGCGGATAACGCGCCGGAAGAGCAAACCTTTGGCCTGGGCGGTGGAGACGTAGTCGCGGCCGAGCTCTTCGAGCACGGCCGTGCGGGTGACGCGTGCGAAGGTCGCCATGGTGAGAGCGCCGAGCGCGATCGACGGCAGGATGATAGAGCGGAACCCGTCGACGCCCGAGGAGGGCATCACGCCGAGCGTCACGGCAAACAGCAGGATGAGGAGGATACCGCTCCAGAAGGTCGGCATGCTCTGGCCGATCAGCACGAACGCCGCGAGAAAGCGCTCAAGCCGTGTGTCGCGACGCACGGCCATGACAATGCCGACGGGAACGCCGACGCCAAGCGCCACGACCAGCCCACCGCTCGCGAGATAGAGGGTATAGGGCACGCGCGACGCCATGATGTCCAAGACCGGGATGCGCTGGATCAGTGATTGGCCGAGGTCGAGCCGGAGAAGATCCCACAGATAGTCGAGATACTGGACCGCCAGCGGGCGGTCGAAGCCGAGCTGGTGGCGCAGGGTCTCGATGTCATCGCGCGTGGCGCCATCGGGCAGCATGAGCAGAGTCGGATCTCCGGCAAGGCGCTGGATGAAGAACACCAGCGTCACCACGCCGAAAATCGCGACAGCAGATTGGAGCAGGCGCCGGAGAAAGAAACGGCTCACCGGGATTGCCTTCCTGCGGTGTGTGACGGTCGAGTGGAGCGGCCGTTGCCGTGCGGGTGCGCGGCAACGGTTCTCATACTATGCGACGGTCGGGCTAGCCGTCCCAGGCCATGCGGTTGAGGAAGAAGCTCTCGTTGGGGGTTGGCCGCCAGCGCAGCTCCTTGCGCGCCCCGTACAGGATCGCCGCCTGGTACAATGGGACGAGCGGGAGGGTGGCCTCGGCGATCTCATGCACCCTCTTGTAGTGCTGCAGCCGCACATTGAGGTCGAGGGAGGAGCGCCCCGCTTCCAGGGCCTTGTCCATCTCGGCATCGCGCGACTTCGCCCAGGAGCTGGAGCTGTGGAAGAGCGGGAACAGGACGCCATCGGCGTCCTGGCAGCCGCACGACCAGCGGCTGAAGGTCATCTCGCCGAACTCCGCGGGCGAGCTCTGCGCTCGCTTGAGCCAGCCGGCGAAATCGCTGCTGGTCAGCGAGACCTTCATGCCGACCTCGATGAGCATCTGCTGGATGGCCTGGACGATGCGCTGGTCGAAGGTCGGGGAGGTAAACAGGGTGAAATTGGTGTTTGGCGTGATACCCGCCTCTTTCAGGAGGGCCTTTGCTTTGGCGGGATCGTACGCGTAGCCCTTGAACCCTTCGACATAGCCGACATGCACCGGCGCCATCATGGTCGCTACCGGCTTGTCGTAGCCGCCCATCAGGCCGTCGATGATGCCCTGCTTATCGATCGCGTGGGCGATCGCCTGGCGCACACGCAGATCGGCGGTCGGACCGGTCAGTGAGTTCAGATGGAAATAGGCGACGCGCTCGCTCAGCACGCTGAGCACCTTGATCCGGTTATCCGCTTTGATCTCGGCCGCCAGGTCGGGATTGATGGTGACGATGAGATCGGCCTTGCCCGAGCGCAAATTGGCCACCCGCGTCGCCGGATCGGGAACCGCGTGAAACTCGACCGTCGTGAACACGCCCTTGGGACCCCAGTAGGCGTCGTTGCGCGCCAGCGTGGTCTTTACGCCACGCTGTATGGAGACGAATTTGTAGGGGCCACTCCCCATCGGGCTCTGATTGAAGCGGTCGTTGCCAACCTGGGTGACGTGCGCCCGCGGCACGATACTGAGCTTCACGAGCTGGGCGAGCAGGACGGGGTAGGGACCGTTGGTCTTGAGCTGGACTGTCGCCGGGCCGGTGGCAATCGCATCGACGATGCTGTTGAACTGGCCGAGCTGCGGGCTCTTGAACTCCGGGTTGGTGATCCGCTTGACCGAGAAGACCACGTCTTCGGCCGTGAGCGCCGAACCGTCATGGAACTTGATGTCGCTACGCAGCGCGAACTCGACCGTGCTGTCGTCGACCTGGCGCCACGATGTCGCGACTTGCGGGACGATCTTACCCTCGTCGTCGCGCGTCACCATGTTGTCGAAGATGTTGCGGTAGACGAAATAGCTGTCGGGATTCCACTGCACATGCGGATCCAGGGATGCCGGCTCCTGGACCAGGTCGACCACGAAGAGATCCTTGGCCGTGACCGCGCCGCTGAAGGCCATTGCCGCGGCAAGCGCCGCGAACCCCAAACTTCTTGACCACCGTTTCATCGCTGCCTCCATTCCCTGTTGACCCGTTGGTACCCCAACGTTCCTCCCTGCGACGGCGCCGGGCCGGCCTTAGGACGGCGGGCTGGCGCGCTTCTCCCTGGTCTCGCCCGACACGGCGGCGGTGACCGGTACGAGCATGCTGGGCGACTTGAGCGCCGTATCGACGATCAGGCGATGCGTATGCTCGATCTCCTCGTCCACCGCCGCAGCCGCCGCATCGCCGTCGCCGGTCGCAAGGCGGGCAATCAGCGTCGCGTGACCGTGTCGCAGCCGGGCGGCCTGCGTGCGCAGCAGGCCCGTGTGATGGATGACACGCTCGCTCGCGTCCCAGACGGGGCGGAACTCTTCGGCCAGGCGGTGATTGCCACTCGCCAGCATGATCGCCAGATGAAGCTGGCGATGCGCCTGCAGGAAGGTGGCCTCACTGGCGGCATTGCCCGCTACGTAGCCGGCGCTGCACACGACGTCGATTTCGTGCAGCCGGTTTATGTCGGCGCGGCCGGCGGCGAGACGCGCGGCGGCAGGCTCGATGATGCGTCGGAGCTCGAAGATTTCACCGATGTCGCGCAGAGTCATCGGCCGGATGACGTAGCCGCGCCGTGACAGGGCGCGGACCCAGCCGCGTTCAGCGAGCCGGACCAAGGCCGCACGGATCGCCGCTTTGCCAATGGCATAGCGAGCCGTGAGCTCGCTTTCCGAGACGCTCGTTCCGGGCGCCAGACGACAGGCAACGATGTCGGCGCGCAGCATTTCGAAGGCAATGTCGCGTTGCTGCCCGTCACCATCGCTGGGGAAGGGGGCGGTCGAGAGGTCAAGCATGGTGCTGTCGTTATCGCCTGACATTTCAGTATCGTCAATTGAAATGTCAGTTGCTGGAGTCCTATACTCTGCACCTGACCCCACGGAGGAAGCATGACCGGCAGGAATGGACGTAAAAGAAGAGGACAGGCGCTCACTCTCCTCGCGGCATTGTTGCTCCTCGGACATCCCGCCGCCGCCCAAGGGCCGAAGAAGGACACGCTGTCGGTCGATCTGCCTGGCGACGCCGCGACCCTCGATCCGCACGTCCAGTGGGACACCGACAGCTATTCGATCTATCGCAATATCTTCGACAACCTGCTGACCCGTGACGCGAGCGGGACGATCGTGCCGCAGATCGCCACGGCTTGGCGTTATGTGAGCAGCACGGTGATCGAGTTCGACCTCCGCAACGACGTAAAGTTCCATGACGGGACGCCGCTCACCGCCGAGGACGTCGTGTTCTCCGTCAAGCGGATCACCAACCCCGAGTTCAAGAGCCCGCAGCTCGGTCAGTTCAACAGCATCATCGGGGCGGAGGTTGTGAGCCCGAACGTGGTGCGGCTGACGACGAAAGAACCTTATCCGGTACTGCTGGCGCAGCTCGTCAAGCTCAGTATCGTTCCCAAGCGCCATGTTGAGAGCGTCGGCAACACGCGATTCAATGCCGAACCGGTCGGCAGCGGCCCGTACCGTCTTGCCGGCTGGCAGAAAGGCGTGCGGACCACGCTTGAGGCCAACCCGGCCTACTGGCGCGGCAAGCCGTCCTTCAGCCGCGTGACGTTCCAGCCGGTGCCTGATGCCGCGACGCGCATCGCCGATCTGCGGACCGGCAAGGCCGATATCACGCGTGGTCTGAATGCCGACGACGCTGCGGCTCTGCGCAGCGAGACGCAGCTGCAGATCCTCTCGATCCCGACCGAGCGGATCGGCTACCTGTTCATCAACGCGCTGGCTGGCCCCACCAAGGACGTGCGCGTGCGCAAGGCGATTGCCCATGCCATCGACCGGCGTCTGATCATCGAAGCGTTGCTGGGCGGCTTTGGCCGCCCGGTCGACATCCTGCTCACTCCGGCGAATTTCGGCTACACCCCGGACGTCAAGGGCTACGACTACGATCTCGCCCGTGCGAAATCGCTGATCAAGGAAGCCGGCGCGGAAGGCGCCGAGCTGCCGTTTCTCACCTCACCGGTCTACGACCAGCGCGTCGTCCAGGCGATTCAGCAGATGCTGGGTGAGGCCGGACTGAAGGTCACCATCTCGACCAGCGACCAGGCGACCTTTCTGCGCCGGCGACAGGGGGCACCGCAGGATGCCGGCAGCCTTTCCTTCGGCCGCTGGTCTTGCGCGTGTCAGGACGCGGATGGCGTCATTCAGCCGCTGTTCCACAGCGGCAGCATCTGGGCGAAGTACCAGAATCCCGACTACGACCAGGCTGTCGAGAAGGCTCGCGCCACGCTGGATCCGGCGGAACGTCTTTTGTCGTACCGCAAGGCCCTCGACATCCTGAAAGACGATGTGCCGGGCATCGGTCTCTATCAGGACGTGGCGATCTACGGCGCCCGCAAAGGGCTGCGTTGGCAGCCCACCGCCGACGAGTCGTTCTTTGTCTTCAATATGAGCTGGGAGTGAGGCGACGAGGCGGACGAGCGCAAGTAAACGTTGCGGATCCGGTGGCTGCATAGCGAGGCGTGGTGTCCTGGATTTTGCTCATAAGAGGGAGGGATCGAGTGAGGCAGGGGCGGCGCCTGGCGATGCTCCCCGTCTGTCGTTGATGTGTCATTGCTCACGCTGTTATCGCGGCGGCAGGTTCTAGCCGATCGTCGCGACGCCAGTACTCGAGGTCAGCAGCGCTGGGCTCAACGTCCAAGATGGCTGCCGCCGCTCACCATCAGGTCGACGCCGGCGATATAGCTGGCGGCTTCCGAGCACAGCAACACGGCCGCTCCCACCATTTCGTCGGGCTGCGCGGCGCGCCCGATGGCACCGGCCGCGGTCTTCTGGATCCGGCGCCACTCCTCGGCATCCTGGCGGCGCCAGCGATTGCGCTCGGTCTCGACGATCCCCGGGGAGAGGTTATTGATCATCACGTTGAACGGCACGTATTGCCGCGCCAGGTTGAGAGCGAGGTTGTGCTGCGCGCTCTTGAGCGCCGCGTAGATCGCCAGATCGGGATCGGGCCTCACTTGATTGACGCTGCCGATGGTCAGCACGCGGCCCCAGCCGCGTTCCTTCATCGGGGGCAGGGCGGCCTGTAGCAGCTCGACGCTGGCGCGGAAGTTGATCTGGAGTTGGCGGTCGATCTCGTCCGGCTTGATCTCAAGGAAGGGCGTGCGCGACTGGATCGAGGCGCAGAGGACAAGGATGTCGATGCCGCCCAGACTGGCAATGGCCTTGTCGACGGTCTCGCGGCCCGCTCCCTCGCGTGCCAGATCGCTCTCCACCAGGCAGGCCGCCACGCCGCGTGCCTTCACCGCGACGAGGGTATCCTTGGCCGCGTCGGGCTGGCCGAAGGCATTGTCCGCTGCGGCTGAATAATGGATCGCGATGGCGGCCCCATGATCGGCAAAGCCAAGGGCCAAGCTGCGGCCGATGCTTAGGCTGGCGCCCGTAATAAGGGCGCGGCGCCCGGCCATCGAAAACCATGTCGACATACCCTCTAGCCTATAGTTGATCAAATATTGAGGAATTTCCGTCATAATACAGCCAGATGCAGCCAAATAACAAATTATTTGATCAAATATCTAACAGCGGATAGAGTGCCGCCCATGGAAGTGACCGTCAAAACGGCTTCGATCGAGATATGCGACCGCATCCGCGACGACATCGTCGCCGGCGCGCTGCCGTTTGGCAGCCGTCTTACCCTCGAGCAACTCGCCACCCGCTACACGACCGGTCACATGCCAATCCGCGAGGCCCTGCGCCAGCTCCAGGGTGAAGGCCTAGTGGTGCAGACGCCCAACCGCGGGGCGCGGGTGCGCGCCGTCGACGTCGATTTCGTACGGAACA
>Ga0196963_10001165_pt1 | contig 19124 bp, 11 predicted proteins | sample S1_5metaG_FD_148600 | JGI IMG/M metagenome (GOLD analysis project Ga0196963, IMG submission 148600) | Soil microbial communities from Anza Borrego desert, Southern California, United States - S1_5 | ecosystem: Environmental > Terrestrial > Soil > Desert | place: USA: California | collected... | reverse complement strand
AATTTGACCCCCGCCTTTCCGAAACCGCGTTACGCGAGGAGCGTGAGGAAATACTGCGTCGCAGCGGCAGCCGCATGTATGACGCGACCGCCTGGAATCTCACCATGGCCTTTGGGCTGCCTGCGTTGACGCTCGAGATGGATCTGCCCGCGGGCGTCGAGCCTTACAGAAAGCCAGGCGCTCCGGCGGCGGGGACCTTCTCGGAAAAAGCGCTGGGCGTGGTTTTTGACGGCGCAGATGATCGAGCGCTCACAGTTGCCGCGCGCTTAATGGAGGAAGGGATCGAAGTGCGCTCGGCGGAGAAGCCCTTCTCATTTGATGATCGCGAATACTCGGCAGGGTCGATCGTTGTGTTGCGCCTGGACAACCGTGAACTGGAAGGCGAGTTGAGCGTGCGAGTGCAGAAGGCCAGCGAGCAACTCGGCGCGCGCTTTCACGAGATCACCGGGGGGCTAGCAAAGGGTGACACTCCCGATTTGGGAGGGGAACATTTCCGACGTCTGGAGCGGCCACGCGTCGCATTGCTTGGTAAGAGTCCATACAGCACGACGGATTATGGATGGATTTGGCATTATATCGACACGGAGTTGGGGATTCGCCATTCGCACGTGCATGAAGGATCGGCCGACCTGAGCCGTTACAACGTCCTCGTGATGCCACAGCGTTCCGGCGGAAGCCTCGCTGCTGGTTTGACCAACAGCTTGAAGGAATGGGTTCAAAACGGAGGCACCTTGATTGCGATCGGGAGTTCAGCAGGGCAGTTCATTTCGGATAAGTTCGAACTGAGCAAGGTCCGCTCGTTGCCCGATGTCCTGGACAAAACCGCCGAATACGAGACGCATCTGCTGCGCGAATGGATGTCGCGGACCGTGTCTCTGCCGGAGTCCGACAAGCTGTGGGCGCACAAAGCCAGCACGGAGCTGAGCTACCCCTGGGAGCGGGACGGAAAAGAGCTTGAGGAAAAGGAACTCAAGAAACGCGACAAGTGGCAGAGCTATTTCATGCCGCAGGGCGCTATGCTGGCCACACGCGTGGATAAACGCCATTGGCTCACGGCCGGATGCGACGAACCGCTGCCAGCGTTGATCTCCGCTTCTGAAGATTCCCCAATTCTAATGTCAAAGGCAGGAGTGGAAGCTCCGGTGCGTGTGGGGTTCCTGGAGAAAAGCAACGACGAGCAGAGCAATGCGGACGCAGAGAAAGAATCCGCAGAGAAAGACAAGGAGGAGAAGAAGGAAGCGCCACGAATTGGTTGGGCGGCGCTCCCGAAAGGCGTTGAGATGCATTTGCGCATGAGCGGGCTGCTCTGGCCGGAAGCGAGCCATCGCCTGGCAAATAGCGCTTATGTCACGCGCGAATCAGTCGGGCGCGGGCAGATCATTTTGTTCAGCGCGTCCCCCGCTATTCGCGGCTTCAGCAAAGGGACGGCCCGCCTGCTCGGAAACGCGATCGTCCTCGGCCCAGGCTGGGGCGCGCATCAGCCGATTTACCCTTAAAACAAAAGCCCCGCTCGCCGGTTGACGAGCGGGGCCTTGTGACAAAACGGATTACTTCGCCAGACCGCGCGCGAACTTCTCGATGCGGTCGAGGCCTTTCTCAATGTTCTTCATGCCAGTCGCGTAAGAGATGCGGATGTAATCGTCCGCGCCGAAGGCGATCCCGGGCACAGCGGCAACCAACTCCTGCTCCAGGAGCTTCGCGCAGAACTCGCTCGATTTGAGGCCGAGCTTGGAAATGTTCGGGAACAGGTAGAACGCGCCCTTCGAATTCACGCAGGAGATTCCAGGGATGCTGTTGAGCCGCTGATGCGCATAGGAACGGCGCTTCGCGTATTCACCCAACCATGCGCTCAGGTGCTCCTGCGGGCCGTTCAACGCAGCAACGCCGCCCTTCTGTGCGAAGGACGTTGGATTGCTCGTGCTGTGGCTCTGGATCGCATCAATGGCTTTGGCGATCGGCTCCGGAGCAGCAAGGTAGCCGAGGCGCCAACCGGTCATTGAGTAGGCTTTGGCCAGGCCATGGACCACAATGGTGTGGTCGTAATGTTTCTGCGAGAAGCTGGCGACACTGACGTGTTCAGCGCCATCGTAAACGAGCTTCTCGTAAATCTCATCGCTCATGATGAGCACGCCTTTTTCCACGCAAATGTCACCGAGGGCTTTTAACTCTTCACGAGTGTAGAGTGAGCCGGTTGGGTTGCTGGGGGAATTGAGAATGAACAGGCGGGTGTTCGGCGTGATGGCGTTGCGCAACTGCTCAGGGGTGACCTTGAATTCGGTTTTGTCCGATGTCTCCAGGATCACCGGCTTTGCCCCGGCGAGCTTCGCCATCTCTGGATAGCTGAGCCAGTAAGGAGCCGGGATGATGACTTCATCGCCTTCCTCACAAGTGGCCATGACGATATTGTAGCAGGAGTGCTTGCCGCCGGACGAAACGATCACTTGGGAGGGCTTGTAGGTGAGGCCGTTGTCGCGTTTGAATTTGTCGGCGATGGCTTGGCGGAGTTCGGGAATGCCGCTGCTCGGGGTATATTTGGTGAAGCCTTCTGCCAAGGCTTTGGCGGCGGCGTCTTTGATGTGCTGCGGGGTGTCAAAGTCAGGCTCCCCTGCCCCAAAACCGACGACATCCAACCCGTCGGCCTTCATTTGCTTGGCCTTGGAATCGATCGCCAAAGTGAGCGATGGAGCAAGGGAAGCGGCGCGGCGGGAGATTTTATAGTTCATAAAATAAGCCGGTGACTTTTAGCGATGCGCTGGGGGTGGGGCAAGGGGATTTTCGGGCTCACGAGGGGCAGGAGAACGCGCAGGCGAAGAGAGAAAACGGAGGACACAGAGAAGGGGACCGGAGGCAACGGAGGAGGAATGAGGAAATGAGTGGGTTCTGCGCTCGAACGGACGGCGCCTATTTGACATCAACTCGGCAGTGGTCGTTGCGGTCGGGTTAACATCTGGCTAGGCCCCGATAAGGGGCCGAACAGAGTAGCCCACGGGCAAGCGCCAGCGCAGCCCGTGGGTTACGAAGGTTCACAACAACGGCCTCCGTAGGAGACGCACAGACTGGATTCGCCCCGAGAACTTGCGCCTCCTCCGTGTGAAATACTTAGGCGAGTCGCTCGGACTTCAGCTTTGTCGATTTGGACTTGGCTGCGGGGGTGTCCGCTTTCTTGGCGGGAGCAGGCTTCACCTTTTCAACCTTTTCCCAACGGCCGCTCTTGGCGCTGGTCAACACTGCGTCGCAGACGTGCTGCGTTTCGAGCGCGTCACGGAATGTCGGAGAGGCGAACTCGCCTTTGTCGATGCCCATGATGAAGTCCGCAACCTGGTGAATGAAGCTGTGCTCGTAACCAATGGCCAAGCCAGGCACCCACCAGTTCTTCATATAAGGATGCTCACCGTCCGTGACGTGCACGGACTTCCAGCCGCGGGTCAGCTTGTCTTCACGATAATCGAACACCTGCAAGCGGTGCAGATCATGGAGATCCCAGAAGAGGGAGCCGTTCTCGCCGTTGATCTCGAAGGTGTAGAGCGCTTTGTGGCCGCGCGCGTAACGGGTGGACTCAAAGGTCGCGAGTGAGCCGTTCGTGAAGCGCGCGAGGAACGCGCAGGCATCATCAATGCCGACTTTCTGCACTTTGCCCGTGAGGGTGTGCTTGCGTTCTTTGACGAAGGTTTCGGTCATGCCGTTGACCTTCTCGATGCTGCCGTTGAGCCAGAGCGAGGTGTCGATGCAATGCGCGAGCAAATCGCCAGTGACACCGCTGCCAGCGGCTTTGGCATCGAGGCGCCAAAGGCCTGCGCCCCCTTGTGGAAGGTCTTTTGAGATCGTCCAATCCTGGAGGAACTTGGCGCGATAATGGAAGATTTGGCCAAGGCGGCCTTCATCAATGAGCATCTTTGCCAGAGTCACTGCTGGGATGCGGCGGTAGTTGTACCAAACCATGTTCGGCACACCGGCGCGCTCGACCACCTTCACCATCTCGAAGCCTTCTGGCCCATCCATGGAGAGAGGCTTTTCGCACATGACCATCTTGCCAGCTTCGGCGGCGGCAATGGCCATTTCGGCGTGGGTGTTGTTCGGAGTGCAGATGTCAATGACGTCGATGTCGTCGCGCTCAATCAGGCGGCGCCAATCGGTCTCGTAGCCTTCGTAGCCCCAGCGGTCGGCGAATTCCTTGAGCTTGCCTTCGTCGCGCGCAGCGACGGCTTTCAAGACGGGCTGGTGTTGCAGGTCGAAGAAGTTACTGACCTTGCGAAAGGCATTGGAGTGGGTGCGGCCCATGAAGCCGTACCCAATCATGCCGATGTTCAATGGTTTTTTTGAAGTCATGTGAGTTGCAATTAAAGTTTAGGCGCGCCAGCCATGGTTTTCGCGGACTTGGAGCATCGCGGAGAGAATGTCGTTCCAGGTCTGCTGCTTCATCATGGTTTCATTCGCGAACATGCAGCCGTCCCAGCAGATGTGTTTGATCTTCTTGGTGACTTTGCCTGCGTCGTCGCGCAACCAGTAACCGGCATCCCGCGCGATGTTCAGCTTGCCGTTCGGATCGGTCGCGAGGCAATGGCGGCCGGTCTTATCATGTGAACCGGAACCTTTCACCGTCGCGTCGTTCTGGGCGACGTGGAAGTCGATGGTCCATGGGCGAAGCGCGCTCGTGAGCTTCTTCATGGCGTTGTGGAACTTCTCCGGCTCCCAATTGAATTTCTCCGGCACGATGCGGTGCTTCGGCTCATTGACGCCGAGCGTGTAAAGGAGCGTGTGCGCCATGTCGGCCTGGAAGCCGACCAGCTTGGGTTGTCCCACTTCTTCCAGCAGATCGATCATGTGCTTCCAGCTATGCATGCCGGCCCAGCAAACTTCGCCTTCAGCCGCCAGACGCTCACCGTGATCCTTGGCCACCTTGGCCGCTTCGCGGAATGTTTGGGCAATGCGCTTGGTGTTTTCCTTTGGGTTCTTGGCCCATTCACTTGGGCTGCCGGCGGAGTCGATGCGAACGACGCCGTAAGGGCGAATGCCGATCTCACGCAATTGCTGGGCGATTTTGCAGGCTTTGCGAACTTGCTCGACGAACTTCTTGCGATCCTCGTCGCTGCCCATCGCGGAGCCGCCGCCGGTTGGGGGCCAAACAGGGGCCACCACGGACCCGACCGTGAGTTTCTTTTTCGCGATCTTGTCAGCGAGCTTCTTAATGTCGCTTTCCTTGGCGTCGATGCTCACGTGAGGATCGAACAGGAAAAGATCCACGCCATCGAACTTCTGGCCGTTGACCTCAGCCTTGGCGGTGAGGTCGAGCATCGTGTCGAGGTCGATGGGTGGCTCGGAATCGGGGCCTTTGCCGACCAGGCCAGGCCACATGGCGTTGTGGAGCTTCGGGAAATTATTTGCAGCGCTTGTCATAGGGTTGCCTTAAAAAGTGTTCTTCTTGTAAGCGCCGATCGCGGGCGCGTCCGGGTTAACTTCAGGGCCGAAATAGCGGAGCATTACCAGCGGCTCGACATCGGAGGTGTTTTCGAAGGTCACGCCAGCTTTGGCTGCGGCTTCGGTGCAGAAGACTTCGTCTTCAGTGAGTTCGTGGAAGCGAATCAGTTTCGGGCAATCCAGGTTCAGTTTGTTCATCTTGCCTTTGCCCTGAACCACGATCAGGCCGTAAGCACCGTTATCTTTGATCGTGCACTTCGCGCCCGGCTCGATGGTGAGTTCCTTCGCGGTGAAGAGCTGCTCGCCTTTGACCTTGCCGTAAACGATCCAGCGATCCACGTAGCCTTCCTTGCGAGTGTCCGCTACGGGCACGGGTTCGAGGTAGTTGCTCTCTTTGAAATGGGGATCAACATTCGCCTCCCAATCGAGCTGCTCGACGATGAAGTCGAGATCCTGGTGCTTTTCCTTCGGCATATCTTTGACCAGCAGCGCCCAGGGAACTTCGCGGCCTTCCACCAGCGATTGATACATGCCGAAAACGTCGGAGCCCCATTGCGGCTCGTAAGTGCAAAGCGACCCAGGCGCGTGCAAAATCCCAGGACCGATTAGCCAACCAGTGCCGGGCTTAAGGCGGTAGGCGCGGGAAAGGTCGAGGATGCCGTTATCGCCCTTGTTCCAATTCTCCAGGCACTTGCGGACTTGAGCCTTGGTCGTGCCGGGCTCCAGTCCCATGAAAGTGTAAGGGAAATTGTTGCCGACGTTATTGTGCTGCGGCGGGAAGTAATATGATTCCGGCTTTCCTTCCTGCCCCACCAGCTTCGCCTGCTCCTGCGATTGGTGCATGTGGTGCGGAATCGGCCCCATGTTATCGAAGAACTTCGAGTAGACCGGCCACTTCTTGTATTTGTTCCAGATGCGGTCGCCGATCAGGCCGCCGCCGACTTCGCTGACGGCGTCCGCCAGGGTGAAGCGATTGTCACCGACGACGCAGTAGCTCAGGCCTTCGTCCGGCGTGCGATTGTCATTCGCCGCAGGGGTGGTCGAAGCGAACCAGCGCTCATCGATGCCGCCGCGGTTGAGGCCGTAAGCGTAAAGATCGTCCGGATGCAGCTTGAGGCGTTTGCCAGGCTGCAGGAAGGAGCGAGGCACCCAGCATGGGGCCAAACGGAGCAACCCCCCGTTTTCCTGGAGCGCGCCTTCGACCAGGCTGCGGACGTTTTTTGTGACCGTTTTGAGTTCGTTGACAGTTCGCTTGCTCATGTAAATCTGGTTTTTCCCGGAGGCGATTAAATGGTGCGAGAAGCGCGTTAAAGTAAGCCGGTGATCAAGTCAAGCATGGACCATCCAGAACGCCATTTTGATGGGCATGCGCCTGGCCGAACTCTTCTTATGGCAGGCCCGGTCCCCCGACCGGGCGTCCTCAACCTACCGCAGGAACGCACCCCGTTGACGCCGACAAAATACCGCTTAGTTTTTGTGGCCTATGCTCAAGCACGCGCTCCTCTCGTTGCTTTTGCTGATCACAATCCACACTTCCAACGCGGCCACGCCGAAAGGTCCACTGGAGATCCTGCGTCACAGCCTCGTGCAGGAAGTTTTCGCCTTCGGAATTCGGCCTCAGGACACCAACTGGTTCGATATTGAAGTCTCCACCAACCTAACAGACTGGTCCCGCCTCGCCACAGCCCTGAGCACCAACGCCACTGCCTTTTTCGTGGACGACTCCGCCACCAACGCTCCAACCCGCTTCTATCGCCTCCGAATCCCCGGCACGACCGTCGCCCAGCAGCAAGCCATCTGGACCGAGCTGCGCCGCAGGACCTACACCATCCAGGTAGAACGAATATCGAGCAGCGGAAAATACCTTTCTGCGGACGTGACCGTCACCAGCGGAGCCAAGCATATCTCCAACGTTAAGGACCCCCTAACTGGCGAGGCAGTTGCAGACTTTGACCCTGCGGACTTCCCGAGCATCGAAGAGATCTTCACGAAACTAGAAGCTGCCGCGCAAACTGGCATCTACGACCTCCGTGTGTGGTACGACCCGAAGCACGGTTACCCAACTCGCATGATCCAGCGGGAAATTTCCGGAATGAACTCCAACGTCACGGAGCTCCGTTTTAACCTCGTCGAACGTTGATGTTTGTCTACGGAGAAACGTAGCCGGATGGCAATCCGTGCATTCTACAGGCACAAAAGTTGAAGCCGCTCCTGTATTGGCGAAGCTTAAGCTCCAGCTCAGAGCGACTCAAACGCTGTTGCTTCCGCAAATTGGGAACGTCGATCAATTTGCACATTTCAATAGCAGCCAGTTCGGGCAAAAGCGACGCCACATCAACCGGAAATTGTTGGGATCGCATACCGGTCTCTATGACAAGGAACTCGTCGGCGGAAGATCTGATCCAGGCGATGCAGCGGTAACGTTCCCGAGGGTCAGTGCCGATCCAATAGCAAAGGCTAGAGCTGGCACCTCGTTCGGAATTGAATAACGCGAGCTTTTCCTCAAGGCCATAAGCTAAGAAAAGAGGAAATGGTTTATCACTGCGGCCATCAGAAGCGATCCAGGCTGGATCAAAAAGCTCATCCTCCGGAAGGGCTCCGTTCGCTTGAGCCTCTTCGACAATCTTGCTCAAGAACCAGCATTGAACGAAGTAATATAAAAGGGTCGTTTCGCGGAAATTTGGAGCGAGGTACCGGTGATTGATCCGGAGCAAAGCCAAGTTGAACCTTGCACAAAGGGCATCCTTGATACGATCCCGCCGCATCTGCTTCGGATTAGAATGGCTCGGGCCGTCGAACTCCACAACGAATAGAGGACGCGTCTCGTTGTCGGTGACAACAAAGTCAAAATGTGCCTTCAACGCGAAACTTAGCTCCGAAGCAGTCAAACACGACTGATCTTGCAGCACATCAGCAATGCGTGGTTTTGCAAAGACTCTCGCTTCTTCCTCCGCAATCGTGCCGCAAAGCACGTGAAAGGTAGCTCGTTCACTACTATTGAGTAGCTGCCGCAGCATCAATCAGTTCCGGTTGCCGAACATCGTTCGTAAGTTCGAAGGGCCTAGAAGGGTTGGAACGATGACAGGTTCATTCTCTAGCTTCTTTTAGCGAACGCAGGAGCGTAAGGGAAGGCTTTCGACGCGCGTTTCGGAAACTTACAACAGCAAAAAAGATTTCGCACCCCGTCGCGCGAGATGGAATACTCGGGGTGACCATGAAACCTTCGACATGCGAACGGTCGTTATTATTCTCGGCTACTTTGTTGTTTGCGGCCGCAGAACTCTGGGCGGCCGAACTGCCGAAGCCGAGTCGTGCGTTTTTGGAGAAGCATTGCCTAGAGTGCCATGATGCGGATGCCAAGAAGGGTGGGCTGGATCTGGCGGCGTTGAAGTTTGATCTCGGCGCCGGCACGAACTTCAGCAAATGGGTGAGCGTTCACGACCGCGTCACCAGCGGCGAAATGCCGCCGGCCAAGAAAGCGCGTCCATCCACGGAGGAGGTGGAAGGGTTCACGGGACGGCTGGCGGCGGAGTTAGTGAAGGCGGATGAGCGGCAGATTGCGAAGGAAGGCCGCGCGACGCGCAGGAGGTTGAATCGTTACGAGTACGAGAACGCGCTGCGCGACTTGCTGCAGGCGCCATGGCTTCAAATCAAGGAAGCCCTTCCGGATGACGGTGAGTCAGAGCGGTTCAACAAAATCGGCGATGCGCTGGACGTTTCTCACGTGCAGATGGCCCGCTACATGGCGGCGGCGGACTACGCTTTGCGCCAGGTGATTGCCACGCAAGTGGAGCGTCCCGCGCCGAAGGTGGAGCGGTTCTACGCGCGCGATCAGCGGAGTTACACGGGGCCGATGAAGTTCTCGGTGTTCAACACGGCTCCGGAGCGAGCGACCTTTCCCGTGCTTGGGTTTGAAGGGCAGCCGGATGTGCGGCGTGGAGAGGCGCCGCTCACTGTCGGCAGCACAAATGCGGAGCTGAGGGAACTCGAAGGGGTTGGTGTGGTGGCGAGCGCTTACGAGCCGATTGAGCCGAAGTTCAACCAATTCCGCGCGCCTGTGCCGGGGCATTACAAACTTCGCTTTAATGCCTATTCGGTTTGGGTGGGGCCGGGCAGCAATCAATGGTTCATTCCGGACCTGGACAAGATTTCACGCGGTCGCCGCGATGAGCCGGTGACGATCACCGCCGAGACCCCGCCGCGTTTGCTGAGGAAGCTCGGTGACTTCGATGTCACACCTGAGCCTTCCGTGCATGAAGTGGACACCTGGCTGCTGGCGGGCGAAATGATTCGCCCCGATCCGGGCCGATTGTTCCGCTCACGGCCTGGGGCGAAGCGTTGGCAGAATCCGCTGGCGGAGAAAGATGGGCAGCCGGGCGTGGTGTTTCGCTGGATGGAAGTGGAAGGGCCCATCCATGAGGAATGGCCGCCGGCAGGGCATCGCTTGTTGTTCGGTGATCTTCCGACGCGCGTGAGAATCGCGCGCGCTGAAGAACAAAACACATCTACAAACGCCCAGGCGCGACCTCGCTTCAAGGCGGCGCCATCTGTCGAGGTCATTTCGGAAGCGCCGATGAAGGACGCTGAGAAGCTGATGGGGAACTTTCTCGCTCGCGCTTACCGCCGTTCAGTGAGCGCGCAGGATGTGAAGTTGTTCCTGCCAGTCGTCCAGAGCGCGTTGGAGAAAGGGAATAACTTCACCGACTCGATGATCGCCGGATACACAGCGGCGCTTTGCTCACCGGAGTTCCTGTATCTGCAGGAGAAGCCGGGGCGGCTTGATAACCATGCTGTTGCGGCGCGGCTCGCGTTCTTCATTTGGAACTCGCCCCCGGACGAGCACCTGCGCCAGTTAGCCGCATCGGGTAAATTGCGCGACCGAGACGTGCTGCGACGGGAGACAGATCGGATGCTTGCTGATCCTCGGTCGCGCCGCTTCGTGAACGCATTCACGGATTATTGGCTGGAACTGCGCAAAGTCTTTGCGACCGCCCCGGATGAGAACCTTTACTCTGATTACTACCTGGACGATCTCCTTACCGAGTCCGCTGAGGAAGAGCCGCGGGCATTTTTCGCGGAGCTGATCAAAAGCGACCTGCCCGCGCGGAACATTGTCCATTCGGACTTCGCAATGCTGAACGAGAAGCTCGCTGAGCATTATGATTTGCCCCCCGTTCAAGGTGTGGCTTTGAAAGCGACGGCGTTGCCAAAGCACAGTGTGCGTGGCGGGCTCATGACGCAAGCGGCGGTTCTTAAAGTCACTGCGAACGGAACGACCACGTCCCCGGTGTTGCGCGGGGCCTGGATTATGGAACGGATCTTGGGGCAGAAACCTCCCCCACCCCCGCCGAACTTGCCTGCGGTGGAGCCGGACATTCGCGGCGCGGTGACGATTCGCCAGCAGTTGGAAAAGCACCGCACATTGGAGAGCTGCAACACCTGCCATGAAAAGATCGATCCGCCTGGGTTCGCGCTTGAGAACTTCGATGTGATGGGTGGGTGGCAGGAGCGTTACCGCGCCGAAGCCGAGGGCGAGAAAGCGCAAGGCATCGCGAAAAGCGGACAGCAGTTCGCGTTCTTCTGGGGATTGCCTGTCGATGCGAGCGGCGAGCTGAAGGGCCAGAAATTCAACAACATCAAAGAATTCAAAGAGATCCTGCTCAGCGATGAGCGGCAAATCGCCCGGAACCTGGCTCGGCAATTCGCGGTTTACGCCACCGGGGCCCCGGTTCGCTTCGCAGACCGCGATGATATTGAGAAGGCTCTGGACCGCGCCAGCTCGAGCCATTACGGCGTGCGTTCACTCATTCATGAAGTGGTCCAAAGTGACTTGTTCCTGAACAAATAAAGCGGAGCAAGCCTCTCGACTTTATATCGGGAACCAGCTTTAATAATGCAATGCCCGCCATGAAAAAGACCACCTTGGGGACGGCTCCTTTTGTTTCCACGCGCGCCGCGCTTTCGCGCCGCAAATTTTTACGGGGCGCGGGCATTCTGCTGTCATTGCCATTGCTCGACGCGATGTCTCCTGCGTTCGCCTCTGTCGTTAAGAAAAACGCGGATATGACACCGGGCGGCAAACCGCGCCGCATGTTGGGCATCTGCAACAATCTCGGGCTTCTCCCGGAGCATTTCTTTCCAAAAGGCAGCGGGCGAGATTACGAACTCTCCTCGTATCTGGAGTTGCTGAAGGAGCATCGGAACGATTTCACGGTTTTCAGCGGCGTCTCGCATCCCGGCGTGGATGGCGGGCACCCGGCTGACAACTGCTTCCTGACGGCCGCTCCCCATCCCGGGAGCGCGGGATTCCGGAACACCATCTCATTGGACCAATATATCGGCGAGCGCATTGGGCATCTGACTCGCTTTCCCAGCCTCACGCTCGGCGTCAATGTTCAGCAAGGTGTCCGCAGCCTTTCATGGACCGGCTCGGGTGTGCTAATCCCTTGCGAGGAAAAAGCGGCGGACGTATTTGCGCGCATGTTCCTGCAAGGAACACCTGCCGAAACCGAAGCGCAGGTGCGCAAGCTGGAAACCGGCAAGAGCATTCTCGACGCAGTTTCCGCCCAGGCAAAAACGTTGCAGCGCAGCGTTGGCTCCCGCGACCGCGAGCGCCTCGACCAATACTTCACCAGCGTGCGCGATCTGGAGCAACGCTTGCAAATGGCGCAGGAATGGGAGCACAAGCCGAAGCCCCAGGTAAACGCGCCCGTTCCGCTGGACCCTGAAGATCCGAAAGCTTACATGGACAAGGTGAAGCTCATGTATGACATGGCTCGCCTGGCGTTCGAGACCGATTCCACGCGGTCGATTTCGCTGCTGCTCGACAGCGTGAACTCACCCGCCATCGAGTTCGGCGATGTTAAAACTAGCGAGGGTTATCACAACCTTTCCCACCACGGCAAATCGCAGCAGAAGCTGGCGCAGCTGAAGCGGATCGACGAGTGGCACATGAAGCTGCTGGCGGAGCTGTTCACCGACTTGAAGAAAGTGCAGGAAGACGGCGAACCGTTGCTGGATCGCACGATGATTCTGTACGGTTCCAATCTGGGCAACGCGAACACCCACGTCACCACGAACATGCCAACGATCTTCGCGGGCGGCGGGTTCAAGCATGGGCAACACCTCGCGTTCGACACCCAGCATAACTATCCTTTGCCAAATTTGTTTGTGTCCATGCTCCAGCGAATGGGCCTCGAAACCGACAAATTCGCGACAGCTACGGGGACAATGCGCGGTTTAGAAATCGCCTAAGGGGAGGCCTTTCCGCCTGCTCGCGGATTTCGCAATTGAAAGTTGCTCAATGTAAGCGCTTTCAATAAGGCGATCCAGTCCGACATCTTAGCTGCGCCCATTCACGTTCACATTTCTAGCCTTTTGCCAGCCAAGAAAGGTTTAGCTACTGCCAACTTCAGCTCTGCTCATACTTTCACGGCAGGGTAATAGTCTTCCATGACAGCGGGTTTACTGGGCGCTAGAAAACGGCCTGAACTGATCGCAGCCAGCGCCAATCAAGCGCCCAGTGCTCTTGCGCAACACCCAACGGCTATCACCCAAACTAGAATGGCAGTGGCAAAGGAAATTCACATCCTCGTGATCCAGGAGTCAGCCGCAGAGGCCGAACGAATAATGGAGCTTTTCCAAACGAGCGGTTACTCGCCGCATCATGAGCGAGTGCAAAGCCCAGACGAATTGGCAGAGGCTTTGGATCGCGGCGGCTGGGATGTGATCCTGTCAGACTTTGCGCTGCCGCAACTCTCCGCCGCGCAGGCATTGGAGATGTTGCGAAAGCGCGGGGAGGACATTCCATTTTTACTCGTCGCCAGCCTGGGAAGCGAGGAGCGCGCGGTGCACACGATGCGGATGGGCGCCCAGGATTATGTCCCCAAGGAGAGCCTCGCGCGGCTGGTCCCCGCGGTGGAAAGGGAAATGAAGGAAGCTGGCATTCGCAAGCTGGAGCGCGCTTCCAAAGCCACGCTGCGCATGGAGGAGCGGCGATACCGATTGCTGGTGGAGAAATCGAGCGAAGTGGCGCTCATCCTTGACTCAGAAGCACGGATCTTATACGCGAGCCATTCCAGTCTGGCGGTCCTTGGCTGGAATCCTCAGGAGCTAGTCGGCCGCGAAGCTTTCATGCTGCTTGAAGCGGGCGAGGTGGCCCGCGCGAAAGCCCATTTCCAGACCTTGCTGCGCAAAGCGCGCAGCAGCGGTTCCTGGGAGTATCAAATCCGCCGGAAGGACGGCGCGATCCGATGGGTCGCCATGACAGGCACGAACCTTTTGAACGAGCCTGGCCTGTTGGGCATCGTGGTGAACTTCCACGACGTCACAGAGCGGAAGCATGCTGAAGCTGAAAAAGCCCAGCTCGTGGAAGAGCTGCGCGAGCGAGTCAAAGAACAGACCTGCCTCTATGGCTGCGCCAAGCTGCTGCAGAACCTCGACCAACCACCGGAGGTGACCTTAGCCCAATTAGTCGAGCTGATCCCCAGCGGATGGCGTTATGCCTCCCGGGCGTCCGCGCGAGTGCGCTACGCCCAGCATGACGTTTGCACACTCGGCCTGCGGCCCGAAACTAAGGATGTTGAGTCAGCAGCTTTCGCGACGTCCAAGGACAATGTGGGCGTGCTGGAAGTTTGGTATCGAAAGCCTTACCCCGGAGGTGAAAAGCCAAAGTTCCTTCCTGAGGAAATAGGCCTCATGCAATCTATCGCGGACCTGCTCCAAAATTACTTTCAGGCGATCCACGCGCGAAACATGATCGCAACGCAGGAACGCTACTTCCGCGCGCTGATCGAGAGCACGACGGACATTGTGAGCTTGCTGGATGAAAATGGCGTCGTGCGGTATGAAAGTCCCGCGGTGGAGCGGTTGCTAGGCTGGACGCCAGCGGAATTGGTAGGCACCTGCGCCTTCGACCTGATCCACCCGGACGACTTTGGCCGGGTGGTCGAAGTGTTCCGCACCAACATACCAAACCAAGGCGCGATTGCGTCCGTGGAGTATCGGTTCCGCCATAAAACGGGCGCCTGGCGAGTGATGGAGTCGGTCGCCAAAAACCTTCTTCAAGATCCCGCCATTGGCGCGGTGGTTGTGAACTCACGCGACAACACCGAACGCAAGCGCACGGAAGAAGCTTTGAAGCGCAGTGAGGAGCGGTTCCGTCATGCAACCCGCGCGACCCGGGAGATCATTTGGGAGCGTGATTTTCAAACGGGCAAAATCTGGTGGAGCGAGGCGATGGCAGAGCGCGCGAAATACTCAGCCAATGAAGTCGGGGCTTCAGTGGAATGGTGGCGAGCAAGGATTCACCCCGAGGACGCGGAACGGGTGGCCCGCGAGCTGGAAGTGGTGACGGCCCGCCAGGAAACTCGCTGGAGCAGCGAATACCGGTTTCGCGCCAGAGACGGCGCTTACCTGACGGTGCTGGATCAAGGGTATCTCATTTACGACGGCGAAGGGAAACCGCTGCGGATGATTGGGGCGATGAAGGACATCACGGAGAAGCGCGAAATGGAAGCGCGGTTCCTGAGGGCCCAACGAATGGAGAGCATCGGGACTCTTGCCGGGGGCATCGCGCACGACTTGAACAATGTGCTCGCCCCGATTCTCATGGGGATTGAACTCTTCAGGATGGATGGCCCCACGCCGCAGCAGGAGAACTTGCTGAGCACGATGGAATCGAGCGCCAAACGCGGCGCGGATCTCGTGAGGCAAGTGCTGTCATTTGCGCGGGGCATGGACGGGAAGCGCCTCCCGCTGAACCCCGCCCACCTCGGAGCGGAAGTGAAGAAGATCGTGAAGGAGACTTTCCCGAAAGACATCCTGTTCGCCATGGAAAGCCCGAAGGATTTGTGGTGTGTGCAAGGAGACCCCACGCAACTGCACCAGGTGTTAATGAACCTTTGCGTGAATGCGCGCGATGCGATGCCGCATGGAGGCTCACTGACGGTGAGCTTTCAAAATGTGACCCTGGACAAAGTTTTCTCCGAAATGTGCGCGGACGCAAAGCCCGGACCCTATGTGGAGATCAAAGTTCGGGATACAGGCACCGGCATTCCACAAAGCATCCGCGATAGGATTTTTGATCCATTCTTCACGACAAAGGACATTGGCAAAGGCACGGGGCTTGGCCTTTCCACAACGCTGGCGATCATCAAAAGTCACGGCGGCTTTCTGAACTTCACCAGTGAGGTCGGCAAAGGAACGACATTCAGTTTGTGCATTCCAGCGAATCCAGCGGAGAAAACCGAAGCTGCGGAAGATCAAACGCCCGCCCTGAGATCAGGCAACGGGGAGGTGGTTCTGATTGTGGATGATGAGCAAGCGATTCGGGATGTGATGCGCAAGGCCCTGGAAACCTCGGGCTATCGCGTGCTCAGCGCGAGCAATGGAGCGGAGGCGATTGCGGTCTATGCGGAGCATTCACGCGAGGTGGCCGCTGTGATCACTGACATGCTCATGCCAATCATGGACGGGTCCGCAACGGTGACAGCATTGCGCGCGATCAACCCAGCTTTGAAGATCATCGTTTCAACGGGGCAACAATCGAAGGAATGGAACGGCCGCGCCCGGTTGGCTGGTGTCAATCGAGTCATTCCTAAACCGTACACAGCGCACGCATTGCTGGGGACCGTGAATGACGTTCTGCATGAAGAACCGGCCACAGTCGCGATTGGCATTTGACGGAGTGCAAGCGCGCACCGCGCGGGCAGGCGCAGGTGACGAAACCCGCGAAGAGCCTGTCGTGGCAGGCTATGATTCCGGGAAGACGTTCAACTCCAGCCAAAAGCTTTTTACGGCGCGCATGACCTCCGCCAATTGCGGGGGGGACGCGGGCTTCACGAGGAACGAGTTGCAGCCCGTCTCGTACGCGCTCGATATGTCGCCGTCCTCCCTTGAGGTGGTGAGCATGATCACGACAACACGGCGAAGATGCGGGCGTTTCCGAACCCATTGCAGCACTTCCAGGCCGTTTCGCTTTGGCAGCTTTAGATCCAATAACACCAGAATTGGGAGCGGTGAGGAACCACTCCCGGCGCTCCCGATCCGTTCGAGGTAATCGATAGCCTGCTGGCCGTCCGTGACGATGTGCAACGGGTTCGGGATTTGGGCCGCCGCGATTGCACGCTTCATAAAGAAGACGTCGTCGGGGTTGTCTTCAACCAAGAGGATTGGCCGCAGGGTTGTCATGCGGATTGAAGCTCTATCCAAAACGTGCTCCCCCGCCCCGGCTGCGATTCCAGGCCAACCTTCCCACCCATCCTTTCAACAGCTTTATGCACGATGGCCAGGCCGATGCCGGTACCGTCGTAATTTTCTGCCTCAGGGCCCCGCTCGAATATGCGGAAGATTCGTTGTTGATGGGAGGGATCAATGCCGACCCCATTATCGCGGAAGTAAACTCGCACACTGCCGTCGATGGGCTCGTTCCAAATTTCGACCCTTGGCCTTGTGCCCGGCGCCACGAACTTCACCGCGTTGGTGAGGACGTTGGAGATGCACTGCGTTAAAAATGCCTCGTGCCCTTTCACGCGCAGGAAAGGGGGGCGGACGACGATCTCGGCGTTGGCTGGATGCAATTCGCTGTAACTTTCCAGAACCTGGCGAATGAGCGGCTCTGGATCGAGCGGCGATATTTGAACGTCGCTCTTGGAAAACCGGCTAAACGTGAGGATGTCCTGCACGAGCGAATCGAGCCGGGCGGAGGCGGAGCGAATTCGCTCCAGGAAAAGACGCCCCTGGTCGTCGAGGCGGTGCGCATATTCCTCGATTAAATAATGCGAGTAGCCTTGCATGGCTCGCAAGGGCGCGCGCAGATCATGGGAAACGGTGTAAGAGAAGGCTTCCAACTCGGCAATGGTGGCTTCGAGGCGTTTTGTCCGATCACGCACCAGATCCTCGAGGCCATCCATCATGCCACGGACCTGGTACTGGCGGCGCCTTGCCCGCATGGCTGCTTGAACTGCGCGGATCAACGTCAAAGCACGGAAAGGGCGCTCTATCAACGCGAGGTTTGCTGACTCCCCAAACGCGCTCACGGCGCGGAGGCTCGCCTGGGTTAAGTCGCCGCCGGTGGTGACGATGATGATCGGAAGGTCCGACCATGACGGCTGCGACTGCAGCAAATCGACCGTCCCGCTCGTTGGGCCATGGGGGAACGCTTCTTCCGCAACGAGCAGAACACCAGCGCCTTCCCGCGCGAGGGCGCACAACTCGGGTTCGTCACGCGCAATAACCGTTTGGAAGCCGCTTTCCCTCAGCAGTGAAGCAGTCTGCACCGAATCCGCCCCATAAGGAGCGAGGATAATGACGCGCTCCTCGATGTCGCTCACACGTCGTCCTTTTCGGACACGAAGGCTTCGCCTTCCTCACCAGTGAACACCGGGGTGCCAGTCAAAACTCCTCGGAAGGTGGTCAGAGCCGGTCCGATATTCACACCGCGCTCGTTAACATAGAACTCGCGGATCGTCGCCTCGTGCATGCCCGTCCGCTTCTTCACCACAGAGATCGCTTTCTTAATTCGACCCTGGGCTTCAAAGAAGCGGAGCAAGACCACAGTGTCAGCCAGGTAAGTCACATCCACGGGAGATTGCATGGAGCCGACCAAACCGTGCTGGGCGATCGTCATAATGCTCATGACGCCGTGTTGGCTCAGATAGGTCAGCAGTTCATGAAGTTGAAGGCTCATGAAGCGCTCATCGGGCATGGCTTTCAAATAGCCGTTCAGGCTGTCGATGATGGCCACGCGCGCGCCGAAGTCTTCCACGGCCCCCCTCAGGATGCTGGACAATTCGCCTGGGGACAGTTCCGCCGGGTCAATCTGAACTACTTTGATTAGCCCTTCGGAGATGTATCGCTGAGCTTCGATCTGCAGAGAGGCGTTGCGGCGAGCGAGCGTCTGCTTGTTTTCGTCGAAAATGCAAACGATGGAGCGTTCGCCTCGGCTCGCGGCGGCCACCGCATGCTGCATCGCAAGTGTGCTTTTTCCCGCGCCTGCGGGACCGAGAAGCAATGTGCTCGTGCCCCGATCGAGCCCGCCGCCGAGCAGCGCGTCAAACTCAGGGATGCCGCTGGTGACCGGCTCGACTTTATAATCCCGCGCATGTTCGCCAGCAACGAGGCGCGGGAACACACGGAGACCGCCCTTGGCGATGATGAAATCGTGAACGCCCTCCCGGAACTTCACACCACGAAGCTTATTCACCTGGAGTTGGCGGCGTTGCGTCCCATACGAAAGCGGCAGACGCAGGAGGCTAATCACCCCATGCGCGATGCTTTGGACGTGAAGGTCACTCGCTTCCGCGGACTGGTCATCCAGCAAGAGCACGGTGCATGAGTGGCCGGCAAAGAACTGCTTCAGCCGCAGGATCTCGCGGCGGTACCGCAGTGGGGCTTCCGCCAGCAAACGGAACTCTGAGAGCGAATCGATCACCACGCGTTTCGGCTTCACGCGCTGGATCTCGTTGATGAGCAAGTCTGCGGTCTTTTTAAGCTCGATCACCGAGGGATGGAAGAATGTGTTCTCCTTAACATCGCCCAGCATCTGCTCGACGGCAGATAATTCCAGGATGGCGAGCTTGGATAGATCGAACCCGTGCGACTCCGCGACGGAAAACAATTCATCACGAGTCTCCGAAAGGGTGAGATATAAACCAGCTTCGCCGCGAGCAGCGCCCTCTAAAAGAAACTGGAGAGCGAATGTCGTTTTG
>Ga0196963_10001164_pt1 | contig 19162 bp, 19 predicted proteins | sample S1_5metaG_FD_148600 | JGI IMG/M metagenome (GOLD analysis project Ga0196963, IMG submission 148600) | Soil microbial communities from Anza Borrego desert, Southern California, United States - S1_5 | ecosystem: Environmental > Terrestrial > Soil > Desert | place: USA: California | collected... | reverse complement strand
CGTGCGCGGCAGCTCGCGGCCGTCGGACAGCCGGCGCAGCGTGTAGCCGTCCTTCGACGCGCCCACGATCTCGAAGCCACCGGCCCAGGACCGGTCGAAGCCGGTGCGGACCTCGACGCGGGTGCCCGACGCGATGGAAGCCTGAGAGACTGCGGGCGTGGAGGAGCTCAAGCTCACCGAGTGGACCTCGTGCGGCGGCTGCGCCGCGAAGTGGGGCGGGTCGCCGCTGTCGACGCTCGTCGGCGCGCTCGGCGCGAACCGGTCGGCGGCGAGCGACCTCCTGATCGGTCTCGCTCCCTTCGACGACGCCGCCGTGCTGCGGCTGGCAGATGGCTTGGCTCTGGTGTCGACCACCGACTTCTTTCCTCCTCTTGTCGATGACCCGGACGACTTCGGAGCGATCGCAGCTGCGAATGCGTGCAGCGATGTCTTCGCCATGGGTGGACGGGTTGTCCTGGCGTTGAACATCGCCGCCTTCCCCGAGCGGCTGCCTACGGTGACGATCGCCACGATCTTCGCAGCCGCGAGTGCCGTTGTGGAAGAGGCAGGTGGCGTCGTCGCCGGCGGGCACACGATCCGCTCCGAGGAGCCGATCTTCGGGCTCGCCGTGCAGGGCCTCGTCGACCCTGACCGGATCCTGACCAAGGGCGGCGCGGTGCCGGGTGACTCGCTCGTCGTCTCCAAGCCGATCGGCAGCGGGATCGTGCTGGCCGGCGGCGCGGGTGCCGACAAGCGCGCCGCGATCACCCACATGCGGCGGCTCAACCGCGCCGCCAGCGAGCAGCTCGTCGCTCTCGGCGCGGGCGTGCACGGCGCCACCGACGTCACCGGGTTCGGCATCGCCGGCCACGGCTGGGAGGTGGCCGAGCGCAGCGCGGCGTCCGTCGTGATCGACACGGGCGCGCTCCCGCTGTACGACGGCGCCCTCGCCGCCGCCCGGGCTGGCACCCGCACCGGCGGTGACGCCCGCAACCGGGGGTACCTCGGCGAGCACGTGGTCATCGAGACCGCCGACGACGACCTGGCGGCCCTGTGCTTCGACCCCCAGACCTCGGGCGGCCTCCTGGCGGCGGTCGACCCTGCGGCGGTCGCCGACCTCGACGGGTTCACGGTGGTCGGCGAGGTGGTGGCCGGGCCGGCGCGCGTCACACTGTCGTAGTGGCCGCCCCGACCGCCCCCAAGCTGCGCAAGGCGCTCAAGAAGGCGTCGAACTCGCCGTCCCTCTCGGTCGAGCGGGCGTTCTGGGAAGCGGGCGACGACGTCGTGGTCGGCGTCGACGAGGTCGGCCGCGGCGCCTGGGCCGGGCCGCTGGCCGTCGGCGCCGCCGTGCTGCCCCAGGACCGCAGGGTCAACAAGGTGCGCGACTCCAAGCTGCTCACGGAGGCCGAGCGGGAGGCGCTGTTCGACCGCATCGCCGGCTGGTGCCGGGCGTGGGCCGTCGGCTTCGCGTCCGTCGAGGAGTGCAACGAGCTCGGCATGGCCGAGGCCCAGCGGCTCGCCGCCCGCCGCGCCATCGAAGGTCTCGGCCTCGGCGACCCGTGCCGAGTGCTCATCGACGGCAACTGGGACTTCGTCGGCGGGGGCCGCACGCAGAAGCTGATCAAGGGCGACCGGCGCTGCCTGTCGATCGCGGCGGCGTCGATCCTCGCCAAGGTGACGCGCGATCGGTTCATGCGCGGTGAGAGCGAGTCGTTCCCCGGCTACGACTTCGACCTCAACAAGGGCTATCCGTGCCCGCGCCACAAGACGGCCCTGCGCGCCTACGGGCCCACGTCGATCCACCGCACGCAGTGGGTCTTCATGGATCACCTGCCGTGGCCGTGCTTCCACCGGCCGCTCCCGCCCGAGCCCGAGCCGCACCCCTCGCTGTTCGATTGAGGAACGTGCGTGGCGACTTCCCGGCGCTCGAGTCGGGGGTGGCCTTCTTCGACGGACCGGGCGGCACGCAGACGCCGCGCGTCGTCGGCGATGCGATCGCGTCGGCGCTGACGGGGCCGCTGTCGAACCGCGGGCAGGACACGATCGGCGCCGCCAACGCCGAGCGCCACGTGACCGCGTGCCGGGAGGCGTGCGCCCGGTTCCTGGGCGCCGAGCCGCGTGGGATCGTGTTCGGCCGGTCGGCCACCCAGCTCACCTACGACCTGTCGCGCGCGCTGGCGGCGACGTGGGCTCGCGGCGACGTCGTCGCCGTCACCCGGCTCGACCACGACGCCAACGTCCGGCCGTGGGTGCAGGCGGCCGAGCGCGCCGGCGTCGAGGTGCACTGGGTCGACTTCGACCCGGCGACGGGCGAGCTCGACGCGCTGCGGCTGCCGGCGCGCACGCGGCTCGTCGCGGTGACGGGGGCGTCCAACCTGATCGGCACCAAGCCGCCGCTGACGAGCCTGACGGCCGAGGCGCACGCGGCCGGCGCGCTCGTGTGGGTCGACGGCGTGCACCGCACCGCCCACACGCCCGTCGACATGGACGCGCTCGGCGCCGACTTCTACGTGTGCTCGCCGTACAAGCTCCTCGGCCCGCACCACGGTGTGCTGGCGGCGAGGCCCGATCTGCTCGAGCCGCTGCGCATCGACAAGCTGCTCCCGGCGACGAACGAGATCCCCGAGCGGTTCGAGCTCGGGACGCTGCCCTACGAGATCCTGGCCGGGACGACCGCGGCGATCGGCTACCTCGAGGCGCTCGGCGTGGCGGCGGTCGAGGACCACGAGGACCGGCTGCGCGCCCGCATCGAGGAGGGCCTCGCCGCCATCGGCGGCATCACGTGCTGGTCGCGGGCGCGCGACCGCACGCCGACACTGCTCCTCACCTTCGACGACGGCCGGTCGTGCACCGACGTGTCCCGCCATCTCGCATCGCTCGGCGTCGCCGCCCCCAGCGGCTCCTTCTACGCGCTGGAGCCGTCGCGGCGACTCGGCCTCGGCGACGCCGGTGGCCTGCGCGTCGGTCTCGCGCCGTACAACGACGACGAGGATGTCGACCGGCTCCTCGCCGCGCTCGCCTGACGTCGCCTTCGCCCGACGGCTTTGTGCGGTGAGTTCGGCCCCGCAGGGGCCGAACTCACCGCACAAACGAGTCAGGAGGAGCGCTGCGTCCCGACCTTGAGGTCCTTGAACGGCGAGGTGGTGTCGATGCCGACATCCTTCGGGAGCCCGAGCACGCGCTCGCCGACGATGTTGCGCATGACCTCGTCGGAGCCGCCGGCGATGCGCATGGCCGGCAGGCCGAGGACGTACTGGTGGTTGGAGAACGTGCCCCACTCGCCGGTGTCGACGACGAGCTTGCTGCCGAGCACCATGCCGAGCAGCTTCTGCTGCTGCAGCATGTTGTTGACCAGCGCCATCTTCGAAAGCGACATCTCCGGTCCCGGCGTCTGCCCGGCCTTCATCTTGTCCATGGCCCGCTGGTTCGTGTAGCCGGAGATCTTCTGGCCGATGTAGAGCCGCGCCAGCTCCTGGCGGATCAGCGGGTCGTCGGCGACGCCGTAGTGGCGCGCCATCTCGATGAAGCGAGTGATGCCGCCACCGCCGCCACCGCCGGCCCCGCCGGTGCCGATCGAGGCCCGCTCGTTCATCAGCGTCGTGAGGGCGACCGTCCAGCCCTGGCCGACGTCGCCGAGACGGTGGTCGTCGGGCACGCGCACCTCGTCGAAGAACACCTCGTTGAACGCGGCGCCGCCGGTCATCTGGCGCAGCGGCCGCACCTCGACGCCGGGTGCGCTCATGTCGACGACGAACCCGGTCAGGCCCTTGTGCTTGGGCTGGTTGGGGTCGGTGCGGGCGATGATCTCGCCGATGTCGCTGTAGTGGGCGCCGGAGGTCCACACCTTCTGACCGGTGATGACCCACTCGTCGCCGTCCTTCTCCGCCTTGGTCTGCAGCGACGCCAGGTCGGAGCCGGCGCCGGGCTCGCTGAAGAGCTGGCAGGCGACGAGGTCGCCGCGGTAGAGCGCGGGGAGGTACTTGTCCTGCACGTGCTTCTGCGCGTGGGCGTGGATGGTCGGTGCGACCATGCCCAGGCCGATGCCGAAGAACCCGCCGCCGGGCGTCTCATAGCGCGACTCGAGCTGGGTGTAGAGCCGCTCGTGCGCGGCGCTCAGCTCGCGACCGCCGTACTCCTTCGGCCCGGTGATCCACGCCAGGCCGGCGTCGTAGCGGGCGGCGCGGAACTTCTTGGCCTCGACGAGCTGCTGCTTCTCGATCTCGCGATCGACCTCCTCGAACATCGCCTGGTTGTCGCGGCCCTTGCCCCACTCGAACGCCTCTTCCTTGGCGCGCGGCGTGGCGTTGGCCTCGAGGAACGCGAGCACCTCGGCCTTGAAGTCGTCGAGCGACACGTCTCCCATGTCGGCATCTCCCCCTGATCGATCGTTCAGTCGCAAGTTAGCGACGGCGTTCGTGGGTAGCCACCCGGCATGGCGGACAACGAGAACGACAAGGTCCTTGGTGACGACCGGCGCCGGCCGACGGCCGAGGAGGAGGCCGAGGCCCGCAAGGCGGTGCGCCCGGCCGATGGCGACCCCGTGAAGCGCAACCCGCTCGAGTACTTCGGTGCCGACGGCGAGGACGAGGGTCAGAAGTTCATGGAGAACGCCGACCGCACCTGGGGCGACCCGGGATCGGCGGGCTAGACCCGCAGCCGCACGCCGAGCCGGTCGAGGAGCGCTGCGGCGCCGCAGAACACCGCCGCGGCACCGATCGCGAACCACAGCGGCTCGGCGGGCGCGGGCTCCACGACCTCCCGCACGGCGTGCTGGACGAGGTACACGAGGAGCGCGTTGCGGCCGACGCGGTCGAGGAGCGGCATCCACCGGGCCACGGGACGCAACGCGACGAGCGTGACCGCGAACGTGCCCGCCATCAGCAGGGTGAACGTGGGCGTCCACGCCCGCTTGTTCGGCTCCCACGCCAGGAAGGCGACGAGCGAGACGCCGAGCAGACCGAGCGCGAACGGCCACGAGCGCAGCCGCGTGGCGGCGAACCCGAGGAGCACGAGCGCGGTGGCGCCGAGCACGCACGCCAGCACGCCCTCGGGATCGTGGCCGGCGTCGCCCTGTCGGTAGAGCCGCTCGTCGGGGAGCACCCACCGGTCGAGGTCCCAGGCCCGGGACAGCACGAGGCCGTGCGCGAGCAGCAGCGCGCCGGCGACGAGCAGCACGTCGTCGGCGCGCCGGGCGAACCGGGTGACCACGGTGGCCAGGAACCCGCCGATGCCGTCATCTGCCGCTACGCCGGTGAAGCGGAGCGGCTCGGTGGTGGTGAAGGCGTTGAACACCAGGCCGAGGGCGAGCAGGAGGAGGAGTCGGCGCACGACGCGCGGCCACGCCGGTTCACGCCGGGCGACCGCCATCGAGGCGCCGACGACGAAGAGGTAGCCGGGGAACACGAAGTCGGCGATGCGCACGCCGTCCCACGGCGAGTGACGCAGCCACTCGTAGCCCGGGGGGACGAGCCACTCCACGAACACGAGCAGGACGACGAGGAGCCCCCGCAGGACGTCGACGGACCGATCGCGCTCTACGGTGACCGCCGTGGTCGCCACCTATGCGCTCGTGGCCTGGACGGCGTTCACGTGGGGCACGCGGATCCGCAACGCGGTGCAGGACGACGAGTCGGCCGGCGCCTTCGTCCTCCCCGCGGTGCTGCTCGTGCTCGCGGTCATGGCGGCCGTCCGGCCGCGCCGCTGGACCCGCCTGCTCGCCCTGGTGGTGTCGGCGGTGTGGCTCGTGCGCGTCCCGATGATCGTCGCCGGCGACCACGACGTCGCCTTCGAGGTCGTGCACACCGCGCTCGCCGTGGTCACGTGGTTGCTGGCGTTCTGGGCGCTGCGGGCCGAAGCGACAGCGCCGCCGCCCCGATCGCCAGCGCGTACGTGACCCGGCCGATGCCGACGCCGCCCACGAGACCGATCGGGACGGCGAGTGAGGCGACGAGGAGCCCGGCGACCGCCGGCGGGCGCCGACGCCGTCGCACGCCCGTGGCGACGAGCAGCGCACCGGCCGCGCCCGTGACCCGCATGGTGTGCTCGTGGCCGTTGACGGTGACACCGGACAGGCCCGGGACGTACGTGCTGGGCAGCAGCTCCAGTCGCATCGACCCGTCGGGGTTCACCGAGATGATCGAGCCGCCCGGGAGCAGCGTGCCCGGCGTCCCCGCCGTCGTCGCCCACGGCAGGCCGAGCGACAGCAGCAGGAGCGCGGCGGCGACCAGCAGCAGTCCCCGACGGGCGCTCACCGGTCGCGCGGGTCGTGCCGCCCCGGTGCGAGCCATGCGGCGCCGGCCGCCGCGGCCGCGGCGACGGTGACCGCGAACGACGTGTTCCGGCTGATGGCCGGCAGGGCGATGAGCAGCCAGTAGAGGACGAGGCCGGCGGCACCGACGACGGCGACGAGCCACGCCCGCTCCTCGGTCCAGGACAGCGTCTTGCGGAGCAGCGGCGCGAGCTGGGCGGCCGCGCAGACGATGGCGAAGATCGACCACGCCTCCGACGCGTCCCACAGGTTGCTGCCGTTCTCCTCGAGCAGCAGCCCGAGCAGGAGGGCGACGACGGCGAGCAGCTCGAGCCACCCCCACGCCGCGATCGACGAGCCGTCCGGCGTGGCCGTCGGCGCAGCCGGCGGCGGCGGGGCCTCGGGCGGGAGCGGTGCGGTCGGCGGGCCTTCGACGTCGCTCATGGACGACGACGGTAGGTCAGACCCGGTGGTTGTCTAGGTGCGATCAGCCGGCCCTCGACCGGCTCAGTGCACCGAGACGGCTCAGTGCACCGAGACGGGTCAGGCGCCGAGGGTCACGTCCAGGGCGAGGGTGAGGCAGCGGACGCCGCCGCCGGCCTTGAGGAACTCGCCCACGTCGGCGACGGCGACGTCGAACCCCCACGCCTCGAGCTGCCGGCCGACCCGAGCGGAGCACGACGGCATCACCACGTTGGTGCCGACGACGACGGAGTTGGCGGAGAACATCGCGGCCTCGTCGGCGTCGAGCACGATCGCCTCGGGCACGAGCTCGCGCATGACCCGCTGGCCGTAGCTGTCCCAGGCATCGGGCACCACGAGGGCTCGCCGGTCGTCGAGCGGGCAGAAGGTGATGTCGAGGTGGTAGTAGCGCTCGTCGACGAGCTCGACGGAGCGGACGGCCACGTTCGTCAGCTTCGACAGCACCGCGTGCGACGCCGCGTCGCTGCGCCACCGGTAGCCCGACACGAGCACGTTGCCGAACGGGAGCGCGTCGCCGGCGCCCTCGTGGTCGAGCTCGTCCGGCAGGTGGTCGACGGCGTACTCGCGCTCGTCGAACCACGCCGCGAAGATCGGCGTCTCACCCTGGCGCTCGGGGTTGCGGAAGTGCGACGGCACGAACTGGCGGCCGTTGACGATGCCGGCGTTGGCGGTGAACACCATGTCGGGCCAGTCGGGGTGGGGATCGATGACCTCGACCTCGGCGCCGGCGTCGCGCAGCAGCGTCACGAGGCCCTCCCACTGGTCGTGGGCGCGCTCGACGTCGACCGCCACCTCGCGGTGCATCCAGGGGTTGATCTCGTAGAGCACGCCGAAGTGCTTCGGCGGGCACATCAGGTACCGGCGCCCCCAGCGGTTCTCAGCCAAGGGCGGTGCAGAGGTCGCGCGTGAACAGGCCGACGTCGGTGACGATCCCGAGCGCCTGGTGGCTCCCGCGGTCGGCGAGCTTGGTGAGCACGGCGTGGTTGATGTCGACGCAGAACGTCTCCACGCCCGCCGGGAGGATGTTGCCGGTGGCGATGCCGTGCAGCGTCGAGGCGAGCATCAGCGCGACCTCGACGCCCGCGATCGACTCGCGCATGGCGTCGGCGGCGGCGACGACGTCGCGATGGACGTCGGGGAGCGGGCCGTCGTCGCGGATCGAGCCGCCGAGCACGAACGGGATCGGCCGCTTCACGCACTCGTACATGACCCCGCCGGTGATGAACTCGCCCTGGACGGCAGCCTCGATCGAGCCCCACCGGCGCACCTCGTTGATCACGCGCAGGTGGTTGCTGTGGCCGTGCTCGACCGGCAGGCCCACGTCGACGGACACGCCGAGCGAGGTGCCGAGCACGTTGGACTCGATGTCGTGGGTCGCGAAGCCGTTGCCGGCGAACAGCACGTCGATCCAGCCATCGCGCACGAGCCTCGCGATGTCGGGGGCGGCGCCGGTGTGCACCACCGCCGGACCGCACACGGCCAGGATCTTGCCGCCCCGGGCCCGGCACTCCTTCAGTCGTTCGGCGACGCGGGCCACGAGCAGCGCCTTGGGCTTCTCCGAGCTCACCTCGCTGTTCATGAACTCGAAGGCGTTGAGCCCGCCGCGCTTCGACGGGGCATGCACGCGCACCCCGTCGCCGCCGACGACCACGAGGTCGCCGATGGTCACGCGGTGCATGGGGACGGTGCGCACGATGTCGCCGGCGACGACGAGCGCGCAGTCCATCTCCGGGTTCACCACCGGCAGCCACCGGCCGTCGACGCGCACCTCGGTGGGCAGGTTCGTGGTCGAGTAGAAGCCAGCCGGCAGCACGCCGTCCTGGTCGCACGCAACGAGCGCGACGTCTCGGCTGCCGACGCGGTTGGCGCCGTGCACCTGCAGCACCTCGACGAGCGCGTTGAGCGCGTCGTCGTCGATGGCATCGACCTGCAGCACGGCGCGCGACGTGTCGGTGTTCGTGCGGCCGATGGCGACGTCGAGGATCTGGTAGTCGGCGCCCGAGGCGAGGATCGTGTCGAGCACCTTCGCCAGGATCAGCGAGTCGATGATGTGGCCCTCGACCTCGATCGTCTCAGTCGCCACGTCTCGCCTCCGACACCGGGGTCTCGGCGGCACCGACGGTCGGCTCGTCCTTCCACCGACCGAGGCGTTCGTCGTAGATGTTCCTGGCGACGACCTGGATCACGCCGGCGACGGGGATGGCGAGCAGCGCGCCGAGGAAGCCGAACAGCTCGACGCCGGCGAGCACCGCGATGAGGACCGTCAACGGGTTCACCTGGACCGTGCGCGACATGATCGTCACCTGCAGGACGTGGTTCTCGAACTGCTGGTACACGATGTAGAAGCCGAGGGCGAAGAACCCGGCGAAGGGGGAGTGGAGGAACGCGAGGCCGATCGTCGGGATGGCGCCGAGCGTGGCACCGACCATCGGGATGAGGTCGGCGAACGCGACCCACAGCGCCAGCACCTCGGCGTAGTCCACCCCGAGGATCTTGAGCACGATGTAGGTCGACGTGCCGGCGATGATGCTGATGAGGAAGTTGCCGAGCATGTAGCCGCTCACGGCGCGGGCGGCATCGGAGGCGACGACCTGCACGCGCTCGCGCTGCCGGGGCGCGATGAGCTTGAGCAGGCTCTGGGAGATCTCGGGCCCGCGCATGAGCATGAGGATCGTCATCACGATGATGGTCACGAGGGCGAAGATCGTGTTGAAGATGCTCCGCACGATGTCGAGGGCCGGCTCGCCCGCGCTGCTGAGCGACTCCTGCAGCCGCTCCCGGTTCTCCTCGATCCACTCGTCAAGGTCGTAGCGGTCGACGATCTCGCCGACGAACCCCTCGCCGCGCTGGGCCTCGTCGACCAGCTCGGGGAGATCGTCGACGAACTCACCGACCTGGTCGACGATCGGTCGGATGAACAGGTAGAGCATCCCGGCGAGCAGGCCGAAGCCGACGAGGAAGACGATGCCGGTGGCGAGGCCGCGGCGCAGCCGGAGCCGCTGCTGGAGCACGTCGACCGCGGGCGTGAGCACGACGGCGAAGAACACGGCGACGACGAGCCAGGTGATGACGCGGCCGAGCTCGGACACGAGCTCGTAGGCGAGGAACGTCCCGCCGACGACGAAGACGGTGGCGAAGATCGTCCGCCACGGGATCGGCCGGTCGGGATCGGGCGGCGGCAGCAGCGGCGACGACCCGTCGGGCGGGCCGTGCTCGACCTCCTCGGTCTGCGCCGGCTCCTCCGTCGCCATGCGGAGACCGTACGCCTCTCCCGAACCGCGTCGCGCGAACCGTCACCACGCCGATCGGCGCGACACGGTTCGGGACGGGCGGCTCAGCGGACCTTGGGGAACCAGTCCTCGGTCCAGCGGAACGGGTCGCCGTGCTGGAGCGACTCGTGGAGCTCGGGAATGGGCGGGCCGACCTTCGATGGCCGCTTCGAGTACACCGCGTCGCGGCCGAAGAAGCGCAGCGAGAGCGTGCGCCGCTGCTTCGACTCGGTGACCGGCGCCCCGCCGTGGAGCATGCCGGGGTGGAAGATCACGAGGTCGCCGGGCTCGACCGCGAAGGACACGATGTCGTACTCGTCGCGGGCCTGCTGGATCGGCGGCAGCCGGGGGAGGTCGCCCTTCTTGAACAGCGGCGCGGTCTCGTCCTCGGCCAGCTCGCGCGGGTCGTAGGAGAAGCCGTTGTGCAGCGGCCCGCGGTGCGAGCCCTTCACGAACTCGAGCGACTCCTCGGCGGGCACGGCGTCGAAGGTGATCCACACGACGGCGAGGTCGTCGCCTTCGACGCAGAGGTACGACAGGTCCTGGTGCCACGGCGTCCGGGCCGCGTAGCCGCCCTTGGTCTTGAACACCTGGTCGTACATGAACCACACGTCCTCGGAGCCCCACAGCGTCCGAACGAGGTCGGGGATCACCGAGTCCTTCGCCGCCGCGAGGTACTCGGGGTGGTCGCGCCAGCTCCACATCGCCCCGCCGTTCGCGATGTGACGGGCATGGGCCGCTTCGAGTGACCGCAGCAGCTCGGCGTCGAGCGCGGCGGGGAGGAACGTGACGCCGTCCTTCCGGAACTCCCGGACCGCCCGGTCCTCGACAACCTGCATGCGGGGAACCTACTGACCTGGGGCTATCGTCCGCGGTGCCATGGGCCAGCCGATCACCGTCGAAGAGAAGAGGTCAGCGACGCCGGGCGTGGTCCGGTTCGAGCTCAACCGCTCGCTCACCGGCATGGGCCACGAGCGGTATCCGTCGGCCGACGCCGCCACCGGCGACCGCGTCGTCGACGAGCTCGCCCGCCGCCTCTTCGCCACCGGCAAGGCCGCCGCGGTGCACATCTACTCGAACGTCGTGACCGTCGACCTCGCCAAGGGCATGGACTCCGCCGGCCTGGCCGACACGATCCACGAGCTGTTCATCTACTACACCCCGGGCGTCGTTCCGCCCAGCGACGAGGAGCTCATCGCCCAAGTCGAGGGCTGAGCGCGGTGTCGGCGCCGGCGCACTGGGAGACCGACGCGGTGCTGGCCGACGGCGCCACCGTCCACCTGCGCCCGATCAGGCCGGACGACGGCGACAACCTCGTCGACCTGCACGAGCGCCTGTCCGAGCGCACGATCTACTACCGGTTCTTCTCGCCGCACCCGCGCCTGTCACCGCGCGAGGTGCAGCGGTTCACGAGCGTCGACCACGTCGACCGAGTCGCGCTCGTCGCCGTGCTCGACGGCCGCTTCATCGCCGTCGCCCGCTACGACCGCGTCCCCGGCACCACCGAGGCCGAGGTCGCGTTCGTCGTCGCCGACGAGCACCAGGGACGGGGCGTGGGCACGCTGCTGCTCGAGCACCTCGCTGCCGCCGCACGCGAGCGCGGCATCACCAAGTTCTTCGCCGAGACGCTGCCCGACAACCGTCCGATGCAGTCGGTGTTCAAGCAGGCGGGCTGGGAGGCGAGGAGCAAGTTCGCCGACGGCATCATCCACGTGGAGTTCGCGATCGAGCCGACGACCGCGGCGCTGGCCGCGCAGGCCCAGCGCGAGCACCGCGCCGACGTGCGCTCCGTGGCGCGCCTGCTGCGCCCGGCCTCGATCGCGGTCGTCGGCGCGAGCCGCGAGCCCGGTGCCCTCGGACACGAGGTGTTCCGCAACCTGCTCGCCGGCGGCTTCAACGGCCCCGTCTACCCGGTCAACCGCGAGGCCGTCGCGGTGAACAGCGTGGCAGCGTGGCCGACGCTGCTCGATGTTCCCGACGACATCGACCTCGTCGTGATCGCCACGCCGGCGAGCGAGGTGCCCGAGGTCGTCGAGCAGTGCGTCACCAAGCGCGTGCAGGGGATCGTCATCGTGTCGACCGGCTTCGCCGAGCGCGACGCCGCCGGCCTCGCCGCCGAGCGGGCGATCGTGGCGCGGGCGCGCGGCGCGGGCATGCGCGTCGTCGGTCCCGGCTCGATGGGCATCGTGAACACCGATCCAGAGGTGTCCATGGCGGCCGTCATCGGCGGCACGCCGGTGCAGCGCGGGCGCGTCGGCATCCTCTCGCAGTCGGGCGCGCTCGGCATCGGGCTGCTGCGATGGGCGAACCAGCTCGGCCTCGGCGTGTCGAGCTTCGTCGCCGTCGGCAACAAGGCCGACGTCAGCGGCAACGACGTGCTGCAGCACTGGGAGGACGACGACGGCACCGACGTCGTGCTCCTGTACCTCGAGACCTTCGGCAACCCGCGCAAGTTCGCCCGCGTCGCCCGGCGCGTGGCGCGCCGCAAGCCGGTGCTCGCCGTGCGCGCCGGCATCGACCCGACCGTCGACGCGCTGTTCCGGCAGACAGGCGTGCTGCGCGTCGACAGCCCCGAGCGACTGTTCGAAGCCGCGAGCGTGCTGGCGACGCAGCCGCGGCCCGCGGGACGTCGCATCGGGATCGTGGCCGACGCCGGCGGACCGGCGCTGCTCGCGGCGGGCGCGCTGGAGCGCGCCGACCTCGAGGCGGCGTCGACGATCGGGATCGCGCTCGACGCGCCCGAGGGCTCGTTCGCCGACGCGGTCGACTCGATGCTCGCCGACGACGGCGTCGACGGTGTGCTCGTGGCCCTCACCGACCTGTCCCGCGCGACCGCGCTGCCGTCGGGTCCGAAGCCCGTGGTCGTGGCGCTGCTGTCGCCGGAGCAGCTCGACACCGACCTGCCCGCGTTCCGTTCGCCGGAGGCGGCTGCCTACGCGCTCGCCACCGCCGCGGCGTACGCCGAGTGGCGGGCGCGCCCCGACGACGTGCCGCGTGAGCTCGTGGCCATCGAGCCGCCGCCGGGCGCCGACGGCCAGGCGCTGCTCGACGCGTACGGGCTCGGCGCGCTGGGCGTCGAGCTCCGCGTCACCGTGCACCAGGACCCGACGTTCGGCCCGGTGATCACGCTGGCTGCCGGCGGACCGGCGGCCGAGCTCATCGACGACCGGGCGGTCAGCATCACGCCGCTCACGGCGCGCGACGCCCAGGACGTCGTGTGGTCGCTGCGCACGGCGCCGACGCTGCTCGGGCCCGAGGACGGCGCCAGGGTCGAGGACGCGCTGCTGCGGGTCGGCCGCCTCGTCGAGGACGTGCCCGAGGTCGTGCGGCTCGAGCTCGACCTGATGACGGGGGCGGGGAGCGTCGAGCTCGGATCGGTCGAGCCCCGGCCCGACCTGGCGCTGCGCCGGCTCCGGTAGAAGGACGAACACCTGTTCGATAGAGTGGTGGCGTGGCGGTTGCGGCTGCGGTGCTGCGGGAGCGGGAGGTCGACCACGAGGCGCTCCGCCGCGCCGCCGAGCTCGCCCGGCCCGTCACGCTGGCGGGGGAGCGGTCGCTGCCCGTGCTCGACGCGCTCGCGCCGCTCCTCCCCGCCGGGTTGCGCCGGGGCGTGACGGCCACCGTCGAGGGCGGCCCCGGCTCGACGCTGCTGGCTTTGGCCCTGGGCGCGGCGGCCAGCGCGGAGGGGTCGTGGATCGGTGTGGTCGGCCTGCCGTCGCTCGGCCTGCTCGCCGCCACCGAGGTCGGCATCGCGCCCGAGCGCGTGCTCGTGGTCGCCGACCCGCCGGCGGCCTCGATCGCCACCGTCGTCGCTGCCCTCGTCGACAGCGTCGACGTCGTCTACGTGCGTGCCGGCGGCGTCGGCGCGCCGGATGCCCGCCGCCTCGTCGCCCGAGCGCGCGAGCGCGAGTGCGTGCTCGTGCCGATCGGCTCGGGGCGATGGCCGCTCGGTGCCGACGTGCGGCTCGCCGTCGAGCAGCCCGAGTGGCGGTGGGACGGCCGGCTCGTCGCCCGCCGGGTGCGCGTCACCGCCAGCGGCAAGGGTGTGTACGCGCGGGAGCGGCGCGCGTCGCTGTGGCTGCCCGACGAGTCAGGCGCGGTGTCGCCGTGCGAGTGAGGGCGCCGTCAGCCGAGGATGCGACTCGCGGCGAGGCCGAGCGAGATCGCAGCGAAGATCGAGGCGATCGTCCAGCGATAGAGCTGATTGATCTCGGACCGCAGGTCGGCGATCGCCGTCTCGAGTCGATCGAGCTTCTCCTCGATCGTGTCGACTCTGGTGATCGACGTCATGACTTCCTCCATCTTCCCCTCCCGGTGGCTTCGTCGCAACGCCGGGGGAAGTGCCGTGATCGTACGGAGCGGGTGTGACAGCCGCCGCCGACACCCCCGACGTCGCCACGCGCACCACCGTCGTCTGGTGCGCCGACTGGCCGATCGCGGCGGCGGGCATCGCGGCGACCGAGCCGGCGGTCGTGCTGCACGCCAACCGCGTCGTCGCGTGCAGTGCGGCGGCGCGCCGCGAAGGCATCAAGCGAGGGCTGCGCAAGCGCGAGGCGCAGGCCCGCTGCCCCGACGTCACCGTCCTGTCGCACGACCCGGATCGCGATGCACGTGCCTTCGAGGCCATCGCCGCCGCCGTGGAGGTGATGACGCCGCGCGTCGAGGTGATCCGTCCCGGCGTGCTCGCGTTCCCGGCGAAGGGACCGGCGCGCTACTTCGGTGGCGACGATGCCGCCGCCCGTCTCGCCCACGAGCACGCGTCGCGGACGGCGCCGGGTCACACCATCGGTGTCGGTGTCGCCGACGGTTCGTTCGCGGCGTTGCTCGCCGCCCGGCGCGGTCGCATCACCGTCGTCGAGCGCGGCGACAGCCGGCGCTTCCTCGGGCCCGAGCCGGTGAGCGCGTTCGAGCAGGCCAGGCCCGAGCCCGACATGGCCGAGCTGTGCGATCTCCTGCGGCGGCTCGGCCTGCGCACGATCGGCGCCGTCGCCGACCTGCCACCCGCCCGCATGGTCGAGCGCTTCGGCGCGCTCGGCGCGCTCGTGTCGCGCCTCGCCCGCGGGCTCGAGGAGCGCCCACCGCAGCCGCGCGAGGTCCCGCTCGATCTCGTCGTCGAGGCCGAGCTCGACCCGCCGGCCGAGCGCACCGAGACGGCGGCGTTCGTCGCCCGCACCATCGCCGCCGACCTCGCCGAGCGGCTCGACCGCCGCGGCCTCACGTGTACGCGCCTCGGCATCGAGGTCGTCACCGAGCACGACGAGACCCTCTCGCGGCTGTGGCGCCACGAGGGCGGCCTCGGTCCCACCGCCATCGCCGACCGCGTGCGCTGGCAGCTCGACGGCTGGCTGCACGCGCCCGACTGGGGTGCCCGCCCGACCGGCGGCATCGCCCTGCTGCGGCTCGTGCCCGACCAGGTCGTGCCCGACGACGGTCGCCAGCTCGGCTTCTGGGGCGGCGCCAAGGAGGCCGACGAGCGCGCCGCCCGTGGCGTCGCCCGGCTCCAGGGTCTGCTCGGTCCCGACGCCGTCACCGTGCCGGAGCGGCGCGGGGGCCGCGGCCCGGGCGAGCGCATCGGGCTCACCCCCGCCCACGGTGTGCGGCTCGGCGGCGCCGCCGCCGCCACCGACGATGCCGACCGGCCATGGCCCGGCCACCTCCCGGCCCCGTCACCGGCGATCGTGCACCCCGACCCGGCGCCGGTCGACCTGCTCGACGCCGCCGGTGGGGCGGTGCGGGTCAGCGGGCGCGGCCTGCTCGTCGGGACGCCGGCCACCTGCGGGGGCGTCGAGGTCACCGGCTGGGCCGGGCCGTGGCCGTGCGAGGAGCGGTGGTGGGATCCGGGCGCCGCCCGCCGCCGGGCTCGCCTGCAGGTGCTGCTCGCCACCGGTTCTGCGCAGCTTCTCAGCCTGGAAGCAGGTCGCTGGCGGGTCGAGGCTACGTACGATTAGGCGTCCCTCCTGACTCCAGGAATGGGACGAACCTGCCGATACCACTCCGTCATGCCCCGACATCGCACCGGCATCGCCGCGCTCCTGGCGCTCCTCCTCTCCGTGCTCGTCCTCGTGGCCACGCCCCCTGGCGCCGCCGCCGACGAGCCCGCCGTCGACGTCAGCGCCGCCGTCGACGCCGCCGAGGCCTCGCCCGAGGGCACGGCCCAGGTCATCGTCCAGCTCGACACGCCGGCCGCGCCCGAGGCCTCGCTGTCACCGGGCGCGGCGACGGCGCAGCGTGACCGGATCGACGCCACCGCCGCCGAGGTGCTCGCCGAGGTCGACGACGACGAGGTCGACGTCGTGCGCGGCGCCGAGACCGTGCCGTACCTCACCCTCGAGGCGACGCCCGAGGCGCTCGAGCAGCTGGCGGCGTCCGACGAGGTCGCCGCGGTCCGCCTCGACCGTGAGCTGCGGACCCAGCTCGACCAGACGGTGCCGATCGTCGAGGCGACGACCGCGGCGTCAGGCGGCTGGACCGGCTCCGGCTACAACGTCGCCGTCATCGACACCGGCGTCGACCTGACCCACGACTTCTTCGTCACCGGCGGCTCGCGGATCCACCCGACGGGCCAGGCGTGCTTCTCCTTCGATCGGGACTGCCCGAACGCCCTCTCGTCGATGACGGGCGCCGGCGCGGGCGCACCGTGCACCTTCACGCCACGCGTCAGCACCGGCGACGACTGCTTCCACGGAACGCACGTCGCCGGCATCGCGGCCGGCGTCGGGCCGGCAACTCCGGCGCGAGGCGTCGCGACGGGGGCAGGCATCGTGCCGGTGCAGGTGTTCTCGGAGAGCAACACCACGCCCGACGATGCCGTGGCCTACTTCAGCGACGTCCTGCTCGGTCTCGACTGGGTCGACGCCAACCGCGCCGCGCTCGGCATCGCCGCGGTGAACATGAGCCTCGGCGACGGCAGCAACGAGACGACGGCATGCGACTCACCACCGTTGGCCGACGCGATCCAGACGACGATCGAGAACCTCCGCGCCGCCGGCATCGCCACCGTGGCATCTTCCGGCAACGACGGCTTCCGCACCGGAATCAGCTATCCCGCGTGCCTCTCGGCGGTGGTCAGCGTCGGCGCGACCGAGGATGACGACGACATCGCGTCGTTCAGCAACGTGAGCTCGTTCCTGTCGCTGCTCGCGCCCGGCACCGCGGTGGTCTCGTCGCGCCCGCCGCTGACGGGTGACAGCAGCCACAACGACTACGTCAGCTTCCAGGGCACGTCGATGGCGGCGCCGCACGTCGCCGGCACGTTCGCGGTGCTGAAGCAGGCGGCCCCGCTCGCGTCGGTGACGACGCTGCTCACCGCGCTGAGGACGACCGGCACCACGCTCGCCGACAACCGGACGTCACCCGCTGGGTCGGTCACGGGCATGAAGCGCATCAGGCTGCACCAGGCACTCCTGGACCAGCACCCGGCCGCGGGGCCCGTGCGCGCCATCGCCGGCACGGCGACGGACGGGCAGATCGCGCTGACCTGGGCGGAGCCGCTGTGGCTCGGCACGTCCGGCGCCATCACCGATTACGAGGTGACCGTCTCACCCTCAGCGGGTGTGACGGGGCCGGCGACGCGCGCCGTCGGATCCGACACCGAGGCCTACACGTTCACCGGCCTCGTGAACGGCACGGCGTACACGTTCTCGATCGCGCCGAAGCAGGGTGCGACGGCGGGCGACGCTGCGTCGTCGGCGCCCTTCACGCCGTTCGCGGTCCCCGGTGCACCGACGAACGTCACCGCCGTCGCACGACACCAGCGCGCGGTCGTGAGCTGGACCGCGCCGGCGACCACTGGCGGCGGCATCACGTCCTACACCGTCACCTCCGATCCTCCCGGTGCGAGCGCGACGTTGAGCACGGGGTCGGCGGCCACGTCGCTCGTCTACACCGGGCTCACCAACGGCACGTCCTACACGTTCACGGTCGCGGCGACGAACCCCGCCGGTACGAGCGCGGCGTCTCTGGCATCGCCGGCGGTCACCCCGGCGTCGACGGTTCCCGAGCCGCCGACGGGGCTGACGGCCACCGTCGGCCCGGCGGGCATCGATCTCACGTGGACCGCACCGCTGGACGACGGTGGCTCGCTCGTCAACAGCTACTCGGTGACCGCCGTGGGCAAGCCGACGTTCTTCACCTCGTCGACGTCCTCGACGGTGTCGGATCTCGAGCCCGGCGTGCCGGTCACGATCGAGGTGCGGGCACTCAACACCGTCGGCGCCTCGGCGCCGGCGACGACGTCGGCGACGCCACCCCTCGCCGGCGGTGGCGGTGGCGGTGGCGGGGGCGGGGGCGGGGGCGGCGGTGGCGTGCCCACGACGTCGACGACCCGTCCGAGTACGGCGACCACCACACGACCGACGAGCACCACGACGCCGGCGACCACGACGACGACCACGACGGTGCCGAGCAGGTCGCCCGGTGCGGCGGTGGGCGACGGCAACGTCGTCACGATCCGCGACGGCGAGCCCGTCGTCATCGACGGCGCCGCGCCGGCGGGTCGCCGCGTCGTCGCCGGCGCCGCCACGCCCAGCGGCGCAGGTGCCTGGACCGTCACGAGCAACGGGGAGGTGTTCACGAGCGGCGACGCCGTGGACCTCGGCGACACGAGTGGCTGGTTCCTCAACGCGCCGATCGTCGGCATCGCGCCGACGCCGTCCGGCGACGGGTACTGGCTGCTCGGTCGCGACGGCGGCATCTTCAGCTTCGGCGACGCCGAGTTCTTCGGCTCCACCGGCGCCATGCGGCTCAACCAGCCGGTGGTGGGCATGTCGTCGACGTCGTCCGGTGACGGCTACTGGCTGTTCGCCGGCGACGGCGGCATCTTCACCTTCGGCGACGCCCGCTTCCTCGGCTCGACCGGCGCGCTGCGGCTGAACGCGCCGATCACCACGATGGCCGCGACCCCCGACGGCCGCGGCTACTGGCTGCTCGGGGCGGACGGCGGTGTGTTCACCTTCGGCTCGGCGCGGTTCTTCGGCTCGACCGGCGGCGACCCGTCGGTGGGCCGCATCGCCGCCATCATCCCGAGCGTCACGGGCCGCGGGTACTGGTTGGTCGGCAGCGACGGGCGCATCCACGCCTTCGGGGACGCCGGCTAGCAGACCGAACAGGTGTTCCTCTCCTCGGGTTTCTGTGGGCAACCCGATTGGTGAGGGGACTGCAAAGCCCCTGACTCCCGTGGCCGGGG
>Ga0196963_10001163_pt1 | contig 19167 bp, 18 predicted proteins | sample S1_5metaG_FD_148600 | JGI IMG/M metagenome (GOLD analysis project Ga0196963, IMG submission 148600) | Soil microbial communities from Anza Borrego desert, Southern California, United States - S1_5 | ecosystem: Environmental > Terrestrial > Soil > Desert | place: USA: California | collected... | reverse complement strand
CTTGCCTCAATGCTCGGTATTCTTGCGCTGCTGTTGGCCCGCCGGGCGGTAATGCGGTAGCAGGATACAAAAAGTAGTGGGTCATTCGTTGACCCCCTACCACTGTATGCTTACTGTAGACTTTAGATCATCTGTATACGGATGATTCATGGCTTCAGATTAAAAGCATGGGCTTCGCAGTTTCTTCCAAGGGATTCTGACATGGCGGCGACAGCAGTACGGGGTCGTGGACGCGGACGTGGACGCTCACCCACCGGCAAACCGAACCCGATCGATATCCACGTTGGAAGCCGGATCCGGCTGCGCCGCACGCTGCTCGGCATGAGCCAGCAGAAGCTCGGCGAGGCCATCGGCCTGACCTTCCAGCAGGTGCAGAAATACGAGCGCGGCGCCAATCGCGTCGGCTCGTCGCGCATGTTCGAGCTGGCGCGAGTGCTCGATGTGCCGATTTCCTATTTCTTCGAGGAGATGGGCGCCGATACGGCGGCCCGCGGCCGCCAGCACGCCATGGGTCATGCCGTCGAGGCCCTCGCGGCGGACGAGCCGGACCCGATGACCAAGCGCGAGACCCTCGAGCTTGTCCGCGCCTACTACAAAATTACCGACGCCAAGGTGCGCAAGCGGTTGTTCGAGATGACCAAAGCCCTGGCCGCCGCGGCCCCGTTGGGGGAGCGTCGCGCCAAGTAGGCCTTCTCCCGTGTCCCACGCCGCCCGTGGGCACGACGACTGTTGACGGGTCAGTTAAAGCTTGCCACAAGAGCCCGCGTTTCGGCGCCACGGCTGTTCGTGGCCGTGCAAGCTTTGGATAAATCCCCCTCTTCAGTCCCGATTCCCGGAGGATAGACCGTGCGCAAGGGCGATTTCGTTTTCACCAGTGAGTCCGTCTCCGAAGGCCATCCGGACAAGGTCGCAGACCGCATCTCGGACTCGGTGGTCGATCTCTTCCTCGGGGCCGATCCCGAGGCGCGTGTGGGTTGCGAGACCCTGGTGACCACGCAGCGCATCGTCGTTGCCGGCGAAGTACGCGGGCCGAAATCGGTCGTCGAGAAGAATGGCAAGGTCAAAGCGGCCAAGATCGAGGCTTTGGCCCGCAAGGCGGTCAAGGATATCGGCTACGCCCAGAAGGGCTTCCATTGGAAGACCGCGAAGTTCGCCTGCCATCTGCACGCGCAGTCTGTCGATATCGCCCAGGGCGTCGATGCCAAAGGCAACAAGGACGAAGGCGCCGGCGACCAGGGCATGATGTTCGGATACGCCTGCAACGAGACGCCGGAGTTGATGCCGGCACCGATCCAGTACGCGCACAACATTCTGCGCGAGATGGCCGAAGCCCGCCATGCGGGGCGGACCAAGGACCTCGAGCCCGACGCCAAGAGCCAGGTCACGTTGCGCTACGTTGACGGCAAGCCGGTTGGCGCGACCGCGATCGTGGTCTCGACCCAGCACAGCGCAAAGGTGGACCAGGACGAAGTGCGCGAGATCGTGCGTCCGTTCGTCAAGAAGGTCCTGCCGGACGGCTGGTTCCCGCCGGAGAAGCATTTCTACGTCAATCCGACCGGCAAGTTCGTGATCGGCGGCCCGGACGGCGATTGCGGCCTGACCGGCCGTAAGATCATCGTCGACACCTACGGCGGTGCGGCACCGCATGGCGGCGGCGCCTTCTCCGGCAAGGATCCGACCAAGGTCGACCGCTCGGCGGCCTATGCCGCGCGCTACCTTGCCAAGAACGTGGTGGCCGCCGGCTTGGCCGATCGCTGCACGATCCAGCTCGCTTACGCCATCGGCGTGTCGGAGCCGCTGTCGGTCTATGTCGACACGCAGGGCACCGGCAAGGCGGATGAGGAGAAGCTGTCGAAGGTGCTGCAGCAGCTGATGCGTCTGACGCCTCGCGGTATTCGCGAGCATCTGGGCCTCAACAAGCCGATCTACACCCGGACCTCCTCGTATGGCCATTTCGGGCGTACGCCGGAGAAGGATGGCGGCTTCTCGTGGGAGAAGACCGACTTGGTGAAGGATTTGAAGTCGGCGTTCGGCGCCTGAGTCGAGGGCGCCGCGCCCAGCGCGGCATTTAAATAATAAAGGGCGCAGGGACATGTCCCTGCGCCCTTTGCTTTTTGCGCTAGACTCGCGGGACTGCATGAATACCGGTTCCCCCCGTCTGATCCACAGCTACGGCCGTCGCCGCGGCCGGCCGCTGCGCGCCTCGCGCGCCGTGCTGATGGATGAATTGCTGCCGCGCCTGACCATTCCCCCCCCAGCGGAGGGCGCGACGCTGGATCCGTCGTCCCTGTTCGCGACACGGCCGCAGGCCGTATGGCTGGAAGTCGGCTTTGGTGCCGGCGAGCACCTTGCCGCCCAGGCGGAAGCGCAGCCCGGGATCGGACTGATCGGGGCCGAGCCCTATCTCAACGGCATCGCGGGGCTACTGGCTCGGGTCCAGGAGGCGAACCTCACGAATATCCGGCTCTGGCCGGACGATATCCGCCTGCTCCTGCCGGCCCTTCCGGCCGCCTCCATCGCCCGGGTGTTCGTGCTGTTTCCCGATCCCTGGCCAAAGGCCCGGCATCACAAGCGCCGCCTGATCGTACCCCCCTTTCTGGACGCGCTGGCCCGGATCATGGTGCCGGGCGCGGAACTGCGCTTTGCGACAGATGACCCGGGCTACCTGGAATGGGCGCTGGAGCGGTTCGCCGCACATAGGGCCTTTGCGAGCCTGACGGCCGGGCCTGACGAATGGCAGAAAAGACCGGCGGACTGGCCGGCAACGCGTTATGAAGCAAAGGGTCTGGCGGGCCATCCGCCGGCCTTTTTGCGGTTCCGGCGACAGGCCGAAAAGCCTTGATTTTCTTAACCAAGGGGCTATATTCCCGATCGAAATAAAGGTTCGGTCGAAGACCGATCCGGCAAATAAAAAAGTGGGCCAAACGGCCCACTTTTTTATTGCGCGAACGGCAACGGGTCTCGTGCAGAGGGCGGTGCCGTTTATCCGGGTCGTGCGACCGGTACGCATACTTGAACGCCACCAACGACGAGAACAGACCGTCCGCATGGACCAGGCCGGCCTCGAAACTTTGATCGCGCCGACGCTCGCCCCGATGGGCTATGCGCTGGTGCGTGTGCATATCAGCGGCGGCAGCCACCCGACGGTGCAGGTGATGGCTGAGCGTCTCGACGGGCGGGGCATGACGGTCGACGATTGCGAGACGATCAGCCGCGCGCTGTCGGACAAGTTCGACGCCGAGGATCCGATTGCCGCCGCCTATACGCTCGAAGTCAGCTCGCCGGGGATCGACAGGCCGCTGGTGCGCGCCGCCGATTACCAGCGTTTTGCCGGCCATATCGCCAAGGTCGAAACCAAGGTTCCGGTCGAAGGCCGGCGCCGGTTCTCGGGCGTGATCGCCGGCGCCACGGATAGCCACATCCGGCTCGCTCTCCAGGAGGGCGGGGCCGAGGGTGTGGTGGCAGAGGTCGAGATTCCGCTCGCGGACATCGCCAAAGCCAAATTGAAGCTCACCGATAAACTTATTGCTGAGGCAACGCGATAATGGCCACTCGTCGTCAATCAAAGGCAAAAGACGCACAGGACGCCGCTTCGGATCGTCCTGTCGAACGGGCAACCGCCTACAACAAGATCGAGATGCTGCAGGTCGCGGACGCCGTCGCGCGCGAAAAGAGCATCGATCGCGAGGAAGTGCTCGAAGCGATGGAGCAGGCCATCCAGAAGGCCGGCCGCGCGAAATACGGACACGAGCACGACATCCGCTCGCATATCGACCGCACGACCGGCGAGATTCAGCTTCTCCGCTATCGTCAGGTCGCGGACCCGATCGAGAACGAGGCCACCCAGATCTCGATCGCCGAGGCCCAGGCCAAGAATCCGGATGCCAGTGTCGGCGATTTCCTCACCGATCCGCTGCCGCCCATCGATTTCGGCCGTATCGCGGCCCAGACTGCCAAGCAGGTGATCGTGCAGCGCGTGCGCGAGGCCGAGCGCAAGCGGCAGTTCAACGAGTACAAGGACCGCGTCGGCGAGATCGTCAACGGCCTGGTCAAGCGGGTCGAATTCGGCAACGTCACGGTCGATCTCGGTCGGGCCGAGGCCATCTTGCGCCGCGACGAGTGCATCCCGCGCGAGCTCTTCAAGCCGTCGGAGCGCGTGCGCGCCTATATCTACGACGTGCGCGAAGAGACCCGCGGCCCGCAGATCTTCCTGTCACGCACCCACGGCCAGTTCATGGCCAAGCTGTTCGCCCAGGAAGTGCCGGAAATCTACGACGGCATCATCGAGATCAAGGCGGTGGCTCGCGATCCGGGCAGCCGCGCCAAGATCGCCGTCATCTCGAACGACTCGTCGATCGATCCGGTCGGCGCCTGCGTCGGCATGCGCGGCAGCCGCGTCCAGGCGGTCGTCGCCGAGCTGCAGGGCGAGAAGATTGACATCATCCCGTGGTCGCCCGACCCGGCGACGTTCGTGGTCAACGCGCTCGCTCCGGCGGAAGTGACCAAGGTCGTTCTCGACGAAGAGGCGCGGCGCATCGAGGTCGTGGTGCCGGACGACCAGCTGTCGCTGGCCATCGGACGGCGCGGTCAGAATGTTCGCCTCGCCTCGCTGCTCACCGGCTGGGCCATCGACATTCTGACCGAGGCCGAGGAATCGGAACGCCGCCAAGAAGAGTTCAAGTCGCGCTCGGCGCTGTTCGTTGAAGCGCTGGACGTCGATGACGTGATCGCCGGCCTGCTGGTGACCGAAGGCTTCATCAAGGTCGAGGATATTGCCTTGGTGCCGGTCGAAGAGCTGGCCTCGATCGAAGGATTCGATGAAGGTGTGGCCGGCGAGCTCAAGGCTCGCGCCGAGACCTGGCTCGAGAGCCAGAACCTCAAGCTGACCGAGCGCTACAAGGAGCTCGGCGTCGCCGAGGACGTGGCGGGTATCGCAAGCATGACGCCGGCCATGCTGGTCAAGCTCGGAGAGAAGGGCGTCAAGACGCTCGACGATCTCGGCGACCTGGCCAGCGACGAGCTGATCGACATCGTCGGCAAGGACGCGCTCGACAACGATGAGGCCAATGCCGTGATCATGGCGGCGCGCGCCCATTGGTTCGAGGCTGATGCGGAGGCAAAGCCGGCGTGACACTGAGCCTGGCCACCGAGACCGAAACCGCCGTGCCGGCGGCGGACGTTGCTCCGGCCGCCGCGGCCGCGACGCGCCGTTGTCTGGTGAGCGGCGAGGACCGGCCGAAGGGCGAGCTCGTGCGGTTCGTCGTGGGGCCGGACGGGACGGTGGTGCCGGATATCGATGGACGGCTTCCCGGCCGCGGTTTGTGGACCTTGGCGCGCCGCGATATAGTCGCCGCCGCCGTTGCCCGGAAGCTCTTTGCGCGCGCGGCGCGGGAGCCGGCGGCAGCGGATGCCGGTCTGGTCGACCGGGTCGAGGGGCTGCTTGCGCGGCGGTGCATCGCCACGTTGGGGCTGGCACGCCGGGCGGGCGCTGCGGTGGGTGGTTTCGAGAAGGTGCGGGCGTTGATCGAGCGCGGGGCCTGTGGCGTGCTGGTGATCGCCGCCGAGGCGTCGGGCGAGGGGCGGCGCAAGATTGCGTCGGGGGCCGGCGACCTGCCGGTTGTCGGCGCCTTGACCGAGATTGAGCTCGGTGGCGTGTTCGGACGCGAGTCCGTGACCTACGTCGCCGTGGCCCGGGGTGGAAACGCGCGGCGCTGCCTGGACGACGGGAACCGGTTGAGCGGTTTCCGTGCGGTTGCCGTTTGACCGGGCAAGATAGTACGTACGACGAAATTCTGACGACGGATTGGTGATGACGGATACCAAAGAGCAGGACGCAAAGCGCAAGCTGGGCCTCGCCCCGAAACCGGGCCGGCTCGAGCTCAAGGTCGAGACGGGCCAGGTTCGGCAGAGCTTCCCGCACGGCCGTACCAAGACCGTCCAGGTCGAGGTGCGCAAGAAGCGGACCTTCGTGCCCGGCAGCGCGCCTTTCCCGGAAGCCAAGGCGCCGACCGGCCCGGCTGACGTTGCCGCGCCGCTCGCCGCGGAGGCGACGCCGCCCGCAGCACCGGCGCCCGGCGGCAGTGCCAAGCCGGCCGTCCTCAAGACGCTGACCGAAGAGGAGCGTGCTGCCCGCGCCCGCGCGCTGCAGGGCGCCATTCGGGCCGACATCCAGGCGAAACGTCGCGACACCGAGGAAGCCAAGCGCTTCGACGAAGAGTTGCGCCGCCAGCAGGAAGACGAAGCCCGCCGCAAGGCGGAGGACGCCGTACGCGCCAAAGCCGACGCCGAAGCCCGCGCCAAGGCGGACGAGGAAGCCAAGAAGCGCGCCGAACAGGAGACCCAGCGTCTCACCGAAGAGGAAGCCAAGCGGCGGCAGGCCGCTGAGGCGAAGAAGACCGGCACGGCTGCCGCTCCCGGCACCCCCGCCGCCGCGGCGGCCGCCAAGGCTGCGGCAACGCCCGAGGAAGAAGAAGAGCGCCCGCGGCGTCCCGGCCAGCGGCCGGAGCCCAAGCGCCCGACGCTCGTCAAGCGCGACGAGCCGCGCCGACGGATCGGCAAGATCACTGTCACCCAGGCGCTCTCCGACGAGGAAAGCACCCGGGTGCGCTCGCTCGCCGCGATGAAGCGCGCGCGAGAGAAGGAAAAGCTGCGCCTGCAGCAACAAGGACCGGCCCCCAAGATCGTGCGCGACGTTGTCATCCCCGAAGCGATTACCGTCCAGGACCTGGCCAACCGTATGGCCGAGCGCAGCACAGACGTGATCAAGGCGCTGATGAAGATGGGCGTGATGGCGACCATCAACCAGTCGATCGATGCCGACACCGCCGAGTTGGTGGTGACGGAGTTCGGTCATCGCATCAAGCGCGTCACCGAAGCCGATGTCGAGATCGGTCTGGGCGGCGAAGCCGATGTCGAGGACGACCGCACGCCGCGCGCGCCTGTCGTCACCATCATGGGCCACGTCGATCACGGCAAGACATCGCTGCTCGACGCGCTGCGCGAGACCGACGTTGCCAAGCACGAGGCCGGCGGCATCACGCAGCATATCGGCGCCTATCAGGTTCAGCTGAAATCGGGCCGTCATATCACCTTCCTCGACACGCCCGGCCACGAGGCGTTCACGGCGATGCGCGCCCGCGGCGCCTCGGTGACCGACATCGTCGTTCTCGTTGTCGCGGCGGATGACGGCATCCAGCCACAGACGATCGAGGCGATCAGTCACGCGAAGGCGGCCGGCGTCCCGATGATCGTCGCGATCAACAAGGTCGACAAGCCCGACGCCAACATCGACAAGGTGAAGAGCGGCCTGCTGCAGCACGACGTCGCGGTCGAAGGCATGGGCGGCGACATCCTCGCGGTCGAGGTCTCGGCTCTGAAGAAGACGGGCCTTGAGAAGCTCGAGGAAGCCATCATCCTGCAGGCCGAGCTGCTCGACCTGCGCGCCAACCCCAGCCGCACAGCCCAGGGCGTCATCGTCGAGGCGAAGCTCGAGCGCGGCCGCGGTCCGGTCGCCACGGTGCTGGTGCAGAACGGAACGCTCAAGGTCGGCGACATCTTCGTGGCCGGAGGCGAGTGGGGCAAGGTGCGCGCCTTGCTCGACGACAAGGCCCGGGACGTGAAATCCGCCGGGCCGTCGAGCCCGGTCGAGGTCCTCGGCCTCAGCGGCACGCCGCTGGCCGGCGACGACTTTCAGGTCGTGGAGAACGAAGGGCGCGCCCGCGAGGTCACCGCCTTCCGCCAGCGCCGCACGCGCGACGCGCGCGCCGCCGCGGGGGCACGCGGCACCCTGGAGCAGATGTTCTCGAAGATCGCCGAAGGCACCGCCAAGGAACTGGCCATCGTCGTCAAGACGGACGTGCAGGGTTCGCTCGAGGCGATCACCGGGTCGGTCATCAAGCTCGGCACCAACGAGGTGGCGGTCCGCCTGCTGCACGGTGCGGTCGGCGGCATTACCGAGGGCGATGTCGTCCTCGCCAAGGCGTCGAACGGCCTGATCGTCGGCTTCAACGTCCGCGCCAACCCGCAGGCCCGCGAGCACGCGCGCCGCGACGGCGTCGAGATCCGCTACTACTCGATCATCTACGACCTGATCGACGACATCAAAGCGGCGCTCTCGGGCATGCTGGCGCCGACCCTCAAGGAGAAGTTCCTCGGCAACGCCGAGATCCGCGAGGTGTTCGACGTTACCAAGTCGGGCAAGGTCGCCGGCTGCATGGTCACCGAAGGCGAGGTTCGCCGCGGCGCCAAGGTGCGTCTGCTGCGCGACAACGTGGTCATCCACACCGGCACGCTCAAGACGCTGCGCCGCTTCAAGGATGAAGTCCGCGACGTCCAGCAGGGTTACGAATGCGGCATGGCGTTCGAGAACTATCAGGACATCCGCAAGGGCGACATCATCGAGTGCTTCGACGTCGAAGAGGTCGCCCGCGCCTTGTAAGGTGCCAGGGCAACGATGGCGCGCCGTAAACGCTCCGCCGCGAGAGACACCGACGCCGTCGCTGTCGGCATGCGCCCGTTGCGCGTGGGCGAGGCGATTCGCCACGCGCTGTCGGCGATCTTCGCCCGCGGCGAATTGCGCGACCCCGAGCTTGCGGGCGTCTCGATTACCGTCACCGAGGTGCGGGTCTCGCCCGACCTGATGCGCGCCACCGCGTTCATCGCCCCGCTCGGCGGCGGCGATATCGATAAGATCGTCGCAGCGCTGCACCGGGCCGCTCCTTACATTCGCGGACAGGTGGTGAAGGAGGTCAAGCTGCGGCGGGCGCCGGATCTGGGCTTCGTGCCCGACACGTCTTTCGACTACGCCAGCCGCATCGATGCGGCCCTGCGCCAGCCCACCGTCCGTCGCGATACCGATGGCGAGGATTCGTAAAGGCGACAAAGTCGACGGCTGGCTGATTCTCGACAAGCCCGCCGGATTGTCTTCGGCCGGCGCCGTCGCGGCGATCAAGCGTCTGTTCAACGCCGCCAAGGCGGGCCACGCCGGCACGCTCGACCCGCTGGCCACCGGAGTCCTGCCGATCGCGCTCGGCGAAGCGACCAAGACCGTCGCCTTCGTCCAGGACGGCGCCAAGGCCTACCGCTTCACGTTGCGCTGGGGCGAAGCCCGCGACACCGACGATACGGAAGGCGAGGTGACGGCCACGTCCGACGTCCGGCCGACCACGGCGGCGATTCAGGCCGCCCTGCCGGCCTTCCTCGGGGAGATCGACCAATGTCCGCCGGTCTATTCGGCGCTCAAGCGCGACGGCAAGCCGGCCTACGCCCGGGCCCGCGCCGGCGAGACGGTGGAAGTCGTTCCGCGGCGGGTCCGCATCGACGCCTTCGAGCTCGAATCGCAGCCCAGCCCGGACCTTGCCGTGTTCCGCGTCGCGTGCGGCAAAGGGACCTATATTCGGAGCTTGGCCAGGGACTTAGCCGTGATGGTAGGCACCGTCGGGCATGTCGGGGAGCTGCGCCGTCTGACGGTCGGTCGGTTCACGGCAGATACCGCGATTTCGCTGGAAAACCTGGCATCCCTGGGGCATAGTCCGGCCGCTTTTTCGCACCTGCAACCGGTCGAGACCGCGCTGGACGACATCCCGGCGCTGGCCATGACCGAGGCCGATAGCCTCCGCCTCCGGCAGGGGCAGGCCGTGCGGGTGCGACGCGCAGCACACGAGCAGGGGTCGGAACCGCTACCGGTTGCCTTGGCAACCCTTCACGGCCGACCCGTAGCGCTGGTTCAGATCGAGCCGGACGCCGACGACCTGCTGGTGCGCCCGACGCGCGTGCTCAACCTTGATTTGAAAGGAGTACCCGATGTCGATTAGTGCAGAGCGCAAGGAAGCGCTCATCAAGGAATACGCGACCAAGGAAAACGACACCGGGTCCCCGGAAGTGCAGGTTGCGGTTCTGTCCGAGCGGATCAAGAACCTCACCGAACATCTCTCGTCGCACAACAAGGACTTCCACTCGCGGCGCGGCCTTCTGATGATGGTCGGCCAGCGTCGGCGGCTGCTCGAATACTTGAAGAGCAAGAACGTCGGCCGTTACGAGAAGCTCATCGACCGGCTCGAACTGCGGCGCTGATCGCCGCCAGCTCGCGTCGGCCGGTTCTCCCGTGCCACAGCCCGCTCCCCATCGACAGTCGACAGCCGGTGCCGTCTCGGCAGCGGTCGGGGCGGAGGCATGTTCGGCGCTGCGCGGATCGGAGATGACAACCGCGCATCGCCCTCAACCCATCGATCGCGCGAGGCTGCGTACAGCGCGCGATCCCAGCCCTCCGATCGGGGATTATTGTCGCTGGCAGTCTTGAGACTGAAACGGCGCGGGATGTCTCGCGCCTGCCGCTTCACCACCGGGTGGAATGGTGACGTACGTGGAAGGAAGGAAACTCATGTTCAATATCACCCGTAAGGAAATCATGTGGGGCGGGCGCAAGCTCACCCTCGAGACCGGCCGCATGGCGCGGCAGGCCCACGGCTCGGTGCTCGCCACCTATGGCGAGACGGTCGTGCTGTGCACCGTCGTCGGCGCGAAGTCGGCCAAGCCCGGCCAGGATTTCTTCCCGCTCACCGTGAACTACCAGGAGAAGACCTTCGCCGCGGGCAAGATTCCCGGCGGCTTCTTCAAGCGCGAAGGCCGGCCCTCCGAGAAGGAGACCTTGACCTCGCGCCTGATCGACCGGCCGATCCGGCCGCTCTTCGTCGAAGGCTTCAAGAACGAGGTTCAGGTCGTCGCCACCGTGCTCTCGCACGATCTCGAGAACGACCCGGACATCGTCGCCATGGTCGGCTGCTCGGCCGCCCTGACCATTTCCGGCCTGCCGTTCATGGGCCCGATCGCCGCGGCGCGCGTCGGCTACATCAACGGTGAGTACAAGCTCAACCCGCTGCACGGTGAGATGGCCACGTCGGAGCTCGACCTCGTGGTCGCCGGCACCAACGAAGGCGTGCTGATGGTCGAGTCCGAAGCCAAGGAGCTCAGCGAAGAGACGATGCTGGGCGCCGTGATGTTCGGGCATCGCGAGTTCCAGGTCGTCATCCAGGGCATTATCGAGTTCGCCGAACGCTGCGCCAAGGATCCGTGGCCGATGCCCGAGGCTTCGGCGCTGGCCGCCGAGGTCAAGGCGAAGATCTCGGCCGCCCTGGGCGAGGAGCTGCGCCAGGCCTATAGCGAGACGGTGAAGCAGAACCGTTACGAGAAGATCGGCAAGGCCCGCGACAAGGCCAAGGCGATGTTTGCGGACAACCCGGATGCGCTGGCGCATGTGCCGGAGGCCTTCGGCCTGGTCGAATACGATCTGGTGCGCAACGCCATCCTCGATACCGGCAAGCGCATCGACGGCCGCGACACCAAGACGGTGCGGCCCATCGTCAGCCAGGTCGGCGTGCTGCCGCGTACCCACGGCTCGGCGCTGTTCACCCGCGGCGAAACGCAGGCGCTCTGCGTCGCGACCCTGGGAACGGGCGAGGACGAGCAGATCATCGACGCGCTCGACGGCGAATATCGCGAGCACTTCATGCTGCACTACAACTTCCCTCCGTACTCGGTCGGTGAAGCCAAGCGCATGGGCTCTCCGGGCCGCCGCGAGATCGGCCACGGCAAGCTGGCGTGGCGCGCCATGCGTCCGCTGCTGCCGAGCAAGGAGAAGTTCCCCTACACGATCCGTGTCGTCTCCGAGATCACGGAGTCGAACGGCTCGTCGTCGATGGCGACGGTCTGCGGCTCCTCGCTGGCTCTCATGGACGCCGGCGTGCCTCTGACCCGGCCGGTGGCCGGCATCGCCATGGGTCTGATCAAGGAAGACAAGGGCTTTGCCGTGCTCTCCGACATCCTCGGCGACGAGGATCATCTCGGCGACATGGACTTCAAGGTCGCCGGCACCGACAAGGGCGTCACTTCGCTGCAGATGGACCTCAAGATCACCTCGATCAACGAGCCCATCATGAAGCAGGCCCTGGCCCAGGCGAAGGATGGGCGGCTGCACATCCTGGGCGAAATGGCCAAGGGTCTGGTCGGGGCGCGTGAAGAGGTCAGCAAGAACGCGCCGCGTATCACTGCCTTCACCATTCCGAAGGACAAGATCCGTGAAGTCATCGGCACGGGCGGCAAGGTCATCCGCGAGATCACCGAAGTCACCGGCGCCAAGATCGACATCGAGGACGATGGCACGATCAAGGTCGCGGCGGTCGACGGCGATGCCGCGCAGAAGGCGATCGACTGGATCAAGGGCATCGTGGCCGAGCCCGAGGTCGGCGTGATCTACACCGGCAAGGTGGTGAAGATCATGGATTTCGGCGCCTTCGTGAACTTCATGGGCAGCAAGGATGGCCTCGTCCATATCTCCGAGCTCGCTCCGAACCGCGTCAACCAGACCTCGGACGTCGTCAAGGTCGGCGACACGGTGAAGGTGAAGCTGCTGGGCTTCGACGATCGCGGCAAGGTCAAGCTGTCGATGAAGCGCGTTGATCAGAAGACCGGCCAGGACATCTCTGACCAGGTCGAGCGCAAGCCGCGCGAGCAGGCGCCGGCCGCGAACTGATTGCCGGTAACAAGGGAAGGCGGGGCTTGTCGCCCCGCCTTTTTTCTATGACGACGCTGTCTATCCCCCGCATCATCGGGCATCGCGGTGCCAAGATGACCTCGCCCGAGAACACGCTGGCCGGTATCCGGCAGGCGAAGAAGGAAGGCGCGGACTGGGTCGAGTTCGACGTCAAGCTGACCTCGGACGGCCAGGCGGTGCTGATCCACGACGAGACGGTCGAGCGCACGACGGATGGCAGGGGGCCGGTGCGCCAGATGACCTTGGCCGATCTGCGCAAGCTCGATGCCGGAGTACGTTTCGGCCCGGCATGGCGCGGCCAGAGAATTCCCACACTCGTCGAGGCCCTGGCCCTGATGGCCGAGCTCGACATGGGCTTCAATCTTGAGATCAAGCCCTGTCCTGGCCGCGAGGCGGAGACGGCGCGTATCGCCCTGGCCGATGTCGCCGCGCATTGGTCGAAGGACCGTCCGGTACCGGTGATCTCCAGCTTCAAGCCCGCTGCGCTGGCTGCGGCACGCGAGGTAGCGCCGCATCTGCCGCGCGGCTATCTCGCCGAGACGCTGCCGCCGGACTGGTCCGCGCGTATGGTTCAGCTTGATTGCCAGACCGTGCATCCCTGCTGGCGGGCGCTGACCCGCGGCCAGATCGCAGCCGCCAAGGCTGCCGGCCAGCCGGTGCTGGTCTGGACCGTAAACGAGCCGGCGCGCGCCCGCGAGCTTGTGGCCTGGGGCGTCGATGCCCTGATTACCGATTGCCCGGCCCTCATTGCCGCCGCCCTGGGCGCGAAGGCTACGGTCTGAAGGTCAGGTGTTTAGCGTTTTCCCCGTTCCGCCCTTTGGCTATTATGGAGGCACGTTGATCGGGGCAGACCGCCTTCTTCGGCGAGTTCCCTTCGCCAGTGCTGGCAATCCGGCCGGTCACGTCTCTCAACCTCCCACCGGAACAGTTTTGTGAAGGCTCTCAACCCGATTATCGTTTCTGGCCGCGAGGTTCTGCCGTTCGTTGAAGGCGGCAAGGGAATCTCCGTGTCGAACGGCGAGAGCTCGGGCGCCTGGGCGGCCGCCGGCGGTGTCGGGACGTTCTCCGGCGTTAACGCCGATGCGCGCGACCTGCACGGCGAGGTCATTCCGCAGACCTATCTGGGGCGCACGCGGCGTGAGCGCCATGAAGAGCTGATCGCCTTCGCCATCTCCGGGGCCGTCCACCAGGCGCGGGTCGCCTGGGAGACCGCGGGCGGCAACGGCCGCATCCATATGAATATCCTCTGGGAGATGGGCGGGGCCGAGCGCATCCTTACCGCCGTGCTCGAAGGGGCCAAGGGCCTGATCCACGGCGTCACCTGCGGCGCCGGCATGCCCTACAAGATCGCCGAGATCTCCGCTCGTTACGGCGTCCACTACTACCCGATCATCTCGTCGGCCCGCGCTTTCCGTGCCCTGTGGAAGCGCGCCTATCACCGCTTCCAGGAATGGCTGGGCGGCGTGGTCTACGAGGATCCCTGGCTGGCGGGTGGCCATAACGGCCTGTCGAATGCCGAGGACCCGCTGAAGCCCGAGCCGCCGCTGCCGCGCATCATCGAACTGCGCCGGCAGATGAACGAGTTCGGCCTGCACAGCACGCCGATCATCATGGCCGGTGGCGTGTGGTTCCTGCGCGAATGGCAGGATTTCCTCGACAATCCCGATGTCGGGCCCGTGGCGTTCCAGTTCGGCACGCGGCCGTTGCTGACCCAGGAGAGCCCGATCTCGGCGGCCTGGAAGAAGCGGCTGCTCACGCTCCAGTCGGGCGATATTCTTCTGCATCGTTTTTCGCCGACGGGGTTCTACTCTTCGGCCGTGCGCAACGAATTCCTCAACGAGCTGGAAGAGCAATCGCGGCGCCAGGTGGCGTTCACCGCAACGCCGGTGGGCGATCATACCGAAGCCTTTCCGGTGGGTGCCCGCGGGCGCCTCGTCTATCTGACGGCGCCGGACAAGGCGCATGCCGAGGCGTGGCGGGCGCAGGGGTACACGGACGCTCTGCGCACGCCGGATTCGACGCTCATCTTCGTGACGCCGGCCCGCGCCGAGATCATCCACCGCGACCAGATCGAATGCATGGGTTGTCTCTCGGCCTGCCAGTTCTCCAACTGGGCCCAGACCGAGGAAGGCTCGACGGGAAAGAAGGCCGACCCCCGCTCGTTCTGTATCCAGAAGACGCTGCAGGACATCAGCCACGGTGCCGATGTCGAGAACCAGCTGATGTTCGCCGGCCACAACGCCTACCGCTTCGCCGAGGATCCGTTCTACTCCAACGGCTTCGTGCCGACGGTCCGCCAGCTCGTGGCGCGTATCCAGACCGGCGACTGATGCTTTGAGACGTTCCAGGAAGCATCTCAGCCCCCTGATTATGACCTTTAATCCGCCAGCCTCTTCGCCTATATTTAGAGGATGACTGTGCGACCCTACACCAAGGCTCTCGACCGGCTGAAATCCGTGGGGTTGCGCCCAACGCGCCAGCGCCTCGGTCTCGGTAAGCTGCTCTTCGAAGGCGGCGATCGTCATGTCACCGCCGAAGATCTGCACGGCCAAGCTGTGGGCGCCGGCCTGCGCGTGTCGCTCGCCACGGTTTACAACACCCTCAACCAGTTCACGGCAGCAGGCTTGCTCCGTGAGGTCGTGGTCGAGGCGGGGCGTTCTTATTTCGACACCAACACCTCGCCGCATCATCACTTCTTTTATGAGAGCACCGGAAACCTGCAGGACATCCCGGCCGAAGAGGTGCGGGTGAACGACCTGCCGGCCGCCCCCGACGGGACCTCGGTTTCGCGCGTCGACGTCATCGTCCGGCTTCGCGCCTCCTGATTTCTTCAAAAGTTACCGCATCTACCAAAATAGTCTAGAACGGTTCTAGACTATTGACTTGGTATTGGGCGACGCCCATAGTCGCCCCCGCTGTCTTGATTGCCGGCGGCCAGCGAAGCGCGCGTGGCCAGGCGACCAAGGGGGCTTACATCGGCGCCGGCCTGCCCTCGGGTCTCGGCTCGCGGGCAGACCGGCGCATCAACGGTCAATGGGAGATTTGGCTATGGCGAAACTCAAGGGATCCAAGACTGAGGAGAATCTGAAGGCCGCGTTTGCGGGCGAGAGCCAGGCGAACCGCCGCTACCTGTACTTCGCCCAGAAGGCGGACGTGGAGGGCTTCAACGACGTCGCGGCCGTGTTCCGCTCGACGGCGGAAGGCGAGACCGGCCACGCGCACGGCCATCTCGAGTACCTCGAGGAAGTGGGCGACCCTGCGACCGGTGAGCCGATCGGCAACACGGCGCTGAACCTCAAGGCGTCGATCGCCGGCGAGACGCACGAGTACACCGACATGTACCCGGGCATGGCGCGCACGGCCCGTGACGAAGGCTTCGAGGAGATCGCGGAGTGGTTTGAGACGCTGGCGAAGGCAGAGAAGTCGCACGCCGGCAAGTTCACCAAGACCCTCAACGAACTGCCGAAATAACGCCGCCGCGGCGTTTCGATAGAGCGTCCGCGGGAGACGCGCGAAGGAAGCCGGGGTCCTTGCCTCTGCGCCTTCCGCGCCTCTCCGGCGCTCCCCGCGGCTTTTCTGGATTCTGATCATGCGCGAAGGCAGCCTCGACGCGCCGACCCGGCACGCCATCGACTGGCACAATCCCGATTTCTGGGACGAGAAGAAGCTCGACGCCGAGCTGCGGCGGGTCTTCGACATCTGTCACGGCTGCCGGCGCTGCTTCAATCTTTGCGATTCGTTTCCCCGGCTCTTCGATCTTGTCGATGACACCCCGAACGGCCTCGTGGAAGAGGTTGCCAGCGACTCGTTCAAGCCGGTCATCGACGCGTGCACGCTCTGCGACATGTGCTTCATGACGAAGTGCCCTTACGTGCCGCCGCACGAGTTCAATCTCGACTTTCCCCATCTCATGCTGCGCGCCCGAGCCGTCGGCAGCCGAAACGCCAGGGTTTCGTGGACCGATCGCCAGCTCACCGAGACTGATCGCAACGGCAAACTGGCGGGCGCGGTGGCGCCACTGGCCAATTGGGCCAACGATACGAAGAACGCACTGACGCGGCCCGTGCTCGAAGCCGTGGCCGGCGTGCATCGCGAGGCGAAGCTGCCGAAATTCCACGGCAAGACCTTTGCCGTGCGCGCCAAACAGAACCCGCCGCCGCTCAACGCCGAAGGACCGGCCACGGGCCGCAAGGCGGCGCTCTACGCCACATGCTTCGTGAACTACAACAACCCGGGCATCGGCGAAGCGACACAGGCGGTCCTGGCGCGTAACGGCGTCGAAACCAAAGTCGTCTACCCCCGTTGCTGCGGTATGCCTCAGCTTGAGCACGGCGAGATCGAACGCGTCGCCCACACGGCCAAGGCCGTGGCGGCCGAGTTCTCTCCCCTGATCGACGAGGGCTATGACGTCGTCGCCTTGATCCCCTCCTGCGCCCTGATGCTGAAATTCGAGTGGCCGCTGATCGTTCCCGACGATCCTCTCGTCAAGAAGCTGGCCGAGGCGACCTTCGATATCAGCGAGTACATCGTCGACATGGCCAAGCGCCACGGCCTGGCGCCCGGCTTGCAGCCGTTGCCCGGCGGCGTGTCGGTGCATCTCGCCTGCCACGCGCGCGCCCAGAACATGGGTCCGAAGGCCGCCGAGATGCTGCGCCTGATTCCCGAGATCGACGTGGCGGTAATTGAGCGCTGCTCGGGCCACGGCGGGTCGTGGGGCATCATGAAGCCTAATTTTGACGTGGCGCTGAAAGTGGGCAAACCGGTGGCGCGCACCGCCGCCAGGAACGCCAAGGCGCATGTCGCCTCGGAATGTCCGCTGGCCGGCGAGCACATCGTCCAGGGCATGCAGCGCCTGGGTGATGGCGAGTCGCCGCCCCCCGACCATGCCTGGCATCCGGTTGAGCTGTTCGCGCGCGCCTACGGGTTGAGACAGGAGTGAGCGCCATGGCCGCGAAACGAGTGATCGAGAGGACCGACATCCTTCCGCCGAAAACCTACAGCGCCGAGCGTAAGGCGCTGCGCGAGAAGGTGATCGCGGTGAAGCGCCATCGGCGCATGGAGGTCGGGCCTTTCGCGACGTTCTACTTCGAGAACTACGAGACGATGTGGCACCAGGTGCACGAGATGCTGCACATCGAGAAGGGCGGTGACGCCCAGATCGAGGACGAGCTGCGTGCCTATAACCCGCTGATCCCGCAGGGCCGCGAATGGGTGGCGACGGTGATGCTGGAGATCGAGGATCCGGTGCGCCGCGCCAGCACGCTGAGGCGTCTCGGCGGCATCGAGAACCGCATGTTCGTCACCGTTGCCGGCGAGACCATCCGCGGCGTCTCGGAAAGCGACGTCGAGCGCACCAAGGCCGACGGCAAGACGTCATCGGTGCATTTCGTGCGCTTCCCCTTCACCGACGGGCAGGCTGCCGCGGCGCGGCGCGACGGCGCGCAGGTCGTGGTGGGCTTCGACCATCCGGAATACGCGCATATGGCGGTGATGCCGGACGCGGTCCGCCAGTCGCTGGCAGACGATCTCGACTGATCAGGCGCGCGCGGCGCTGGGCAGGCGGCGGGCGATGGCCCGAGCCGCGTCCGCAACATGGCGGCGCAGCTTGCGTCCGTGGCGCTCGTCCATCATCACGTAAGCGGCCAAGCCGACCGTGAGGGCCAGTGCCGGATGCAGGGTCAGGGCGCGGGCCGCGACGCCGATGCCTAGTGCGCGTAAACCGGCGGTGACCTGCGGGCTGTTGGCCCGGCCGTTGCGGCACCAGCGCACGAAGTGCTCGCAATTGTCGGCGAGCAGATCGTAGCGATCCTCGCCGAGGCGTGACACGGCGCGCGCCAGGATGGTGGCGGCGGGAAAATCGCCGTCCTTGGGCGGACAGACGCGCACCTTGTGCCCATCGCCGAACGCGGCGAGCGATTCGAGCCTCACCGGCCCGAAATCCTTGTGCACCACCCAGCCGTCGCCGGCATAGACACCGTGATGGGTGTAGAGGCCGCGCGATACCACGAGGTGATCGCCGGGCTGGAAGGAGGGCGTGCTCATGGCCGCACCATGTAAGGCCGGAGGATGGCTTTTCTAGGGCTATTTGACCGCTTCATTGCCGTAGACCCCCCAGAAATCGCCGCGCGTCAGCCAGCCTTTGATGCCGTTGGTATCGACCCGGCACCACTGGTCCTTGCACTCGACGAGCTGGGCGACCACCCCGGGCTCGAGGCGCGCCACGGCCGGGGAATTGGGCTCCGGCTGGCGGCGGATGACCCGGACATCGCCGGTGACGATGGCGTAGCGCCGCCCGGACAGCATGCTCTGGTGAACCCAGCCCTCGGTGCCCTGCCAGTCGCGGATCTTGCGCCAGTTCTCAAACTCGGCGAGCACCTCGACCGGCATATAGCGCCGCTGCAGCACCCATTCGACGGGGTAGCGGACGCCGGGCCCGGTGCGCAGATTGACCTCGTCCGAGCGCAGGCTCACGAAACGCGGCAGATTGGCGCCCGCCGGAGGCGGCGGCGGCTCGCGGGACGGGGCGGGGCTCTGGGCGGCAGCCACGGCGGCCTGGGCGACCATCAGGGCAGCCAGCAGACCCGTCCGCAGCCGGGCGGCGATTCGCAACATGTGCGGAT
>Ga0196963_10001162_pt1 | contig 19169 bp, 17 predicted proteins | sample S1_5metaG_FD_148600 | JGI IMG/M metagenome (GOLD analysis project Ga0196963, IMG submission 148600) | Soil microbial communities from Anza Borrego desert, Southern California, United States - S1_5 | ecosystem: Environmental > Terrestrial > Soil > Desert | place: USA: California | collected... | reverse complement strand
CATCGACCGAGTTTCCGATTCCATTCGGTCCCGGGAATGTTGCGCAGCGCCGATCAAGTCTATCTGGTATTGCTCGACCACCCATCCCGCCACAAACGAAGGCGCGTACGGCACCAGTTCCTTTGTCGGGAACGGCTCAATTCGCCTGAGCAAATCGGCATGCATTCCGCGCGAAGCGCATACTAGCTCATCATCGAAGAAGTGCTCGAGGCTGCCGGATGAATGCTCCCATCGCGTGTGCTGCACACGCCGGGTCTGGGTGTTTCCCTGCGCGTCCCGGTAACTTTCCGTGGTGTAATAGTGATAACCCGACTCCGCAGTCCAATCCGCATGCACCAGCGCGTCAAACGTCCAATACGGCAAGTAAACGCCGTGCAGTGTGTCCGTCAGAGCGGCGCGCTTCAACTTGTTTGGGGCGAACCAGCGTGTGCCATACCATTGGCGAAGTGCATCGCGCACCCGTCCTTGGTCGATCTTGAACGGCAGCAAGCTCTCCGGGCTGATCGGCGGCTTCACCTGCTCATACGGCACAATCTGCGCCGACCCGCAGAACTCACAACGGGATGCCACCTTCTCCGGGTCGAACACTGAAATCGCCTGGCAACTCTGGCAACGCACGGATGCCTTCGCTGCCTTCCACCCGCGCTTATCCCCAGGGAGATTGCGCAAAGCAGCGGCGAGGTCATGCTCTTGCACTCCTCCTTCAGCGCTGGGCGGCGCATCCATAGGGGACGTGGTTCCGCAATACGCACAAACAAGCGCCTGCTTGGACGGATTCCAGTGCGCCTCAGCCCCGCAGGCAGGGCAGGCGAATTTCTCCCGCGCGACTGCTTCCATTACGATCTGAGAAATTCGTCAAGAGCCGCGCGGCTTACCCGGTACGTGCTTCCAATCCGCTTCGCCTTAAGATCCCCGGCTTCAATCGTCGCAATAATGTCACCTTCGGAAACCTTTAGGATCTGCGCAACTTCACCGGGGCTGAGCAACTCCGGCAAGCCGCCGCTTGTGTTGCTTCCTTGCGCGATGATCGGGGGAGCTGCCATTGCCGCTGGCGCTGCGGCACCAGCCGGTTGCTGCTGCTGTTGTTGTTGGACGAGTTGCTGGGCCATAGCCATACCAAGAGCCAGTTCGGAAGCCATCCCGGTATTGCCTGTCCCTTGCGTCAGCGACTCAGCCATCTGGAAGCGCACATAGTCATTGAGGTTCCCAATGGCGGACATGCTCGAACGCTTGTCGATCGCCTGCTCAACCTCGGGCGGCACGGAAACGTTCTCCACCACGAAAGTCGTGATCTCCAGGCCGTACTTCGCCGTGGTGATCACATTGATGATCGGCAGCAACGACTGCCCCAGCTCGGAATGCCGTGTTGCCACATCGAAGATTGGAATCTTCGCCTGGGCCAAGGCTTCGCTAAACACGCTTACCACGCGGGAGCGCATCGTCTCGTTAAATTCATCCAGCCGAAAATGATGGTCCGTCCCGGCGACTTCCTTCAGGAACATCCGCGGATCTGAAATGCGGAAATCAAAGGTTCCATACGCGCGGGCCCGCACAATCCCAAGGTCGGCGTCCCGCAACATGATCGGATTCTGCGTGCCCCATTTGTTCCCGGTGAACAACCGCGTGACGACGTAATAAACATCCGCTTTGAACGGCGACTCGAATCCATACTTCCACGACGCAAGCTTCGTGAGGATGGGAATGTTGTCAGTCGTGAGTGTGTGCTTGCCAGGGCCAAAGGTATCGCCGAACGAGCCGAGATAAACAAATTGCGCCACCTGGCTCTCGCGCACGATCAACTGCGCTCCGCGTTTGATCGCTTTGTCTTCATCAGGAAACCGCCACGCCAGCGTGTCCCTCGAATCATCCGTCCACTCGATGACCTCAATGACCTGCGACTTAAGAAAATCGAGAACCCCCATAAGTAAATGCACAGTATCACCACTGTGCCCCAAAGAAAATGCAAACCGCCGCCTATATCTCGCCGGCAAAACTGTTCTGCCGCAGCGCCTCAAATAACACCAGGGCGACGCAATTGCTCAGATTGAGCGACCGCGCAGCGGGATTGAACATCGGTATCCGCAGCCAGTGTTGCTGATGCTCGTCCAGCAACGCCTTCGGAAGTCCCGCTGTTTCCCGCCCGAATACGAGATAGTCATTCAGCCCGAACTGCGCGTCCGAATAGCGGGTCGGCCCGTTGGATTCCACGAGCCATAGTTTCGACGTGGGTGGCACCGCCTCCAGGAAAGCGGGCCAGTTCTTCCAACGCCGCCAATCAACATGCTGCCAATAATCCATCCCGGCGCGCTTGAGTTGCTTGTCGTCCAACGTGAACCCGAACGGCTCGATCAGGTGCAGCGTCGATTGTGTTGCGGCGCATAAGCGGGCCACATTGCCGGTGTTCGGCGGAATTTCCGGCTCTACCAGAACGACGTGCATTACTCCTCGTCCTCCTCGGCGCCGGGCTTCGGCTTCGCTCCGGGGGTGTAAAACACTTTCCACAACACCAACCCGTGAGCCGGAGCCGTCATTCCAGCAACCCTCCGGTCTCGCTTCTCCAAAATCCGCGGAATCTCATCCGCGTTAAACTTGCCGAGACCCACCTGGACCAGCGTGCCCGCAAACCCACGGCACATTTTGTAGAGGAAGCCGTTCGCCTCGAAGGTGAAGGTGATTAACGAACCGGATTTTCCGACATCGCATCGGCGAACAGTTCGCACGGTGGTCAAGGGAGGATGCCCTCGATTCGCCGCGAATGAGCCAAAGTCATGCTTTCCCACGAGGTGCGCAGCCGCGCGTTTCATCGCGGCGAGGTCCAGCGCTTTAGGCACATGCCACGCTTGCGAGCGGAGCAGGGGATTCATCGCGGAATGGTTCCAAACGAAGTATCGGTATTGTTTCCCAGCGGAATTGAAGCGCGCGTGAAAGTTCCGCCGCGCCCGCGCCACCGACGCAATGCGAACATCCTCCGGCAAATGCGCGTTCAACGCGAGCAACAGCTTGCTCGGCTCCATGCGATCCTCAGTCGCGAGAACATCAAAGTGCGCGGCCATCCCAAGCGCATGCACACCAGTGTCTGTGCGGCTGGAACTGTGCAGCTGCGGGTTTGAAGGGAACAATGCAGCAAGAGCTTTCTCCACCAATTCCTGGACGCCCACTCCAGACTTTTGCACCTGCCAGCCTTTGTAGTTCGTGCCGTCATACGCCACCACCATCTTGTAACGGTTGGCTTCGGGCGCGGCATCATCTCGGCCGGCAGCTTTCATCCCTGGCTGTCCAGAAAACTCTGCAGCAGAATGGCGGCTGCCATCTTATCCACCTTCTCTTTGCGATCCCCTCGACGCACATCGGCTTGGATGAGCATTCGGTTCGCCTGCGAAGAAGTGAGCCGCTCATCCCATGTCCGGACCGGCACCCCAATGGTTTCCTTGAGCACAGCGACAAACTCCTGCACCTTCAAGGCCGCTGGCCCATAACTCCCATCCATGTTGCGTGGCATGCCGACGAGGATCATTTCCACGTGCTTTTCGCGAATCAACTCCTTCAGGCGCGTAAGGAAATCGGCGAAGGGCTCCGCGGGAATGAACTCCAGGGGTGTGGCCACCATTCCGAGTTCATCGCTAACAGCAATGCCCATCCGCTTGGTTCCATGATCGATTGCCAAAACGCGCATTGCTGCAAAGGTAAAACCGCCACCACTACTGCTGCAAGCAAACCTGTGCGCCCTACGGGTCTCTCTTTTCTTTGAATCTCAATCCGCTGCGCGGTATTCTCCGCGCGTGCTCTCGTCGCTACTGCGTCATGCGCCTGAATCGCTCAAAGATCCTTTGAGGCGGCAGGTCTGGCAACGTCTTGGGCTCGATTGGACCCTTCGCAGCGGCTTGACTGTGCAGGTGCGCAGCCATGCCGATTGGTTCATCTACAACGAAATCTTCGTCAACGGCGAATACGACGTTCCTCTGCAAAAGCTGCTGGACGCTCCTCGGCCTGGCGAACCTCTCACCATCTGCGATCTGGGGGCGAACGTTGGCTACTTCACTCTGCGGGCCTACGATCTGCTGATTCAACGCGGCGTCCCCCCCTCACTCCTCTCGGCCCACGTCGTCGAGGGCGCCCCACAGCTCTTTGCTGAGCTTAAGCAGCGTTTGCAAACGCAGCCTGCACAACTCTCAATCAAACCGCACCATGGCCTCGTCGGTAAAAAGCACGGCCACGCGAACATCACCGAAACTCACCGCCACTTCGCCAACACTGTTCAGGAAAGCGCTGATGGGGGCTCCGTTGTGCCCTACCTCGATCTTTCAACCATTATGAGAAGCGATGCCCGCATCGATCTCTTGAAATGCGACATCGAAGGCTCCGAGCAGGAATTCATCGCCAATTACCCAGACATTCTCGCGCGCACAGACAGAGCCGTGTTCGAATTCCACACGGCCCTCTGCGACATCCCCAAATGCATTGCGATGCTTGCCCAAGTCGGCTTGGTCCACCAAACACCCATCCGCGCCGAAGGCAACTTCCCCTTCATCTACTTCGAGCGTTGAGGCCCGATCAGTGTGGCGTCTTTGCGAGAGGCATTGAACCTAATCGTGACTGACGAACCCTCCACCCGGTTGGCTGATTTCGCCACATCGTGTGACTACCTTGCTCATACGCGTCATATTTTCCCGGACGAACCCCACACGATTTCGCCTCATTCAGTGCGCTGCCGAACGTCCATACATTCCAGCACGAAGATGAATTCGATTAACAAAAACCAACCTGAGGACAACCGGGAAGATTTGCAGGGAGCGGCTGCCATAAAACAGATCAAGGCTATCATCGATAAAGCCAAGACCTGCTTTTTCTGCACCACCGTCGGTGGCAAGGCGCTCGCAGGGATTCGACCTATGAACATCCGCGACGTTGATGATCAGGGGAATCTTTGGTTTCTAATGGCCAATGATAGCCACGCCTACCAGGAGGTCTCAGCAACCCCGCAGGTAACGCTTCTTGCCCAGGGATCACCTCATTCCGATTTCCTGCACATCACAGGCGAAGCTCTTGTTTTAAGGGATCCTGCCAAAATTGACGAACTCTGGGAGCCCACCCTTAAAACCTGGTTTACTGAAGGAAAAGACGACCGTCGCATTGCAGTGGTCAAAGTCACGCCGACCGGCGGGTATTATTGGGACACCAAGCACGGCAATCTCGTCGCGGGAGTAAAGATCCTCGTTGGAGCGCTTACGGGTAAAACCCTCGATGATTCCATCGAAGGAACCATTCAATTGGGGCAAAGGAAAACCGCCCGATAGCCTCGGAGCACACGGGCTCAACTACACTACCCGCAGCTCAACCTTGCTCTCACCGCGCGCAAGTTTGGAGTAAGGGCAGGTCTTATGGGCCGTCGCCAGAATTTGCTCCGCGAGGCCTCTCTCGATTCCGGGCATTTCAGCTAAGATTTCCACGCTCAGGAAGTACCCGTCATTATCATCTTCATTCAGCGACGCGCGCACGGTAAGCGTCGAGTCATTCAACTTCGCGCCATGTTTCTTTGCCGCATTTTGCAATGCGCCATGGAAGCATGCCGAGTAGGCTGCCGCAAAGAACGTCTCCGGGTTTGGTCCCGGGGGGCTCTGCTTGTCGAGCGGATTACCCAATTGCGTATTAATCGCCCCATCTTTCGCCCTCACCGAGCCACTGCGACCACCCTTCGATGCCACCTCTGAAGTAAACAACTTTTTCATATCCCCAATTTCCTGTTTATATCTTTCGTCACCAAACCAAGCCCCGCAACCCGCACGCTTGCTTTTTCTTACCAAGTTCGCGTTCCTCGACCTGCGTAACTCTGCGAGTCACCGGACATCCTCCTGCTCCTCCCCCTACTAGTAGATCAGTGTCGGGGACAAACACCTCCACCAACCAAATCCAGGATCTCCTTAACAGCCCCTGCTATTACTACCTTCCCGCGCCGCAGTTGTTCAACAGCCGCAGTTGACCAGGCGAATACCGTGAAACATAATGTTTCACATGAAGAGCGCCTCCGTGCGAGATTTACGGCAGGATTTTCCACGTGTCCTGGCGTGGATCGAAGCTGGCGAAGAGGTTTCCATCACCAAACGTCGCGAGGAGATTGCGCGCCTGGTGCCTAGCCCAAGGAAAGCGGCTAAACGAACCCCAGTGCCCGACATTGCCGCTCGATTAAAAAAGGTCTTTGGAACAAAGATGATTTCAGAAGAGGCGATGGAGAGCATTCTGGGTAACAGCAAAGGCCCGTTCTGACTGCCTACGCCGACTCCAGTTTCATTGTCGCGCTTTACTTGCTTCTGCCGGAGCCATCCGCTTCATGCAGGAATATGGTAAGCCTTTGCCATTTACGCCTTGGCACCGGCTAGAGGTCAGAAATGCAATACGCTTGGCTGTCTGGCAACGCGAGATCCAGTCATTTCAAGCCAAAGCCCAACTCCGCCAAATCGACACTGATCTGCGTGAAGAAACCCTTTTGGTTCACGCCAATATTGATTGGATAGACGTCCTCCGGGCAGCGGAGAAACTCTCTGCTGTGCATGCCACGAATCTAGGCTGTCGCAGCTATGACATCTTTCACGTCGCAGCCGCTCTCTGGATGCGCGCCAAAAACTTCGCCACTTTGGATGCGAGGCAAAGAACCATGGCCAACGCAGTTGGTCTCACCGTCTTACCATAAAACGTATCAACGCATCCTGATGCGTTGATTTTAGTTCTTGATATTCGATGCGGGTTCTTCTATTCTCCGCTTCATGCTGCCGGGGCAGCACTTGCGGTTTGAGCGGTCTTTTGCCCCAGCAAGCCTTTATTGATGAACAACATACAATATTCAGGTCGCGGTCAGGAACTGGCCGAATTGCTCAAGAAGCGCATCGTCATTATCGACGGCGCCATGGGCACGATGATCCAGCGCTACAATCTTTCCGAGACTGATTTCCGCGGCCAACGCTTCGTTCAATGGCCGAGCGACCTGAAGGGCAACAACGATCTGCTAAACCTGGTCCGGCCGGACATCATCGAAGCCATCCACACCCAATATCTCGAAGCTGGCGCGGACATCATTGAGACGAACACTTTCAACAGCACCTCCATCTCGATGGGCGACTACAAGATGGAGTCGCTGGCTTACGAGTTGAACAAAGCCGGCGCGGAGTGCGCGCGCCGGGCAGCCGAGAAGGTAATGAAGGCAAACCCAGGCCGCACCTGCTTCGTCGCTGGCGCTCTCGGGCCAACCAACAAGACCGCGTCACTTTCCCCGGACGTCAACAACGCCGGGTTCCGCGCGATCACGTTTGATGAACTCGTCGCTGCTTACACCGAGCAATTGCAAGGGCTCATAGACGGCGGTGTGGATCTGCTCCTTGTAGAGACGGTCTTTGACACGTTGAACTCGAAGGCGGCGTTGTTCGCCATTGAGACCTTCTTTGAGAAGACCGGCAAGCGTTTGCCGATCATGCTTTCGTTCACCATCACCGATGCGAGCGGGCGCACGCTTTCGGGGCAAACGGTGGAGGCGTATTGGATTTCGGTGTCGCATATTCCGCTGCTGTCCATCGGCATCAATTGCGCGCTCGGGCCTCGTGAAATGCGCCCGTACATCGAGGAGCTTTCTCGCATCTCCTCCGTCTATGTGAGCTGCTATCCGAATGCCGGCTTGCCTGACCCCATGTCGCCGACCGGCTTTCCAGAGACACCAGAATCAATGGCTCCAAAGGTCGCTGATTTCGCTGCGAACGGTTGGTTGAACATCGTGGGCGGCTGCTGCGGGACTACGCCGGACCACATTCGTGAGATTGCAAAAGCAGTCAAAGCATACCCACCTCGAGTGCCAGCGACGCCCGAGCCATATCTACGCTTGAGTGGTCTGGAAGCGCTGACCGTTCGACCGGACACAAACTTCGTGAACGTCGGTGAGCGCACGAACGTCACCGGCTCCCCCAAGTTCTCGAAGCTGATCCTTGCGGGCAACTTTGAGGAGGCCGTGGCCATCGCGCGCCAGCAAGTCGAAGGCGGCGCGCAGATCATCGACATCAACATGGATGAGGGGATGCTCGATTCCGAGAAGTCGATGGTTCAATACCTGAACCTGATCGCCTCGGAGCCGGATATTTCGAAGGTCCCGATCATGATCGACAGCTCGAAATGGTCGGTGATCGAAGCGGGTCTGAAATGCAGCCAGGGCAAAGCTGTCGTCAATTCCATCAGCCTCAAGGAAGGCCCCGCGAAGTTCAAGGAGCAGGCCCGCATTATTCGGAAGTATGGAGCCGCAGTCGTCGTTATGGCTTTCGACGAGCAAGGCCAGGCGGACACCGCCGATCGTAAGGTCGAAATTTGCACTCGTTCGTACCGGATTCTCGTGGATGAAGTTGGCTTCCCGCCGCAGGACATCATCTTCGACCCGAACATCCTGACCGTCGGGACGGGCATGGAGGAGCACAACAATTACGCCGTCAACTTCATCGACGCTACCCGCCGGATTAAAGAGACTTTGCCGCACTGCAAAGTCAGCGGTGGCGTTAGCAACATCTCCTTCTCATTCCGCGGCAACAACGTCGTTCGGGAGGCGATGCACTCCGCGTTCCTCTACCATGCCATTCGCGCGGGCATGGACATGGGCATCGTGAATGCAGGCGTGCTGGCGGTTTACGAAGAGATTCCGAAGGATCTGCTGGAGTTGGTTGAGGATGTCCTCCTGAACCGCCGCCCAGACGCCACCGAGCGGCTGATCAAATTCGCGGACTCTATAAAGAAGCAAGACAAGGCTGAAGTCGCTGAAGAAGAATGGCGTAAAGGCACAGTCGAAGAGCGTCTCTCACACGCATTGGTGAAAGGCGTCGTCGATTACATCGACGTTGATACAGAAGAAGCGCGCCAGAAGTACCCGAAGCCACTGCACGTAATCGAAGGGCCACTAATGGCCGGGATGAACGTCGTGGGCGACTTGTTCGGCGCTGGCAAAATGTTTCTGCCCCAGGTGGTGAAGAGCGCGCGCGTGATGAAGAAAGCGGTCGCTTACCTCATGCCTTACATGGAGGCGGAGAAGAAAGCCTCTGGCAACAACGAGCCGCAAGGCCGCGTGGTCATGGCCACGGTTAAGGGCGACGTCCACGATATCGGCAAGAACATCGTCGGCGTGGTGCTGGCCTGCAATAATTACGAGATCATCGATCTCGGAGTCATGACCGCTGCCGAGAAGATTCTGCAAGCCGCCCGGGATCACAAAGCGGACATGATCGGCTTGAGCGGGTTGATCACTCCGTCGCTTGAAGAGATGTCGCACGTCGCGCGGGAAATGGAGCGGCAAGGGTTTGAGATACCGCTGTTAATCGGCGGGGCGACCACGAGCCGCGCGCATACCGCAGTCAAGATCGCGCCGCACTACCACGGCCCCGTAGTCCATGTGTTGGATGCCTCGCGCGCTGTTGGTGTGGTGAGCAGCCTGAAGAGCAAGGAACAACGCGCTGAGTTCGCCCGCAAGAATGCTGAGGACCAGGCAGCGTTGCGAGAAGACCATGCCAAGCGGCAGACGCAATCAACTTTGCTCTCGATAGCAGAGGCGCGGAAGCGCCGCACACCAATCACCTGGAAGGCTGAGGATATTGCCAAACCGGAATTTACCGGCACGCGCGTGCTGCGGAACTTCCCGTTGGAGAAAATTGTTCCCTTCATCGACTGGTCGCCGTTCTTCCATGCTTGGGAGATCCGGGGGCGTTATCCTGCGCTTCTTGATGATCCAGAAATCGGACCAAAGGCGCGTGAACTGTTCCGCGACGCGCAGCAACTGCTGCAAAAGATTGTCTCCCAGAAACTGCTCACCGCACACGCTGTTTACGGCTTCTGGCCAGCCAACAGCATTGGCGATGATATCCACCTTTACCTCGATGACACGCGCCAGCAGCCGCTGATGACCTTCCACACGCTCCGCCAGCAGATGCAGAAACCAGCGGATCAGTTCAACCACGCTCTCGCAGATTATATCGCACCGAAAGAGAGCGGGCTGCGGGATTACATCGGCGCGTTTGCAGTGACCGTCGGGATTGGAGTCCCCGAACTGTGCGCGAAATTCGAGAAGGACCATGACGATTATCATTCTATCCTGACCAAAGCCGTTGCGGATCGATTGGCCGAGGCGTTTGCGGAATGCATGCACAAGCTCGCGCGTGAGGATTGGGGTTTCGGGAAAGCCGAAAACCTGAGCAACGATGACTTAATCAAGGAACGCTACCGCGGCATTCGGCCGGCGCCCGGCTATCCAGCTTGCCCGGACCACACGGAGAAGCGGTTGCTTTGGGAACTGCTGCAGGTGCAGAAGAATGCCAAGATCCAGCTCACCGAAAGCTGCGCCATGTGGCCCGCCAGCAGTGTTTCCGGCATCTACTTTGGGCATCCGGAATCGAAGTATTTCGGCGTGGGGAAAGTTGGACGCGACCAAGTGGAGGATTACGCCGCCCGCAAGAACATGAGCGTGCCTGAGGTGGAGCGTTGGCTTGCGCCCTGGCTGAACTACGATCCGGCCCCGAGCGCGAGCATGCCCGCCGCCGCCCCGGCGCGAGCCGCGCAGCCTGCGACGGCACGGCATGGAGACGGGTGTGGGTGCGGTGTGAAGAAGTAGCCTCATGGCTTACACTTACACCTGGAAGAATGGTCCTGGGTTAAATCCCGCAGAAGTAGCCGATCACTGCGCGCTCTTCTCCGCCCATTATGGAATATGGGGTACGGGTGGAGCGAAGCCGGACAGCGTGTTCGCCTCTCCCCAGCGCAACTCGCTAAGTGGGTGAAGAGCCGCAACAGCTGGGTGGCCAGCGCTTACGAGGGTGGTGATTTGGTGGGATATGCAATCGCTATTATCGGCCCGCTACCGAGCGGTCCGCGCGCTGCATGGGTGACTCAGCTAGTGGTGCATACGGAGCATCGACACCACGGAATTGCGAAAGAGCTGCTGAGTTCTATTTGGGGTTTCTCGGATTTCGGGGCGTGGGGCATCGTTAGCTCGAACCCATATGCAATTCGCGCATTGGAATCCGTTACCCGACGCCAATGTGATCCGCTCGCTATTCAACGCCGCAGCGACGAGTTAATGACGTTCGGGCGGCAGCACATTCATTATCTCGCTGGCGCGGAGCCAAAGCTGAATGGCTCGAGCAGTGTTATCAATACTCACTTCCACCTGCTCCAGCCAAAGCTTGGTGAGAAGCTCCAGCGGGCTTCCGCCAAGCGCCCATGGCGCCTGGGAGCGATTGGTGCAGGCGAAGAATGGTTCGCGTTCACATTTCGCGAGCAGCCTCAGGTGTCGATCTCGGTGACTGAGCTTGAGGTATTGTTGCGCCGCTCGGAGGAGACACTTCAAGCAGCCTATGCTCGCATGGCTCTAGACGACCAGCACGGCTGGATGAAGCACACAGAAACGGAAGCAGGGTTCTTAATATCCGCGCTCCGATTACAACCGGACCACGCAGTGTTGGATTTCGGCTGTGGGGTGGGACGGCATCTGGTTGCCCTTGCGTCGAAAGGACTCTCTGGCGTCGGTGTGGACCAAATAGACCGGTTTAATCACGAGGCCCAGCTAGAAACCGCAGGGCGGTTGCAGTTCATTCTGGGGGATTGCCGCTCGGTGAAGCTCGATAGAAAGTTTAACGCAGGCATCTGCCTTTACGATGTGGTCGGATCGTTTGTTCGAGAGGACGACAATCTGTCGTTGCTTCCTAATTTCCGGGCACACCTTGAGCACGGTGCGCCTGTGGTGGTGAGCGCGCTCAACCTGCCATTAACCGAAAGTTTGAAGCCGCGTGTCCAGGACCCTTTCCTGAATCCGGATGCTCTACTCGAACTGCCTGCGGGTAATGTGATGCAGAGAACGGGAAACATTTTTGATCCCGAGTTTATGCTCCTAGATCGGATCCGTGGAGTAATTTACCGCAAGGAGCAATTCGACGGTGACGGAGTTCTGCCTGCGGAATTCATCGTGCGCGACCGACGCTATTCCGCGGAGCAGCTATCTGAACTCATGTCAGCGGCCGGATTTCAGGAGCTGTCGTGCAGATACGTTGCGGCGGGCGATTGGAAGAACGCGCGCCCCTCCACGGATCCCAAAGCAAAGGAAGTGCTCTACGTTGGCGTAGCGCGTTAACGCTGGGTCTGTAGGAAAGGCCCCTCTCGGATATTCCGGGAGGGGCCTTTGCGTTAAAGCGTGAGCGACTTAGCGGCCAGGGGCGTTGGTTGCGGCCTTGGCTGGGGTGGTCGTGTTCTGGTTGGCCGGAGCAGTAGTTTGGGCTGCGGGCGTGGTCGCTGGCGCAGTCTGGCCTGCGGGAGATGTCTGCTGGGGGGCAGGGGACTGCGCGTTGGGCAGCGGCGTAAAGATGTTGGAGGCAGGCGCTTGCTGCTGCACAGGAGCCGCCGCAGGAGCCGCCTTGGCAGCGCGATTCAACTCGGCTTCAAGGCCGCGCTCGCTTGAGCGGGAGCGGTGGATGTTCATAACCGCCAGGATCATGGAGAGCGCCAGGAACGCCGTGGCTGCGTACTTGGTGATCTTGGTGAGCGCGCTGCCGGAGCCAGCGCCGAAGAGGGCGTCTGTGGCGCCGCCGCCGAAGGCCACACCTGCCCCAGCTTCTTTCTTGGGAAGCTGAATGAGCACTAACAGGATCAGGAGCAAGGCATCCAGGATCAGGACCAGGGTTAACAACCCAATTACAATCGTCATAACAGTTAAATCGAGTTCTTGATTATATCAGAAAAGCTGCGGACTTCCAACGAAGCTCCGCCAACGAGCGCGCCGTCAATGTCCGGTTGGCTCATGAGTTCGCGGGCATTGGCGGCTTTGACGCTGCCGCCGTATTGAATCCGCACGCGTTTTGCGACGGCGTCATCGAAAAGACCGGCGAGACGCTGGCGAATGAAAGCATGAACAGCTTGCGCTTGCTCAGGGCTTGCGGTGCGGCCAGTGCCAATTGCCCAGACAGGCTCATAGGCGACGATGGTTTCGACCATCTGCTCTTTGGAAAGACCCGCGAGGCTGCCTTGAATCTGCGCGCCGACTACAGATTCGGTCTGGCCGGATTCACGTTGCTCCAGTGTTTCGCCGACGCAGACGATTGGCTTGATGGAAGCGGCGTGCGCAGCGAGGGCTTTTTTGGAAACCAGTTCGTCGGATTCTTTTTGGAACTGGCGGCGTTCCGAGTGGCCGAGAATGACGTAGCGAACGGAAAACTCGCGCAGCATGCCAGCGGCGATTTCGCCGGTGAAGGCGCCGTAGTTCTGCTCGCTCATGTTTTGAGCGCCGAGGCGGATGTTCGAATCGAGAATGGCGCGCGACACTTCGGAAAGCGCGGTATAGGGCGGGCAAACAACGATGTCCGCCTCTTTAACCGAAGCGAGTTCGCGCTTGAGATTGTTCACAAGATCGAGGCCCTCGGCCACGGTCTTGTTCATCTTCCAATTGCCCGCGATGATGAGTCTGCGATCTTTCATGGTGAGCCTTATTTGTCGGAGAGAGCGGCCACGCCGGGCAGTTCATTGCCTTCGAGAAACTCGAGGCTCGCGCCGCCGCCAGTGCTCATGAAGGTGACACCTTTGCCAAGCCCAGCTTGGTTAATCGCTTTCACGCTATCGCCACCACCGATGATAGTCTTAGCGCCATTCTTCGAGGTGGCTTCCACGACTGAGCGGGCCACGGAGAAAGTGCCTTCAGAAAACCGCTTGTCCTCGAAAATGCCCATCGGGCCGTTCCAGAGGATGGTCTTGGCTGCGACTATTTCCTTGCGGTAGGCCTCAATAGTGGCAGGGCCAATGTCCACACCTTCAGCTTCGTCCGGGAGAGCTTCCGCTGGCGAAACGCGAGGGTTCTGAAGGTCGAAAACGGGTTTGCCCTTTTTGTTGAGCTTGCCTGTGTCCACCGGGTTGGCGACCAGGTTGTCGCTCGGGAGGAGGAACTTCACGCCGCGAGCTTTTGCTTTTTCCAAAGCGGCTTTCGCCACGTCCACGCGATCTGGCTCCACGAGGGATTTGCCCACCTTGCGCCCAAGGGCGAGGCCGAAGGTGTAAGCCATGGCGCCGCCGATCAAGATGGTGTTGGCTTTCTCAAGCAGGCGGTCAATGACCTTGATCTTGTCGGAGACCTTGGCGCCGCCGAGGATCACAACGAATGGGCGGGCTGGGTTTTCAAGCTCATCGCCGAGGAACTTCAGTTCTCGCTCCATGAGGAGGCCAGCGACTGCTTGCCCGCCGCGTTTGCGGATGATGCGGGCAGCGCCTTCGGTTGAAGCATGCGCGCGATGAGCGGCGCCGAAAGCGTCGTTAGCGTAGATGTCGGCGAGCTTCGCGAGCTTTTCAGCGAAAGCAGGATCGTTGGCTTCTTCCTCAGAGTAGAAGCGAACATTCTCGAGGAGAAGGGCTTCGCCGGGTTGCAGTTTAGCCACAGCCTGCTCGGCTTTGTCGCCAACGCAATCGTCCACGAAGGCAACGGGGCGTCCCAGCATCTCCCCGACACGAGCGGCGACCGGCTGCAGGGAGAGCGTGGCGTCTTTGCCTTTTGGGCGACCGAGGTGCGCGGCTAAAATCAGCTTGGCGCCCTTGTCCAAGAGCAACTTGAGCGTTGGGAGAGTCTCCTGGATGCGGGTGGTGTCGGTAATAGTGATTTTGCCATCCTTCTCCTCGAGAGGGACGTTATAATCGACGCGCATCAAAACGCGTTTACCGCGGACATCCACATCATTGACAGTCAACTTGGCCATAAAGCAAACAGGGGGCAAAGGATAGCGAACGAAGTCGAAGCGTCAAAATGAATCTGACGCTGTTTCGCACGCCTTTTCAGGGCAGAAAACCCTCTCCCCGACGTTAGCCGAGGAGAGGGGGGGTAAAAGTGCGAAGGCTTAACGCTGAACGCGCGCGTTGCCTTTCCAGATGCTCCAGACCTGGTCTTCGTCCGCAGGCTGGGCGTAGTCGGTGAGCATTGTGGTGGCGAGAGCGCCGGTCGCCCAGCCGAACTGGATCCATTTCTCTGGGGTCCAACCTTTAAGGATGGCGTAGAGCATGCCGCCAACGAACCCGTCGCCGCCGCCAATGCGATCAAGCACCGTAATGTCGCGAGGCTCAACGACATGCCATTCATCGCCTGAAGCCATGATCGCGCCCCAAAGGTGATGGTTGGAGCTAACCACTTCGCGAAGCGTCGTGGCGAATGTGCTGGCGTTGGGATAGGCCTGCTTCACGCGACGGATCATTTCTTTGAAGCCTTCAATTTCGGACTTGAGGCCTTTGCCGCCGGCTTCAGGGCCATGCACGCCGAGGCAGAGCTGGAAGTCTTCCTCGTTGCCGACCAGCACGTCAGAGACGCTGGCAATTTCCGCGAAGATGGCGGAAAGCTCCTTCTCGCGGCCTTTCCAGAAGGTGGCACGGTAGTTCAGGTCAAAAGAGATACGGGTGCCGTGCTTTTTGGCGGCGCGAGCAAGTTCCAGGCAGAATTGGCCAGTCTCAGGAGAGAGCGCAGCGATGAGGCCAGACAAGTGAACGATCTGAACGCCTTCCTTGCCGAAGATGCGATCCAGGTCGAAATCCTTCACATTCAGCGTGCGGCCAACTTCGCCAGCGCGATCGTTCCAGACGCGAGGGCCGCGTGAGCCGAAGCCGCTGTCCGCAATATTGAACTGATGGCGATAACCCCAGGGGCCACCCTGCGCTACTTCAGGCCCTTCATAGTCCATGTGGCGGCTGCGCAGGTTGTCTTTAATCATCTGCGCGATGGGGCTGCCTTTGACGAAAGTGGTGAGGACCTTGGTGGGGAGGCCGAGGTAAGCAGCGACGCTGGCGACATTCGTTTCAGCGCTGGTGATCTGCATCATGAACGTGCCGCCAGAGTGGACCGGCTGGCCATTCGGCGGAGTGATGCGCACGCCCATGCTGGTTGGGACGAGCAGCGCGTATTTGCAGTTCTTTTTCAGTTCAATCGTCATGTTATGTTGGGCGTTCTTGATACATGGCCCTTCCGGCAAAACAAGACGGAACTCGCCTGAAAGCTTCCGTCAGGGCGCCGGTTGGATTGCTCAAGGCGCGCGTAACCTTGCCTTGTTCTCATCAGTGTCATCTCTGCAGACCTTCAAAAAAGTTTTGGACTAGCCGGTTTTAGCCGGTATTAGCAGAGACTAGCCGCATATGACTGGGAATATCCGGTGAAAGGACAAACCCTAGCCGTGCGGCGTTATCCTTGCCAAAGTCACACCAACGGTGTCTGCGGGGGCACTTCAGCCCTAGTAAAGATCTGTGTAATATAAGATTACAATGCCGTCAAGCTAAAGATGGGACCTCCACCAGCGGGGCCCTTGAGACGATCAATGAGCATTCCGTGACAAGGCGCGCTAACAAGCGTAACATTCTTCCATGGCTCCCAAGAAGTTCAAAACCGCGCTAACTGTCGCGTTGGTGGCAGACTTCATTCAAATCGCCGTTTTCCCGCTGTTCGGTTGGGGGGCGATTGTCCCGCTGAACGCGGCTTACGATGTGATTCTTTGCCTGGCGCTCACCCGGCTGATAGGGTGGCATATAGCGTTCCTACCGTGCTTTCTGCTGGAACTCACTCCCATTGTGACGTTGGTCCCCTCGTGGACTTTGGCCGTCATCATAGCGGGCCGAAGCCTTCGGGCTCCGGTAGCAGGAAATGACGTTGAGCCGACCTTGGCTACCCGCGGCCCTGTCATTGACGTCTAAAGGATAGCGGTTTTTTGGGTGTGCTCTCCAACACACAGGAGTCGTCGGGTGAGATCTCGTTGTGCTCAGAGGCGTGAGCTGCTACAAACGCCCAAACCCGTCCCTAGCTGCATGAAGACACGCGCTGCTTTCACACCCCAGCACCACTCCAGTGGTTTCACCCTGATCGAACTCCTGGTCGTCATCGCCATCATCGCGATCCTGGCTGGCATGCTCTTGCCCAGCCTGGCCAAGGCCAAAGAAAAAGCCCACGGGATCAAGTGCATGAACAACCTGAAGCAGCTTCAACTGGCCTGGCACTTTTACCCAGATGACAATCAGGATCGGATCACGACGAGCGGATATGTGAATCCCGTGGAGCCTACGGCTTGGGTGGCCGGTTGGTTGGATTTTAACGGGGCCAATCGGGACAACACCAACATTATGATGTTGAAAGATCCGAAGTTGTCGAAGTTCGCCGCATATTTGCAGTCGCCCGAAATCTATAAATGCCCAGCGGATCGGAGCACGGTAAAGATCGGCGGGCGGGCGCATGACCGAGTGAGGAGCATGGGGATGAACCAGGCTTTGGGCGGTCCGGGCGGGTGGCTGATGCCGACGACTTACAATGAAGGGCAGAAGAAATACCGCACCTACTTCAAGACGGCTGACATTATTGATCCATCCCCTTCAAAGTTATATGTGCTGCTGGATGAGCATCCTGATGGCATCAACGCGGGCGGGTTCGCGAACATGATGGTTGAATCGCCAGGGGCCGCGCGCATCATCGACTTCCCAGCGAGTTATCACAACGGGGCTGCAGGTATTTCGTTTGCGGACGGGCATGCTGAAATACGGAAGTGGGTGGATGGGCGAACGAAGCCGAAGCCGAAGTATAACAGTGACCTTCAATTGAACGTCGCGTCTCCAAACAACCAAGACATGATGTGGTTGGCGGAACGGACTTCGGCTTTGCGGGCGCCTTAGACCGAGGCATCAGTGTGATTTCTGGCATGGTTAATCAATCCTGTTGACGTCCGCGTCCTTGGGCGCTGTTCTTCCGGTAAGCCGCAACGCTGGCTTGCCATGAATCGATTCTGCTTTCTCCTGTTTTTGGCCCTGGTATCCGCCTCGTCCCTCACCAATGGGCAGGTGGTTCCGTTGGGGCTTGGCAACATCGCTCTAGATCGGGGGACGGAATTCAAAGGACAGCTCGAAGGGCCCAACGGGGCGGAAATCTACGTTGAGAGCAGCGAAGACTTACGGATCTGGAACCCATTAACATTCGAGATTCTGCATTCAGGCGCTAGTTCCTTCGTGGACACCATCGGCGCCCAAGACAAAAGAAGATTCTACCGCTTGGCGAGGACAGAAAGCGCGTTGTTTGGAGCGGTTGACTTTCATGGTGGCCCCGCGCCGGAGTTGGTTGCCACGGAGTATCGGACACAGGATGGAAAGTTGATAACTACGGAGGATGCACTCTCGGGGTGGGTGCAACTGGTCGTGGATCCGCTTGGCGCTGCCACGAACGTGCAAGATGCGGTAGCGATTCAGCAGGGACGCATCTTAAGCAAAGCCCCCAGGCTGGGTTTGTACCTGGTGGAAGTTCCGCCAGGGAGCGTCGCGGCCTTCATTGATAGCATGCGCGTGAACTGGTGGGTCGAAGCAGCGTTTCCCGCAACGCTTCCGACTCTTGGAGCGAAGGGCGGATACTCGTTGGTGATGGATTGGAACAGCGAGGAGGGCAGCTACTGCGGAAGGAATCACATGTTCGAAGTAAAACGCCTCGCCGAAGAGCAGGATGGGCGAGTGGTAACGCAAGATGTGGAAAAACTCGCAGCAGATGCGACGAAATTAGCCCTGCAGGTCATCGCCAATCTTCACCACGCCGCGATAAATGACATGCAAATGGTGATAAACCTCTCGCTGCAATCGACGACCTCCGGAACTCATGAAATCGAGAAGGGGACATTTTGCGCAACTAGCATTTGCCACAGCGTCAGGGAAGCGCAACTGAACTTCCTAACGATCTTCTTCAAAGCCATGGAGGAGGCGGTGCGTTCGGACCCAAAAGTGGGGAACGCTGGCCTGATTACGATTATTGCCGGCAACGCCGGAGTCGATCTGGATGGCGAAGTTGATGCGCTGAAGCGGAAATACCCCTTGGGATTTGAGCGGATTCAAATCGTTGGGGGCAGCACCACCAATCAGGCCGTCGATAAATCTCTAAATCACTTAGCTGTTAACAAGGGTGGCGAAATGGTTTATGCGCCGGCTAAGGAAGTCGGGCTCGGCAGGTGCAGCGGCACCTCATTCGCAGCCCCCAAAATCGCGGGCGCGTTGGATCGCCTCTGGAGCAGCAACCGAGTTGCAACATCCGCACAGGCATTAAAAGCTTTTCGGCAGGCGGTTGTTGAATCCAATCCGGAGGGTGTTCTTCCGGTGGACGAAAACGGAAAGATCCCCGACGCGTTTTTTGCGCGAGCGGC
>Ga0196963_10001161_pt1 | contig 19178 bp, 17 predicted proteins | sample S1_5metaG_FD_148600 | JGI IMG/M metagenome (GOLD analysis project Ga0196963, IMG submission 148600) | Soil microbial communities from Anza Borrego desert, Southern California, United States - S1_5 | ecosystem: Environmental > Terrestrial > Soil > Desert | place: USA: California | collected... | reverse complement strand
TTGAACTGGCTGTTGCCGAAGCGAGGAACGCTGACGACGTAGCGCTCCGCCTCGCCCTCGTCGTGGTAGCGCTTGAGCTGCTTCTCGACCGCGGCGGCGGCCTTCAAGGTGTATTCGTAGCCGGCGCCTTCCGGACCGTTGATGCTGATGTCGACCCGGCCGCGATCCTCGTTGGGCACCAGCTCCTGCGGGATGGTGGCGAACAGCAGCGCCGCGAGGCCCAGCAGGACCACCACCAGCACCCCCGCCCCGATGCTGGCGGCGCGCCAGCCGAGGATCAGGTCCAGGGAGTCGCGGTAGGACTGGCGCAGTGCGCTCATCCCGGCGTCCACCTTCCGGGCCAGCCAGCCCTCGCCCTGGGCCGGCCGAAGCAGCTTGGAGGCCATCATCGGCGACAGGCTGAGCGCCAGCAGGGCCGAGAAGGCGACCGCCGCGGCGATCGCCACCGCCAGCTCGACGAACAACCGGCCGATGTAGCCAGGCAGGAACATCAACGGGGCAAACACGCTGATCAGCACGATCGTCGTCGCGACGACCGCGAAGAACACCTGGCGCGTGCCGCGCATGGCCGCCACCGTCGGCGGCTCGCCATCGTCGACCCGGCGCTGGATGTTCTCGACCACCACGATCGCGTCGTCGACGACCAGGCCAATGCTGAGCACCAGGGCCAACAGGGTCAGCAGGTTCAGCGAGAAGCCCAGCGGGGCAAGGATGATGAAGGTCGAGAGCAGGCAGATCGGCGCCACCACGGAGGGAATCACCGCCGCCCGCCAACTACCCAGGAAGACGAAGTTGACCAGCGCCACCAGGAGCAGGGCGATGCCCATGGTGATCCAAACTTCGCGGATCGCCTCGGCGGTGAACTCGGAACTGTCGACCGCGATGATCAGCTCCGTGCCCGCTGGAAGGGTCTCGTTGATCCGGGCGACCTCCTCCTTGGCGAGGTCGGCGATCTTCAGGTCGTTCGCCTGCGACTGGCGGGTCAGCGCGATGCCGATCTGCTCGACGCCATTGCCGCGGAACAGGCGTCGCCGCTCGTCCGCCCCCTCCTCGATCCGGGCGATATCGCCCAGCCGGGTGACGTAGGCGGGATTGTCGACCCCGGCGCTCTGCACCTGGCCGGTGGTGGATGTGGTCGAAGTGGCCCCGCTGACCCCGGTCGCCGAGGCCTGGGCGCTGGATCCGCTGGTCGCCGCCCGCACCGGCAGCTTGGCGAAATCCTCCGGCCGCGAGTAGCCGCGGTTGACCCGAATGGTGAAGTCCTTGCTCTGGCTCTCCAACGAACCGGCCGGCAGTTCGACGTTCTGGCTGTTCAGCGCCGTCTCGACGTCGTCGACGGTCAGGCCGCGGGCGGCCATGGCGTCGGGGTCGAGCCAGATGCGCATCGAGTAGAGCGGCGCCCCCGCCAGCCCGACCGTGGCCACCCCCGGGATCGTCGACAGCCGCTCCACCAGGTAGCGGTCCGCATAGTCGGCCATCTCCAGCCGGCTCATGCTGGTCGAGGTCATGTTCAGGATGATGATCGGCGAGCCATCGGCGTTGGCCTTGGCGATCTGCGGCGGGTCGGCCTGGTCGGGCAGCTGGGCGGTCACCCGCGAGACGGCGTCCCGCACATCGTTGGCGGCGGTCTCAAGGTTGGTGTCGAGGGTGAAGGTGATATTGACCCGGCTCTGGCCGTCGCGGCTGGAGCTATTGACCCGGTCGATGCCCTGCACGCCACTGACCTGGCGCTCGATCACCTGGGTGATCCGCTCCTCGATGACCTCGGCCGAGGCGCCGCGATAGTTGGTCGAGATCGACACCACCGGCGGGTCGACGTTGGGCAGTTCGCGGATCGGCAGGGCGGTGAACGCCGCCAGGCCAATGACGCAGAGGATGATGGCGGCCACCGCCGCGAAGATCGGCCGGCGGACGGAAAGGTCCGACAGCATCAGCGCTTGCCCTTCTCGGGCCGGCCCTTGCCGGCGGGACCGCCCCGCTCGCCGGGCAGGCGCACGGGCTGGCCGTCCTGCAACCGGTTGAGGCCGTCGGCGACGATCCGGTCGCCGGCCTTCACGCCTTCGCGGATTTCGACGAAGCCGCCTTCGCTGGCCCCGGGGGTTACGGCGGTCTTGCGCGCCACCGCCCCCCCCTCGCGGCTGGCGATCAGGAAGACGAAGGCCTGGTCGCCCTCGTACTGAACCGCCGATTCCGGCACGGCCAAGGCCTCACGCCGGCCGTGCTCGATGTTGACCCGGAGCATCATGCCCGGCTTGATCCGCCCTCCCGCGTTCGGGAATTCGGCGCGGGCGGTGATGGCGCGGGTGGCGGTGTCGATGCGGGTGTCGATCTGGGCGATGCGACCGGTGAACACCTGGTCGGGATAGGCGTCGGGCGTGGCGTTGATCGCCTCGCCCTGGCGCAGCACGGAGAGATAGCGGTCCGGCACATCGAAATCGACGCGGATCGTGCCAAGGTCATCGAGGCTGACGATCGGCGAGCCGGGGCTGATCAGCGCGCCGGGGGCGATGTCGCTGAGACCGACCACCCCGGAGAAGGGCGCGCGGATCACCCGGTCCAGCTTGCGGGCGCGGGCGGCGGCCGTCGTGGCCTGGGCGGTTTCCAGCGCGGCGAGATACTGTTCGGCCGTGGCCTTGGGCGCGACGCCGCGGTCGGCCAGGGTCTTCCACCGCTGGTAGTCGCGGCGGGCCTGGTTCTCGCGGGCCTGGGCCTCGGCGACGCCGGCGTCCTGTTCGGTGGCCTTCAGGGTGACCAGGATCTGGCCCCTGGACACCGTCTGGCCGTCCCGGAAATGCACGGCGCTGACCAGTTCGGCGGCGTCGGAGGTGATGGTCACCGATTGGCGGCCCTTGGCGACGCCGAGCACCGAGATGCGGTCGGCGAACGGCCGGCTGGTGACGCTGGCCAGGCTGACCTGTGGGGCGCGGCCGCCGGGGCCGCCGCCCCCCTTGCCCTTGGCCTCGGAGTCGCCGGTCGCCATGCGCAGGCCGCCCGCGACGACCATCAGCAACAGGACGGCGGCCGCGGCGATCAGGAAGAAGTGGCGACGGAACAAGGGATACTCCCACGGCCGGCGGTCCCGGCGATTCAACGCACGATATAGGTCAGGGTGTCGCACCCTAAAACCGCTTCACGTGGCCCGTGGATGACCGAACCGCTACCAAGTTGAAACAATTGGCGCGGCGAAGCCCGACACCGCCCAGTTTCATGGGCCGGGCGGCCGTTCGGACGGAACACGAACCGGTGTCAGGCGTCGTAGCCCGGCAGCGCCCGGTCGATCTGGCGCAGGCAGCCGGGCCAGGCCAGCCCGCCGACCGGCCCCATGCCGTTGCCCATCTGGCCGCGCACCTCGGCCTGGCTGGCCTCCGGCGCGAACAGCACGTTGTCGCGGCCGGCGCTGAGCGCCATCACCTGCTGGGCGCAGGCCCGCTCGAGATAGAACATCCCTAGCCAGCATTCGGCCGCCGTCGAGCCGACCGCCAGGGTGCCGTGGTTGCGCAGCATCATCAGCCGCTTGGTGGGCCCGAGGTCGGCCACCAGCCGCTCACGCTCGTCGAGGTTCAGGGCGATGCCCTCGTAGTCGTGGTAGGCCAGCTGCGGGAGCACGATCAGCGCATGCTGGCTGAGCGGCAGCAGGCCTTCCTTCTGGGCGGCGACCGCGACGCCCTGGTCCGAATGCAGGTGCATCACGAACATCGCATCCTCGCGGGCCGCATGGACCGCCGAATGGATGGTGAAGCCCGCCGGATTGATGAAGTAGGGCGTCTCCTGCAGCACCGTTCCGTTCAGGTCGATCTTGACCAGCGAACTGGCGGTGATCTCGTCGAAGAACATGCCATAGGGGTTGATCAGGAAGTGGTGCTCGGGCCCCGGAATGCGGGCCGAGATGTGGGTGAAGATCATGTCGTCCCACCCATGCAACGCCACGAGACGGTAGAGCGCCGCGAGATCCACCCGGACCTTCCACTCCTCGGCCGAGACCTTGTCCTTCAGCGACGACGCCGGCGTCGAACCGTCAGCCATGGCGAGTTCCTTCCCGATTTGAACCGTTGTTTGAAGAGTCGCGCCGGAGCGCGGCGGCGTCAAGCGATGGAATGCTGCGCGTCCGCGCTGGCCCCGCCCGCGCGCTCCCCACCCCACAGGGGGCCCAATGACGGCTCCCTTGCGCTCACACGGTCCCCCGCACCTGCGCCACCGCGTCGAGCCAGCGCGCATAGGCGCTCTCCCGCGCATGGTCGTCGATGCTGCTCCTCAGCAGCTCTCCGCCGGGACGGGCCCTGGCCGCGTCCTCCAGACTGGCGAACACCCCCGCGCCGAGCCCGGCGAACAGCGCCGCGCCGAGCGCCGTCGTCTCTTCGTAGCTGACCCGGCAGACCGGCAGGTTGGTCAGGTCCGCCAGCCGCTGGCAGAACCAGGCGCTGCGCGACATCCCGCCGTCGATGCGCAGTTCCGCCGCCGCTCCGAACGCGTCTGGCGCGTCGGCTCGCATGGCCTCGATCAGGTCGCGGGTCTGCAGGGCGCAGGCGTCGAAGGTGGCGGCGGCGATCTCGGCGAGGCCCGCGTCGCGGGTCAGGCCGAAGATGGCTCCCCGGGCCTCGGCGTCCCACCAAGGCGCGCCCAGGCCCGTGAAGGCCGGCACCACCACCACCCCGCTACCCGGCTTGGCGGTGCGGGCGAGGGCCTCGGCGGCGCGCGGCCCGCCGGTCATCCCCAGGCCCTCGCCCAGCCACTGGATGGCGGCCCCGGCCACGAAGATCGACCCCTCCAGGGCATAGGTGGTCCGCCCGCCGACCCGCGCCGCCACCGTGGTCAGCAGCCGCGCGCCGGACACCGGCCGCGTCTCGCCCGTATTGAGCAGCATGAAGCAGCCGGTGCCGTAGGTGGCCTTCATCTCCCCTGGCCGGATGCAGCCCTGCCCCATCAGCGCCGCCTGCTGGTCGCCAGCCACGCCGCGGATCGGCACGGCGGCGCCCAGCAGGTCCGGCGTCGTCGATCCATAGTCGGCGGCGCAGTCGAGCACTGTCGGCAACAGGGCGGCCGGGACCTCGAACAGGTCCAGCATCTCCTGTGACCAGGCCTGGGCCCCGATATCGAACAGCAGGGTGCGGCTGGCGTTGGTGGCGTCGGTGGCGTGGACGGCCCCGCCGGTCAGCTTCCAGATGCACCAGCTGTCCATGGTGCCGGCCAGCAATTCGCCGGCCTCTGCCCGCGCCCGGGCGCCGGGGACCTGGTCAAGCAGCCAGGCGATCTTGGTCGCCGAGAAGTAGGGATCGAGCAGCAGGCCGGTGACCTGGGTGACCCGGGTCTCGAGTCCCGCCTTGACTAGGCTCTCGCAGGCGCCGGCCGTCCGCCGGTCCTGCCAGACGATGGCCGGGTGGATCGGACGGCCGGTCTTGCGGTCCCAGACCACCACCGTCTCACGCTGGTTGGTGATGCCGATCGCGGCCACCTCGCCGACGTCCCGCCCGGACTTGGTCAGCGCCTCGCGCAGGACGGCCGCGCAGGCCGTCCATATCTCGTCGGCGTCATGTTCGACCCAGCCGTCGGCCGGATAGCTCTGGCGCAACGGCCGGCTGGCTTCGGCCAACGGCTTTCCGGCGGTATCGAAGACGATGGCGCGCGTGCTGGTCGTGCCCTGGTCCAGCGCCAGGATCACCTTCTCCATCTTCCCGCCAGCCATGCCGCGCTTCTCCCTTTCTCCCCCGCCCGTATTAAGCATGTTTTCACGGGCTCCCATCAGGTTGACCATGTCAGCGACGATTCGGGGATGCTGCGTGGCGCTCGCCGCTCAAACCATCGAACTTCTCGAACTCGCTCGCCAGCGCGAGCCGCAGGCCCGTGAACGCCTGCTCGAGGCCATCATCGGCCTTTGCAACTCCGCCTCAGACCACATCGACACTGACAGCGTCCAGGGCCTGCTGGGCTCCATATTCCTCCAGCTGGTCGCCGAAGCCGAGGCCGATATCCGCGCCCGGCTGTCGGAAAAGCTGTCGACCGCCACCTGGGCGCCGCCCGCCTTGATCAACGTCCTGGCCCTTGACGACATCGAGATCGCCGCCCCGGTGATCGCCAACAGCCCGGTCCTGAAGGACCACGATCTGATCCGGATCCTGGTCGAGGCCACCCTCGATCATCAGATCGCCGTCGCCCGCCGTGGCCAGATCAGCTCCACCGTCGTCGAGGCCATCCTGCAGCAGGACGAGCCGGCCGTGCTGACCGCCCTGGCCGCCAACGACACAGCCGCCCTGTCCGACGAGGGCCTGACCCGGCTGGTGGAGACCAGCCGGCGCGTCGCCGCGCTGCGCAGCCCGCTCGCGCGCCATCCTCGGCTTTCCTCCGACCTGGCCCTGCGCCTCTACGCCTGGGTCGGCCAGTCGCTGCGCACCTCCCTGACCGACCGGTTCCGTCTGGAGCCGGGTATCCTCGACCAGGCCCTGGCCGAGTCGGTCCGCGAAGCCCACACCGCGCCAGGCGCCGCCGAGGCCCTGGCCCGGCTGGAAAGCCAGGACGAGGCGGAGAACGAGAGGCGCCTGGTCTGCAAGCTGCACGGCGCCGGCCAGCTTCGGCCCGGCTTCCTGCTGCGCGCCCTTCGGGAGCGAAAGCTGAACCTGTTCGTCTCTGCCCTGGCCACCCTTGGCGGCTTCCAGCCCGACCACATCCGCCGCGCCCTCGACAGCGACCGGCCCGAGCTGCTGGCCTTGGCCTGCGTCGCCGTCGGCATCGACCGCGGCGCCTTCCCGGCCATCCTCGACCAGGTGCGCGAGCTCAACGGCGGCCTGCCCAGCGGCGGACCGGACTCCCTGCGCCGCGCCACCGGCGCCTTCGGACCGTTCGACCCCGATATCGCCGGCATGGCCTTCCGCCAGGCCATCTCCGTCGTTTGACAACTTCCTTCGGCTAAGGCCTTCCTGCGGGCGCATGTTCCAGCCGAAACGCGCCCTGACCCGCATCGCCTTCGCCGCCAGCGACCGCCTCGAGGCCCAGGAAGCCCGCGGGGCGCTGATGGAGCGCTATGGCGAGGTTCCGGAAGCCGAGGCGCAGGTGATCGTCGCCCTCGGCGGCGACGGGTTCATGCTGGAGACCCTCCACCGCACCATGGCGCTCGGCAAGCCGATCTACGGCATGAACCGCGGCTCGGTCGGTTTCCTGATGAACGAGTACAGCGAGGACGACCTGATCGAGCGGATCAACGCCGCCGAGCGGCAGGTCATCCATCCGCTGACCATGGTGGCCATCGACAGCCACCGCCGCCAGCATCGGGCTCTCGCCATCAACGAGGTCTCTCTGCTGCGTCAGACGCGCCAGACCGCCAAGTTGCGCATCTCCATCGACGGCAAGGTGCGGATGGCCGAACTGGTCTGTGACGGGGTGCTGGTCGCCACGCCGGCGGGTTCGACCGCCTACAACCTCTCCGCCTACGGGCCGATCGTACCGATCGACGCCAAGGTCCTGGCGCTGACCCCGATCAGCGCCTTCCGCCCTCGCCGTTGGCGCGGCGCCCTCCTGTCGCACACCGCCCGGGTGACCATTGAGGTTCTGGAGGCCGACAAGCGGCCGGTCAGCGCCGTCGCCGACAACTTCGAGGTCCGCGACGTGGTCGAGGTCCATGTCTCGGAGGATCGTCAGGTCAGCATGGCGATGATGTTCGACGCCGGTCGGAGCCTTGAGGAAAGGGTGCTGGCCGAGCAATTCAGCGGTTGAGTTGTCCCGTTAACTTTACCCGCCCAAGTCACATTGTCGCACCGGCACAAACTGAAATGGCGGCGCCACATGTTGTTAACTCCCGCGCCCTAGATTCCGAAAGGTAAACGCCAATCAGAGAGGCGCGCGTGAGCAGCAACACCCCCGTTCAAGTCATCAACGCCCCGAACACCCTCAAGCTTCGACTTGGCGGCGGCAAGTTCGGCGGCATTGATGCAGCCGCGATCGCCAAGGCCGAGGCGGCGCTCAAGTCGTTGTCTGGTAACTTCTCGGAGTGGCTGCAGGACGAGCTCAACAAGCTCGAGGCGGCCCGCCAGACCATCCGCGTAGAAGGTCTCAATGCCCAGACGGCGGAGACCCTCTACTTCCGAGCCCATGACCTGAAGGGTCTCGGCGCAACCTACGAATTCCCGCTGGTGACCCGCATCGCCGCCTCTCTGTGCAAGTTGATCGACGATCCGGACACGCGCCAGGACGCCCCCATGTTCCTCGTCGACGCCCACATCGACGCCATCCGCGCCGCCGTCCGCGACGACATCAAGACCGACACCCACCCGGTCGGCCAAGCCCTGATCGCCGAACTCGAACGCCGCGTGGCCGAGATCGCCCCCGCGGAGTAGGCGCGGGTCCCTCCCCCGCGCTTAGTGAAACCCCGGTCCCTGACCGGGGTTTTTTCGTGCAGCCGTCACCTCAGGGCCGAGATCGGCTCCTCCACAGCCCCGTAGCCGGCCTCCGGCGGGATGACCAGCACGCCGCCACCCTCGCGACGCTCGAGCTTCGGCTCGACGGTCACCAGCGTCCGTCCTGCGGCCCGCGCCGTCGCGTCAGCCGCGCTCGCGGCCTCGCCGAGCAGCTGCAGGTTCATGCGGGTCGGGAAGATGATGGTCCGCTCCCCGGTCTCGGCCAGTCGCAGGGCCTCCAGCGGCGCAATCCACTCGGCGTCCACCGTCTCCCGCCCGTCGCAGGCGGCCAGTTGATCGTCGCCGGCGGTCGCCAGGTAGAACCAGGTGTCGAACCGCTTGGGCATCAGGTCGGGCGTGATCCAGCGGGCGAAGACCGTCAGGCTGGTCAGGTCGAGACGCAAGCCGAGCCGGCTCACCACCTCAAGGAACGGGCGCTCGCCGCGGTCGACCTCGCCGCGGACCGAGGCGGCCCATTCGTCGCCATGGAAGGGTTCGCCGTTCTCGAAGCGGCCGAGGATGATGCCGGTCTCCTCAAAGGCTTCGCGGATGGCGGCGATGCGCAGCGGCCGCTGTTCGGCCTCCACCGCCTCCCAGCCGAGGCAGAAGCCGGCCCAGGCGCCGTCGTGGTCGCTCTCGTGCGTCTTGCCGCCCGGAAACACCAGGGCGCCGGACGCGAAGTCGATCTGGTGATGGCGCTTGACCATCAGCACCTCGAAGGCGGGATCGTCGCGCACCAGAAGGATGGTGGCGGCCGGGCGGATGGCGGCGGGGGGCCTGTCGGTCATGACGCCAGCATCGCGCGCGCCGGGCGGCTCCGGCAAGCCTGACCCAAGGGCGCCCGGCTCAGGCCGCCCCGCGCCGCTCCTCGCGCTCAGACAGGCGGTCGAGCTTGTCGAGCATATAGTCGACATCCTCGCGTTGCGCGGTCTGCGTCTGGGTCAGGAACCGTTGCAGCATCCGCTGTTGGAACCGCTCGCGGTCCCGCGGCCCCCCGTCGAATTCCATGGTGTGGTAGGTGTCGACCGCCACCCGGAAGGCCGCATAGAGCCTGGCCGGCAGTCCAGCCCGCTCGTAGATGGCGCGCAGTCCCAGCGGCCCGGCGTCATGGATCATCAGCCAGGTGCGGTGATGCGGCACTCCAGCCAGCTCCGCCACCCCGCACTCGAAGAAGGTCATGTGGCCCTGGGCCAGGGCCCGCAGCAGCAGGCTGGGGGTCAGCCGCCCGGCCCGATGCAGGTGGGCGGCGAAGGTTTTCGGATCGGCGGTGCGGCCGGCCTGGTCGACCAGGTCGATGATCGCCCGCTCCCGCGTGCCGATGGCGATCTGGATCGCCAGGTCCGGCGGCACGGCATGATGGCTGAGCAGGTGCTCGCGCAGCTGGTCGTTGACCAGGCTGATCAGCTTCTCGGTCACGGCCGGCGGCAGGACGCTGCGGTAGGCCACCGCCGCCAGCACCTTTTCCGACTTCTCGAACCGCTGCAGGGCCCGGGCCAGGGTGCGTTCGGAGAAGGTGGCGTTGTCGTTGGCCGCGGCGGTCTCGACGGCCGCTTCGACGCCATGCTCCACGATCGCCGCCGTCACGGTATCGGAGAGTTCGGGCCGCTTGGCGATCGCCACCTGCCGCACGGGACCACCCAGGCGAACGATCTCGGAGAGGTCCTCATCGGTGAAGGCCGGCGAGAAGTTCAGGATCGGCAGGCAGACGCTCTCGACATCCTTTGCCAGCCTGATGGCCACGTCGCGCGGCACCAGGGGCGAGGACTTCAGCGTCACCGCCAGGGCCCGCCGCACCAGTTCGGTGGCGTCGGCCGCCATTACCCGGAGGATTTCCTGGGCCTTGGCGCGGTCCGCCTCGGTCAGCGCCTCCCGGTCGATGGTCCGGCACAGCTTGTGCGCCGCCAGGGCGCGCTCGTCCGCTGTCGCGCCCTTCAGCAGGGTGCGCACGTCGATGTCGGTCAACGCTGTCCTGGTCGTGGTCATCTGGCGGCGACGCGCTCCCCCTGCCGAATCGTCAAGGATGATGGGCCGTTATGCTTAACCATCTGTTGCCCATAAGCGCCTTGCGGGCTGCTGCCGCCTCTACCGAAAGCTGTGGATTAACGCTGCGCCGTAACGGCTCGCAAACCCTCCCTCGCTACGTTGCCGCAACCTCAAATCGGGGATGCCCAGTGTCCGAAGCCGCTCAATCCGCCTCCGCGGACATCCCCGTCCTCGGATCCGCTCGCGGAAGCGCCAGCTATCTTGGCCAGTGCCTCGACGCCCAGCGCCAGATTCTGCCCTACGCCCTGGCCTGTTTCGCCGTCAGCCTGCCGGTCTTCGTCTGGGCCGGATCGTTCGCTGAAAACTCGATGTGGATGGCGGCCAGCTTCGCCATCTTCGCCCTCAACTGGGGCGCCTTCTACGCTACCGTAAGCTGGATGCGGCAGCATCCCGACGCTCCGGCCGAGCGTCGCCTGCGCGTCCAGGTCCTCGGCGGCCTGCTGTGGGCCGGCGCGGTGGCCCAGGTGGCCGCCCTGGCCGATGGCGCGGGCCCGGCTCGTGAGCCGCTGCTGCTGATGGCCGCCGCCGGGGCCATCGTCTGCTTCTTTTTCAGCGCGCCCCTGCTGCCCGCCCTGCTGATCGTGGCGCCGGCCGCCGCCGCCGGCCCGCTGATCGCCCTCTTCAGCCACCAGGGCAGCCGCGACCAGGGGCTGGCGGTCTGGGGCGCCATGGCCCTGGCGATGGCCCTCTGCCTGGTCCTAAACCGGATGATGCGCAGCCAGTTCGCCCTGGCCGCCGAGCGCGAGGCGCTGATCCTTGAGCGCAGCGCCACCCTGGAGAAGGCCCAGAAGGTGGCCCGCTCCAAGTCCGACATCGTCTCCACCCTCAGCCATGAGATCCGCAACGGCCTGAACGGCGTGACCCACGTCCTGGCCGCCGCCGCAGGCCAGGGCGGTCGCGCCGCCCCCAGCCGCGAGCAGCTTGGCGCCGCCCTGACCGCCGCCAACGAGCTGATCGCCGTGCTCAACGCCACCCTCGATTCCGAGACCGCCGAGGCCGGCCGCCTGGCCCTCGACAGCCAGCCCTTCGATCCCGTCCGCCTGACCCGCGAGCTGGTGCTGCTCAACCGCCCGCACGCCTCGGCCAAGGGAGTCGAACTGGCCGTCCACGTCGAACCCGAGCTGGAGATGGCTCGCGGGGCCGTGGTCGGGGACGCCACCCGGGCCCGGCAGGTGCTGTCCAACCTGATCGGCAACGCGGTGAAATACACCCTGCGCGGCCGTATCGAGGCCCGCATCGAACTGCGGGACGACGGCCGCCTCGCCATCGCCATTGCCGACACCGGCCCAGGCCTTACGGCCGAGGAACTGGAAAGGGCCTTCGAACCCTTCCGGCGCGTCGAGCGCACGGGCGCGGGCGTGCCCGGCGCTGGCCTCGGCCTCTCCCTGTCCCGGCAACTGGCCAGCCTGATGGGCGGCGAGTTGAAGAGCCAGAGCGCCGTCGGCGTCGGCAGCTGCTTCACCTTCGAGCTGCCCTGGGATCCCAGCGCCGTCGCCGCCAGCGAGGCCGAGGAGTCGGTGATGACCGGACCCGTCGCCACCTCCAAGCGGGCCATGCGGGTGCTGGTCGCCGAGGACGACGCCCTCAACGCCGCCATGCTGCGCGCCATCCTCGAGCAACTCGGCCACCAGGTGGTGCACGCCCAGAACGGCCGGCGGGCGGTCGAACTGGCCAGCGCCTGCGACTTCGACCTGGTCATGCTCGACGGCCGCATGCCCCTGCTCGACGGGGCCCACACCGCCGCCGCCCTGCGCGAGGTCGACGGCCGCTGCGCCGGGGTCCCGATCATCGCGGTAATCGGCGGCGACGCCGAGGAGGCCCGCGAATGCCTCGACGCCGGGGCCGACACCGTGCTGCGCAAGCCCGTTACCGTGGCCGGCGTCGCCCGCGCCGTCGCCGACGCCGGCGCTCGGGGTCGCAGTCTCAGCAAGGACCCCGCGGCCCTCGCCGTCGGCTGAAATCGCCGGTGACGCAAGGGCGGCCTTCCCTCTCCCGTCCGACGCCGCCATGATGCTCCAAACAAGTGTTTGGGGAGTGGCGCGGTGCTGGAAGGTCTCAAGGTCGTCGAGCTGGCCACCTACATCGCCGCGCCGGGCGCGGGCGCGATCATGGCCGACTGGGGCGCCAGCGTGATCAAGATCGAGTCGCCGAAGGGCGACCCGATGCGGATGTTCTTCGACTCCTTCGACACCGGCGAGGCCGACAACCCGGTGTTCGACCTCGACAACCGCGGCAAGCGCGGCATCGTTCTCGACATCTCCAAGCCCGAGGGGCGCGAGGCGGCCCTGCGGCTGGTCCGCACCGCGGACGTCTTCTTGACCAACGTGCGGCCCAGCGGCCTGGCCCGCGCGGGCCTGGACTGGGACAATCTCCGGAAGGAGAACGCCCGCCTCGTCTACTGCAGCCTGACTGGCTATGGCCTGGAGGGCCCCGACGCGGACAAGGCCGGCATGGACGTGGCCGCCTACTGGGCGCGCTCGGGCGTCGCGGCTATCACCACCCCCAAAGGCGTCGAGCCCTTCCCCATCCGCACCGCGATGGGCGACCACATCACCTCGATGGCCACCGTCTCGGCCATCCTGGCGGCCGTGTTCGAGCGTCAGACCACCGGCAGGGGCCGGCTGGTCGAGACCAGCCTGCTGCGGACCGGCGTCTATTCGATCGGGTCGGACATGGCCATTCAGCTGCGCTTCGGCAAGCTGGCCTCGACAAGGCCGCGCGAACAGGCGGTCAATCCCCTGGCCAACTTCTTCAGGACCGCGGACGACCGCTGGGTCTGCCTGCTGGCCCGCCAGGGCGGAGTCGACTGGCGGCAGATCGCCGAGGCCGCCGGCCATCCCGAATGGGTCGAGGACCCGCGGTTCAGGACCGGCCGCGACCGGCGTCAGAACGGCGCCGAACTGGTCCGGCTGATGGACGAGGCGGTCGGCGCGCTGACCCTCGACGAACTCGCCCCCCGCCTGGACGCCGCCGATATCACCTGGGCCCAGGTCCAGACCCCGCGCCAGGTGATCGAGGACCCGCAGGCGATCGCCGCCGGCTGCTTCGTCGACATCCCGGACGGCAAAGGCGGCTTCCACAAAAGTCCCGCCTCCCCTGCCCGCTTCCCAGGCGCGGAGGACGGCCCGCGCGGTCCCGCGCCCCGGCTGGGCGAACATACCGACGCCGTACTCGCCGAACTGGGTTACGCCGCCGAGGAGATCGCGAGTCTCAAAGCCAGCGGGGCGGCGGCATGAACCTGTTCAACCCAGTTCCCTTCGACCCGGGCCGGGGCGCCCTGGCCCTGACCCTCCTTCGGCTGGTGCTGGCCGGCCTGATCGCCGCCCATGGATGGGCCCGACTGCTGAGCGACGGGGTCGTCCCGTTCGGCGGCTTCCTCGACCAGGTCGGCTTTCCGCTCGGCTTCTGGATCGCGGCCGGGATCACGGCCCTGGAGATCCTCGGCACGCCCCTGCTGGCCTGGGGCCGGCTGGTGCTGCCCCTGACCCTCGCCTACGCCTTCATCTATGTGATGGGCATCGTGCTGGTGCACGCCCAGGCCGGCTGGTTCGTCGTCGGCCTCGGCCGCAACGGCGCCGAATACAGCGTCCTGCTGATCAGCTGCCTGCTGCTGGTGGGCGCGCAACACTGGCCCCGGAAGGCCGCCGAATGACCCTGCTGTCGACCCTGACCGCCGCGGCTCTGCTCCTGGCCGCATCCGGCCCCGTCTCCGTCTCGGTGGAGACCGGCGGCGATGACGCCCTGACGCAACGGCTGGCCGAGGAGGTTCGCGCCATCTTCGCCGAAACGCCCGGCTATTCGGCCGACGCCTCGCCGCGCCTCACGGTTCTCATCCCGACCCACGTCGATTGGCGCGAGACCGGCGGCCGGATCAGGGTCTCCTACCGGGCAGAGTTGACCGCGGGAGTAAGAACCCTCCGCCGCACCGGCTCCTGCTGGGAGGATGAGATGCGAGTCTGCGCCGGGCAGATCGTCAAGGCGGCCAAGACCATGAAGCCGCACTGAGCGCTCTAGCGCTTGGCCTTTCGAGCCACGAACACCAGCCCGCCCTGACCTGAGCCCTCGGGCAGCTGGTCCGCCGCGCTGATGATTGGTCGCCAGGCGACGTCGCGGCGGTAGACGTTCTCGGTCTGGCGGGCCAGGTTCGGCTTAGCGAACAGGGTCTGCATGGCGCCGACCACGCCTTTCGGCCGCTTTGGGGCGCCCTTCCCTGGGCGGTTGGCGACCTGGGCGACCTTCTGGAAGGTTTCCGCCCGCTGGGCGGTGTCGAGCGGCGGCGGGGGCGGCAGGGGGATGGTTCGACGGGGCATCAGACCAAGTCCTTTTCCAGCGTCAGGCTCGCGCCGCCCTTGGATAGGCGCAGGATCGAGAATGGCCGCGCCACGGTGGAGTTCCCGGTCAGCTCGCTCTCGACGATCGGCAGGGTCAGCAACTGCCCCGCCAGCCGGCCGAGCGGCTCGGCGCCGGTCGCCGACCGCACCTTGGAGCCATAGGTGTCGAGCACATGGGTGAACCGGGCCCGCATCGCCTGGAACAGCCCGAACCGGACCGCCTCGGACACCAGGCCAGTCAGCTGGTCGGTCAGGGCCTTCTGCCGGGTGCGGTCCATGTCGCCGCCCTGGACCATCTCCTGGAACATCTCCCGGGCGAGGTGCGCCGCGGCGTGGTCTGTGTCGGCCACGAACGACCAGTCGGCGCCGCGCAGGAAGCGGTTCACCGCCGAGTCCTGGGCGAACGACTTGATCACCACCGGCAGCTCAGGCCCCAGCCGCCCCGCGTCGCTGTAGTCGTATATGAGGAGGTCACCCACCAGGCCGAACACCCGAAGCTCGAAATAGCTGGGCGAGATCTCGTCCCGGCCGAAGCCCGCCACCACCACCCCGGTGGTCGGCAGCTCGCTGGGCATCCAGGTGGTGGTCAAGCCCGCCCGCACCACCGCCGCGAGCCTGGCCCGCATCTCGCGCGACACGGTATCTGGACCGAAGAACTCGACCGCCATCAGTTCGAGCACCTCGTCGAGATGCTCCTCGATCAGCGACCGCAGCACCGGCGTCTCCTCGCCGATCCGGCCGCGATCGACCCGACGTGGCCCATTGTCCTCGTAAAGGGTGGACTCCAGCACCTCCGCGCGGAGCTGTTCGAGGGCCAGGCCCAACAGTTCCTCGACCGATCTGGCCGGCCCAGCCTCGCGCAGGCGCTCGAAATGGAGGCGGAAGTCATTGACGGCATAGGCCGCGAAGAACCGGAAGTAGGTGGCGCCCTGGTCGGCTGACACCAGCTCCCCGCCGTACATCGAGCGGAGCAGGCCGACCAGGGACTCGACAGTCGCGGTCAAAGTCGGCTCGCCACCCAGACCCTTGGCCTTGAACGCCTCGACCACCGTCGCCCAGGGACAGCCGCAGAACTCCGCCAGCCCGTGGACCATGAGCCCGGACGCCGACTGGGCGTTGAGCACGAACACCTTCTGGACCCCGGTCTGGGAGGTCAGCAGCCGGGAATCCTCAGTCACCGAAACGGCGCTGTCAGCCGCCATCGCCACCGCCGTGCGGTTCATCAGCAGGACTTCGACTGTCATGGCTTCCCCGAAGCGCCGGAGTCCAGGCTAACAGAGCCCTCGCCGATCAGCTTAGTGCTTTCCCGCCAGAGGCGCATCGCGCCCCTGACACATCAGCGGGATCGCGAGTCCGACAGCACCCGCAGCATCTCCGCCGAGAATACCGAGCCGGCCAGGCCGCTGCTGCCGCCACGGTCGCCATCGATCCCCTGGGAGCCGCGCAGGATCAGGGCGACGAGCGCGTCCTCCTGCGCCTGGCGGTCACCGCGCCGGCCGGCGTATTGCAGGAAGCCCTGGTCCTGCTGCGGCAGGCGCTCCCGCAACGCCGTGGCGCGCCCCCCTGTTGACGTCAGGTTGCCATAGAGTTCCGCCACCGTCACAGGACGGCCGGCCTTGTAGAACAGCGAGCGGTTGGCGGCGGCAGCATCGGGGAACATTGCCGCGGCGCTGGCGCCCGGCTGGGTCCGGGACGCCTCGATCAGCCGCGCCGAGCCCTTCGGCCCCAGGAAGTGGGCGGCATAGAGTTCGCCCGCCGTGGCCGAGCGGCCGATCCGGCCACGCAGGTAGTCGGCATGGTCGCTGGTCAGCTCCCCGGCCATCAGCGAGGCGGCGCGGGGATCATAGCGCAGGTTCATCACCGCCGCGCGGGCCTCGGCCCCGTTCACCCGATAGCGGCCGTCAGCCCCCTGGACGATCAGGTCGGCGTACCGGGCGTAGCCGTATTTCGAGCCATGCCGCTTCAGGGTCGACAGCCAGGTCTGCTCGACGAACTGGAACAGGCCGGCGGCCGAGGAGGTCGGCGCCTTGGCGTTCGGCCTGAGGCCGCTTTCCCGCTTGGCCGTGCCCAGAAGGAACGAGAAATCGACGCCCGTCGCCTCCGACGCGCGCTTGATCGCCGACTCGACGACACCTCTGATCGACTCCACCGCCATGGCGCCTGTGTGCGCCGCGTCGGTTAAGACCTGATTAACCACGTTGACGAACAGGCGTTCAAAGACTTTTACATATGTGCAATCGTTGGGCTTTACGCAGATAAAATCATGTGGATTACATATGTCATTCCACGAGGAGGAATGCCATGACCGCCGCAGCCTTCGCCGACCACCCCTTTCCCGTCTCGGACGACCGCCCCCGGGGCCGGGGTTTCAGCAGGGTGTTCATCACCGCCCTGGCCGCCTCGGTGGCCGTCCATGCCGGCGTCGGAGTCTATCTGGCCTACAAGAAGTTCGTCGCACCGGTGACGGCGCCGATCGAAGAGCCTCCGATCGACGGCGAACACGTCACCATCGAACGGCCCAAGCCGCCGCCGCCGGAGCCCGATCCGGCCAAGCCGCGGCCGCAGAAATCGCAAGTCGCCGTCCACAATCCGGTGATCCCGCCGTTCCAGACGGACATGGAGCCCATCGCAGCCACACCGTCGGACACGGCCATTGAAGGCCTGCGCGCGCCGCCGACCAATCTCGACCCCGGACCCTCGACTCCGGTCCTGCCGACCATCGCCAAGGGGCCCGGCCTGCTCGGCCGGCCGGATTGGCTCCGCAAGCCGACCCCTGAGCAGGTCAGCGTGGCCTATCCGGATCGCGCCATCCGCCGGGGCATGTCCGGTTCGGCCCAGCTGACCTGCAAGGTCACGGCCAAGGGCGCAGTGCGCGACTGTGTCGTCAGCAGCGAAACCCCCGCCGACTACGGATTCGGGGCTGCCGCCCTCAAGCTCAGCCGACACTTCGTCATGAAGCCCCAGACGCTTGATGGCGAACCGGTCGACGGCGGCACGGTGCGCATCCCGCTGAAGTTCACCGTGCCGAAGGACTAGTAGCTCTTCGGCAGGTGCAGCACGCGCTCGGCGATGAAGTTGAGGATCATCTCACGGCTGACCGGGGCGATCCGGGCGATCATCGCTTCGCGCATATAGCGCTCGACGTCGTACTCCTTGGCGTAGCCCATGCCGCCGTGCGCCAGCACGGCGGCTTCGGCGGCCCGGAAACCCGCCTCGGCGCCCAGGTATTTGGCGGCGTTGGCCTCGGCCCCGCAGTCCTTGCCCGCGTCGTAGAGGGCAGCGGCCTTGAAGGCGAGCAGGTTGGCGGCCTCCAGTTCCGCCCAGCATTTCGCGAGCGGATGCTGCACCCCCTGGTTCTGGCCGATCGGCCGGCCGAACACGATCCGCTCCCTGGCGTAGGTCGCGGCCTTGGCCAGGGCGGCGCGCCCAATGCCCACCGCCTCGACTCCGAACAGCACCCGCTCCGGGTTCAGCCCCGCCAGCAGATACTGGAAGCCCTTGCCTTCCTCGCCGATCAGATCCTCGGCCGGGACCTGCAGGTCCTCGATGAAAAGCATATTACATTCAACGGCTTTGCGGCCCATCTTGGGAATCGGCTTGGCCTCGATCTTCGTCCGGTCGAAGTCCGTGTAGAACAGGCTCAGCCCCTGCATCGGCTTGGCCGTCTGTTCCTTCGGCGTGGTGCGGGCGATGAGCAGGATCTTGTTGGCCCGCTGGGCCATGGTGGTCCAGATCTTCCGGCCGTTGATGCGATAGCCGTTGCCGTGCTTCTCCGCCCGGGTCTCCAGGCTGGCGGTGTCCAGGCCGCTGTTGGGCTCGGTGACGGCGAAGCAGGCCTTGTCCTCGCCGGCGATGGTGCGCGGCAGGTGGCGGCGGCGCTGCTCTTCAGTGCCGAACTTCACGATCGGCATGAGGCCGAAGATGTTCAGGTGCACCGCGCTGGCCCCGGTGAACGCCGCCCCCGACTGGGCGACCGTCTGCATGACGATGGCCGCCTCGGTCAGCCCCAGGCCCGAGCCGCCGAATTCCTCCGGCATGGCCACGCCCAGCCAGCCGCCTTCGGCCATCGCGGCGACGAACTCCTCGGGGAAGCGCCCCGTCTCGTCGGCGTTGCGCCAGTATTCGGCGTCGAACCCGGCCATCACCTTGGAAACGCCCTCGCGGATCGCTTCCTGTTCCTCGGTCAGCCAGAAGCCGCTCATGGTTCCTCCGGCGCCGTGAATCGGCGCGCATCCAGGTGGGGGGCCCAGGGGCCCGGATCTTCGCCCGCGAGATACGCGCGCGTCATCGCCGCGACAAGCGGGGCCAGCAGCCAGCCGTTGCGCCGCGCGCCCATGGCCAGCCAGACGCCCGGCCGGACGCTGGGCCCGACCAGCGGCAGGCCGTCGGGCGTGGCCCCGCGGATGCCGGTGCGTGGACTCCC
>Ga0196963_10001160_pt1 | contig 19184 bp, 16 predicted proteins | sample S1_5metaG_FD_148600 | JGI IMG/M metagenome (GOLD analysis project Ga0196963, IMG submission 148600) | Soil microbial communities from Anza Borrego desert, Southern California, United States - S1_5 | ecosystem: Environmental > Terrestrial > Soil > Desert | place: USA: California | collected... | reverse complement strand
CAAAGACTTGGAGACGATCTCGCGACCGATCTCTTCGTCACCGGCGAACTTGGTTTTGTCGAGGTCTTGGTGAGCTTCCAGCAAGGCGACGCCACCACCAGCAACGACACCCTCTTCAATGGCGGCGCGAGTGGCTTCTTTGGCGTCTTCGACGCGGTGCTGTTTCTCTTTCTGTTCAACTTCGGAAGCGGCCCCAACTTTGATGACGGCGACGCCACCCGAAAGTTTGCCGAGCCGTTCTTTGAGTTTGTCTTTGTCGTAGTCGGACGTGGCTTTGTCGATTTGGGCTTTGATCTGAGCGACGCGAGCCTGAATTTCCTTGTTGTCGCCCTTACCGTCAACGATCGTTGTATTTTCTTTGTCTGACACGACGCGGCGGGCCTGGCCGAGCATCTCGATCTCGACAGCGTCGAGCTTCATGCCTTTTTCTTCACTGATGACTTGGCCACCCGTCAGGACGGCGATGTCCTGAAGCATTTCTTTACGGCGATCGCCAAAACCTGGGGCTTTGACAGCCAAAACGCTCAAGATGCCGCGGAGTTTGTTGACGACGATGGTCGCCAAGGCTTCGCCCTCAAGGTCTTCGGCAATAATGACGAGTTCTTTTTTGCCCATCTGAGCCAGTTTTTCGAGAATCGGCAGGATTTCCTGAATTGAGGAGATCTTTTTGTCGGTAATCAGGATGTACGGTTTTTCCAGCGAGGCTTCCATCCGACTGGTATCGGTAACCATGTAGGCCGAAACGTAACCCTGGTCGAACTGCATGCCCTCGGTCAGCTCGTACGAGGTGTCGATCGAATCGGATTTTTCGACGGTGATAACACCTTCGTTGCCAACTTTGTCGAAGACTTCGGCGATCAGCGCGCCGATTTCCGGGTCGTTAGCCGAGATTGAGGCGACTTGGGCAATCTCTTCTTTGGTCGCGATTTTTTTGGCGTTCTTTTTTAAGTGAGCGACAACCTGTTCGGTCGCTTTCTCGATGCCGTGGCGAATCGCCATGGCGTTACTACCCGCGGCGACGTTTTTGAGGCCTTCGTTAATCATGGCTTGAGCCAAGATGGTAGCGGTCGTCGTACCGTCACCGACGTTGTCGTTGGTGCGACTAGCGACTTCTTTAACCAGCTGAGCGCCCATGTTCTCGAATTTGTCGTCGAGTTCAATTTCTTTAGCGATGGTCACGCCGTCGTTAGTGATTGTTGGGCCACCAAAACCCTTATCGAGCAGGACGTTGCGGCCCTTGGGCCCAAGTGTGACTTTGACGGTGTTAGCCAGTTGGTCAACACCGGATTTGATCCGATCGCGAGCATCTTGTGAAAATTTGATCTGTTTAGCCATTTTCTTCTACTCCTTCGTAAATTGGTTTTTGAAATTGTTTGCAGTTTTTATTGGTGCACATCCAGTGTTTGCGAGCATAAACGGTGCCAGTTAAGGCTTTGAGATTGCTATCCGTTGGAAAGCCCTCTGGTTGAATCGGCTCAGCTAGCGTCATCGACTGACCGCACTCGCTACAGTTCATTACTTCTCAATAACCCCTAGGATTTCGTCTTCGCGCAGGATTTTGACTTCTTCGTTATTTAACTTAAATTCGTCGCCACCGTAGCGGGTGAACAGAACGTGGTCGCCGACTTTGACTTGCATCGGCAGGCGCTTCTCGCCGTCTTCGTCCCAGCGACCCGGGCCAACAGCGATAACTTCGCCTTCTTGCGGCTTTTCTTTAGCGGTGTCAGGGATAACGATGCCGGACTTTGACGTGGTCTCGGCGCTCAAGGGTTTTACAACCAGACGATCACCAAGTGGTCGGATTTTCATTAGTAAATCGAACCTCCTATTTAGTTCTTATTTTCAAGAAAGATTGTAAAGTTTGCTTTACATCGTGTCAATATTCGCAGGACTACGCCCCGCGTTTGACAGCGGGGCGTGACGAAGAGGAGAGAACCTTAGTTGAGGAAGTGAGCGAAGGGGTCTGATTGGTTCAGGGCGACGATTTGGTCGTAGGTCTGTTCGGTGTAGACCTTAGCGATCGACGGGCTTTCGGCCCACGGGTCGAGCGAGGTATCACCGTCACCGTGAACCATAGCTTCAAAGCCCCAGGCTTTGGCCAGCCGCAAGCAGTCCCAGCGGTCGCCGTACATCTTAACGCGGAAGTAATAGCGGCCTTTAACCGCCCAGAACTGCCGCATCAGCTTCAAGTCCGGGTACGGCGGGACTTTCATGCCCGCAGCACCGAAGCTCGGCTTACCGTAAGCCAGCGCCACTTCTGGGCTCGAGCAGATCCGGACCGTGCCGTCCGGGTAACTGGCGATCACCCAGCGGTTGTAGTGGTCGGCAATGATTTGGCGACCGTACATCCAGTGCCAATCGACGCCGTAGAGCAGCGATTGGCCGTTAATGGTTTTGGCGCCGAAGAACCCAAAGACCGAGACGTCGACCGCTTGGCTGTTGCGTTCGACGGCCTCAACCGTTAAGCCGCCTGGCTGGTGAACGATCGTCCACCGGTGGGTGCCCATCTTGAACCGCCGAACCTCCAGAGCGGAGGCGGAGTTAGGACTGAGCAGGATGACGAAAAAAAGAAGAAGCAGGCGCTTCATCGTGTGCCTCCAGGGAGATTCGCCCGTAATGGTAAAGGACGTAGCTCCATGCTAGGCCGACTCGGGCGGTGGCGCAACAATACGAATTCCCCCCGCGAGCCGAAGCCGCGGGGGGATGATGAAGCCCAACTGGGCAGTTGCTCGAGCGCTAGCCGAGTCCGAGTAGAGTCCGCCGGGGCGGAAATCGCTTCTTCAGCCAGTCGCGGAAGTACGTTCTCATAGAGACCTCCGCCGTTATTGTAGCGCGTAACGTGACGGTAAGGAAAAGGGCCCGCCTGAGTTAGCGAGCCCCTTCTACGGGTTAGCGGCGTGGGCGCCGCTGGTACTTCATAATCTGCTTGGTCGCCTCCCACCAAGCAGAGTTGCCTTGATGTTTGCAGGCGACCTGGAACTCTAATCCCCAGAGCAGAATCGGCTCGATCGTCAATTCCGACGCGCGGCCGTAGATGGAGATGAGGTCGGCGGGCTTCAAGCTAACGTTGCCTTGCGGATCTCTAAAATCCATTTTGGACGCGTCGGCTTCCCACGGCTCCATCTGGAGCTCGGCGATAACCGCTTTCTTGCCCGCTCTTCTAATTTGACCGACGAAATCTGCAGCCAGTTGCCAGTGGTCACCACTAGCGTTGAACTGAACGTCGCCGATTAGAGGCTTACGGACCACGCCTTTTTGATAGAGGTCGAGACCGATCCAGTCGACGTCGAGTGTCAGAAGCTGATCGAGGATCGTTTGCCGGACCGCTTTGGCTTCTGAGAGGACTGGGTTAGTTAGACCCGCACCAAACGTCACCATTAGCGGTTTTTCCGAGCGTTCCCGTACCAGCGTGATCTCTGCCTTCAGGAAGCCCAGGTTAACCGAGAGAGCTGGATCGCCGAATGGTTCGAGCGGCTCGTTCTCGATCTGGAATGCTTGGATCCGAGGATCCTGGCCGTAGCGCCGAGCCGCCGTGGCGACAAAAGCCAAAAGCGGCTGCTTAATGCCGGTCGGCGAGGTGTTAAGCTCCTTGTTTTTGGCACCTTCGGTCGCGGCCACCTGGTAAAAGTCCGGCAGATGAACCTCTGGCCAACGCGGCGATTTGACGCCGAGGCAGAGGATAACCGGCACACCAGCTCCTTCACAGAGCTCTAGCGCTTCGTCAATTTCCGAGAAGTCGTAGTGGTTGAGCCTCGTCTCAATATTCTCCCACTGCATCGAGAGGCGAAGGATAGCCGGCTTGAGCGAAAGGATCTCCTTAAGTGACTCTTGCCACTTTGGACCAACCCTGGGGCCGTTCCATTCGCCGGCTAGCCACTTAGCGTGTTGGATGTTGAAATTAGCGCCGATCTGGCGCAAGAAGATTTCGCCTTTGAACGTGGGGATTGAGGTATCGCGTTTGAGTAACAGCAACCCTATGACAATAATTAGGCCTACGGCCAGCAAGGCGAAGCTGATAAACACTTGTCTAGTCACCGACAAGACCTCCAAGTTGTTCCAGTTAAGGAACGAATTGACGGAAGTATACCCTTATCCGATCTGGTAATCCAGGGTTTTCTGTTAGAATCTGATCAGATGAATAAAAGACTCGTCAGCGGCATCCAGCCGACCGGAACCATTCATATCGGCAATTACCTCGGCGCTATCAAGCAATGGGCCGAGCTGCAGCACGACTACGACTCCTACTTTTTTATCGTCGACTATCACGCTTTAACCCAGCGGCCGAGCGCCAAAGATTTGGAGCAGGCCCGACTCTCGACAGCGGCCATGCTGGTTGCTTGTGGCATTGATCCGAAATCTTCGGCCGTTTTTTTCCAGTCTGACGTGCCTGAGCACACCGAACTGGCCTGGCTGCTGATGAGCATGACCTCGGTTGGGGCCCTTTCTAGGATGACCCAATACAAAGAGAAGTCTGACCGGCACGGCCAGAACGCTGGGCTCTTCACCTACCCAGTACTGATGGCTGCCGATATCTTACTGTACAAACCAGAAGTTGTGCCGGTCGGTGAAGATCAGGTCCAACACTTAGAGCTCACCCGCGATATCGTCGAGACCTTCAACAACCTGTACGGGCAAACTCTCGTCCAGCCTAAGCCGCTATTGAATAAAGCGGCCCGCGTCATGGCGTTGAACGATCCGAGTAAGAAAATGTCGAAATCTGTCCCAGGCAGCGCGATCACCCTGCTCGATGACCCAGATACCGTTGAGTCTACTTTAAAGCGGGCGGTGACCGATTCTGACCCCAACGCAGGCACGATGAGCCCGGGCGTGGCCAACCTTTTTCTCTTGCTCGAAAACTTCAGCTCGCCCGAAACCGTCATCCAGTTTCAAAAACAGCACAAAGATGGGTCGTTACGCTACGCCGAGCTCAAAGAACAGCTGATCGAAGATATCAACGCCTTTCTCTCGCCCGTTCAAAAAACCTACCACTCGCTGATGAATAACCCCGAGCACATCCGGAGCATGCTCGAGACCGGGGCCAAGAAAGCTCGGCCGATCGCCCAGCAGACCGTCAGCGACGTCAAGAAAGCCCTCGGATTATCGTAGGTTTCAGAGAGAATTATCTTGATTTTGCCTCTAGAACGCTCATACTAAGCAAACAAAAATCTAGCTGCCGGGCAGGCAGAAGGAGGTGAGATGGGTGAATGCCCAAGAAGATCTGCTGAGGCGGCTGGAGGAAGCGTACCTACCGACCCCTCGATCCAGTGAACTAGACGATCAGCCAGCAGAAGTCACGCTCTGCGGCCATCGTTGCCGCGTCGTCCACGGAAAGATCGTTCCCTCGGGAACAAAAATCAATCATGACACGGAAGAGCCAGTCAGGGCCATGCTCGCCTAAGAGCAGTTCATCATTAGCGCTTTGAATCCTCAGACTCAAAGCGCTTTATTGTTGCTCGATCAGAGCTTTTAACTCGGCGGTTTTCTGCTCACAAAGCTCCTGGTTACGAGCCTCAACGTTCAACCGAAGGAGCGGTTCGGTGTTCGAGGGCCGCAGGTTAAAGCGCCAGTCATCGAAACGAACGGCCACGCCATCGAGATGATCGACCTGGCCAGCGGCGTACACGGCTTCAACCCGTTTCATCATGGCCGCTTTATCAGTCACCACGAAATTCAACTCGCCCGACACCGGGTAATCGACCTTGTACGGCTGGATGATAGCCGAGATCGGTTGGTTTTCGCGGGCGATAATATTGAGGAACAGCAGCAGGGGAATGACGCCGTTGTCGGCATAGTAAAAATCGCGGAAATAGGAGTGCCCGGAGTTCTCACCGCCAAACAGCGCGTCGTGATCTTTCATACCGTTTTTTATCAAGGTGTGGCCGACCCGGTTGACGATCGGGATGCCGCCAGCAGCTTTGATGGCCGCTTCCGGGGCCAAGACGTTGGTAGCGTCGTACAAAACTTTTTCACCCGGATGAGTTCGGAGCAATTCTTGGGCCAGCAAGCCGGTCAAATAACAGCCTTGAATAAATTCGCCGTGCTCATCGGCCAAAAAACAGCGGTCGCCATCAGGGTCCCAGGAAACACCACCATCCGCCTGTTCTTTTTGAATCAACGCCGTCACTTCGGCTCGGTTTTCCACCAGTTGCGGACTAGGCGGCCCCTTGGGAAAGGTGCCATCTGGCTCAAAATTAAGTTCAAGCAGCTCAACTTGGGAAACAGCGAGGCGTTCTAAAAATCGCTTAACCAGCGGTCCGGTCAAACCAAAGTTATTGTTGGCGACCAGACGTAGCGGGCGGATCGTTTCGAAATTAGCAAACTGGGTCAGGTAATCAAAATAGTCTCCCTCGATCTCGCGCGCTTGGAGGGTGCCCTTAGTTTCGGCGGTGAAATCCTGATCGCTCAAGGCCAAAGCTTTGATATCGAGCAAACCGGAATCGACCGAGATGCCTTCGGCGCCTTGGCGGATCATCTTTAAGCCGTTCCACTCGACCGGGTTATGGCTGGCGGAAACCTGAATACCGCCGTCGTAATGGAAGTAGCCGACAGCAAAATACATCAGTTCCGTTGGACCCGCGCCGATATCGATAACGTTCACCCCGGCCTCTGTTAGGCCTTCGATGACGGCTTTCTGCAGGGCCGGACCGCTGAGACGGACGTCGCGGCTGACCACCACCGTTTTGGGTTTAACGAACATCGCGTACGCCTGGGCAATCCGCTTGGCCGTGGCTTCGTTAAGCTGGTCGGGGTAGGTGCCGCGGACGTCGTAGGCTTTGAAGATGCTCTCCTCAATGTTCATGGCCTAAATTTTATCTGGTTTCAGGGTAAAGAAGAAGGCCGCCGCGTAAACGCGACGGCCTTTGTGGAAACAGGAGGTTAAGAAACGCCTAATCAGTCGCAAACAGACTGGGCTGAGGTCGAGGCGCCGGGATGACAACTTTCGGAAAGATCTTGCGGACCTGTCCGAGTTTTTTGTTGTCGATACCCGGGATTGCCTTGATTACCTCATCGGGGGCATGTCGAAGCTCGTTCCCTGTGCGAAAGTGGCCCTCATCATGGACCAGCCTCAACAGATGCGGATCGAGCTTGCTAATTGCCAGCGAGTTTGGTGCGGTGATGCCCCGCTGCCGCTCCTCCTTGAGAATGTCGAGACGCTGATCGATCTCAGCGTTTATAGCAGTCCGGGTATCACGGAGCGCCGCGCAGAGTTGCTCGTGGGTTCGGCCTCGCATGTTCTTGTTTTCTAAGAGCCAGGTGGCCCTCTCTTCAATGAACTTGCTAAACGCTTCCTCGGGCGGAGCGAATGGGCGCTTCTTGGCTCGATTATCGAGGTAGAGCCAATCGCCTACAATGCGGCCGAAGTAGCCCCATTCAATCGTCTTCTGATACTCGTGGTAGAACCACTGTCGTTGCTTGAAATTGTACGCCAACGAATCCTAACCTCCTGGTTGTGGTGCCTCCCGTTACAGGAAGCGGGTACGAAAAATTCGTGGGATTAGCGTACCACAATCAGGTTCAAAAGTCCAGATCTTAGGGGCTAAATCCAGATAGCTCCTACGCTTTAGGTTGTGACTAGGGAGCGGGGGGAGGCGGCGGAGCTGGGGGTTCCTTGGTGCCGACCAAAAACTTGGCGGCCCAGGGTTTATAGACCGACTTGAAGGTTTGTTTGTGGAGGACCTTGCCGTCTTTCATCACCGTGTAATAAGCCACGGCCGTTGCCCCTTCGTGAGGTTTTTCAATTTGTTTAACTTCGCCGCGGAAAAGCGTGTCGGTCTCGGTGCGGACTTCCGGTGGCGGCGGCAGGATGTTAGAGACTACCGGGTCGGTAACGGTGGCGGTCCGACCGTCCTTAGTGCCCCAGAGCTCGAAAATTACCCGATTACCGATAACTTGGCCCTGAACCAGGATATGGTTGCCGGTATCGTTCAAGAATTTGAAATCAGGTCGGGGCAGGTAAATGGTGGCATCCAGACCGATCGGCGGTTCGTAATAGGAAACTCGGTAGGAGTGGTTTTGACGCTCGGTGACTTTTAGGCCGGCCTGTAGAACCGAGCGGAATAGGGTGGTGGAAACCTGACAAAGACCGCCGCCAAACTCCGGGGTCGTCCGGTTGTCTTTAATAACGAGTTCCGGCAAGAAGCCAGTCGAGCCGTCAACGGCACCAAGCGTTTTGACGGTCGAGAATTCGGCGCCCGGTTTGACCAAAGTGCTCTGCAGTAGCCGGACACCGTTGGCGATATTAATCCGACGGTTAGTTGGTGAGCCAGTAAAATTCGTTTCACCGCGGCCGATCATTTCTTTGATCCCGAGTGTATCCAGGTTGTCTTCGCGGATTTGGGGCTGTTGGACTTTAAGGGTTAGCTCGGCGACTTCCGTTTCCGGGTTATGCAGAGAGCTTAAAATCGAGGCCGTACTTTGCTCGACATCAACCACCCGGCCTTCGGCCGAACTGGTTAGGATCACCAGTTTGCCATCTTTGATGCCGAGTTTTGGCTCCTCAGCGGGCTGGTCGATCGTTTCCGTTGCCAAGGCTTGGACAAATTCTTTGGTTTTCCGATCCGTGAACTTGGCCACTAGCGGCGTCACTGTCCGACTACTACCATCCTCATCCTCACCAGCAAAGTCGATCAACCGATACATCTCTTTCTGGGTCAGGGTTTTCTCGCCAGTTGGCCATTTCAGGGTGAGACGCTGGTTGGCTAAGGTGTTAGCCTGGTCTTTCAGTTCCGTTTCGTTGGCGATATAAACAGTCGGCTTTTGCTTTTCTCGAACCAAGGTGATCGGCGCCCGGCTGCCGCTAGACCAACGGTTAAGAACCGCCTGAATGACTTTCTCTCGGTCAATAACCTCACCGGTTTGTTCTTTAGTAATGACCAGTTGATCATCCTGATATTCGGCGTGGGCGTTAACGGCTGGCTGGTCGACGGCTTCGGCGACCGCAGCGATCGTCGTTTTGAGGTAATTCTCGTCGTAGTTAGCCTCGATCATCTGGCGCCGGGAGTAAACCGGGGCGGTGATTTGGGCCAAGAAGCTCCGGTACCAAACGTCATCGCGGCCAACCCCGTAGACTTTTTTAACAGTGCCGGCGACGTCCGGTTGCCAGTTGGCGTCTTTGGCCGAAACGGTGTAGTTTTTATCCTTAAACGTTAGGGTTAACGGCTCGGCGAGCGAGGCGGCTACTACCGTCCTGAGGCGAGCTTCGACTTCTGGCTGTTTCAGACCGCTGTACTGGGTATCGCCGACGTGGACGTTGGGATACACCCGCCCCAGGAACAGCAAGCTGTAAATGAGATAGAGAATCACCAGTAAGCCGACAACGGCCAGGCTGATAAACGAATAGCGCTTCGAGGACGGCTCAACCTGAAAAAGTCGATCGAGCCAAGCGGGAAAATTTCGGGTAGGTTTCTTGCTTGCCATACTTCCGCCCCAGCCTACTCCAGGTATGGGCTGACTTCAAGCGTTACTGCCATGACTCTTACCTAAAATCTCTTCTAGCAGAGCTCGAGCGATATTTTCGCGTCGCTTCTTTTCGTCTTTGGCGTAGAAGAACTCGGCGGTCAGGACATCGCCTTCTTTACACTTATCGGGCAGTAAGGCTCGCGGTACCACCGCGTCGCCGTGCCGGCTTTGGAGGATGGCGGTGCCGTTTTCGAAGCGGTCGACAACCCAGTGAAACGGTTGTCGTTCGCCCATGGGTTTAGCGGATAACCAGCGCGATAATACTTTCACTCTCGTGAAAGGTCCTCGCGCTTGCCACTATAGAACCTATACTCATTATCTGACCACGAGCGCGATAATCAGAATCGCCACAATATTGACGATCTTAATCATCGGGTTAATGGCTGGGCCAGCGGTGTCCTTGTAGGGGTCGCCAACAGTGTCGCCGGTGACGGCCGCTTTATGGGCTTCTGAGCCTTTGCCGCCGTGATTGCCTTCTTCGATGTATTTTTTGGCGTTATCCCAGGCAGCGCCGCCGGTAGTCATCGACAGGGCGACGAAGAGACCAGTGACAATCGAGCCGATCAACAAGCCGCCAAGGGCCGCCGGGCCAAGGAGCCAACCGACTAAGATCGGGACGACGACCGGCAAGAGAGCCGGGACGATCATTTCTTTTAAGGCGGCGCCGGTCACGATCGAGACCGCTCGAGCGTAATCAGGTTTGACTTTACCTTCGAGAATACCGCGGCGCTCGCTGAATTGGCGACGAACTTCGGCTACCACCGCTCCCGCTGCTCGGCCAACCGCTTCCATTGAGATGGCAGCGAACAGGTACGGCAGCAGACCGCCGATGAATAGGCCAACGATGACGTACGGGTCGGATAGGCTGTAGGTGACCTCCTTGCCTCGAGCGACGATTTCTTCGGTATAAGAAGCAAAGAGAACCAAAGCCGCTAAACCAGCCGAAGCGATAGCGTAGCCCTTAGTGACGGCTTTAGTCGTGTTACCGACGGCATCAAGCTCGTCGGTGACTTCTCGAACAGATTCCGGCAGATCAGACATTTCGGCGATTCCGCCGGCGTTATCGGTAATAGGCCCAAACGCATCGATAGCCACGATCATACCGGTGAGTGAGAGCATCGAGAAGGCCGCGACCGCGACACCGTAGAGGCCGGCTAGTTCAAAGGCACCGAGCGCCCCGGCAGCAATAATCAAAACTGGCAAAGCGGTGGAGCGCATCGACAAGGCCAGACCGGCAATAATGTTAGTGCCGTGACCGGTTTCTGAAGCTTTGGCGATCGAACGAACCGGCCCGTATTTAGTTGAGGTGTAGTACTCGGTCAGGATCATCATGGCCGCAGTGATGCCGATACCGATGGCAGCGGCGCCGTAGAGCTTGGCAACATCGAAACTACCGCCCATCAGCCAGTCGGTTAGTGGCCAGAGGCCAGCCAGGGATAAAACAATAGCGGCGACGAGCCCCTTGTACATCGCGCCCATAATATTTTTCGAGTTGCCTAGACGGACAAACCAGGTGCCGATCAGTGAAGCCACGATCGAGAGACCACCCAGCGCCAGCGGGAAGAGAATTACGCCTTGGTTATTAGGGAAAAGAATGTGGCCGAGCAGCATCGCTGAAACGGCGGTCACGACGTAGGTTTCAAATAAATCAGCGGCCATGCCAGCGCAGTCGCCGACGTTATCGCCGACGTTATCAGCAATTACCGCCGGGTTGCGTGGGTCATCTTCGGGGATACCGGCTTCAACTTTACCAACCAGGTCCGCCCCAACGTCGGCAGCTTTGGTGTAAATGCCGCCACCGAGACGAGCAAAAATGGAGATGAGTGAGCCACCGAACGCCAGACCAACCAGGGCGGCGACGTCTTTGGTTAGCCAATAGAACACGGTGGTGCCGAGCAGCCCGAGACCAACCACCATCAGCCCGGTCACCGCCCCGCCGCGAAAAGCGATATCCAGGGCCGGCTTCATGCCGGACTTAGCGGCTTCGGCGGTTCGAACGTTAGCCCGGACGGAAATATTCATGCCGATATAGCCGGAAATGGCCGAAAGGATCGCTCCGACCAGAAAACCGACAGCGGCGGTCCAGTTCAAGAGCAGGCCGAGCAAAATGAACGCGATGATCGCGACGACGGCTACCGTCCGGTACTGACGATTGAGGTAAGCAGTCGCGCCTTGCTGGATCGCCTCAGCGATACTTCGCATACGTTCGTCGCCGCTGGCCTGCTTGGTAATCCAACGGACTAAGCCAAGGGCGTAGATAACTGTTAAAAGGCCGATCGCAGTCGCACCGTAGAGAACATTTTGCTCCATAGACATCTCCTTATTAAGCCGTAAATTTCTGAGTGTATTGTACAGGTTGTACCCGAGACGGACAAGGTGGGGCTAGACGTTTGAACGACGCTTAACCGCTTCTAACCGTTCAGCTACCGCTTCCAGTTTTTCCAGATCCCGCAGACAGGTTTCGAGCTCTTTGATATAGGCTTTTAAATGCTGGTTGCTGGCTCGTTCCTGTTCGTTGACCTCGTGAATTTCTTTGATGACTTGCTCCCGAACCGCCGGGGTGACACCTTTTTGGTGGACCAGGGTGATTAGTCGGACTTCCCGGAACGGCCCTAAGTCAGCGGCCTTGATGGCTTCAATTAAGGTCTCAGGACTCATCGTACTCTTTCAAGATCTTGGCAATGTTGGGGCGGATACCCGTCCGCTCTTCTTCGACGGCGTCAAGATGCCGCAGATAGGCCAGCTCCTCCTGGATCGTCTCGTTAGCGGCTTTAATATCTTTGGCCTCCATGAAGCCGTTCTCCAGCAGCCAGCGCATCTTTTTCATTTTCTCCGTCGAGAGGTCCCGCTCAATCCCTAAATCAGTTTCGGGCAACGCCGCCGAACCGTACCGAAATTCCTGGGCTTTGGTCTTTCTGGTGTTTTTGTAGTCGCTATAGGTTTCTGGCAGACGCTGAGCCCAGTCGACGGCTTTAACGAAACGGTCTTTGGCCAGTTGGCCGACTTGGCGTAGCAGACTGTCAGCTTGTCGCTCAACGTCGGCCCGGTCCTCGACAAGGCTTTCGGCAACAAACTCGTTTGACTGGGCTTCGAGAGCGTTTAGACCTGTTTCCGGCGCCCGAAAGGACTGTTCAGCGCCCAGTTCCCGATATAAAGCGGATTCGACCATACTTGTATACTACCAAGTTGTCGCGCGAATGTTCTTAGATACGGGAACGCAAAACCGATTCGTAAACAGCTAACGTTTCTTCGGCCATTTTTTTCCAGGAAAAATCTTTGGCGCGGGCCAAGCCCTTTTGTCGCAGCGTTTTGGCCAGTTGGGGATCGGTCAGGATCTGGCGAATCTTCTCGGCAATATCGTTGTGGTCGTGCGGATCCACCAACAGGCCGGCGTCGCCGACGACTTCGGGCAAGCTCGAAACGTTACTAGTCACCACCGGGGCACCGGCGGCAAAAGCCTCCAGGATCATAATGCCAAAGCCTTCGTACCAGCTCGGGTGAACATAGGCCGAGGCCCCCGAGTAAAGGGCCGCCAAATCGTCATCTGAGACAAACCCTGGCGTAATCACGTGGGGGTCAGCCGCCTGATTGGAACGGACCATTTCGGCCACGTCAGGACTTTGGTCAACCGGTCGGCCACAAATGACCAGACCGAGTTCAGGGATTTCTCGTTTGACTTGCTTATACGCTTCAATGACGGCCGGTAAGCCTTTGTAGTGCTCCCAACGGCTGACAAAGATTAGGTATTTATCCGGTAAACCAAATTTTTTCTTGACGGCCTTAATCTCGGCTTCGCTATGGATTCGAAATTTATTCTCACTGCCCTCAGCGGTCACGACAATTTTGTCGCCAGGGAAACCGAGCATGGTGATTAAATCCTGTTTGGTCGCCAAACTCGGCACTAAAATCCTGTCAGCCCGCTTGGTGTCGTTCATCAACCAGCGGTAGGCGTACTTACGGATTGGTGACTTAGTCTGCTTGCCTGAAGGGAAAAGATGAAGGATTAAGTCGTGAACAGTCACCACGAACGGTCGTCGGTAAAACAGCGGGTGATTAAAGTGAGTGAAGTGGATCAGGTCAAATCGTTCCTTGTTGAGAACTTTGGGTAAATCTAACTGCTCGGCGTAGGAGTAGTGAGGAATATCAACTACTAACGGCCGGAAATTCGGTGCCGTGACGTCAAACTCCGGTTCGTCTTCTTTGGCGATGACGACGGTGTACTGGTTTTCCCGATCAAGATCAACCAGTTCGCGCACCAAGTTCCGGGCGTAACGGCCAAGGCCGCCGGTTTGAGCTCTCCAGATACGGGCGTCGATCCCAATATTAGCCATTAGTAGTTTCAGTTTGTCTCGACATTATCCAGAATAGACCAGCAAAAAGCCAGAAGAGGATGGCCAAGTCGTTCTTGAAGTACGTCGTGTCAAAGAAGCCGTGGACCAATACTGCCCCGACACCTAGCAGGGGAATAAAGACTTGGTCCGGATTGCTGACTAGCTTTCGGGCAAACTTGAAGACCAGCCAAAGAAATCCGATCACCGTCAGAACGCCGCCGGAGAGCAGTAAGCTCAGATAGAGATTATGGGGATGGAGAGCGTAGGGCAACAGTTCCTGGGCGGCCGGGTCGTTGGCAAAGCGTTGCTGGAAAAAGTCTTGAAAGGTCCCGGCACCGACACCGGTTAGCAACGAGGAAATACCGAGTTCGCCGGCAAAGCCCCACAGGACCAGCCGGTCCCCTAATTCCTGTTCAATACTCAGCACGTAAATCACTCCCAGCAGAATGGCTAACCCGGCGACCGAAAGCAGGCTAGCGGCCGGAGCGCCCAGACGCTGGCGGTTAGCCCACAGGCCGTAGAGAGCGGTAATAGCTATGAAAGCAACGTAGGCGGCGTCCGATTGAGCCGCCAAAATGACCAGCAGGGGCACAAGCAGCCAGAGCACCGATCCCCAGTGACGTTTCGAGAAATAGTAGCCACCTAGCATTAATGACGCCGGCAACAGGTACATCGCCAAGTAGTTCGGCGATTCGTACCAGCCTAGCGCCCGGCCCTCGTTTAGGTACTGCCCTAACTCAGCCTGATGCGGCAGCAAGCCCAGAAGTCCAAGCCATTGGAGCAAGGCATGGGCAGCGGTCACCAAGACGCTCCACCACAGGGTCCGCATGACAACCGGCACGTCCGCAGTGCCGAGCACGTTAGTGACGGCCCAGAAAAAGAGAATCGGCACGATAAACCAGCCCTTGAGAATGCCTAAACTAGTCCGCAGATCCGGCGAAACCAAACAGCCGAGTACTAACCCAGCCACAATCAGAAGGATCGGTTGCCAATACGGTAGTTTGAAGTTGACTCGCCAAGCGGCCAGTGCGACCAAGAAGGCAGCGATAGCCAGAAGCTCAACGAAGTTGGTCGGAACTAGGCCATCAAGTCGCAGCCAATACAGCGGGGTTAGGGCGATTACGAATAGAAGAAGTAATCGAGCCACCGATTTAAGCATCGACTCCTTTGGCGGCTAACCTATTACCCAGCAGGCCGATCATTAAGGCCAAGAGGAAGGCGCCGGGCATATTGTCAGACAGCGGATGGAGAAAGAACGAGTTAACGAGAATGGCCAGGACGGCTAAGGCGACCAAATACTCTTTCAGCCGAATCGAAACCGTCGCTGCGGCCACGAAGAGAGCGACAAATAAGCCTAGACCGATCAAGCCGTATTCGTAGACCACCTGCAAAAACCAGTTCTCGGGGATGAACGATTGAGTTCGAACAAACGTCGCGGGTCCAGATTCGCCAGCCCCGTGCCCGATCAGCAGCTGAAGCGGAGAACCGGCTTGAATCTTATCGAGTGCCACCGAAAAAGCGCTGGCATGTTCGGGTGTCGATTGGCCGTGGAAAACCAAATCCTGAATCGATAAGCCTCGCAGCAGGGTAACGCCAACGCCGAGTAGTAATAAGCAGGCCGTTAGCCAAGCAACCTGCTTAGCCCGACCGGTCCGATCAAGCCCTAAATACGCCAGGCCCGCTGCTAGAAAACCGAGTAAGGCGCTACGGGAGAAACTGAGCAGGAGCAGGGGGATACCGCCGATTGTTAGCCAATCTCGGCCACGAATCGGTCGGAACTGGAGAATCAGCAGCATTAAGACTAAATACGTCGAAAATTGGTTAGGGCCCGGCAGGGTGCTTTCCACTCGCGGGAAGGTGCCGACGTACTGGCGGACGGGTAGCTGCAGGGCTTCTAGTAGATTCGTTTGACCGGCCACGATTAAAGCCGCTTGGACGAGACCAACCAGAACTACTACCCAGAACGTGACACCGAGCACCCGATCGATGGCCCGGTCGGTGGGCTGGGCAATTCTAGTCAGGAAGTAAAAGTAAATTAACGGCAGGCTGTGACGGAGCCCGATGATATGGTAAGACGCCGAATGGTCGGCCCAAAAGTAGCTGGCCAAGGTGTAGAGTAACACGGCGACAAACAGCCAATCGAGCTTGGTCAACACAATTTTGAGTTGACGGAAGCAGGCCACCGAAAGTAAGAGGATGAGCAGAACCAGCGGCTCGTACCACACGATCAGCCAGAAGAACGGCTTATCGGCCCAGTCGGCTCGCTCGGCGATCCGAACCCAGTAGCTCTGAAGCGGAACAACCAGCAGGGTGGCCAGGAGCAATAAGCGAGCCCCGAAGCGAACAATTTTATCCATGGGATTGCTGCAATCCTAGCGCTTGTTCGAAACGGCGCCAACCACCAAAGAGAGCCAACGTAAAAACTCCGAAAACCAAGCCAACGATCGCCAACGAGAACACTAGTTGGGTTAGCTGGGTCAACTTACCGGCCACCTCGAACTGCTCGACGGGGAAGAGCAGGGCATCGCGGACAAACCAAAAGAGGGCGAACGTTAGAGCACCGGCAATGGTCAGACGAAGCAGGTGGCCCCAATGAACAACCCGACTGGCCAGTTCAGTTGAAACCACCCAGAGGGTATAAGCGAGCATTAAGAACTCGGTAATCACGGTGACCACGGCTGCTCCTTGATACGAGTACATGGGGATAAAAATCAGGTTCAAAACGATGTTGATCAGCACCGCGATCAGGTAGCCGGCGATCAGGCGCCGTTGGCGACCGATCGAGATGACGATTTGCGCCAGAATTGTTGAAAGAAAGATACAAAAGAGTGCGGGGATCAAAATGTGCAGCGGGAGAGCGGCCGCCACAAAGGCACCGTTAGCGATAAACACGATCAACCAAGGAGCCAGCAGGACCAAAATTAAAATGACAAAACCGGCCGAGAGCATGGTGGCCGTCAGACCGTTCCGGCCAATCCGGACGACCGTTGACGTATCGAGATTGCGATGAGCAGTGCTCAGGCTGGGCAACAGATTAGTGGCAATGACGGCCGGTAAAATTAAGGTTATCTCGATCAGTTTGTAGGCAATAGCGTAAATGCCGACCTCGGCTTCCGGCCGGAACCAGCTGAGCATCAAGCTATCAACCTTGAAGTGAATTAACCCTAAAACTGTCAAAGCCGCGATCGCCCAGAACTCGGGCGCTGTTTCTTTCCACTTAGAAAAATCAAAATGGACCCGGATCGGCGTCAACCTGGCCGCTAGCCGTAAACTCATCAGTAGAATCACCAGATTGCCGACTAAGTTAACCGCGACGACTGCCAGCAAGCCCGCTCCCTGCATCAAGACGGCGATGGTCAAGGCGATAATCACCAACCGGCCGATCGTCTCGGCCAAGACAATCTTGCTCGTTAACATATGGGCTTGAAAAAGCGCCGCCAGGGCCTGGCTAAGCAGCATGGTGAAAGCGATCAAGACACCGATCAGGATGGCTTGTTTAACGGTAAAGGCATACGGCAGAACTGGTAGAGCCAGGGCGACCAGCAAAAAAGTTGCGATCATGAGGAGCAACCGGAAGCCCAAGGCGTTGCCGATCAATTTGCCAGCTTGCTCGTTGGGGGTGGTGGTAATTTCCCGGACCAAGATGGTGAAGAGGCCGAGATCAGCCGTCGCGCCGATGATCGAAGTGAACGCAAAAACAATCGAGTACTGGCCAAAGCCCTTAACCGTTGAGCCGTCGATACTGAGGTGGTTGGCGACATAGTTGAGCGTCACCAAGCCTAAAACCAGGCCAAAAACCTTGCCAAAAATTTGAACGGCCGTGTTGTAAGCGACGCTTTTTCGTTCCATATCAATCTCTACATATTCTTTCACTAATAGTGGCTCTCGCCTACGTTTTAAGGTATGGTCTTGGAAGGAATGGGAGGAAACATACTCAAGCGGTGGGGTCTCTACGGTGTAACGGCCGCGGTCGTGCTGATTGCCGTAATTTTCAGTCCCCTAGAGCACGCCCAGGCGGCTTTCAACAAGGCCAATATTGTTTCTGACGCCGTGTTCTTTGACCGCAACAGCATGAGTGAAAATGATATCCATAACTTTCTCGTTTCCCACGGCAGCGGTTACGCCAGCTACATTATCCCGGAGTACATCACAGTCGCTTACCCAACTGGTTATCACCAATGGGGCTACGTCAGTGTTCGGCAAGCCTACGACGGTAATCCACCGGCTAACTTCTTCGGCAAAAGTGTCGCCCGACTGATTTGGGAAGAAGCTCAGGAACACGGCATTAGCCCCCGTTTTATGCTCGCTCAAATTCAGAAAGAAAGCTCGGGCGTGACCGAGAATATTATCGACCAGCCCCGCGATCACTGGGCGCTGGGTTATGGATATCCGGACAGTACCGATGCTTGCTACGACTTTGGCACTAACTGTAATGACCCGAAAATCCGTCAGAACGCGATTGACTACGGTGGCGTCGGCCAGCAGATCGCCTACGCCACCGCCCAATTTCAACGGCTCTACGGCCGGTATCTCGGTACCGATCTGACCGTGACGGTCAGTGGCCAAACGTTTACCTGCGAGAACGTTCCGACCCGAGTGATGTACGCCTATACGCCTCACATCAGCGGCAACCAGAACTTTTACACGATCTTTACTAACTGGTTCGGCGAACCCGGGGTCAACTTAAGTTACGACGATACCTCGGCCCTTGATACCCGGACGTATAGCGCCAGCGTTCGGATCAGCGGTAGTAAACATACTGATTCCGAGGTGTACCTTGGCGCCGAACGAATTGCTAACGCCGGCGGGACAACCTGGGGCAAAGACCTCAGTTTGGGAGTAGGAACTTACAGCGCCACGTTGGAATACAAGCGGGGCGGCAGCACGGTGGCCACCAAAGCAATCAAGATCATCCGTCACAAAGAGGGTGACATCAACGGCGATACTCGGGTTGATTTGTTAGACCTATCGACGCTCTCGAATAACTACGGCCAAAAAGAGAACGCCGACCCTATGGCTAACTTGAATCCAACCGTAGATAATGAGATTAATCTGTTAGATATCTCAATCTTTGCAAACAAATGGGAAGGGTAAAAACAGTTAGTATCGCGGTGGGAATTTTAGGGTTGCTGACTTCGCTATGGCCTCAAGGAGCTTTAGCAGCCGGCATTTCGGCTAGCGGCGGCGGTAAATACGCCACCGGCCAACAGTTCACCATCACCGTCCGAGCCAGCGGGACAACGTTTGATAGTTTGCAGGGCACCATTTCAGTTTCCGGACCGGTTCAAATCGTTTCGTTCAGCGGTGGGGGCGCCACCTGGCTCCCTGGCAAAGCTCCGGGCAACGGCAACCAATTTGTGGGTATTGTTAACCCCACCAGCTCCCTGACAGTCG
>Ga0196963_10001159_pt1 | contig 19190 bp, 21 predicted proteins | sample S1_5metaG_FD_148600 | JGI IMG/M metagenome (GOLD analysis project Ga0196963, IMG submission 148600) | Soil microbial communities from Anza Borrego desert, Southern California, United States - S1_5 | ecosystem: Environmental > Terrestrial > Soil > Desert | place: USA: California | collected... | reverse complement strand
CCCCTGTTCGCAGCGGAAGCGGTCGCCGATCAGCGGCAGCAGGGCGACGATCGCTTGCACGATCCCGGCCGCGGGCTCGCCGCCGATGAAGACGGCGACGGTGTGCTCGCCGCAGGCGACGGCCGTGCATTGGGCGCTCTCGGAAGCGCTCGGGAACGGCAGCGCCGCGCGCGCCGCGCCCTTTCCGAGCGCCAGCGCCAGGAACGCGTCCCACCGATCACTCGTGGGAACCCGCGCGAACCCCGGAGCCGGGATGACGACGCCGATGTCGGGATCGGTCACGAACACGAGGAAGTCGGTGACTCCGGCGGCTCGCGCCAACGACTGGGCGGCCGCCGCGCGCGTCGACGCAACCGACAGCTCCCCGATCAGACGAAGCGGGTCCACTTCAGGCCGGGATGACGCAGACGACGGCGGTGCAGTTGTGGAAGCCGTTGAACTGGCCTTCGGCCCGCGCGATCTGGCCGTAGGTGTTGCAGCCGGCGTAGGGGGCCTTGCCGAGGGCCTGCTCGACGGCCTTCAGCTCGAAGCCGAATTCCCTGCCCATGCGCAGCCGCGTCGCGACGCAGTCGAAGAACAGCGCGACCTCCGGCTTCGCCCCGTCCAGCTGCGCGAGCGCGCGCTTGGTCGCCTCGACCGCCGACAGGGTCTGCGGCTTCATGATGTGGATGGTCGCGCCTTCGGGGATGTCGGCGGCGCAGGTCACGACGCCGTCCGCCGCGACCGACAAGGGAACGCGCAGGCGGAAGCCCTCGTCCGTCGCGATGCCGAGGACGTTGTGGAGGAAGAAGGGGATCGGGTTGGCGACATCGAACTGCTGACCGGTCGCCTCGGCGTGGCGCACGAAGACGTCGCCCGCGGGGTGGCCATTCAATGAGCGCAGGATCATCCCATCGGCGGAGGTGACGCGCATGGGTGGAGTCGCCGGCTCCCAGCCATGGCACACGCCCACTCCCAACGGCTTGTTCGAGAGGATCTCGAGGCAGACGGCTGCATCGGGAATCGCCTCGGTGCCGAAGAACACGTGGGTCTTGCGGAAGTTCGCGTCATCGCCGGCGCCGCCCCCGAACAGCTTGTACGTGCCGGCGGTCTGCAGGGTCAGCTGCTCGACGAAATCGTCGGCATGACCCGCCAACGCATCGGTCATGACCAGCGCGCTGCGATGCGCGTAGCCGTGGTTGTTCATGCCGCGCAGCGCGCCGACCAGGTCGCGCGCCGCCGCGATGCGGTCGGCATGCAGACCGCGGCCCAGTCCCGCTGAAAACGCCATCTCATCCGAGCGCAGGGCGATGGCGCACGCGGTCCCCTCCTCGAAGGCATCGTGGGTGAACTCGCCAGCCGACGAGCTTCCGACCATCAGGCGTGGTCTGCACCCGTCGTTCAGGGCGTCCAGGAGCGTCGCATGATCGTACTGCGACGACGCGAAGACGATGACGGCGTCCGCCGCCTCGCCCGCCATGCGCTCGCGAATCCCCGCGCCGAGCTCGGCACCCGCTTGGGCGCTGTCGCGATTGGTGGTGTGGAGTGTGCAGCTGCGGGTTGGCATGCGGCTGAAACTAGTGCCGGCGCCTGCGATCGGGAGGGCACAGCCAGGCGTTTCAACCACACCGGATACCGTATTGACACCTCCATACGACTACCGGAGGCGTCGCCAACATCTCACCGCGCGGGCTGGAAACGGCGAACTACCGGCCGGAGCCCGAGTTCGCGGGAAGACATGGACCCGTCGACCACATGGAGCCCGGTCTCCGGCGACGGCGGCCGATCGCTCCGCCCGCGTGACGGGCGCGTCCATGGAACGTCGTCGTCGGCTCAGCGTGGCGCCGCACGCGAGATCACGACCGGCGCTCGACCGCCTCCGTCGAGCGCCTCGACGCCCGCGTCCAGCCTACCGAGCACGATCAGCCCATCGGCGTATTCGGAGTCCCGGTAGAACAGCGCGAGGTTCCCCCACGGCGCGTCGTACGCGATCGCGCCCGTGGTGCCCTTGGCTCCGGCCGGCGCGCCCGTCGTCATCGGTTTCCTGGGCGGATAGCCGATCTTCTCCGTGCCTGCATAGTCCTCGAGGGCGAGGGTCAGCGGCAGCAAGGATGCGAAGTCGCGTCCGGCGGGCGTGTCGTCGATCGTCCCCGTCAGCGTCCAGTTCGGCAGCGTGAGGGTGATCTTCATGGTCGTCGCAACCTGGGTCGCCACGTCTGGCGCGGGTGTGGAAGACGTCGCCGACGTCACCCCATCGCCACCGCACCCGAAGAGCGCCAGCGGCAGGAGCGCGAGAGCGCGGAAGACGATGCTGCCGCAGACTCGGTCGACGCCACCAGTCCTCAGGCAGACGCGCATCACGCGTCCATGTCGATGACGAGGCGGTACCGCGCCTTCCTCGCGAAGACCTTCGCCCAGCCGGCGTCGATGTCCCGCTTCGCGATCTTCTCGATCTCGGGCTTGATGCCGGCGACGGCGCAGAAGTCGATCATGTCCTGCGTCTCGCGGATCCCACCGGTATTGGAGCCGGCGATGGCGTTGCGGTAGAAGACCAGGTTCATCTGCCCGACCTCGTTCGAGTCCGACACCCTGCCGACGCCCACCCGGCGGTACACCGCGACTCATGGCTGCGTATGGTCGAGGCTCCCCGCCGGAGCTCGAGCGCACGACGTGGCGTCCGCGGTCGGTCCGAAATCGACCTGCGATCAACTGGCGGCTAGCGCCGCCTCCGCGCGACGGTCGTCGGCGGATTGGCCCGCCGCGATCCGCTGCAGGAACGCGGCGTCGTCGGCGGGCAAACCACCGGCTTCGCCGCCGATCGGCGAGCGGTCGGTGAGCGCGGCAAGGATGACCCCTGCGTTCAGGTAGTAGCCGCGCAGGCTGGCGTGCGCGCGGTCGACGTGGTGGAAGTCGAGGTCGGGCCGCTCCCGCCAGGCGCGCAGCCACGCCATGCCGCCGCCCGCTACGCGGCCGCCGCACGCCCGCGCCAGCGACAGCGCATCGGCGTACATGCCGGTGTGGGTCGCGCGCTGGTGTTCCACATCGCCGCTGGCGTACACGACGACGCGGGCGCCGACCGCCGCGGCCTCGTGGGCGAAGCGCAGGCCGAACTCGCGCAGCCGCTCGCCGGTACCGCCGTAGCTCGCGACGATCTCGTGGAACAACACGCGATCCCAGCCTCCGCGGCGCACGGCGGCGAGCGGCCGACCATCGTTCCACAGCGTCTCGATCGTGGCGCCGCCGATGGCGACGGCCTCCACCTCGAGTTCCGCCGGCGGCGCGAGCGATGCGGCGAGGCGGCGGAGCAGCGCGGGGATGCTCTCGTTGCAGATGATCTGGCTGTTCCCGAGCAGCAGCGCACGCATCGCGGCACATCCTTGCGCGGGAGCGGTGGCGTCCAGCGCGATCCGCGGGGGCCGACGCCGGCGCCTTGGCCCGGCAAATGCATGCGCGCACGCCCACCACAAACGGAACGACCCGCAGGCATCGCCTGCGGGTCGTCGTGTGGTGCCCCATCGACCACCGTGTGCGAACCGCGACCTTCGATCGGAGTTACGGCCTTTATCAGGACCCGGGGCCCAAGGGCGCCTCGATCCTCCGCCTCGCACCGTGACGTGGGTGATGCCGTGGATGCCGATGTGATCCGGGCCGCGTTGCCGGTGTGGCACGGGATTCCGCGGAGTCGGGGGCGACGCCAGCTGGCGTTATCGTCATGAGCCTCGTGCGAGCGGCGGATCGACGAGGGCGCGCCGCTCGGCTGCGCGATGGAGCGCTGCGCGGTCGAGAGGCTCCTCGTTGTCGACCTGCGTGCCAACAATGCTGCTCACGGCGATCCACCGTCCTGCCGCTGCAGCTGCGCGACGACTCGGTCTTCGCGCAGCGAACTCCCGACAGGCGACGAACTCTCGCTGCGATCGTGCGACAGCGCCCGCTCATGCTCTGGACCGGGCCAGCGGCCGTCCTGGCCGCTCTCGATCCAGGAGCCGCCCCGCGTGTCACCCCTGCTCGCGCGCGAGAGCGCGGAGCCGCCGCGGCCCCGCCCCGAACTCCCGCCGGCAGCAGCGCGCGAGATCGCGCAGATCGGCGAACCCGCATCGCCGCGCGATGTCGTCCACCCGCAGCGGCGTGCGCAGCAGGGCGCGCGCGATCAGCAGCCGGTCGCGCGTCAACGCCTGCTTGATGCCGAGGCCGACGTGGGCGCGGAACAGCGCGTGCGCGTACGTACGTCCGAGCCCGCTGGCGTGGACGACGTCCGCCGCGCCGATGCGCCGCAGGCGGTTGCGGCGCAGGTACGACAGCATCCGGCGCACCGCCGGCGGCACGGGGCTCAGTGGCGTCGCGCGCAGCGCTTCGCCTGCGAGCGCCTGGGCCAGGCGAACGCGCTCGCCCTCGCCTGCGCGCGGGAGGCGCTCGAGGCGCGACGTCCCGGGTTCGCGCGCGCTGACGCCCGCCCACCAGAGACCGCCGGACTGCACCAACAGCTCGAGCGATCGGGGCACGGCGCCGATCATCAGGCAGGCCGAGCCGCGGCGGACGTCCGCGTGGTGGTGCCAGGTGCCGGCGGTCACGACCGCTGCCTCGCCCGCAAGCAGGTCGACGCGGCCGCGCGCCCGCTCGACGCGGACGACGCCGGCCAGGGCGATCACCAGCGTCGTGCCCGGGTGGGCGTGGAGTCCCAGCTGCTCGTCCGGGGCGCGCTGGTCGTCGATCACGCGCGCCACCGCTATCCGGCGGGCGCGGCGCATCAGTTCGCGCGCGTCGTCCATGTCGGCGAAGTGTACCCCCCGCGGCCTGCGGAGAAAACGCCCACTTCACGCCCCGTCGCGACGGCGCGCGCGCGGCGCGGGCGCTACGCTCGCCGGCCGGAGGATCCATGCGCGCCTTCCACATCGACCTCAACACGGCCAACCCCACCCGGCGGTACCTCGAGGCCTGGCTGCGCGAGTTGGCGGCGCTTGGCTACGACACCGTCGTCTGGGAGGTCGAGAACGCGGTCGCATGGGAGGCGATCGCCGGCTGCGAGGCGCCGGCTGCGTTCGCGAAGGACGAGTTCGCCGGGATCGTCGCGTACGGCCGTTCGCTCGGTCTCGAGCCCATCCCGCTGCTCCAGACCCTGGGCCACTGCGAGTACGTGCTGACCGCCGACCGCTTCGCGCACCTGCGCGAGCAGCCGGACCGCATCGACCAGTACTGCCCGTCCCATCCCGAGGTGCCGGCGCTGATGGCGGCGCTGATCGACGAGTACCTCGCCGTGTTCGGGCCCGTCCGCCGCTTCCACCTCGGCCTGGACGAGACCGGCCTGCTCGCGCGATGTCCGCGCTGCGCCGGGCGCACGCCGGCCCGTATCTGGTCCGAGCACCTGCGCCGCATCGCCGCGCCGCTCGCGGCGCGTGGGATCGACGCGATGGCGTGGGCCGACATGGCCATGGCGCACCCGGAGGCGCTTGGCGAGCTGCCGCCGGGGCTCGTGCTCTGCGACTGGTACTACCGCGGACGCCGAGACCCCGACGGGCTGGTGCCGATCTGGGACCACGACTTCGGCGGCCCGCGCGGCGTCGCGCCGGACGCGCTGCCCTCCGTGTTCACGGAGCGCTACCGCGAATGGCTTTCGCCGGACGGCGGCGCCCCGGATCCGTTCTACACGGCGCGCTGGCTCCGCTCGCGCGGTCTGCGCGTCGTCGGCTGCTCGGCGACGAGCTCGTTCCCGGACAACGTCTTCGCGCCGTGCACCGCGCGCCACCTCGCCAACACCTGGGACTGGTGCACGGTCGCGATCGAGCAGCGGCTCGAGGGCGTCCTGGTGACGAGCTGGACGGTGCACCTCTTCCCGTGGGAGCTGCAGCGGCCGGTGATCGCCGCCGGCGGCGCGTTCGCTGCGCACGGCGCTGGCGGCCGCGAGGCGTTCCGGGCAGCGTACCCCGAGGAGCGCTTCGGCCCGGGCTGCGGCGGCTTCTGGGCCGCGTGCGAGGAGCTGGCCGAGCCGTTCCTGTTCAGCCACACGCAGGGCAGCGGCCTGTACAAAGGCCAGCTGGGGACGCCGGCCGCTGGCTACGTCGCCGAGCGGATCGAGCGGCTGTCGGACGTCGAGGCGACGACCGAGCTGGCGCGCGCCGAGAGCTGCCGCGCGGCATACGCGCGAGGTCGCTCGGCGTTCGCCGGCCTGTCGTCGCGCGCGGCGCGCGGACACGACGAACTCGAGTGGTGGGACTGGGCGGCCCGGAACCTCGAGCACCGCGCCGATGCGATCATCCACCTCCTGCGCCGCCGGCTGGGCCGGGAGACCGGTCCCGCCTCGGCGCTCGCATCGCGTTGCGCCGAACTGCGAGACGAATCCGATGCGCGCCTCGCCGACGCTCAGAAGGCGCCGCGACGGGCGCTGGTGCTCGACCGCCTCTACGCGTCCCTCGCGCACGCGCTGGGGTCCGCCGCCGCCGCGGCGCCCGGCTGACCTCGAGCCGCGGTGGCCCCGGCCATCGGCGTCGTCCCACGCGCTTCGCCGCCGCCAGGCGCGTGCGCGATCGAACGTCCGGGCGGTTAGCTGAGACTGACGTCGCAACGAAACGAGCCGCGGCCTTTCGACCGCGGCTCTTTCGGAATCTGGTGCCCCATCGACACAGGACTACGAACAACGGTCGTGGTCCTAAACTCTTTCGTGATCAGGACCCGAGCCGCGAAGGGGGCGTGGGTGCTCCGTCTGGCTGACACCGCATCGGGGTGAGCATAACCAGCTGGCGCATGCGGCGCCGGACCCTCACGACCTGGACCTCGAATTCGACGAGCCGAACAAGGCGTTCCCGGCCAAAGTCGAGGACGGTCACAGGGTCTTGAGGTAGGTGGCGAGATCCCGCCTCTCGTCGGCGCTCAGGCGCGTCTCGAGCACGAGGTTGAAGAACTCGACGGTGTCCTCGATCGTCAACAGCCGCCCATCGTGCAGGTACGGCGGCGAATCCTTCAGACCGCGCAACGTGAAGGTCTTGATCGGGCCGATCGGCCGATGGTCGTGGAAGCGTTCGACGCGCAGATCGTGGCTGCGGTCGTCGATGAAGAACGGTCCCGGATGGCAGTCGATGCAGCGGCCCTTGCCGCGGAAGACGGCCTGACCGCGCATCTCGGCCTCGGTGGCGAGCGCGGGGATGAGATCGCCGGTGACGCTGAGCTTTGGGGCGGGCGGGAAGGCGATGATGTTCTGGAACGCGGCCATGGCGACCAGCTCGCGACGTTGGAAGTGCCGCGCGCCCTTCTGCTCGGCCATGACGATGTCCCCGTCGAAGTACGCGGTGTTGTTCTCGACCTCGGTGAAATCCTCGAGCGAGCGCAGGTTGCGCTTGGAGCCGAAGATCTGCTGGTTGTTGACGCCGCGCAGCGAGGTGGTGTCGAGGCGGAAGCGCTCCTCCTGCGGCCGGACATCGGGCGTCAGGTGGAATTGGCCGGTCGTGTGCCCATTGACGTGGCAGTCGAGGCACGACACGCCCCGTGACGGCGTTTCGCTGGCGCGCTCCTCGGTGAGGTTGAACTGCTGCTGCGGGTTTCGCTCGACCATCAGCCGCAGGCCCTCGTACTGGAACGGCGTCAAGATGGGCTGGAGCAGCGCGGTGAAGTTCTCGGCGCTGATGACCTTGCCCTGGGTGACGTCTCCGAGGTCCGGCCGCGTGGTGAGGAACAGCGCGGGCGGGAACTCCGGCAGGTAGGCGTCGGGCAGATCGAACTCGACGTCGAAGCGCGCGAGCTGCGGCTGCGCTTCCAGCTGCGAAGGCGGGAACACCATGCCACCGCCGCTGGGATGCAGCGGATGCGGCAGCGGCGGATACGGGAACGTGCCGGCCGCGCGGACCTCGTCCGGCGCCATCTCCGCCAGCATCTCGAAGGTCACCCCGTCAGCGAGGCGCGCTGTCGGACCGAGCGGCACCGGCTTGCCGCGCGACATCTTCGCCTCGGGGTCGACGTTGCCCGACAGGTCGTAGCGACGCTCGAGCAGCTCGCGCTGCCTGCGCATGATCTCCGGCTTCGCCGCGACCTGCTTGTCGCGCATCTCGGTGAAGCGCTCGCTTGCCACGCTTCCGGCCGGACCTCGATCGCCTCCGCGTGGCGCCTCGTCAGCGGCCGAGGCGGCGCAGCACGCGGCGAGGGCGATGGCGAGATGACGTGCGATCATGGACATGGCGGCTCCTGCGCGCGCGACGAGAGCGCTCATGCCCGGGACGCGCAATGCGACTCGGCCACCGCCTCTACGCGGAAGGAGAGCGATCGTATCCGACGACAGAGGCACGACCTCATGGGGATTCTATGGCCCTTGATCGTCAACCTGTATGGGACTGCCGTCTGGAGCCGCGACGGCATGCGCCTTGCCAGCGACTCGCCGGCCTCGTGCTCTGGCATCATCCTGCTCGACCATGTGATTGGACGACCTCGTTGAGGTGGTCGTCGGTCCACCGCCTCGACACTTCGTTCTTCAATCGACCGGATCTCGATCGGCGCGTTCGTGTGACGGGGGCCGAACCTGGTCGCGTGAGGTGCTCCATGCTCAGCAAGGACGATGAGGAGCTGCATGCCCAGATCATCAAAGAGTTGGCATGGGATCCCAGTGTTGGCCATGAGGAGATCGCTGTCGCCGTGCGCGACGGTGTCGTGACGCTGTCGGGGTCGGTCGAGAGCCTCGCTGAGCGATCCGCCGCGGTGAGGGCCGTCGAGCGCATCCAGGGGGTGCGCGCCATCGCAAACGATCTCGTGGTCCGCCTACCGGCGCTGTCAGAACGCACCGATACCGACATCGCCCACGCCGCAGCGAACGCCATCGCTTGGAACAGCAAGATCCCTGCGAATCAGGTCAAGGCGCGGGTGGAGGACGGCTGGGTCTACCTCGAGGGCAGCGTCGATTGGCATTTCCAGCGGGTCGCCGCGGAGAAGTCCGTGAAGAACCTATGGGGCGTGAAGGGCGTGACCAACCTGATCACCGTGTCTGACGGTGTCTCCGCTTCGCGCGTCAAAGGCAAGATCGAGGATGCCATCAAGCGCTTCGCCGAGGAGGACGCCAGGCGCATCACCGTCGAGGTCGCAGGCGACGGGGTCATCCTGCGCGGTCAGGTTCGCACGTGGATTGAACGTCAACAGGCCGAGAACGCTGCATGGAATGCAGGGGTCTCGCGAGTCGACAACAAGATCGAAGTCAACCCGGTGCTCTCACCCGCTCTGTGACCGACGTAGCCTTGGGACCCTTCTGCGCTCGTCGCGGTCTGCGCGCTCTCGATGTCCCTGATCGTGTTTCTGCAGACTTGGGCTGGAGCCCTGTTGTCGCAACGGTGACGAGATCATGCCGCTCGAGAACCACGGCTCATTGGGGGACATATGCCTTACGGATTACGCATCGGCCGCATCTTCGGCATCGACATCCACGTCGATTGGAGCCTGATCATCATCTTCTGGCTGATAACGCTCAGTCTCGCAACCGCCGCCTTTCCCCTCTGGCATCCGGCGTGGTCACCGGCCGTGGTCTGGACGGTGGCTGTGATCGCCGCCCTGCTCTTCCTCGTCTCGATCCTGCTGCACGAGCTGTCGCACGCCTTGGTTGCCCGGCAGAAAGGTATCCCGATCTCGCGCATCACCCTGTTCGTCTTCGGCGGCATGGCTCATATGGAAGGCGAGCCGCGCGATTGGCGCGCCGAACTGTGGGTCGCCCTCGCGGGGCCACTCACGAGCCTCGTCATCGGCATTGGATGCTCGTTCGCTGCGGCGACGCTCTGGCGTGGCGCCATCAGCGCGGATGGCGTCGCTCTCGGAGCACTCGGCCCGGCTGCGACCGCACTCGCCTGGCTCGGTTCTGTGAACATCATGATCGCCCTTTTCAACCTGGTGCCGGGCTTTCCCCTCGACGGCGGTCGGGTCCTGCGCGCGTCGCTATGGGGAGCGACCGGTGATCTGCGACGTGCGACGTGGTGGGCGACCAATGCTGGGCGTGTCGTGGCCTGGCTGCTGATGATCAGCGGTGTCGCCATGATGCTGGGCGTGCGGGTGCCCGTGCTTGGCACCGGCTTCATCGGCGGGCTCTGGATGACGCTGATCGGATGGTTCTTACACAGCGCCGCTGTCGCTGCATGGGTACAGATGGTGGCACGACAATCGCTCCAGGACGTGCCAGTGGCACGGCTGATGCGCGCGGTCGAGAGCGTTCGCGCTGATATGACATTGGACGAACTCGTCGATCGCCACCTGTTGACGAGCGATCAGCGGGCGTATCCGGTCGTGGATTCCGAAGGCGGCTTGATGGGGCTGATCTGTTTCCAGGACGTCCGCCGCGTGCCACGTGAGCGGTGGGCGACGACGCGCGTCGCTGAAGCGATGACGCCGCAGGATCGGCTCGCGATCGTCGACGCGCGGGCCGATGCTGCGGACGTGCTGATGAAGCTCGGCGAGCGGGACGTCGCCCAGGTACCCGTCGTCGACAAGGGTCGCCTGCGCGGCCTGATCCGGCGCGAGGACGTGCTCCGCTGGCTGGCACTGCACGAGCCGCTACCGCACTGAAGCGACGACGACTCACGACAGACCAGGGCCAGTGGTGAGGGGGCGACCGGCGAATCCCCGTCTCATCGCGTACTCAGCAACTGAGCCATGAGCAATGTCAGTGCTGCGAGGGCGATTCCAGCGACACGGAGAATCGTGTCGGTATCGGTGCGATAGGTCATGTCAGTGTGTCCCGTCGTCGATCGTCGGTGTGCTCTTCGACAAGCGATTCCTGTGGCCTCCGTGTCGGCTCGAGGTGCCAGAGCGCTCTTTTCCTAGCGGCGCGAATGGCGAGAACCGTCCTTGGAGTGTGTGCGATTCCTCTCGAGGCACATGAACAGGATGAGCACTCGCTGCGATTCGACGGCTCACTTTCCGCGAGAATGAGAATGATGTGCAGCGCCCTACGCGGGGCAGGCTGGGTGACTTCGTGAAGACGACGACGATTTCGAACACGGTGTGTCCCGTTTGCGGACTTCCGGTAAGCCTTGCCGGCAAGAGCCCAGTGACCATCCATCACCAACCCATGACGACGACCTTCTGGGTCTGCGGCTCACGATGCGCAGCGACGGCTGTACCGAACGCGCGTGAGTGCGAGCGAGCCGCCCTCGAAGACCGCCAGGCGGACGATCTCCTCCCGATCAACCCGTAAGGTTACCCCTGAGCCTGCATCGCTTGAAGGGAGTGATGCCGATGCCGATCGTGCTGGTGAGGCTGAGCCTGGGCGCGCGTGACGAGCTCCAAGCCCCGCGGCGCCGGCTCAGAAAGCATCGTGCGCGGATTCCACGTCTGTCCGTGATCGTCTCCGTCATCTCGTTTACTGATCGCTGCCGCGCGCATTGCGGGCCAGGACGAGAATGCTTCAGGCGCGGCCTGAGTCAGCAGCTGGGTCGGCATGACAGCGATAGCATCGCCTCCACCCGACACGTTCGGCGCAAAGCCACCGACCGCGCAGAACAGCGAGACGGTCAGCATGAGCACAAGCAAGATTCTCATGATCCACATGCTGTCTCTCCTTGTGTGTTGCGATGGCCGGCGGCGCCGTTGTCGGACGCTGCCGGCCATCGCGACGTCACTTGTCGCTCCTCAATGGTCATTGTCTCTCGCGACTGGAATGCGTCGAGCCTGGTTGCGGTGCGTTCGCGGCAGGACGACGTGCAGCGAACCGTCGTGCAGCGATGCCTGCGCATGCTCCAGATCGATCTCCTCGGGCAGGGTCACAACGCGTTCCATCCGGCGCGCGCCGTATTCCGTCAGGAGTGGCTGATACCCGTTCACCTCTTCGCCAGCGACTGCTGCCCGGATCGTCAGCCGGCTGCCGTCGGCAATCAACTCGACACCGTCACGCTCAACGCCGGGGGCATCCCCAACCACGTGATAGGCATCGTCGGTCTCATACAAACAGACCGCCAACGGCACGACCCGGTCCGGATCCGGTTCGACGCGCTTCGTCCGCAAGCCCCGCGGCGACAATAAGTTCTTCAACATACGCATGTGCTTCTCCTGTGCGATCCTTCACGACCCCTTGACCGCGATGCGATGCGCCCGCGCTTCCGCTGCCTTCGGCAAACGCAGCGTCAACACCCCATCGGTGAGGCGAGCTTCGGCCGCGGACTGATCCACGCCGTCCGGCAAGCTGAACCAGCGCTCGAACTGGCGCAGGACGTCCTCGCCGTCCATCCCTTCAGGGCGAGCGACTGGCGCCTTCGCGGCAATGGCCAACGACGAACCGTCCGCGATGACGTTGACGTCCTCGGCCACGGCTCCAGGCAGGTCAGCGACGATGTAGAAGTCCGTCTCGGTCTCGTAGATGTTGGCTGCCGGCTCGACTTTCAGGACAGCAGCCTCGGATGGTTCGCCCGCGTCCTGCTGCTGAACCGCATGCTTCTCATGCTCGGCGACCTCGTGGATGGTCTTCTTGTCACTCATGATACTCCTCCTCACGCCGATGCCGACGACACGGCAATGCGACGCGGCTTCGACGACTCCGGCCGCTTGAGCGACAGGTGCAGGATGCCGTTGCGGTAGTCCGCGACCGCCGAGTCGGCATCGACGTCGAACGGAAGCTGGATGCTGCGGGAAAATTCGAGACTGCCGATCTCGTCGCGCAGGCACTTCGCGCCTTCCACGGGTGGCGACACGGTGCGCCTGCCGCGGATGGTCAGCGTGTTGCCGACCGTCGAAATATCGAGCGTCTTCGAATCCACGCCGGGCATCTCGGCGGTTACCGCGAGCCCATGGTCATTCGACCACAGGTTCATCGCAGGGTAGTCAGCGCCGACACCTCCCGCGAAGTCGCGACCGACCTCGTCGAATACGCGCTGCATCTCGGAAAACGCATCCCACAAGTTCATTGGGTGCCGATCGTTCCACATCATCGGTGGTTCCTTTCTTGAGAATCCCGCGCCACGACGTGCTGAGGGTTCGAGGGCGAGGGCATTGGGAAAAGTGATGGCCGGCGTGAACCAGGCGGCTTGGCGCCACCAACCGCCTTCGTCTCCGAATCCCACGGTTGGCGCCCCACCCGCGGCGGGAGCCCCGGCACGTGCCGGCCATCACTCATGATAGGCGCACAGCGTGCCAGAGCGGCCGCCGTTCTGTCGGTCCGCACAGCCACCCGGGCGCTGGCCAAACCGACCAACTCCGTCAGGTCGACGCATCAATGGAGCGCTTCATGTCGGCGCCTGCGGCCGCGACCGCGCTACACCGGCATCGCCCATAGCCCCTCGTCCGCCAGGTGGTGCCGCCACGTCACCCTCTTGTCGCGCCCGCGTAGGACGGACGCGCTTGACGTCCTCGCCCTGGAGGTCGACTGAACGCGGACGCGTCGTTCTCAACACGCGCCGCCGCAAACGCCCGCGTCGCGGTCGCCGCCACTGTCTGTGTGGCACTCGCCGCTTCGTGTAGCGGAGCGGGGATGGCGCGACATCGTCGCGACGACCCTGGCGTCGCCGCACAAGGACGTGGCCATGCTGTTCCCGTTCGACCAGGCGTGGTGGATCTACGGCGTATTCACGCTGTTCGTCCTCGCCGTGCTCGTCCTCGATCTAGGCGTGTTCCACCGCAGAGCGCACGTCGTCTCCGTCAAGGAGGCCGGCATCTGGACGGTCGTCTGGATTACGGTCGCCGGCATCGCAAACCTCGCATTCTGGCGGTGGGCTCGCCATGATCTGGCCGAGCGCGGCATGGACGTGGCGCTTGCTGATGATGCTGCGCTCGAGTTCCTCTCGGGCTACATCACGGAGAAGGCGCTCGCGATCGACAACATCTTCGTCATCGCGATGTTGTTTTCGGGGCTGCGCATCCCGGCCGAGTTCCGTCACCGCGTGCTCTTCTACGGCATCATCGGCGCCGTAGCACTTCGTGCAGCGTTCATCGCCGTGGGCGCCAGCCTGCTACGCTACCACTGGGTGACCCTGATGGCCGGAATCTTCCTCATCGCCACCGGCGTGAAGATGCTGCTGATGCGTCATCACGACGTGGGAGGCGCGAACGCGACGGTGCTTCGGCTGCTGCGTCGTCTGCTACCGATCACGGACCAGCTCGATGGTCAGCGCTTTTTCACTCGGCGTGATGGGGCGCGCGCAGCCACGCCGCTGTTCGTCGCTCTCGTGCTGATCGAGACGTCCGACGTCGCCTTCGCTATCGACTCGGTCCCGGCGATCTTCGCGCTGACGGACGAACCGCTCATCGTCTTCCTGTCGAACATCCTGGCGATGCTCGGGCTCCGTTCGATGTACTTCCTGCTCGATGGAGCCATGGCGCGCTTCCACCTGCTGAAGTACTCGTTGGCCTGCATCCTGATCTTCGTCGGTCTGAAGATGGCGTGGCTCAATGACCTGATGGGGGGAAAATTCCCCATCGGCTGGTCACTGGCGATCATTGCCGCGCTGCTGGCTCCAGGCTTCGCTTCATCCGCGCTCAATCGGCGCGCGGAGGAGACGGCGAAGCGGCCAGAAACGTGACCCGTCTGAGTCGATTCAGTAACACGTTGATCGCAATTGCCGCTACTCGGCGTCCACCGTTGCGCGTCGCATCGCCGAGTCCTCGGGTGGTGGCTGGTGCCGGACGACGGTCCTGGCTGCGATAGCCACGGCTCGTAGCGACGACGGCCGCCGCCGGACGTGCAGGTTTGCGAGTCGACGCTTCGTCACGATGGACATGGATGGACAGTTTCGGCCACTGGAGCCCGTGATGGACAAGCGCCCTCTCGGGACGTCGGGCATCCGCGTAGCGCCGCTCGCCTTCGGCGGCAACGTCTTCGGCTGGACCGCCGACGAGACGACGTCATTCGCGCTGCTCGATGCGTTCGTCGACGCCGGCTTCGACCTGGTCGATACCGCCGATTCGTACTCCCGCTGGGTTCCGGGCCACGTCGGTGGTGAATCCGAGACGATCATCGGCCGCTGGTTCGAGCGGTCCGGCAAGCGGGGGCGCGTCGTCCTCGCGACCAAGGTCGGCATGGAGATGGCCTCTGGCGACAAAGGACTTGCCAAGGAGCGCATCCTACGCGCTGCCGAAGCGTCGCTGCGTCGGCTGCGCACCGACGTCATCGACCTGTACCAGGCGCACGTCGATGACACGACGGTCCCGCTCGACGAGTCGCTCGCGGCGTTCGACGCTTTGCTCAAGCAGGGGAAGGTGCGGGCGATCGGGGCGTCGAACTACACCGGTCCGCGCTTGCGCGAGGCGCTGGCGACGAGCCGCGCGCTCGGTTTCGCCGCCTATGCGACGTTGCAGCCGCACTACAACCTGGTCGAACGCCAGCCGTTCGAGCGCGACCTGCTGCCGGTGTGCCGCGAGTCCGGCATAGCGGTCATCCCCTATTTCTCGCTCGCGAACGGCTTCCTCACCGGCAAGTACCGTTCCACGTCCGACCTCGCGAAGAGCGTCCGCGGCGGCGGCGTGAAGCAGTACCTCGATGCGCGCGGCCTGCTCATCCTGGACGAGCTCGATCGCGTGGCCGCGCGCCTGCACGCCACGCCGGCGACGATCGCTCTCGCGTGGCTGGCATCACGGCCGACGGTCGTGGCGCCGATCGCCAGCGCGACGTCGGTGGCGCAGCTGACCGAGCTCCTACGGGTGGCGCTGACGCGGCTCGATGCGGCGGCGATCGAGGCGCTCGATGCCGCGAGCTCGCATGGCGGCTCCGGCATCTCCTGAACCGGGGTCGGAGTCCTCGACGTCGATCGTGCTGCGGCCGAGACCCACGTTCGACGAGGCGCCGATCGCTATATCGGCCGCAGCCGCGACCGTGATCGACCAGCCGCAGAACCGCCCCCAGCGTCACGGTCACCGCCGATGATCATGTTTTGCCCACCGCGATTGGAGTCCTGGCGATGACTCGCCATCCGCCGACCGAGCCGCCGACTGCGCCCGACGCGACGATCCTGAAAGCTGGGACAACGGCGCCGGAGTTCGATCTGCCCGCCTCTCCCGATGGGCGCTCACTCTGGAGTCATCCGCGGCCGGGCGTCCGTGCTGGTGTTCTACCCCGCCGACTGGAGCCCGGTCTGCGGCGACGAGCTGGCGCTGTTCGACGAAGTCCTTCCTGACATCCAGGCCGCCGGCGCAGACGTCGTCGGCATCTCTGTCGACGGGCGGTGGTGCCACCGCGCCTACGCGGAGCACCGCAAGCTGCGCTTTCCGCTGCTTGCCGACTTCGAGCCGAAGGGCGCCCTCGCGCGCGCGTACGGAGTCTATCGCGCTTCCGACGGGACGAGCGAGCGCGCCCTGTTCGTGATCGACGGCGACGGCGTCATCCGCTGGAGCTTCCTGTCGCCAATCGACGTCAGCCCGGGCGTCGATGGCGTCTTCGACGCGTTGGAGCGGCTCGAGCCGCGCGTGGGAGCTGCGCCATGAGCCGCCTTCGCTCACCCGTCAACGCCGACGACCACATCCGCGGCGATCCGCGCGGGATCGAGATCGTCGAATACGGCGACTTCGAGTGCCCGGCCTGCGGCGAAGCGGCCGCCGTTGTCGATGCGTTGCTGTACGAAGTCGGCGACGATATCTGCTTCGTCTACCGGCACTTCCCGCTGTCGAACGTCCATCCGCACGCGCTGATGGCCGCGGAGGCGTCCGAAGCGGGCGCGGCGCTCGGCGACTTCTGGGCGATGCACGACCGGTTGTTCGCGAACCAGGATCGCCTCGAGGTCGAGGATCTCCAGGCGTACGCCGACGACGCGGGATTGGACGCAGACGAGGTCGGTCGCCTACTCGCGCGCCGCGCCTTCGTCGGCCGTGTGCGCGACGACGTCCGCTCCGGCGCCCGCAGCGGCGTCAACGGGACGCCGACCTTCTTCATCGATGGCCTCCGCTACGATGGACCGATGACGGTCGCGGCGCTCGTCGACCGCGCTGCGCGACGCCGCATCCCGTGACCGTCGGCACCGTGGCGTCGTCGAGGCGCGACGACGTCCATCGCATCAACTGCGAGGCCACTGGTCCCCGTCGGTGCCACGTCCGGAACCGAGACCGGCGACGTTGAGCCCGCTGCCTGCTCCATCACCTGCTCACTCAGCGACGCCGAGTCGGCCAAGCGTCGTGAGACGCTGATCGCGGACGTGCTCAAGCGGTCGGCAACGCCGAGCCCTCTGCCGACCGGCTGGCGCTTGGACATGCCGAAGGACGCCGAGGCGCTGCGCCCGATCAGCAACCTGGTCCTCGCCGAGAGCGCGCGCTGCGCGTTCATGGAGTTCAACCTGACGGCTGGCCCGGGTGGTCCGGACGGCTTCGCCTGGACGCGACCGGACGCGAGGGCAGCCGAGGTGCGATAACCGAGCTGTTCGGCATCTCGTCCGAGCCGACGCCGAAGCGAGGGCGGATTCGCGCAGCCAGCCGATCAACAGGCCGAGCCGGCGACAGGCGACCGATCGAAACGACCAACCCCAGGCAGTCGCCTGGGGTTGGTGCGGAAAAAAGTGCCCCATCGACGACCGTGTACGAACTGCGATCGTCCACGTAACATACGGTCTCATCAGGACAAGAGGGCCCAAGGGCGCCTGGCGCCTGCGCCTCGGCGAGCCTGCCTAAATCGGCACGGTCCTGGCCGGCGGTGCCGCAGGCGACGTCGCTGGTGCCCGCTTCCACGCCGCAGGAGGACGGCGTCCGTTCGCGGCGGCCTGAAGCTGAACTAGGACGCGAACTCGTTCTTCCGCGCGTTCCAGCAGTGGGAGCGCACGTCACCTGGCAGGTGGCGGAGCAGGCATGGCCTGCGGGACGAAGAGCGAGTCACGAGATGACAGCCGCTCGAAGTCTCCGTGCCTGCGCGCAGACAGCGCTGCCGACGTTGGTTCAAGTTGTTCGGGTCGCGGCGCGCAATCCCGAACGGCACCCCACGATGCCGCGCCACGGCCACGAGCGAAGGAGCACCACATGATCACGCGTCACCTCGGCGGCCTAGGCGTCTCGGCCATCGGGTACGGGTGCATGGGCCTGGACATGGCCTACGGCCAGCCGACGCCCCGCAGCCAGGGCATCAAGCTCCTCCGCGATGCCGTCGACCGCGGCATCACGTTCTTCGACACTGCCGAGGTCTATGGGCCCTTCACGAACGAGATGCTGGTCGGCGAGGCACTCGCTCCGGTCCGGGATAGGGTGGTGATCGCGACGAAGTTCGGCTTTGGCATCAAGCCCGACGGCACGCAGTACGGCCTCGACAGCCGGCCGGAACACATCCGCGAGGCCGTCGACGCCAGCCTGAAGCGGCTGAAGGTCACGACCATCGACCTGCTCTACCAGCACCGGGTCGACCCGAACGTGCCGATCGAGGACGTGGCCGGCGCGGTGAAGGACCTCATTCACCAGGGCAAGGTGAAGCACTTCGGCCTCAGCGAAGCGAGCGCGCGGACCATCCGCCGCGCCCACGCGGTCCACCCGGTGACGGCGGTGCAGAGCGAGTACTCGCTGTGGACCCGCGACGTCGAGCACAACGGCGTGCTCGCGGCCTGCGAGGATCTGGGTATCGGCTTTGTGCCGTGGGGGCCGCTCGGAGCCGGCTTCCTGACCGGCAAGATCGACGCGACGACGCAGTTCGACCCCTCGGACTTCCGCAACCTGGTGCCGCGCTTTGCGCCAGAAGCGCGCGCAGCGAACATGGCGTTGGTCGATCTCGTGAAGCTGGTCGCGGAGCGGAAGCGGGCGACGCCGGCGCAGATCGCGCTCGCCTGGCTGCTTGCTCAGAAGCCTTGGATCGTGCCGATCCCTGGAACGACGAAGCTGCACCGTCTGGAGGAGAACATCGGCGCCGCCGGGGTCTCCCTTTCGCAGGACGACCTGCGCGAGATCGCCGAGGGCGCCGCGCGCGTCACGGTGCAGGGGGAACGGCTCCCCGAGGCGGTGCTCGCGTGGACCGACCGCAGCTAGGCCCGCGCAAGGACCGATCGCGCTTGGATCCCACCGCCGTCAGGTCCGTCGTCGTGGGGAGATGACCGTGACAGCCGAAAAAGCGGCGTTCGTAACGGGCGCGAACCGCGGGATAGGCTTTGAAGTCTGCCGGCACCTCCGCGACCGCGGCTGGCGGGTGTGGTTGGGAGCGCGTGACCTAGCGAAGGGCGAAGCGGCTGCGGCTCGTCTGGGAGAGGGCGTGTGCGCCGTCGCGTTCGATGTCGCCGATCCGGATGCGGCGGCGCGAGCGGCACATCGGGTGGGTCGCGTCGATGCCCTGGTGAACAACGCCGGCGTCCACTACGACGCTGGGCAACGCGTGACCTCCG
>Ga0196963_10001158_pt1 | contig 19193 bp, 9 predicted proteins | sample S1_5metaG_FD_148600 | JGI IMG/M metagenome (GOLD analysis project Ga0196963, IMG submission 148600) | Soil microbial communities from Anza Borrego desert, Southern California, United States - S1_5 | ecosystem: Environmental > Terrestrial > Soil > Desert | place: USA: California | collected... | reverse complement strand
ATGTGCTGAATGTCGAAGTTTTTGGCTTCAGAGGGGCTAAAATAATCAGAATGTGGATCGTAGGCATTGGCCAGCGCAGTGAGGTACATCTGAAGGATGTCCTCGCGGCCAAATGACTTCATGGTCTTCTCAAGGCGCGCATAACGCCGGGCGATGACGTCCGCAGCCTCCTCGGGTTTTTCCTTGTTCAAGCGCGACTGCAGCAGCTCGAATTTTATGCGCAAACGCCATAATTCAGCTGCCTCGGCCTCGTCTTTAGGAAAGGGAGCCTTGTTCCGCGCAGTGCTAAATGTTTCGTCCTTGGTAAAGTCGTGCTCCTGCTTGACCAACTTCTCCACTAAAATTCGGCGCTCATCCAGGCGTTGAATGTAGCGGTCGTAAATTTCGAATGCCGCGGCAGTGTCAGCCTGTTGGGTGCGGTCATCCAAGCTCGTGGCGTATTTCTGCTCAAACTCTTCAATGTCTGATTGGAGGAAGATAAGATGATTGTAATCCAGGGCGTTGAAGTAGTTCTTCAGGAACGTCTTGGAAGTCTCGTCGTTGAGCGGCGCCTGCTTGTAGTGGGCGCGCTGGAGCAACTGGCCCACGACCTGTGCGATCTTTCCGCTCTCCTGGATGGTTATTTCATCACCCTTGAGGTTCTTTTCCGGCCCGGTTTGAGCTTCTGCGCACCAGCCGCTGGGGGTGAGCAGTGCAAGTCCCAATGCGACAGCTAAAACTCTTCTCATAGAGATATCATGGAATGTGGCCCTTTTCGGGTCAGAATCAATTGAAAACATCCTTTTCCTCGCATGTGGCGCGTGAGGAGGGTTCCGAAAATACAAGCGGGCTCTGCCTTGCACACACGGAAATAATTTTCCAGGCAGAGCCCGCCCCTTCAACGCTGAAGGTAGTTGTTGGATCGCCAAAACTCATACCTGCTTTTCCCTTTAACGCCAGTCTAATTTTGGACGCTTCCAATTAGCCAGACGTTCAGTCTTGCAGGCGGGTGACGCTACAAATCACAGTTTACTGAGTGAGCAGGGAAATCGTGCTTGGGGATGAGCTAACCACCTTCCCCGCCGGATCCACGTAGCGGGCCACAATCGTGACAGCCGAAACGTTCGGAATGTCGGACCCCAGCGGCAAAGCCAGCTTGTAGCCAACGCCAATAGCGGTCATTCCTTCGTTCGCCTTCAGCTCATTGGGCTTAAAACGCCAGGTGCGCAGCGGACCAGGCGCCTGTTGCCCAGGCGACGGTGTGCCCGCGGGGAGCATCAAAACCTCCAATTCGCCTTTTGTGATCGGCAGTCCACGGGCGGTCGCCCGATTGCTCGCGTAGATGCGAATGCCCACCACATCAGGCCCGGGAGTTCTGTCCGTGTTTAGCGCCACAGGGAAGCCGAACAGATGCACTTCCTGAATCGGTCCCCCACCCCGAGGAGCGCGCGCCTTTCCGCCGCGTGGGGAGCCGCAAGCCACCGCGAAACCGATGAACAGCGTTACCACCAGCCAATAAAGCGCTCGCCCAATCCTCATCTTAGATCTTCGGTTGCGGCAGGTTTTTGTCCTCGAACTTCTCTTTTGGATAGAGCGGCTCGAGCAACTGCTTCTGCAGATCATCGCGTTTCTGCTGATCTTTCATTCGAGACCGGTCCAGGTGCTCACGAGTCACGTTGTCGAAACCACGAATGACGGGGGTTTTTTCGGAATTGGCCAAAACTTGAGGCGTGAGGAGAACCAGCAACTCCTTCCGGTCACGCACCGTTTGTTTGCTGCGGAACACCGCCCCGACGTACGGAATATCACCGAGCCAGGGCACCTTCCTCACCCGTTGATCATCTGTGGCCGCAATCAAGCCGCCGATGATCACAGTCTGGCCGCTTTGCACACTGACGGTGGTGTTCGCTTTGCGTTGATTGATAATTGGAACCTGGGCCGATGCATTTATCTCCACCGTGGCGCTGCTCACAGCGCTGTTGGTCGTCCCTATCTCCATCTTCACGAACCCGTCCGGGCTGATCTTTGGGGTGACCGTCAGATTGACTCCGATATCCTCGTAACGGAACGAGTTGATTGTGTCGCCGCGCTCTGTGACCCGGCTATCCGTGATCAAAGGAACTCTTTGGCCAACATTGATCGATGCTGGCTTGTTATCCGCGGTGACAATCTGAGGGCGGCTCATAACCTCCAGACGCCCCTCCTGCTTCAATGCCCGCAAGAGAAATGTGAAGTCACTCCCCGCCACCGTGCTGTGGAAACCGCCGAAGGAACGCAGTTGGTCCGCCACGCTGAAGTCCGTGCCGATCCCGTAATCGACATCTCCCTTGCTGCCCTGGTAGCTCCATTCAAAGCCGAGGTCCGTTAGTGCATCCAGGGTGACTTCAGCCAGCAGAACCTGGATCAAAACTTGCGCCTGCGGCTTGTCCAGTTCGTCGATTAAGCTCTTAATTTCCGTGAAATAGCGAGGGTTCGCGGAGAGCAGCAACGTGTTGCTGATCGGTTCGGCAACCACGGCCACTTCCTGTTCCAGCATCCGTTGCGTGGTGCCGATGGCTTGCATGCCGAGCACCCCGACCACGCGCTGCTTTTCCTGATCCAGGAAAGTGCGGATCGCAGTGGCCACCTCCGCGGCCTGCGTGTTTTTCAATCGCACAACCTCGGTCTTCCGCTCATTTGGCGGGGTCGAATCCAGTGCGTTGATAATTTCAGAAACCAGTTCCACGTAATGATCAGTCCCGCCAACGAGCAGGCTGTTAGTGCGCAGATCAACTGTGACCGTCAGCGCGTTCTGCTCCGCAGTTCCCAATGTGGCCGAAGCCAACGGCTGCTCCGTGCCGTCCGCTAGATTCGGAACATCAAGGTATACTTGATGGAGCGCTGATTGGCGGGAGTCGCTGCTTGCGTCATGTGGAACATGTTCATCAGCAGATCAGCCATTTGGCGCGCGTCCGCGTTTTGCAACGGAAATACTTTGATCTTAGCCTGCTGCGGCGAGCTGGCATCCAAGCGGGAAATGATCTGCTCGATCAGGCCCATGTAGTCCACCGGCCCGGAAACGATGAGCGAGTTCATCCGCATATCAGGCGTGATCAGCACGCCTTCTTTGAGCGCCGCGGTCACCAGCTCTTCACCCTCAGTTTTCGTGATGAATTGAAGGACTGATTGGGCGTTTGGATTTTCCTGCCCGAGAGGAGCCGGCTTGGTGTTCAATGCCGCGTTCAGCACCGTCGATAGCGATTCCGCGCGGGCATATTGCAGCGGGAAAACTTTAATCTCGCTAACGCGCGCAACCTGGTCGGTGTCGAGCTTCCTGATCAGCTCGCCAATGCGCTTGGCGTCATTCTCTCCAGCCGAGACAACAATGGCGTTCATCCGCTCATCCGCCGTCACACTGACGGGCAACTGCAAACCGGCCGTGCCAGTGTTGCCGTCACGGTAGAGGCCTTGGATGGTCACCGCGATGCGGCGGGCATCTGCTTTCGCCAGCGGGAAGACGTGAATGGCGATCCCATTCTCGGTCTGCTCAACGTCAAGGCGCTGCAGCAGTGATTCCACATTCGCCATGTCTTCCACCGTGGCGCCCACCAGCAATGCGTTCACCCATCGATCCGCAACGATCGTGATTGGGTCAAGCGGCTCGCCACGAACCCGTGGGGGACGATTGGCGAAGATCTGCTGGAGCGCCGGTTGCAACACGGTCGCCGTCGCTTTCTGCAATGGGAACACCCGGAAGTTCATCCGCGAGAAGATGCCCTCGCCATCCAATTGCTGGAGGAGACGGTCCACTGTGTCGAACGCCTCTTTCCCGCCGGTCACCAACAAGACGTTTGTTCGGTCGTCAGGGATCACGCTGACGGGAAGAATTCGTTGGCCAGCATTTTGCGCGACGGTTTCAGCGGCGCGTTTCGCTTGGAAGTACTGCGTCAGAGTGCTCGCTAGTGTGCTGGCGCGCGCGTTCTTCAGAGGATAAGCCTTAACGGCACTCGCCTCGCTGTAATCGATGGTGTCCAGCTTGGCGATTACCTCCCGCACAATGGCCAGGTTTTCAGGGCTGGCGGAAACAAGGAGGCTGTTGCTGCGCGGATCCACGGACACCGCAAAAGCTTCTGCTGGCGTCCTCGCCTGCGCCCCCGCGCGCATGCCGGGCCGGTAAAGCCCTTGTGAGATCAACGACGTAATCATGCCGGAAAGCCGCTGAGCATCCGCATATTGCAGGGTAAAGATCTGGAGCAACCCACCATTCAGAGTCGGCTCAACATCGATCTTCTCCAGCAACGCCTGAATGTGGTCGAGATTCTCTTTGCTCGCGCTGACGATGAGCGCGTTGTTGATGCTGTCCGGCTCAAGTTTGATTTGCTCGGATGGAAGCGGGGTTTGTCCCGGCAATGTTTGAGCGCGTTGCCGAGCGGCGAAGATAGACTCGATCATCGTCGCCGTTCGCGCCGCGTCGTTGTGCTTCAACGGCAGCACAGTGAGAGTCAGAGCGGGGTTCTCCAGCTTTTGATCCAACCGCTTTAGGAGGTCATCAATGATGCCATTGTCCTCCATCGTGGCTGTGACTAACAAACTATTGCTGCGCGGGTCCGGCAGAATCACCGGCCGGTTGCGCTGGGCATCCGGATTCCGCGCGGCGGCATACCGCTGGGAGAACAACGTGCTGAATGTCTGCGCAATCACGCGAGCGTCCGCATGCTGCAAATTGACGAGACGCACGGTGCCGCTGATCGCGGGGCTGGCGTTGTCTAACTGCTTCGCCAATTGCTCCGCCAACTCGAAGCTGTCTTTGTTTCCCCCAATGATAAGGCTATTGCTGCGGTCGTCTGCCAGCACGATTACCTTCAGGCTGTCTGTCTGCCCGCGGTTCAACGCCGCTTGCTGCGTCACACGGGCGTCGAGCATCTGCTGCAAGGTAGCCGCCATGGTGCGCGCGTCGGCGTGGGCCAATGGCAGGATTTTGATGTCACGTAATTCAAATGGCAGCTTCTGATCCAGCCGGCTCAACAAACCCTCGATCATGCCAAAAGCTTTGCTGTTCCCCGCAACCACCAAGGACGCTGTGCGTGGATCAATCGATATAATTGGCCTGTCCTCCGCACGAATCGTCGCAGCCCTGGGCCCTGTGTAGAGGTCCGACAGAATGCGCATCAACACGTTCGGATCGGCATGATTTAAAGGGTATACCCGCACGCTCTCCAAACCCGAAGCAGCCGGGATGTCCAGTTGTTCAATGACATCCTGAATCAAAGGCAGCGTGTCGGATCGCGCGGAGACAACCAAGGTGTTCGACAGGTCATCCGCTTGAATCACCAACGCCGAGCGAGTCTTGGTCGTTTCACTCTCCTTCGGCGCGTTCGGTTCACGCAGTGTGCGCAGCCGAGTCACCTGCGTGTTCAAGCCTTCGGTGCCGGCAACGGGTGGGCCTTCCGTAAAAACGGATTGCAGCAACGGCGTGAGACGGCTCGCCGTTGCATGCTTTAGTCTGAAAAGCCGAACCTCCGTAACGAAGCGGTCTAGCTTCTGATCCAGATCCTTCACCACTCGGATCGCCAAGTCGAGTGACTCCGGCCGCCCGCTGAGGATCAGGGTGTTTGACCTTTGATCGACCGCCACGTTAAGCGGGTTTGTTAGCGCCTTGCCAGGTTCTCCCTCAGGCTGGGTGCGACCCACTGGCGATGTGGCTAGCCGCTGGCCTTGCGCGAAAATGTTGTTCAACGTCTGCGAAACAGAGTTTGCATCCGCATGCTCAAGCGGGATCAAGCGAACCTCGACGCCATCAGCGAGGAGCGGTTTGTCCAGCATCTCCACAACAGCCGCGAGGGCTGTGAGATTTTCGGGTGTGGAAGTTAAAATGAGCCGGTTCCCCCCTTCCCCGCCAGTTTGCGCGGCAACCTTAATTGGCTTGGATAAATCGAGAGACACCGCTTCACCGGCCGTATTGTGAACCTTCAATCGGCGAACCTGCTCCTGCAGCTCCCGATTCTCCGGTGTCATCTCGCCGGCCTGCCCAGGGCGAATCATCGTTTGCAGGGCTTGCGCAATCTGGGCCGCGCTCGCCTCCTTCAGCGGAATAATCAGCACTTCGGCTTCCGCAGTGGCCGCTGGGGTGTCCAATGAGCGAATCATCCGCTCGACCTGCTCAATCATGCTCGGGCGGGAAACAACCAGCAGACCACGTGAGCGCGGATCGGGCGTGATGGAAACCTGCTCTCCGGGCCGCGTGGTGTTCAACTGCTGGACCATTTGTTGAACGAGCGGCAGCAACCGGTATGGCGAAGCGTGAACCAACGGAATCACGCGAAAGTCCACCTGCGCGATTTCACCAGCAGTGTCGAGCTGCTTAATGATGGATTCGAGCAGCGCAAAATCCGTTGGCCGCGCCCGAACCACCACTCCTCTGGTCCGCGGCTCCGGCACCACGGTGATTCGCGGCTTCTCCTGAAGAACGGGCCGCTGGCCGGGCTGGGGTTGGGGTGCGGGATCGGGCCTCAGCAAATCACCAAGCATCCGTGCGACGACTACGGGGTCTGCGTGCTTTAATGAGAACACGCGGAACTCGGATTCGTTGCCGTAAAACGAGAAAGCGAGATCGGTGATCAACCTGTCGATATTGTCCAATTCCGCTGCTGGCCCAGATAGGATCAAAGCGTTCGCTTCCTTGTCCACGGCTATGACCACTTCTGGAGCGGCAGGCTCGGCATTCTGCTCAAGCGCCGGCGAAGCCGCGTCGGGCGCCGCAGATGGCGGCGCGTTGGTTGCCGCTGGAGCTGTGACCCTATCCACCACACGCAAGGTGGCGCGTGACATCTGCGGGTAAAGGTTCTGGAGCATGCGCGCCATCTGCTCGACGCCCACGCTGTCGATCGTGCGCATCCGCACCTGAATGCTCGCGTCTTTGGACGAATCGTCCAGGCGTGAGATCAAATCCTGGATCTGCGCCATATCTCCCTTGCGGGCGATGATCGTTAAAGAGTTATTCGCGATATCAGGTTCAATGAGCGGGCGATCCGCCGACGAGCGTTCTTCAAATAAGGCGGCCAGCTTGCTCGAAACATCGTAAGCCTTTGCCTTGCGCAACCAGACGAACTGCACATCGCGGTCGGATCGTTCGGGCGCTTTGTCGAGCGTGGGGAGAATCTTTTCCACGACGCTAAAATGGATGGTCGTGCCGCTGATGATCAGGCTGTTTGAGCGCTCATCCACCGTCACACTTGCCGGAGTGAAGCGACCGCCACCTCCCCCGCCACCCTCAAAGCGTCTGCGGGAGACATTCTGCAACAACTGCTGGAGAACCGAGGAGACTTCCCGCGCGGTGCCGTTTTCGAGCTTATAAATGCGGACTTCAACCTCGCCCCCGGCGCTTTCCTGATCGAGTTCCTGCACGATTTTCATCACTTGGCCCACAGGGTCTTTTGGCCCAGTGATCAACAGAGAATTTGCTCCACTTACTGGCGTCACCTTAACGGCCTGTGTTTGGGCGCTTAAGTTTCTGCTGGTGATCGACTGGTTAATGGCCTGAGCCATGTCTTCAGCGCGCCCCTTCTTGAGATGAACGGTGTGGATCGTGTCCTCCTGCGCAGGCGCCGTGTCCAGTGTGCCGAGCAGTTCAGCAATGCGGTCCAGCGTCTCAGCAGGGCCGTCCGCAAATAAAGTCCGGTCATCCGCAAGTGAGGTAAGAACGAGGCGCTCGCTCTCAGCAGGATTGGCGATTTGCCGCGCGAACAGCTGCCGAATAATGGCGCCAAGAGCCTGGGCTGAATTGTTCTTGAGCGGGAGCACTCGGCTCTGCCGACCCGCGCCTGCTGCCCCTTCCTCCAACTGCTGCACCAGCCCCTGAATCATGGTCAAGTGCGCTTCTGTCGCAGTGACCAACAAGCGTCGGCTGGTTTCATCGCCGATGATCAACGCATTCGCCGCGTCCGCCCCCGTGGCATCCTTCAGTTGCTCACGGTAAAGCCGCTCGATTTTTGCGGCGAACTCGACTGCTGCGCCGCTTTTCAGCGGGAAGATGCGCATTTGGCGGCGTTCGGCGGGAGCCACGCTGTCCATTTTCTCCACGATCGTGGCCACTGTTTGCAGATCTTTGGCTTCGCCGTTAACAACTATGATGTTGTTCGTCGTGTCCGCTCCCACCGTGACTCTCGGCACTCGAACGCCGTATGCGTTGACCTCCACCAGCGCCGTCGAGAGCACTGTGGCGACTTGAGAGGCGTTTGCCCGTTTAAGCTCGAACACTCGCGCCGTCGCGGCGGCCCCGTTCACTTGGTCCAGCTTTGAGAGCATTTCCTCAACCCGCGCCAACTCGTTTGTTCCTCCAGAAATCACCAGCCGATTGGCCGTCGCGTCCGGGAGTATGCGAATCTGAGCTGTTGGCGGAACAGAGCGAAGGCGAGCTTCCTCGAGATACATCGCGCGCAACGTGGTGGATAGATCCGCGGCAACGCTGTTCTTCAATTCGTAAATCCTAGTCTCGCGCGGCTCCGTGTTCGTGCTGCTGGAGACTTGCTCCACGAGGCGCGCGATGGCCGCGACATGATTTGTGCGGCCAGTCACAATCAGGCGCGAATTGCGGGCATCTGCGATAAGCTGCGCGTCAGCCGGATCGTTCGCGTCCTTGCTCTTCCAATGCTCTTGATACAGTTGCTGAACGGTTGGCATCACGCGGGAGATATCCTCCGCGTTGGCCACCGGGATCATCTGCGTGATGCGCGGCTCCTGCGACGCCTGGGTGTTTTGCAGTTCGGTGACAATCTTCTCGATCAAGGCCAGTTGCGCTTCGCTCCCCGCGAGAATCATCTGGTTGCTCGACGCATCATCTAAAATCAATGCGTCTGCGAGCGTCAGCTCCGGCTGCGTCTTGATCTGGTCCGCATACAACTGCCGGACCTTTGCGCTAAACTCGCTAAGCCTGGGCGCCTTAACTTGAAGAACCTTCATTTGCCTCGCGGGTTGCGCCCCAAGCGATGCATCCAATTGCTCGATGATGACGGAGACGCCCTGCAACTCCTTTGCGTCACCCGTCGCGATAAGCGTGCGGGTTTGGCCATCCACCACCACGCTCACACGTTTCTGGGGACGCCCATAGGCGTCATAACGAATCAGCGCGGACGAGAGGATCTCCGCGACTTTATCAGGATTCGCCGACTTCAATTTAAAGACTCGGGTGCTCGCGCTTTGCGCGCTCACCTTGTCGAGCTTCTTTATGATTTCCTCCACGCGATCCAGCTCATTGGTGTCACCGGTCACCACCAGCCGGTTCGCGGCCGCGTCGGGCAGGATTAGGGTTTCCGAAGGTTGCGCCCCCACCCGCCCTTTTGCTTCCTCCGTGTAAAGTGTGCGCACTGTCGTCGCTAACTCCAAAGCCGTCGCTGCTGTGAGGTCGTACACGCGAGTGTCGCGCGTTGCGCCACTCGGCTTGGTTGCCTTCACCTGGTCAATAATCTCCTGAATCTTCGTCAGGTGCTCCGGCTTGCCCGTTACGATCAACCGACCGCTTCGCGCATCAGGGACAACCTGCGCGTCAGCCGGATCGCTCGCAGCCTTGTCTTTCCATTGATCCTGATAAAGCCGTTGAACAATCGGAGCCAAACGGTCCACTTCCGTGGAAGAGCCGACATCGATCGTCCGCGTCTCCCGGGCTGGAGTGGTGTTCTGCGCGTCAAAGGTCGTCACGATCTGGCGAATCGCGTCCGCCTGGGCAACGGTCCCGTACACCGTCAGCAGCTTCCCCGCTGGATCGGGGTAAATTGTGGCGGGCTTGATCGACTTGCCCTGAGCCTGTTCCAAATAGACCTGGTTCACCTTTGGAAAGATCTCCGCTGCGCTACGGTTTTGCAGCTGCACCACATGCAACTCACGCGTGCCTTGCTCAGGTGTTGAATCCAGCGTGGTTATAACAGTCTCCACCTGAGCCAGTAAATTTGCGGGAGCCAGGACAATCAGGCGACGGCCGCCCGGTTCAGGGGTAATGTTCACCAGCGACGGCGTGTTGCGCCCTGGGTTTTGCGCGGCAAACACTTTGGATGCCAAGGCTGCCAATGCATCCGGGTCTGGAGACTTCACCTCCACGATGCGCAATTGGCGCGCCAGGTCAGAGCTTTCTCCGTCCAGCTTTTCGATGACAGACGCAACGTCTGCCAGGTCAGCGCGCGTGCCACTCACCACGAGAGAATTAGATTGCTGATCCGCGGTGACCGACACCCGGCGATACTGGTTGCCGCGTTGATCGTAACGCACCATCGCATTCTGCACGATTGGAGCCAGCGTCACCGCATCGCCAGTTGTCAATTTGAAGACCCGGCTGCCTGGTCCCTGGTCCGGCACCTGATCAAGCCGCTTAACGATCGAGGCAATTTCCTCAATCTCATCGCTGCCACCAGTGACAATAATTCGGTTGCCCGTTGGGTCTGGCACCACCTTCGTCTGGCTCACGTAATCCGCGCCGCGCTGATCCTTGATTAAATCCGTGAACAAACTGGTGACGGTTGGTGTGATCGCCGTCGCGTCGGCCGATTTTAGGTCAATGATGCGCAGTTCCCGCGGCTGAAGATTCGGCCGCGCGTCCAGCTGTTGAATGATCTCGGACGCCGCTTGAACCGCAGTTGGCTCGCCCGTCACCACCAGGCTGTTGCTGCGCGCGTCGAGCAAGACTCGAACTTGTTGCTGCTGCGCGTTCAGGCTTTTTTCAACAATTCCAACGAGGTCAGCCGCTGATGCTGCCTTCAAACGAAGCACACGGGTTTCCTCCTTAGCGCCGACGGGTCCAACAGGGTCCAACTGCCGGATGATGGTTTCAACGCGGGTGATCTCCGCCTCCGATCCGCTAACCATGATGCGATTGCCGCGTGGCTCTGCGATCAAAGTCGCGGGCCCGCCGGGAGGCTCGAGCTGCCCTTTCAATTGCTCGCTATAGAGCTTCTCCACCAGCGGTGTGAACTCAGCAGCGTTGCGCGAGTTGAGCTGCACTGTCCTCATCTGCCGCGCTATGCTTGCGGATAAGGTTGCGTCGAACTGCTGCACAAGTTTTTCCACCCGCTCGAGATCTGCGGGAAGCGCTGTGACAATGATCTGTTTGCCCGTCGGGTCCGCCATCAGCTTGGGCGCAAGCCGTGGATTCGTTTGCCGCTCGCCCGTTGATTCAAGCAACTGCGTTACCAGCGGGATGATTTCCGCGGGCGTTTTTGCGCGCAGCGGAATCAACCGCATGTCACGTTTCGCCTGCTCCGGCGCCACATCTACTATGCGAACAATCTCCTCAATCTCCCGGATTTGTTCGGCAGTCGCAGTAACCAGCAGCCGGTTATTCGTCGCGTCTGGTGTCAGCCCTGGCTTGGGAAGATCCGCATACTTCCCGCTGCCCATCCGTTCATTGACCAGGTCCGTTACTCCCTTGAGAACGACATCCACGCTCGTGTTCTGCAGCGGGATGATCTGCAACCGACGTTCCGCCGTTGCGGCTTTTTCGGTCCGGAACTGCTCCAGCAGCGCCTCGATTTTTTGAAGATGATCCTCCGAGGCAGTGACGATTAATCGGCCCGCCTGCGTGTCGGCCATGATTTTAGCATGGGCAACGGCGGACGCTCCGCCTGCGCTCACTTGATTTCGATAAAGTTGTTCAATTAGCGGCTGCAATCGGCGCGCTTCAGCGACCGAACCCACATCAAAGAACTTGGTCTGCAGAGCAACAGGCTGGCTCGAGCCAGTCTCAAGCTGCGAGATGATGTCAGTGGCGATCTGAAGATCATTCGGCGTCCCGCTGACCACCACGCTTTCGCTGCCCGCATCGTAACTGATGCTCGCAGTTGTTTGTGGTTGCCCAGAGGCCCCGCGGCGTGTCAGGACCTGCTGAAGAATTGTCGCCACATTCGTCGCAGTGGTCGTGCGTGGACGAAAGACTTTAGTCAGCTGAACCGTTTCCGTTTTCAACGGAAGCAAACGCTGCCCGGCGCTCCCATGGATCGGCTTATCAACCCGGTTGATGAGCTGCTCGATTTGATCGAGCTGCCCCGGCATGGGCGCGGCAACGATCAGCCGGTTCTGCGGCGCATCCGCGATCAGCCGCGCCTTCATTGCAGCGGCTGCTGCGGTTTCGTTGGGAGCAGCCACCCCGGGAATAGCCTGGCGAATCATTTGGGCCAGCTCGTCAGCCTTGATGGTTTGCGGGTAATAAATCCGAACATCTCCCCCTGCCCCATCCTTCTGCTCAAACTTCATGATCAGCTCTTCAGCGAGAGCCACGCGCTCGCGCGGTCCGAATAATACGAGCGTTCGAGAAGCGTCATCATACACCGATGTAATGTAGTCATTCGGGTCTGGCGGGAGCACATCCAGGTTCTTGGTGTTCGGATTGTATTGTGTCCTCTTAGGCGCTGTGGCGACGCCGAAGGTCCGGTTCAGCAGATCAGACACAATCGCGCCTGAAGCATTGACCAGCGTGTACGTCTTCATCTGCCGATCCTGCACCGCTTCGGTGTCGATCGTGTTTAAGAGCGTGCGGATCCGCTGGATATTGGCCAGCCGGTCGGTGACGATTAAGCCGCGGCCGCGCGAAAGCGCAGCGACCGAACCCGCATTCGAAAGCAGCGGCGTTACCGAATCTGCAACTTCCTTGGCATCCAGGTTGTTCACGTTCAAAACAACCGTGAGAACCTCGCCCGGCCGAACGTCACCCGTCGGATCAACCCCCCGCAGAATCTTATGCGGAAGCTGCGGAAGCTCCTTCAAGGGCACGAGTTGAAGGTTCTTTCCAAGATCTACCAGCATTACGCCCTTCATCGAGAGAACCGTGTTCAACGTGTCCAGCGCCTCTGTGTATGTGTATGGTTGCGGGTCGCTGTACGTGAGCGTGCCTTGCACGTTCGTGCCGCTTATGAGCGGCTTGCCCGTCATTTGCGCAAAGCGCTCAACCACGTCCGCATACGGTATTCCTTCAAATTGAAACCGGATGTTGCGGGCGTTCGCGTCCGCGGCTGGTTGCACAGTTGGCGCGGCGGCAGGCGCGCTGTTCGTCGGCGCGTTGTTTTGCGCCACGCTCAGGAGCGTGGTGGCGCACATCAATGTTAAGAGGGCCAGGACTCGCATAAAATCTTTCAAAAACAGCTCACAAACTGCGGCGCTCATCGAGCGGCGCAGACAAAGGCTTCAACGCTCAAGGATTACTGGAAGCCAGCTCCGGCGGCAGGTCTTTTTTCTCCAGCACCCGCTTTTCTGCCAGTGTGCCGCCTCTCTCCACGGCCCAGTACTCCTGGCCCGCTTTGATGATCACGCGGCTCATCGAGAGCAGCGCGCGGCCGGGATGCGGCAATGGCCTATAATCGACCATTACAATTCGTCCCCCGAGAAGCTCATCACCGATGACGTATCGTTTTGTTTTGTTATTCACGGTGTCGAGCACATGGACTTCGGGCGCGCCTTCCCATTCCGATAAAGAAACAACGCGGAAAATCTCCGGTCCCGCAGGCGCCTGGGTCGGTCCGGGTTGCCCGGGCTTCGGATTTTTCACAGGCGGAGGCGTGGGGCGCTTCAAATACGGGCGGAGTAAGTCACGCGCTGCAATCACATCAAACTGCGCACGCTCCGGGCTCTGCAAGGAGGCTGTGGCAACCATCTGCGTGCGCACCACGTCGGGCGCAGGCTCCACGACCATCGTTAAATAACGAAACCGCACCCGCACATGACCGGGCGCATCCCCCGGCGAGAGCGACAGTCCGTCCATCTGTTTGATATGCGGTGTGCTGCCGAGGTGGAACAAAAGATCCACAATGTTCGTCAGCGGTCCCTGGCCTTGCACGCTCCACCCAATCTCACTGCCAGCCCCGCGCAATCTCCGCGGCCCGACCGGCAGCCGCGTAAACTCCCCTTCCTGCAAGCCCACTGAATTGATCGCTTTCATGATTAACTCGCCCGAAGCCGCGCTCGCGCGCTCAACCGTGTCCGCGAACGTTCGCTTGGCAAAGCCCTTCACCTTGTCCTCGGCGGTGAAGAATTTTCGGCGCTCTTCCTCCGCTTTTTGAATGGCCCCGCGAGTTGCGTTCGCGCGCTGGTCCAACTGCTTGAGAGGTTGGAACACGACCACTCGAATCAGTAGCGCGAGAATCGCGCAGCCCACGAGACCACCGACGATGATGGCCAACTTCTTCTCGCGCGCGTTCATCCAGCCCCCTTCTTGTACACGGCAGGATCCAGCGAAGCGTCATCCACTGGTCGAGGAGCTGGTTTGTTCTTCTTCAAATCCAGCTTCAGGTTCTTCGATGCGAGAAGCTCAATATTCGAGCGAAAATCGTAGCCAAAGCGGTCGGAGGATGGGGTCACCGCGACCGGCTTCACCTCGTAACCGGCGTCGCGCAGCTGCTTCTCCGCTTTCGCGAGAATCTCGCCGCTCCTGGCTTGGACACCCATTCGAATGCTGCCATTGGCCGCCACTGAAAAAGAAGTGATGTACAGCTCCTCACTTGGAGGCAGCGCTGCGCTCAAGTAGGCGTAGTGGCCCAGCCAATCTTTCCCTGCGGCATTCCAATCCTCGATAGTTTTGGCCTGCGCAATCATGCTTTGGAAGGTCTTCCGATTCTTCTCCAAAGCAGCCAGCTTCGCCGTCAGCTCGCGCTGAGTTTGCTCGCGCCCCTTTATCAAGTATGTGCGCGCGCCAAGCATGCCCACAATCAGCAGTGCGAAACCCGCAGCCAATGCAATAATAGCGTTGCGCTTGGTGTTCTTTGGCGGGGCAGGTTTGCGTGGATTAAGAAAGTCAAAAATTGGCCCAGACTCATCCGTGATCGCCAGCGCCACTCCAACATCCGCCGCACTCACTTCAAATGCGCGACTCTCCCCCGCCGCAGGCTCTTCAAAGCGCACAGCTTCAACCGGGATGCTGAGCCGTTGGGAAATCCTCGTGGCGATTGCCTCCGAACGACCGCCGCTCGCGCTTACGAACACTCTCGTCACGCGAACATCGCTCCCGCTTCCTCCGTAGCTATGCAGGGCGCGGACAATTTCGAGCGCCGCAGTCTCGTTGAACTCTGGCTCTCCCTGACCTTCGATCGGCTCCGGAATCGGCGGAGTGTTGCGGCTGAAGTGCACTTGCCCGCCTGCCACAACATCCACCGACAAGCCCTCCCCCTCCACCAACGCAAATGCCGTAGCTCCGTCTGTTGTCTCCCCTAAAGATTGAACTGCCCGCGCATGCGCTTGTGGCTGCATTGTGAGCGCAGCCAGTTTCAATCCCGCGCTCTCGCAGACTTTCTGGTAAAACTCAACCAACTCCCTGCGCGCGGCTGCCACCATCAACTGCATCTTCCCAGCGCTGCCACCCCCTTCGATTTTCGTAAAATCAATCACAGCCTCATCGAGGCGAAATGGCAGATCGCGTCCAACCTGGAACTGAACCACCGTTGCCAGGTCTGATTCATCCTCAAGCTTCGGCAACGAGATAGTCCTCAAAACAAGCTGGCTGCGGGGGACGGCTGCGGCAGCCAAACCACCCTTCATCCCCGCCTTTTCGATGACGCTTTTTAGAGCAGCTCCAACAGCAGCCGGGTCGCCCTTGGCTTCTGGCGTGGGGAGCGGCGCCATGCTGCGTTCAAGGCTCACGATCTTGTCCCCACGACGCTCAAACCGTACTGCCCGCACTTCGGTCTCGGTGAGACGAATGATCACCGCCCCTGTGGGTGGTTTCGTCTTCCGCTTGCGCGTGTTCGATTGGCTCTGCCGAAGTTTCATAGGGCGTTAGCAGCCAGCGGGCTGCTCGAAGGTTCTCCGGAGGGCTGGGAGTTCGACTCCAACCCAAACGGCAGACCATAACGAGTTAAATCCCGTAAATGTGCGACGCGGCCATCACCGCCGGCCAAATCAACGATCACTTCGAACGACTTGAATCGTCCTGAAGGTTTCGCGAATCCGACGACGCTGAACTCGAATTGCAGGCTCCGGGATGTCAGATATGGCGCAACGACTTTGAACTTCTCCATCTCCAAGGCTCCTTCCGTCAGCACCCACGCAATCGTCTCCCGCCGCTCAGGGCTCACAGCCGAGCGCGTTGAGACGATTCGCTCAGCCAACGCGTCATCAAGCCCGGGCAGCGTTGCGAGCACAGCCGCGCTGGCTGTGTTCACGTTGATGAGCCCGGGCGTTTGCTCGTCCGCTTCGCATGTAAAATGTTTCAGAACAGTGTCCAAATCGTCTTTTCCGATACCTGAGCTAACTTCGACTGCATTGCCCTTCTCATCCTTCACACTAATTTTCGCGTCGAGCAGGGAAACCGGATGCGAGATTTGCATGGAATTCGTCCTCAGAGCGATAATGAAATTGGTCAATGAAGCGGGCAATTCCACCGCAGGAAGTGCGTCTTTAGCATCGTTGATATTGACCCTCCGCACTCCTTCTGAAATGGGCAGTCGATTATCCTCATAACTCGCGACCGTGAGATAGCGGCGCAACCCCAGGTCCAGCTTGCCATCCTGGTTATCCAGCGGAGTTCGCGTTTGCGCGTCATCTTCATTCGCGTCTAACGCGAAGTTGAAATTTGCATCTTCTCCAAACAACACCGCTGGCGTGAAGCCTCGAAATTGGAATAACTCTGTCAGCGCCACCAGCCGTGCCGGTCGCGCCCTCTCCGTAGTGTCGAAAACCGATCGGATTGAGGTGAGCGGCACGACCTCTCCTTCCGCTGCTGATTTGGGGCCAAGATACGCATCCAATAGTGCCTGCGAGAATCCAGGAACCTTCGCGAGCATCTCGCGGCTCGCCTTGTTGAGGTTCAACTTGCTCGCGCAATCAGTCAGGCCGTGCCGAACGGGTTCCAGCGAGTCAATGTCTGGCTCACTGTAGATCGTGAAAAACCACTGGTCTGACCCGTCGTCGAACACCAAACGATCTTTGAATCGCGCTGGATCATTCCGCCACTCCACGGAGCCCGGTTTTACGCTTCGCGCAGACTTGATCGCTTCCTCGATCCCGCTCATCGCAACCAGCCACGCTTGCTCTCCTCCTGCGCCTGCAACAGCCGCGGATTCCCCACCCTGAACGCGAAATAGAAGGCTCATGGCCACCATTGAGCCAAGCATCACGATCACCAGAATGCCGACTAGAATGAACCCTGCGCGTGGCTTTGTCGCATCCAGCTTCATAATGCGAGCGTCACGTCGGAGAGTTCGTTGGTGGCCACCGCTTTTTTGGCAGCTGTGGGAATGTAAATTGTCCGGCGAAAATGGTGCGCTTCCTCAGGCGCACCCTCAGCGCTCAACGGCTCAGTTGCAAGCATGACACGAACGCCAATAGGAGGTGTGAAGCTCTGCCAAAGGTTCGTCCAGGCCGCTCCATCCCAATACTCGAACTGCAGCGCCTGCACAATTTCGGTGATCGGCTGCTGAAGAATGTTCGTCGTAATAGTGGTTGAATTGGTCGCTGGAGCCTCCACGCTGAGCGTCTCAATTCGGTTGGTGCTTTCATCTTTCGTTCCCAGCGCAGCCGCTGGCGCAGCATCGATTGGCCGCTCATCGCGCACGAAGCCCCCAACCACGACGTTTGTTCCTTCTATGCTTTCGTTCAGTTGATAGGCCACTTGGTAGAGCCCAACCTGCCAGCGGTTTCCCGGCGCGCTGTTCCACCTTCCCGTCAGACGATGCTCAGTAGTGACGAAGGAAAGCGTGTTTGACGTGCCAATGAAACTGTACGACCCACTCCCCTCCACCGCCCGGAGATCATTCGCGATTCGCTGCATCAGCAGCCGCACTGTGGTCAGCTTGTCGGTCTCCTCGATCAATTGAGTCCGGAGGTTCGCGCTTTGATGATAGAAATAGATCGCAACCACGAGGATCCCGACCGATATCGCGATCGCAAGCACCACCTCGATAAGAGTGAACGCCCGAAGTCGGCCGTGAACCATAGCAACCTTCATGGCGCCACCCCTTGCATCGATTGAAATGACCGCGCCTCGCTTTGACGCACCAGTTGCGCCAAACGCTTTACCACCGCGTTGTTCGTGTGCCGCACCACGACCTCCACTTGCACTAACGGCGACCGCATTTCAGCGGCCAATTCCTGCACCGACCCGAGCACGACTTCTGTGGTCCACCCCGGCAAAGTCGGATCAGGAGGCAAAGCTCCCGCCGCGAGTGGAATTGCCCCCATCTGGATTTCCGCGAGGGTGGAGGATGCGAGGTTCTCCGCGTGAAGATTCAACCGCTGCCGTTCAAGGGAGGTCATCGCGGCATCCATGCTCGCGGTGAAGATTGCAGCAGCGGCGACGAACAACGCCAGGGCGAGCACCACTTCCAGAAGGATAACGCCCGACCTGTGGAAAAAGCGCCGCCGATTACCGGAGCACAGTTTCATGACTGTGCCGGCTGATGTCTGCCGGAACGGCAGAGTTTTCCACGTAATTTGAGGAGTAGATCGGGTTTCTGTTCACAGTCCCCACAATGCCCGAAAGCCGGAGCAGAACCTTGCGCGGCTCTTCTTCAGCAAGAGACAGCAGCACGATCTCAGCGGAATCACTGCTGCCATCTGGAAAAAATGAAATGGCAGGCATCGGCTCTTTCTGGGCGGACGAAGTAAAAGTCGTCGAGGAAATCGGCGCTTCTTCCTCATCCATTTCAATGTCCTCGCCCTCCGCTCGCGCAGCCTCGTCAGCTTGCACGATCTTCAACTCCTCCACGCAAACCTGCTGCTGGATCTGATCCACGAACATTTTGGATTCCTGCACCGGCTTGAACTCACCCGGTTGGCGGACCGGATCAGATTCACACACAACTTCCAGGCTTGGCCTGCTCGGAGCGTTGGTTGTTTCCCCAGCCTCAGTTGCGCGGATCTGAACAATCTTCCCAGTCGTGGCAGCGTGCGCCCGCGCAAACCGGAATAGCGCCTCAACCTGAGTCGCGCCCTCGTTGAGCTTCGACGCCTTCTCCATCCCAACAAAGTTCACCACGACTGCCGTCACCAGCAGGCCGACCAACACAACGCTGAGAAGCGTCTCCACCAGGGTGAAGGCGCTGTGTGAGCGTTTGTTGTGTCGGATCTGGGTCATGCTTGGTTAACGGGAAGATTGAACTGGATCACCAGGCCCTTCAGTGGCCCCGGCAAGCTTCACATCATCTTGAGTGTCAGCTTGGCCGTCCGGGCCAACGGAAAACAACTTGTATGGCAGACCGCCAGTTTGCTCAGTGGTTGTCCCGCCCTCGCTGCCAGCCTGCGCCAATTCATACTTGAGAGCGAACCCCCAA
>Ga0196963_10001157_pt1 | contig 19207 bp, 16 predicted proteins | sample S1_5metaG_FD_148600 | JGI IMG/M metagenome (GOLD analysis project Ga0196963, IMG submission 148600) | Soil microbial communities from Anza Borrego desert, Southern California, United States - S1_5 | ecosystem: Environmental > Terrestrial > Soil > Desert | place: USA: California | collected... | reverse complement strand
ACGCCGATCTTGGCGCCGGGGAAGAAGGACAGCGAGATGTCCTTCAGGATCTGCCGCTTCGGCGGCACGATCTTGCCGACGCGGTTCATGGTGAAGACGTACTGGGCCATGGGGACTGTGGTCGCGGGGAGAAGGGGGCGGGAGGCGCCCGGGGCAGGGCCCGGGCGTCGCGAAGTCGGCTATTGTCGCTGCTTGCCCGGCAGGCGCCCGAGTCAATGAAGGGCCGCGCCCGAGTTGGCGCGACGCCTCGGAGCGCGGCGGGCACGCGCCGCCGCCCGGAGCGCCTTCAATCCAGCGCGGCGCTGGTGACCGACGCGGAAAGCCGCAGCGGCGGCTCGGGGGCCGGGGCCGGGGCTGGCCCCGACGGCGCTGCCCAGGGCATGGCCAGCGCCGCGGCCGCCACCGGCCGGCCGAAGAAGTAACCCTGCAGCTCGTCGCAGCCCAGCGCCAGCAGCGCATCGCGCTGCGCCGCCGTTTCCACGCCCTCGGCCACCACGCTCATGCCCAGCACGTGGGCCAGCCGCACCACGGCCTCGACCAGGTCGCGCGACTTGGTGTCGGTGGCCACGTCCTGCACGAACAGGCGATCGATCTTCAGTTCCTGCACCCTCAGGTGCCGCAGCATCGCCAGGCTGGAGTGGCCGGTGCCGAAATCGTCGATCGACAGCCGCACGCCCAGCGCTTCCAGCGCGTCGATGGTGTGCTGCGTGCCCAGCGTGTCCTCCATCGCCGCCGATTCGGTGAACTCGCACACCAGCAGGCTGGCATCGGCGCCGTGGCGTTCCAGCGCGCCGCGGATGCGCTCGGCCAGGTCCGGCTGCCGCACCTGGTGCGCCGAGAGATTGATCGAGACCTGCAGCCGCCGGCCCGCGCGCTGCCAGTCGGCCAGCTGCCGGCAGGCTTCGTCGATCACCCAGTTGCCGATGGGCACGATGACGCCATGGCGCTCGGCCAGCGGAATGAACTCGGCCGGCGGCACCATGCCCAGCACCGGGTGGTGCCAGCGCAGCAGTGCCTCCACCGCGCGCATGCGGCCGCTGCGGCTTTCGATCTTGGGCTGGTAGTACAGCTGCAGCTGCCGGTTCGGCACCGCCTGGCGCAGCGCCTGCAGCAGGTCGGTGCGCACCGCGTCCTTGTCCATGTCCGGGTCGTACAGCGCGTGGCGGCTGCCGCCGGCGCGCTTGGCGGCGTACATCGCGGCATCGGCGCAGGCCATCAGCCGCTCGGCCGGGCCGTGGTCGGGGTAGACCGCGATGCCGATCGAGCTGGCCAGCAGCACGCTGCGCTCCGTCAGCGCGTAGGGCCTGGCCAGCGCCTGCACGATGCGGCGCGCCACCACCTCGATTTCCTCGCGCTCTCTCACCTGCTCCAGCAGCACGACGAACTCGTCGCCGCCCAGGCGCGCCAGCGTGTCGGCCTGGCGGCAGATGGTGCGCAGGCGGGCCGCCACCTGGCGCAGCACCACGTCGCCCGCGGCATGGCCGTAGCTGTCGTTGATCGGCTTGAAGCCGTCCAGGTCGATGTAGAGCACGCCGACGGGTGCGGCCTTGGGGCCGCCGGCATGGCGATCGGCCCGCGCCAGCGCCTGGCGCAGCCGGTCGTCGAACAGTGCGCGGTTGGGCACGCCGGTCAGCGGGTCGCAGAACGCCAGCCGCTGCAATTCGGCGTTGGCATCCTGCAGCTGGGCATTGCTGAGCTTCAGCGACTGCGCCAGCTGCGCGGTGCGGGCCTGCATGCGCGCATCGATCAGCGAGGTGAACAGCGTCAGGCTCAGCAGCACCAGGCTGCCGACGACGATCAGCGTGCCCAGCCCCTGGCCGCCCAGGCCCGCGGCCCCGCCGCACACCGCCCCGGACGGAAAACCCGCCGCGGCCATGCCGACATAGTGCATGCCGCTGATGGCAGCACCCATGACCAGCGCCGCGGCCAGCTGCGCGGCGCGGGCACGCAGGCCCTGCAGGCGCCGAAGCCCGAACTTGATCAGCAGCGCCACGGCCGACGCGGTGACCGCGATGACCGCGGAGGCCGCCACCAGCGGCCAGTTCCAGACGATGCGTGGCGCCATCTGCATCGCGGCCATGCCGGTGTAGTGCATCACGCAGATGCCGCCGCCCATCGCCAGCGAGCCGATGCCCAGCGTCAGCGGCGTCAGCCGGTCGCGCGACGCCACGTGCAGGGCCAGTCCCGAGACCGCGATCGCCGCGGCCCACGAGGCGGCGGTGATCGAGGGGTCGAAGCCGATCGGGATCGGCAGCGAGAAGGCCAGCATGCCCACGAAGTGCATGGCCCAGATGCCGGAGCCCATCACGAAAGCGCCGGCCGTCATCCACAGCAGGGCGACCAGGCGGTCGCTGGCGCGCACGCGGCGCGCGAGGTCGAGGGCCACGTACGAGGCGAACGTGGCGATCAGCACCGACAAGCCGACGACCTGCGTGTCGTAGCTCGGTACCAGGAATTCCGCAGGCATCAAGGGGCTCCAGGAACACCGGCCGGCTGCACATGAGGCGAGGAAACCGGCCCGGACTGCCTTTTATCGGCCGCCGGGGCCCAGACTTGCGAACAGTCTCATGCCGCGGCGCGGCAGCCGTCACGCGATCTGCCGGCCGCCCTCGGCGTCCAGGTCCATCTGCACCGTGCCCACCGGCGTCCAGTTGGCCAGCAGCCGCAGGAAGTCGCCGCGCGGCATCGGCCGCGCCGCCAGGTAGCCCTGGACGGAGCCGCAGCCGGCCTCGCGCAGCACCTCCAGCTGCGCCGGCTCCTCCACGCCCTCGGCGATCGTGCTCATGCCCAGCGTGCGTGCCAGCTCGAGGATGGTCTTGACGATGGCGCGCGCGTCGTGCCGCGTCATCAGTTCGCGCACGAAGGCGCGGTCGATCTTCAGCGTGTCGAAGGGGAAGCGGCGCAGGTAGGCGAGCGAGGAATAGCCGGTGCCGAAATCATCCAGCGCGATGCGCACCCCCACCTCGCGCAGCGCGTGCAGGTTGGCCAGCGCCTGCGGCGAGTTGTCCATGAAGAGCGACTCGGTGACCTCGATCTCCAGCCGCTCCGGCGCCAGGCCCGAACACTGGATGACGCGCAGCGCCTGCTGCGCGAAATCCTCGCGCAGCAGCTGCGCCGGCGAGACGTTGACCGAGACGACGATCGGGTGCCGCATCTGCGCCGCATGGGCACAGGCGCGGCCCAGCACCCACAGGCCGATATCGGCGATCAGGCCGGCATCCTCGGCGATGCGGATGAACTCGTCCGGCCCCACGCGGCCCAGCTCGGGGTGCTGCCAGCGCAGCAGCACCTCGGCGCCCACCACCTCCCAGCGCGCGATGTCGACCCGCGGCTGCCAATGCAGGTGCATCTCGCTGCGCGCCAGCGCGCCGCGCAGCGCCTGCTCGATCGCGACGCGGCGGCGGTGGCGGTCGGCCAGCCGCGGCACGAAGAACTCGAAGCGGCCGCGGCCGGCTTCCTTGGCGGCGTACAGCGCCAGGTCGGCATTGCCCATCAGCTCGTCGAGCGAGCGGCCGTGCTCGGGCGCCACCGCGATGCCGATGCTGCTGCCCAGCGGCACCTGGCGCCCCGCCACCTCGAAAGGCTGGCACAGCACCTGCACCAGGCGGCGCGCCAGCGCGCGCAGCTCGTCGTCGCCCTGCACGTCGCGGATCACCAGCGCGAATTCGTCGCCGCCCAGGCGCGCGGCCAGGTCGCCCTGGCGCAGGCAGGAGTGCAGGCGGCGGCCGATCTCGGCCAGCACCGCGTCGCCGGCCGCATGGCCCAGCGTGTCGTTGATCGACTTGAAGTGGTCCAGGTCCAGGCACACCAGCGCGGTGCGCACCGGGGCCGCAGCGGACCCATGGCCGCCAGGGCGCGCCGCGGCCGCATCCATCGCCGCGGCCAGGCGTTCACGCAGCTCCAGCCGGTTCGCCAGGCCGGTCAGCGAATCGAAGTGCGCCAGGTAGGCCAGCCGGCGGTGCGTCTCGCGGGCCTGCGTCACGTCGCTGATGACGCCGCGCCAGCCCGCATGGTGGCCCACCTCGTCGTGCAGCGGCTTGGCCGAGAGCGACCACCAGCGCAGCCCGGTCGCCGTCTGCACCGGCAGCACCAGGTCGCGGAAGGCCTGGCCCAGGCGCAGCGCCGCACGCAGCGCCGCCAGCTGGCCGTCGGCCTCGCCCGGCGCCTGGCAGACGCTGAGCGCATCCAGCAGCGTGCCGGCCTGCAGTTCGGCCGCGCCCAGGCCCAGCGCGCCCGACAGCCGTGGCGACACATGGGTCAGCAGGCCCGTCTGCCCGCATTCCCACAACACGTCGGCAGCGTGTTCCTCGAAATCGCGCAGCAGCAGGCCCACCAGCTGGCCCTGGCGCGCGGCCTCGCGCTCGGAACGCAGGCGGGCGACGAAGGTGCGCGCCGTGGCCAGTGCGCTGACGCACAGCACCAGCGTGTACAGCGCCAGCAGCGCCAGCAGTGCAGGCAGTACCGGCAGCACCGGGTTGCCGACGCCATCGCTGAGCAGCAGCGCCACCAGCCCGCCCAGGCCCAGCGTGCCCACGTGGGCCAGCGCCGCCAGCGGCACCGGCGCCAGCGCGAAGGCGCCGCCGCACATCGTGCCCAGCACCATCGACATCAGCACCATCTGCTGGCCATGGTCGGCGCCCGGGAACCACCGAGCCACCATCGCCGCCCACAGCAACCCGAGCAGCCCAGCGCCCACCGCCGCGTGGCGCAGCGCCCGCGGGGACACCCGCAGCGGCGGCGCGCGCCGGTGCCGCCACCAGGAACGCAGCCCCGATACGCACAGCACCGCGAGCAGCGCGAACCAGGTGCTGCGTTCCAGCAGCGGCACGCGACCGTCGAGCAGGTGGACGACGATCGCGGCATTCACCAGGTTGGCCAGCACCATCAGGGGCGTCAGCCGCGTCACGCTGGCGAGCAGCCGCGCGCGCAGCTCGGCGGAGTCGCGGTCGAAGGCCTGGTGGGCCTGGAACTCGCGCCGCCAGGCGGCCGCGAGTGCTGGAATGAGAGACGTCGTGCGCATGCCCAAAGACGCGAATTGCTGGTGCTTTCTTCTTGCCGCGCGCGAAGCCGCCATTGGCGATGCGCCTCGATCGGTTCTTATCGGCCCGCCCGGAAGCTACTTGATGAGCCCCCGGCCCCGAACCGTGCGAACCGGGGGGCTCGTGCTCGAACCGCGGGATTTCGTGCGCAAGTGCCGCGCCGCCGCTGCCGCGCCGGCCTGCCCCCACGCCAGGCAGGGCCCCGGCCGCCCCGAACCGGCCGCCGACGAGACAGCACCGATACAATCCCGCCCGCGGCAGCGCAACCAGTCACGCTGCCGCGGTCGTTTCCGACACGCCTTCAGACCCCTCGGGCCTTCCCGACTGGTGACGCCGCAGATGCCGGCGCCAGCAGGCCGAACCCACTGCCCCCTTCCAAACCCCGGGGGGCCTCCACAAAGAATGAATTTCACCGACCTCGGCCTGGCCGAGCCGATCCTGCGCGCCGTGCGCGAGCAGGGCTACGAATCCCCCACCCCCATCCAGGCCCAGGCCATCCCCGCCGTGCTGCAAGGCGGCGACCTGCTGGCCGGCGCGCAGACCGGCACCGGCAAGACCGCCGGCTTCACGCTGCCGCTGTTGCACCGCCTGGCCGCCGCCAAGCCGCTGCGCGACGCCAAGGGCCGCGTCGCCATCCGCGGCCTGATCCTCACCCCCACGCGCGAACTGGCGGCCCAGGTCGAGGAGAGCGTGCGCACCTACGGCAAGCACCTGCCGCTGACCAGCATGGTGATGTTCGGCGGCGTCGGCATGCAGCCGCAGATCGACCGCCTGCGCCGCGGCGTCGACATCCTGGTGGCCACGCCCGGCCGCCTGCTCGACCACCACCAGCAGGGCACGCTGGACCTGTCGAACGTGCAGATCTTCGTGCTCGACGAAGCCGACCGCATGCTGGACATGGGCTTCATCCACGACATCAAGAAGGTGCTGGCGGTCCTGCCGCAGAAGAAGCAGAGCCTGCTCTTCTCGGCCACCTTCAGCGACGAGATCAAGGCCCTGGCCGATCGCCTGCTGAACAGTCCCGCGCTGATCGAGGTGGCGCGCCGCAACGCCACCGCCGACACCATCGCGCAGAAGATCCACCCCGTGGGCCGCGAGCGCAAGAAGGAACTGCTGGCGCACCTGATCCGCGAGGGCGACTGGCACCAGGTGCTGGTCTTCACCCGCATGAAGCACGGCGCCAACCGCCTGGCCGAATTCCTGAACAAGGAAGACATCACGGCGATGGCGATCCACGGCAACAAGAGCCAGGGCGCGCGCACCAAGGCGCTGGCCGAGTTCAAGACCGGCGACCTGCAGGTGCTGGTGGCGACCGACATCGCCGCGCGCGGCATCGACATCGACCAGCTGCCGCACGTCGTCAACTTCGAGCTGCCGAACGTGCCGGAAGACTACGTGCACCGCATCGGCCGCACCGGCCGCGCAGGCGCGCAGGGCGAGGCCATCTCGCTGGTGTGCGTGGACGAGGAGATCTTCCTCAAGGACATCGAGAAGCTGATCAAGCGCAGCATCCCGCGCGAGACGGTGCCCGGCTTCGAGCCGCCGGCCGGGGAGAAGGCCGAGCCGATCGTGCTGGGCCGCATGACCATCGGCGTCGGCGGCACGCGCCGCACGCCGGGCGGCGGCGGGGGTGGCGGCGGCCATCGCCATGGCGGCGCTGGCGGGGGCGGTGGCGGCGGACGCCACGAACCGCGCCGCGATGCCGGACGCGGCGGCCATGCGCCCGCACCGAAGGGCCGCGACCCGCGCGGCGAACCCCGGCGCGACGCCGGTGCCCCGCCCGCCGCGCCGCGCCCGGCCCAGCGCCACGACCGCGTCGGCGCCGGCCATGCGACACAACCGGCACCGCACGGCCAGCCCCATGGCCGCCGCGACGCGCCCAAGCCCGGCACCAAGCCCGGCCCGCGCCTGACCCAGCCCAAGCGCTGACGCCACGGAAAGCGGCACGCCCCAAGGCAAAGGCCGACCCGAGGGTCGGCCTTTTTGCTGGGCTGGCGGCCGCCACCCCTCGGCGGCGATGCGCGGCATCAGCGGCGGCTCGTCAGGGCCCGAGCGTTCTTCGAGCGTGTCCGAGCAGCGCGCCCGAAGGCGCCCGATTTAGGCGCCCGGCTGGGCGCCAATGCGGGCCATGGCTCGGGCCATGGCATTTGCAACGACGAGCGGGCGCCTTCCGGCGTGATCAGCGGGCATGAGGGCAGGCCTCTCAGGCTCAGACGAACTCGCCTTCACGCAGCCACTTGGTCGCTACCCACTTCTCGCCTTCGATCACCGGAGCGCCGCCGTGCAGCGTCTTGGTCACCGGGTGCGCGCGGTCATAGCTGAAGAACACGCCGTTGCCCTTGATTGGCGCGACGTCCAGGCCGACGTCGGGGAACACCGTGGCACCGCCCTTGGCCGGCGAGTTCAGGTACATCACCAGCGTGCCCACCCGCTGGCCACCCCGCTGCAGCACCGCGGCCATGCCGGGCTGCGCGGGATCGAAGTAGTCATAGTGCGGCTTGTACTCGGCCCCTGGCCCGTAATGCAGCACCTGCAGGCCCTCGCCATTGACCACCGGCCAGCGCAGCAGCGTGGCGATGCGCTGCTCGACGCGCGCGCACACCGGCGTCTCGCCGCGGCCGAAGAACATGCCACGGCTGGTGCGCGAGGCATGCACCTCGCTGCCACCGGTGGTGTTCACCACGGTTTCGGAGCGCGCCATGCGCGGCCCGGCAGAGGCGATCAGTTCATCGCATTCCTCATCCGTCAGCAGCCCGCCCAGCAGCACCACGCGCGGGTTGTTCATCGTGAACAGCACCTCGACGGCGCGGTCACCGGCCCACACCGTGCTGGGCGAGCCGGTCAGGTCGAGGTCGGGCACCTTCACCGGCGCCGGCAGGGCCGCCTGCTGCGCCCGTTCGGCGAGGAACTGGCTCAGCGTGAGCTCCAACGCCTCGACCGCCACGTTCTCCGCCCAGCCGCTGGCGCGCATGGCCTGCAGCACGGCTTCCGGCTGGCAGCCCGCCTTGGCCTGCTCGATGATCCACTGCCTCAATTCGGGGGTGATCGCCTGCGCTGTACTCATAAGCGGCAATTCTCTCGCAGCATGAACCGGCAGGGCCGATGCCCGGACCGTTACGCAGGGCGTTCAGGCCAGGCGGCGGCGGAACACCAGCCGGTCGGGCGACGAGGCCTCGGGCGCCAAGGCGTAGCCCTGCTCGGCAAAGCGCCGCAGCTTGACGACGCTGGCCACGCGTTCGGCGATGCACCAGCGCGCCATCACGCCCCGCGCACGCTTCGCGAAGAAGCTGATGACCTTGTATCGGCCGTCCTTCCAGTCCTCGAACACGCATTCGATCACGCGCGCCTGCAGCGCCGCGCGGTCGGCCGCGCGGAAATACTCCTGCGACGCCAGGTTCACCACCGCCGGCGCCTTCGCGGCGCCTGCCGACGTGCCGGCTTCCGCCAGGCGCTCGTTCAAGTGCTCGGCGATCGTGTCGCCCCAGTAGTCGTACAGGCTGGCGCCGCGGGCCGTGGCCAGCCGCGTGCCCATCTCCAGCCGGTAGGGCTGCAGCCGGTCGAGCGGCCGCAGCACGCCGTAGAGGCCGGACAGGATCACCAGGTGCCGCTGCGCCCAGGCCCAGTCGGCCGGCCGCAGGGTCTTGGCCTGCAGGCCGTCGTACACGTCCCCGTCGAAGGCCCAGGCCGCGGGCCGGCTGTTGGCGTCGTCGGACGACGGAGACCAGGCGGCATAACGCGCAACGTTCAGGGACGCCAGCTCGTCCGACAGGTCCATCAGCGCCGCGACCTGCGGCGTGTCCAGCGGCCGGAGCGTCTCGATGAGTTCGGCCGCGCGGTCGGTGAAAAGCGGCTCGGTGGCCTGCCGGGCCAGCCGCGGCGGCACTGGCGTGTCGTAGTCCAGCGTCTTGGCCGGAGAGATCAGGAAAAGCATGGCAGCCAGTGTATGCAGCGGCACGCGGGCCATGCGCCGCCCGGCCGCGCCGCCGCGCTTCGCGCCCCGCGAACGAGCAGCTACTCCGTCGGCGAGCCGCGCTCGCGCGCCTTGCGCACCGCGGCCGGGATCGCCCCCAGCGCGGCGGCCCAGGTGCGGGCCGGAATGTGCGTGCGCAACCGGTGCAGCGCGCAGTCCACCAGCACCGGCGCCAGTACGTGGCCGGTGCCGCCGGCGATGTCGATCGTCGCGTCGCCACCCAGCGCGCCCAGGCGCTCGATCGTGGCGCGGGCATGCGCGACCGGCACCACGTCGTCGTCAGCACCATGGAACAGGTGGATGGTGGTCTGCTCCGGAGCCCGCGTGGGCAGCACGGCACAGCGGCCGCCGAAGGCCAGCACGCGGCCGGCCAGGCCGTCGAACAGGCAGGCCAGTTCCAGCGCGGCCAGCGCCCCCTCGCCGAAACCGGCAAGCGCCGTGGCAGCCGGGCCGACGCCGGTGGCCTGCTGCGCCGCGACGACCCAGTCGCGCAACGGATCCAGGGCCGGCGCGGGCATGCCGTCAGCCGGGAATGGCGGCACCAGGCCGGACGGCGACAGCACCATCGCCTGAGCGAAAGCGCCCCGCAGCGCCGAGGCCAGCGCCAGCATCGACGCCGGCGCATCGCGGTGCCCCGGCAGCAGGATCAGCAACTGCTCCGCGCGGCCGGCCAGTGGCCACTCGGGCAGGAGATCGGCAGCGAGCACGTCGAACGGCATTGGGCGATTGTGCGCCTGCGCGGTTCGGATCCTGTCCGGCCCTGCCTGCTCCTGTCCCATGGGGCCGCGCCGATCCCCCTCGCTTGAGGGGGCCGGGCCGCAAAAACCCCTAATTGGTGAATGCGGCGGCCCATGGGGCCCAGCAGAATTCGCGCTTCGCCGGGAGGAGGCATCGACGACGGATGCACGGCGAGAGGGAGCGAAGGCAGCGAAGAGTCTCGGCCTCGGCAATGGCCGAAGTGATCACCACGTGCAAGGGCTGTGCGGCGCGACGCCATCGTCCCGCCCGGCCATTCGCTGCCCGGTGAATCGTCAAACCATCGAGAATCAGAATTGAACAAGATCGCAACATTCTTCGGCGTCATTTCCATGGCCGCCGGAGCCCTGCTGTTCAGCGTGGATGCATCCGCCTATCGCATGTCATCCCCGTACCGGACCGAGTTGAGCACCGCGCATATCGCGGTCGACGGCCTGAAGTACGTCGGATATCCGCAGCTCAATGTCGAACCCGACGGGCTGGAATTGATTCCCGAGATGCGCAATCACGCCAATGCGATTGCGTTCTTCTACGACCCATCCCATCCGTCCCGCACCCATGGGATCCTTGAACAACTGTCGCCGAGCTTCAAGGGCGTGGTGTTCGTGGACCCGATCTTCTTCAAGGCTGACAAGACCCCGCATTCGGATGCCGACGTCAGCCGCCGGCTGGTGGCGTTCAAGCAGGCGATCGAGCCCTACAAGTCGAACATCGCCTACTTCGCGTTCGACGAGCCGCTGTACAAGCGGCAGTCCGCCTATTGCGACCATGCGCTGCCCTGCACCAATGGCCCACTGCACCGGTCTATCAACGACCATGCGGTGCCCGACCTGGAAAAGTGGATGTCCCAGGTTCGCAGCACCGTGGCGGGCCCGGGGATCATGTGGATCGAGGCGGGACCGATGATCCAGGACAGCCTGGATCTTCCGGTCAATGCCGACCTGTACGGCTTCGATTGTTATTCCGCCTGGAACAACTGCAATGGCCTCGGCATCAAGGACCGGTTTTCGATCCTGCAGCACAAGGTGATCGAACTCAATGCGGCCCTGTCCGGCCACAGGCGCCTCGCCGTGGTTCGGGAGGGGCAGCTCGTCCACGACCGGAAATCAGCCGGCCGGGATATGACAGCGGGCACCGCAGCAAGCGATGCCGATCTGGTATCCCTGCTGAAGCAATACAGATCGCTTTACCAGAACAATCCGCTGGTCAATCTCGTCGGCACCTGGATTTGGGCGGACCTGGACCCTGGAGATGGACACCGCACGGTCCGCGGAGTCCGCGGCCTTCCCCAGGCTCGCGCCTGGCTGGAGTCGGAGGCCCGCGCCATTTCGGGCAAGCCGCAGGCGGCGTGGCAGCTTCCTCCGGTCGTTCAATTCCACGCGTCGAGCGGGGCTCGGGCGGGAGAACACCTGGTGTGGACCTGGAGCAGCACGGGCGCGACCCATTGCGCCTCGGTGACGGAAGCGGCCGGTTTCCCGAGCATGCCCGCATCCGGGGTCGTGCTGGCGCAGGAGTTGCTGCCGCACTCGTTCAGCTACACGATTTCCTGCACCGGTCCCTACGGAACGACCTACAAGACCATCCCGGTGACGATCGCTCCATGACGCCGGCTGCGTGCTTGAACGGCACGCCCGGCGCCTTCAAAGCTGCGCAAAGATCAGCTTCATCGCGGAGTCATTGCGCTTGTAGTTCGGCCCCGGGCGCTCGAAGCGCTCATCCAGCAGTTCCAGTCCCTCCATCTTCGAGACGTCGAACAGGGGCTCCGGCTGCCCGCCGCCCTTGAGCTGGTGCACGCGCAGCAGCTCGGTGCCCTGGTGCCCGATGCCGTAGCACTGCGGCTCGGCAAGCCGGGCCTTGCCGTGGTACAGGAAGCGCAGGCGCCGCTTCTGCTCGATGGCTTGCACGAACAAGGGATTCATCGCTGGACAGGCCGTGTGGTCATTCGCGCGACCGGTGCAGCACGCACCGTGCCCGTGGCCATGCAGGCACGCGTGCGCCCCCCGGACACATGCGGACGCCGCCGGGGATACGCAAGCCTGCTGATCCCCTCCGAGCCTGCATCGCCCGCAGGTGCCGGCGGGGCTGGTCGACGCAGCCTGAATTGGCGCTGATGGCCAGGGCCCTGGGAATCGGTCCCGAGGGGCGCAACCAAGCCGGGGCCGGAGCCGACGCCGCTTGCTCAGTCCTCTCGCTGCCAGGCCACGCCATCCTCGGTCAGCATCGCGTCCAGCGGCACGTCGTGCGGCTCGGGCGTCAGCCAGGGAATGAAGCCGTGGGCATAACCAACGCCCACCGTGTAGGGCCGCGGTTTCAGGCCAGCCAAGGTGCGGTCGTAGAAGCCGCCGCCGTAACCCAGGCGCACACCGCGGGGCCCGAAGCCGACGCAGGGCACCAGCAGCAACTGCGGCTCGAAGGGCTCGGTGTCCTTGGGCTTCGGGATGCCGTAGGCGTCGTCCTCCATCGGGCAGCCCGGGTACCAGACGTGGAAACGCAGGTGCCGCGTCTCGCGGTTGATCACCGGCAGCCCGATGCGGCGCTTGGTGTCGGTCTCACCCTCGGTCCAGCGGAACAGCGCGGGCAGCGCGTCGAACTCGCCCTTGATCGGCCAGTAGGCACCGATGGAGTTCTCGCCGCGCGTCACCAGCCACACCCTCAGCACCTCCTGCAGGTGCACCGCGCGCTGGTGGCGGTCCACCATCGCCTGCCGTTCGGCCTGCAGCTGCTTGCGCAGCACGGCCTTGTCACGCGAGGGTTCGAGGCTGAAGGGCAGTGGATGGCTCATGGCCGGGGATTGTGGCGCGCGCCTAAACTGCCCGCATGGCCGCCGCATCTCCCGAGTTCGTGACCCACTGCCTGGAACTGCTGGGCGCCCTGGGGCCGGCACGGGCCAAGCGCATGTTCGGCGGGCACGGCCTCTACGTCGACGAGCGCTTCATCGCGCTGATCATCGGCGACACGCTGTACCTCAAGACCGATGACGAGACGCGCCCACGCTTCGAAGCCGCGGGCAGCGTCCCGTTCGACTACGCCACCCGGGACGGGCAGCGCATCGTGATGGCTTACTGGACGGCGCCGCAGGACGCCATGGAATCGCAGGCCCTGATGCTGCCCTGGGCGCGGCTGGCCATGGCGTCGGCGCTGCGCGCGGCGGCCAGCAAGCGCCCCGCGGCGGCGCGCAGCAAGGCGGCCACGCCGCGCCAGCCGGCTTCGGCCAGGCCTTCGGACGGTCGGGCGGCCAAGCGGCGCGGCGGCTCCTGAGCCCGCGCCTCGCCGGGCAGGGCCCAGGCCAGCTGCACGCCTTCGGCGGCGCGCCAGGGCTCGGCGACCACACCCTGCCCCGGCGCCAGCCAGAAGCGCTCCCCGCGCTCCAGCACATGGTCCAGGCCGCCGCCGTCATGCGTGATCCACACGCGGCCGTCGACCACGCTGAGCCAGCCGCCCGCCCGGGCATGCAGACGGGTGGCGCTGTCCAGCCGCAGGTGGCGGGCCGGCCGGGCCAACACCTGCCAGCTCGTCGATTGATGCTGCTTGCTCATGTCGATCTCCTTGGTGAATACCCGTAATGATCCGGATCCGGTCCTCCGTGGTCCAATGCAAACCCCATCGTCCATTGATGCGGGATTGATATGAATGCACAACGCCAGCGGCCCTTGTCGCTCGACGGATTGCGAGCCTTCGAGGCGGTCGCCCGGCGGCTGTCGTTCAGCGCGGCGGCCGACGAGCTTTTCCTCACCCAGTCCGCGGTCAGCCGGCAGATCAAGGCCCTGGAAGAGGAACTCGGCGCCAGCCTCTTCAACCGCGGCACGCGCCGCGTCGAGCTGACGACCGCCGGATCGGCGCTGCAGCAGGCCGTGGTGCCCGCGCTGGAACGCATCGACCGCACGGTGCGCCTGCTGCGGGTGCAGCGCGGGCGCGAGCACGTCAACGTCTCCACCTTCGCTTCCTTCGCCACGCTGTGGCTGATGCCCCGCTTGGACAGGTTCCAGCGCCTGCACCCGGACATCGACATCCGGCTGTCGGCCAGCGACAAGCTGGTCGAACTCGACGACCCCGAGGTGGACCTGGTGCTGCGCTACGACTTCCCGCGCAACGTGCCGCCGCACGCCGAGCTGATGTTCGGCGAGACGCTGTCGCCGATGGCGAGCCCCTGGCTGGTGGAGCAAGGCCGCCGCGGCGACGCACCACCGCTGGCCACCGCGGCGGACCTGGCCGCGCATGCCTTGCTGGAAGAGGACGACCACCGCCCGAGCGCCGCCTTCCTCAGCTGGCGCCGCTGGCTGAAGCTGCACGGCCAGCCGCAGCTGGAGCCGCGGCGCTGGATCTACCTCAACTACACGCACCAGCAGGTGCAGGGTGCGGTGGCGGGCCAGGGTGTGGCGCTGGCACGGCTGCCGATGGTGCATGACCTGATCGAGCGCGGCGAACTGGTCGAACCCTTCGGCAGCGGCGGCCGCATCCCCGGCGAGACCTGCTACTGGCTGATCCTGCTGCCGCAGGCCCGCATGCGCCCGGCGCTGAAGGCCTTTGCCGACTGGGTGCGCGAGGAGGCGGCACGCACCCGCGCCGCGATCACCGATGCGCCCGGCGCATCGGAGTGACGCGGCGCTTTCATGCCACGGCGTGGCGCCAGCCTCTACGATCGCGGGCCCATTTCCTGAACCGCTGGAGTGTCTCGTGATGCAGCTGTACATCGGCAACAAGAACTACTCGTCCTGGTCCATGCGCCCCTGGGTGCTGTTGACGCAGTTCGAGATCCCGTTCGAAGAGAAGATGCTTCGCTTCGACGGTTTCGAGCCGGACTCCCGCTTCAAGCAGACCATCACCAAGCTGTCGCCGACCGGGCGCGTGCCGCTGCTGGTCGACGACGGCTTCGCGGTGTGGGACACGCTGGCGATCGCCGAATACGCCGCCGACAAGTTCGCTGACCGTGCCCTGTGGCCGCGCGACCGCCTGCAGCGTGCCCGCGCGCGCAGCCTGTGCGCGGAGATGCATGCCGGCTTCGGCGCGCTGCGCGGCGCCTGCCCGATGAACATCGAGGCTTCGCTGCCCGAAGTCGGCGCCAAGGTGCTGGCAGAACAAGCGGCGGTGCAGGCCGACCTGCAGCGCCTGGTCAGCATGTGGACCGACGCGCTGAACCAGAGCGGTGGACCCTTCCTGTTCGGCGAGTTCAGCATCCCGGACGCCTACTTCGCCCCGGTCGTCGCACGCCTGCGCACCTATGCGCTGCCGGTGCCGCCGTCTATCGGCGCCTATATGGAGCGCGTGTGGGCCAGTGCAGGCGTCTCGGCCTGGGTGCGCGATGCGCTGGCGGAAAAGGAGTTCCTGGCCTTCGAGGAGCCGTACCGCAAGTCGCGCTGAACCGGCGCCGGGGCCGGCACCGCACCGACCCGCGCGTGCGGACTTTGGTCAGCCGCCGCTCGGGTCGTGCGTTACAGTGGTTTCGCGGGTGCGACAACGTGCCCCTTGCCTCTGATGCCCCGCCGATTCCCGACCCGACTTTTGACCCGCGCGCTGTTCGCGGCGCTCGGCCTGCTGGCGCTGCCGCCGGCCGCCTTTCCCCAACCCGTGCCTGGTGACGCGCAGGTCGTGGAAGCGCGTGAAGCGCTGCGCAAGCGCGACCGCAACCGGCTCGTCTCCTCGCGCGTGGCGCTGCAGCAGGCCCAGCACCCGCTGGCCGTGTGGGCTGAATACTGGGAGCTGTTGGGCCGGCTCTACGAGGTGAAGGCCGACGAGATCGAAGCCTTCTACGCCCGCTGGCCGGGCAGCTACCTGGAAGACCGCCTGCGCAACGACTGGCTGCTCGAACTCGGCCGCCGGCGCGACTTCCCCGCCATCGCGCGCGAATACCCGCGCTTCCGCATGAACGACGACCGCGAGGTCAGCTGCTGGTGGCTGCTGACCGAGCACCTGGCCGGCCGCGACGTGCGCGACAGCGCCCGCAGCGCCTGGTTCGCGCAGGCCAACCTGGACGACGGCTGCCACATGCTGGCCACCGCGATGGTCGACGCCAAGCGCTTCACGGCCGAGGACATCTGGCGCAAGGCACGCCTGTCCCTCGACGCCAACAAGCCCGCGGCTGCACGGGCCGCGGCCGAACTGGCCCAGGGCATCGCGCCGAAGGATGTCGCCGAGGCCATCGACAGCCCCGCCGTGTTCCTGAAGCGCCCGCACGCCGCCACGCGCAACCGGCAGGAGCTGCGCACGCTGGCACTGATGCGCTTGGCCTCCGGCGATGCGGATGCCGCGGTGGCACTGCTCGAGGACAAGCGCCAGCCTGCTCTGGCACCGGCGCAGGTCGCCTGGCTGTGGGCCAGCATCGGCCGCCAGGCGGCGTTCAAGCTGTCGGCCGACGCCGTGGCGCATTTCCGCCGCGCCTGGTCGCAGCTGCCGGCGGCCGAGGTCGGCGAGCCCGGCTGGACCGACGAGACGCTGGCCTGGGCGGCGCGCAGCGCACTGCGCTCGCCGCAGGCGCGCGACCGCTGGCCGCTGGTGCTGAAGGCCATCGCCGCGATGAGCCCGGCCCAGCAGGCCGACAGCGCCTGGGTCTACTGGAAGGCGCGCGCGCTGCAGGCCACCGCCAAGGACGGCACCGAAGGCGATGCGCAGCGCGCCGAAGCCCGCCGGCACCTGAGTGAACTGGCCAGCCCGCTGCACTTCTACGGCCAGCTGGCCACCGAGGACCTGGGGCAGGTGCCGGCCCTGCCGGCCAATGCCGCGCCGACGACCCCCGCCGAGCGCGAGACCGCGCGCAACACCCCCGGCTTCCGGCGTGCGATGCACCTGGCCGCGCTGGGCCTGCGCGACGAGGCGCGGCGTGAATGGAACTTCACGCTGCGCGGGCTGGGTGACCGCGAGCTGCTGGCGGCGGCCCGCTGGGCCTGCGAGGCCGGCGACTGGCAGCTGTGCATCAACACCAGCGACCGCACGCGCACCGAGTTCGACCTGGCCACGCGCTACCCCATGCCGTTCATGCCCGAGATCCAGCAGGCCGCCATGGCCGCGAAGCTGGAGCCAGCCTTCGTGCTCGGCATCATCCGGCAGGAAACGCGTTTCATGCCCAACCTGCGCTCGCATGCCGGCGCGGCGGGGCTGATGCAGCTGATGCCGGCCACCGCCAAGTGGGTGGCGAAGAAGATCGGCCAGGACTTCAACCCAGCGCGGGCCGAGCTGATCTTCGACCCGGCGCTGAACCTGCGGCTGGGCACCAGCTACCTGAAGATGGTGCTCGATGACCTCTCCGGCTCGCAGCCGATGGCCGCCGCCGCCTACAACGCGGGCCCCGGCCGCCCGCGGCGCTGGCGCGAGGGCCCGGTGCTGGAGCCGGCCGCGTGGGCCGAAGCGGTGCCCTTCAACGAGACGCGCGACTACGTGAAGAAGGTGGTGTCCAACACCGCCATCTACGCCGCGCTGCTGAACCGCCAGCCGCCGGTGGTGAAGAGCCGCCTGGGACCGCCGATCGGTCCGCGTGACGCGTCGGCACCGGTGAACGGCGAGCTGCCCTGACCGCGATGCGCGCATGGCCGCGCCTTTCAGGAGATAGCGCTTGAAAGCCTACGTCGTCGGCGGCGCGGTGCGCGACCGCCTGCTCGGCCTACCGGTCAACGACCACGACTGGGTCGTCGTCGGCAGCACGCCCGAAGCGATGGTGGCCGCCGGCTACAAGCCCGTGGGACGCGATTTCCCGGTCTTCCTGCACCCCGAGACGCACGAGGAGTACGCGCTGGCGCGCACCGAGCGCAAATCCGGCCGGGGCTACCACGGCTTCCAGTTCCAGGCCGCGCCCGACGTGACGATCGAGGAGGACCTGGCGCGCCGCGACCTGACGATCAACGCCATCGCCGAGGACCCCGACACCGGTGCGCTGATCGACCCCTACGGCGGCCGGCGCGACCTGCAGGCGCGCGTGCTGCGGCATGTGTCCGAGGCCTTCGCCGACGACCCGGTGCGGCTGCTGCGGCTGGCACGGCTGGCAGCGCGTTATGCCGAGTTCGAGATCGCGCCCGAGACCATGGCGCTGTGCGTGCGCATGGTCGAGGCCGGCGAGGTCGACGCGCTGGTGGCCGAGCGGGTCTGGCAGGAGCTGTCGCGCGGGCTGATGGAGCCGCGCCCCGACCGCATGCTGCAGGTGCTGCGTGGCTGCGGCGCGCTGGCGCGGCTGCTGCCGGAGGTCGACCGCCTGTGGGGCGTGCCGCAGCCCGAGGCGCATCACCCGGAAGTCGACACCGGTGAGCACCTGCTGATGGTGCTGCGCATGGCGGCGCGGCTGGGTGCGCCGCTGACGGTGCGCTTCGCCTGCCTGTGCCACGACCTGGGCAAGGGCACGACGCCGGAGGACGTGCTGCCGCGCCACCTCGGCCACGAGGCGCGCAGCGTGGCGCTGGCCGAACAGGTCTGCGAGCGCTGGCGCGTGCCGGCCGACTGCCGCGCGCTGGCCGTGGTGGTCGCGCGCGAACACGGCAACGTCCACCGCAGCGCGGGGCTCAATGCGAAGTCGCTGGTGCGCCTCTTCGAACGCTGCGATGCCTGGCGCCGGCCGGAGCGCTTCGCTGAGCTGCTGCTGGCCTGCGAATGCGATGCGCGCGGCCGCCTGGGGCTGGAAGACAAGCCCTACGCACCGCGGCCCCACCTGTCCGCCGCGCTGGCCGCGGCACGCGCGGTGGACACCGCTGCCGTGGCGGCCGAAGCCGTCGCCCAGCGGCACACCGGCCCGGCGATCGGCGTCGCCATCGCGCAGGCGCGCGCGCAAGCCATCCGCGACGCCGGCCTGGCCGAGTGAGCCAGCGCACAGGTCCCGCGGGTGCGCGCGCCCGACGGGTCGAGCAGGGGGCGCTGCCGCCTTCGGTGGCCGGCGCGCCGAGTCAGATCAGCAGGCCGATCAACCCGGCCAGCATGCTCAGCAGCAGGCTGGACGCGATCGGCAGGTAAAGCTCGCGGCCCCGCACCCGCAGCGTGAAGTCGCCCGGCAGCTTGCCCAGGCCAATCTTCTGCAGCCAGCCGCGCAGCCCACTGAAGACCAGCGAGGCGAGCAGGAAGACGAGCAGCCAGCGCATCGGGGCGGCCTCAGGCTCTCAGAGCCGGTGCGTGCGGTCGCCGCTGGCGAAACCGATGGGGTCGATGTCCAAGCCGCGGCCGAGCGCGATGACCTTGAACAGCTCGCCCATCTCGTGCTCGGTGATCAGCTTCTGTGCCATGCCGCGCTGTGCCGCGTCGGCCGATTCCAGCAGGCCCAGCAGCCCGCAGTTGAGCAGGAAACGCGCCTGCGAGGTGTAGCCCAGCACGTCCAGCCCGGCCTGCTGTGCCGCCAGCGCGATGCCGGTGAAGTTGACGTGAGCGGTGATGTCCTTGAGCCCGACGTCGGCGAGCGGGTCCGCATCGGCGCGGTGGCCACGGTGGCACATCAGCGTGCCGCCGGCGCGCTGCGGGTGGTAGTACTCGGCCTCCG
>Ga0196963_10001156_pt1 | contig 19219 bp, 11 predicted proteins | sample S1_5metaG_FD_148600 | JGI IMG/M metagenome (GOLD analysis project Ga0196963, IMG submission 148600) | Soil microbial communities from Anza Borrego desert, Southern California, United States - S1_5 | ecosystem: Environmental > Terrestrial > Soil > Desert | place: USA: California | collected... | reverse complement strand
AACGTCATCTCGCTGGGCGAGCGCGACTGCTCGACCCAGCGCCGCCACCAGAAGCTGATCGAGGAATCGCCCAGCCCGGTGATCACCCCCGAGCAGCGCACGGCGATGGGCGCCGACGCCGTCAAGCTGGCGCGCGCCGCCGGCTACACCAACGCCGGCACCGTCGAGTTCATCTACGACCTCGATCGGAAGCAGTACTTCTTCCTCGAGATGAACACCCGCATCCAGGTCGAGCATCCGGTCACCGAGATGGTGACCGACCTCGACCTGATCCGCCTGCAGATCGAGGTCGCCGCCGGTCTGCCGCTGGGCTTCAAGCAGAGCGACGTCGTGTGGCGCGGCCACGCCATCGAGGCGCGCATCAACGCCGAGGACTGGGAGCACAACTTCGCGCCCTTCCCCGGCAAGATCACCATGTACGTCGCGCCATCGGGCAAGGGCGTGCGCGTCGACAGCCACTGCTTCGCCGGCTACACGATCCCGCCGAACTACGACTCGATGATCGCCAAGCTGATCGTCCACGGCAAGGATCGCGAGGAGGCGCTGCGCCTGATGCAGCTCGCCCTCGACGACTACATCATCGAGGGCCCGAAGACCACGATCGGCTTCCACCAGCGCCTGATGCGCGACGCGCGCTTCGTCAATTCGCTGGTCCATACCAAGTTCATCGACGACGAGTTCCTCAAGCGCGAGCACTGAGGGCGAGGCCCCCGCGCCGCCGGGCAGCCCCGGTCGGCGCGTGAGCCATCGTTGCCACGGCTGACGCTGTCGGGCTCGCTGCGCGCGCCTACAACGGGCGCATGCCCGTCACCCTGATCACCGGTCCGCACCAGAGCGGCAAGAGCCGGGCGTTGTGGCGGCGGCTGCGCGCCGAGCCGATGGGCGCCGCCGTGCTGGTCGTGCCGGCGCAGGGCCTGACCCACGAGCTGGTGCGCGCCGCGCACGCCTGGGGCGGCGACGGCCTCATGCCGCCGGTGGTGACGCTCGCCGAGCTGGTCGAACGCTGCGCGGCCGGCGTCGGCGACGCCAGCGCGACCCTCGGCGCCGGCGCCGCGACGCACGTCATGCGCGGCTTCTGCCGCGACGGGCTGACCGGCACGCGCTGGGAGCGCCTCGCGCGGTTCCGCGCCGCGCCGAAGGAGCTCGCCGAGCTCGCGCTGCGCCTCGACGAGCACCTCGTCGAGGACGAGCGCCTCGCGGCCTGCCGCGGCGATGGCGCCGACCAGCGGCTGGTCGGGATCTGCGCGACCGCGGCGAAGGCGCGCCGCTATCTCGCGACGCGCGCCGCGACGCTCGGTCTGGCCACGCGCGGCGAGCAGCTGCGCCGGCTGATCGCCGCGACGCCGGCGGTGCCGTGGCGCTCGCTCTACTTCGACGACTTCATGAGCCTGTCGCCCGCGGAACGCGAACTGATCGCGCGCCTCGGCGACGGCCGCGCGCTGGTGATCACCGCCGTCGACGACGCGCGCCTCGGCGAGGGCGCGCTCGCGCCGAAGCTGCGCCAGCGCTTCCCCGACGCGCTCGAGGAGCGTTTCGCTGCCCCGTCGACGGCCGCCGGGCGCGCGCCGGCGCTGACCCGCGTCCTCGCGCGCGCGCTGGGCGACGACGAGGCGCTGGACGCCGAGGACGCGGTAAGCCGCTACCGCTACCGCGACGAGGCGCATGCGGCGCGCGCGGTCGCGGGCTGGCTGCGCCGTCACGGCGTCGCGCCGGGCCAGGCGACGCTGTACGTGCCCGCCGCCGACGGCGACGCGCTGGCGCTCGCCGACGGGCTGATCGCCGCGGGCGTGCCGGTGCGCGGGCGCTTCGACGTCGCCTGGGCCGGCACCGCCGCCGGAGCGCTGGCGCTGGCGCTGGGCCGCTGGTGCGCGCGCGGCGATTGGGAGTCGTTCATCGACGCGTGCGAGCGCCTGGCGCCGGCCGGCGTCGACGAGGCGCCGCCGTTGGCGCTGTCCGACCTGCGTGCGCCGTGGCAGCGCATGCCGGTCGCCGACGCCTTCGCGCGTTGGCGCGCCGTCCGCGCCGGCGGCGCGTGCGAGAGCTGGGGCTGGCGCGAGCCGGGACGCGATCGCCCGTGGCTGACCGAGGCGCTGTCCTGGCTGGAGCGCGTCCATGGCCGCCTCGCGGTGGAGGGCGCCTGGCACGACCGCCTGCGCGCGCTGGCCGCCAGGCTCGACCTCGGCGACGACGCCGCGGCGGCGATCGCGAGGCTCGACGAGCTGGCGCGCCTCGAGCCGGTCGGCGTCGACGAGCTCGACGACATCGCGCGTGGCCTGCGCGTGCGGGTATCGCGCGGCGACGCGCTGCCCGAGGACCGCGCCCTGATCGTCGCCGACGCGGTGCGCGGACGCACGGCGCCGCGCGCGGTCGCGATCCTGCACGGCCTCGAGCACGGACGCTGGCCGCGTCAGGCGGCATCCGGATCGCTGCTGCCGTCCGCCGACCGCGCCGCGCTGGCGACGGCGCTGGGCGGCGACCCGTACGACGAGGCGGGACGCGCGGCCGGCGAGATCGCCGCGTTCCTCGCGGTGCTGGCGCGCGGGCGCGAGCGCGTCGTCATCGGCATCCCGTGCGGCGAGCGCGAACCGTCGTGGTGGCTGTCGGCGCTGGCCGGCCAGCTCGGCTGGGATCTCGAGGCCGAGCGCGCCGCGGCCACCGCCGACGCCGTCCCCGGCGCGCCGATCGGCCCGCGCGACAGCCAGGGCGCCGCCGAGCAGGCGCTGTGGGGCGCCGCGCAGCGCCGCCCGTCGGCGACCTTCGCCGTGCCGCCCGGCCTGCACCAGCGCCTGCGCGCGTCGCAGCTCAACGACGTGGTCGCCGATCCCTTCGCGCTGGTCTGCGATCTGCTCGCCCTGGGCCCGCTGGGCGAGGACCGCCGCCTGCGCGACGAAGGCGACGAGCTGCACCGCCTCCTGCGCGTGCTGGCGCAGCATCCGCGCGCCGACTGGGAGGCGGTCGCGGGCCGCGCGCTGGCGGCGTGGGCGGAGTCGGCCTCCGCGCCGATCACCCGCGCCGGGCGGCGGATGCTGGCGCGACGCGCGAAGATCGCGGTGGGCAACGAGGCCGCGGACGTGGCCGGTCGCGGCGCGCTGACGTCCAGCGACGCCGAGGTCGAGATCGCGATCGCGCTCGAGCTGCCCGGGCGCGATGGCCTGCGGCTGCGCGGCTCGATCGACCGGCTCGACCGACTCGGCGACGGCTCGGTGCGCGTCGTCGACTACAAGCGCGGTCGCGTCGGCAATTTCTCGACGCTGCTGCGCGACGGCGCGGAAGGGCAGCTGCTGGCGTACTGCCACGGCCTGCGCCAGGGCGGCGAACGCATCGAGTCCGCCTGGTACCGCGCGCTGTCGGACGGGAAGAGCGCGGGCTATGGCGTCGGCAGGGTCGCGGTCGACGAACTCGACGCCCGCATCGCCCGCCTGACGGATGCGATCGCGCGCTACGCCGACGGCATCGCGGTCGCCGCCGAGGACGGTCGCTGCCGGCGGCAGGGGGCCTACGCCGCGGTGGCGCGGCTCGACGAGCTGCGCCTCGACCAGTCCGGCGACGACGAGGGCGACGCCGCATGACGCGCATGCCGTGGGATCTGACGCACGAGCAGCAGCGCGCGGCGCTGCTCACCGGCCAGGCGATGCTGGCGTCGGCCGGCGCCGGCAGCGGTAAGACCGCGGTGATGGCGGTGCGCTACTGCGCGTGCCTGCTCGACCGCGACGACGGCGGCCGGCTGCTGACGCCGGAGCGCGTGCTGGCGATGACCTTCACGCGCGAGGCCGCGGCGAACCTGCGCGCGCGCATCGATCGCACGCTGCGCGCGGTGGTGCGGCGGCGGCGCTTCAGCCTGTGGCGCGACGGCGCGATCGAGGCCCACGATCTCGACGACGAACGCCTGCACCACCTGCGCGAGTGCCTGGCCAAGCTGCCGGGCGCGCCGATCACCACGCTCGACGGCTTCTGCCTGGGCCTGGTGCGCGAGCACGCCGCCGAGCTCGGCCGCGATCCGGAGCTGGCGGCGCCCGAGGACGTCGCCTGGCGCGCGTGCCGCGACGAGGCGTGGTCGCGCCTGGCCGGCGAGCGCGGCGACGAGCTGCCGATGCTCATCGAGCATTACGGCGAGCACACCGTCCGCGCCCGGGTGATCGCGCTCTCCGACCAGGCATCGACCGCTCCGACCACCGCGCTGCTCGCGGATCGCAGCGACGCCTTCGCCGAGGTCATGCGCCGGCGCGCGACGCACCTCGCCGCGGCGGTCGCGGCGCTCGCCGACGCGCGCCAGGCGATGAAGGCGACCAGCGCGTTGGCGCGCGACCTGGCGGCGATCGCCGCGACCCCGGCATCGGACGCCGTCGGCTTCGGCGCGTGGGTCGCGCTGGTCGACGCCCTGGCGGCGCGCGATCCGCAGGCCAAGGAGCACCTGCGCCGGATGCAGGACGCGATCGATCATCCGCACGTCCGCGCGTCCAGCGGCGCGCGGCCCGACAAGGAGAAGCGCCGGTGCCGCGGCAGCCTGGTGTCGCTCAGCGGCTTCGATCCGGGTTTCGAGGACGAGCTCGCGGACCGCGCCGACGCGTTCGCGGCCGTCGCGGCGCGCTTCGCCGTGCTGGTCGACGAGGTCGCCGAGCGCCACGGCGTCGGCGGCTTCGCGCGCGTGCAGGCCGAGGCGCTGACCCTGCTCGAGGACGCGGCGACGCGTCGGCGTCTGGGCGCGCTCTACCGCCACGTGCTGCTCGACGAGGCGCAGGATCTCAACCGGCTCCAGGGCCGGCTCGTCGACCTGCTGCGCGACGGGGGCAGCGGCCGCGGATCGGCGCGCGTCTTCGTGGTCGGCGACCATCGCCAGAGCATCTACGGATTCCGCCACGCCGCGCCCGAGATCTTCGTCGCCTGGGAGAGGTCGATCGAGGACGGCGGCGGCGGCGTCGCGAGCCTGGAGCAGAACTTCCGCAGCCACCCGGACCTGGTCGAATCCATCAAGCTGGTGATCGGCCAGCGCAGCCTGCGCGCGGCGTTCCGTCCGGACGCGATCTCGCCCGGACGCGTCCACGCCGATTTCGCGCCGGGCGTGCCCTTCGTCTGCTGGCGCGTCGACGTCCTGCCGGTGCCCGCCGCGCCGATCCGACGCGGCGCGCTGATCGGCACGCAGGCGCAGGCCGCGCACATCGCGCGTCTGATCGGCGCCTCGCTGGGCGAGGGGCGCAACCCGGAGGATCACGCGATCCTGGTGCGTACGCGCGCGCGCATGCGCGCCTACGCCCAGGCGCTCGAGCGCGCCGGCATCGCCTACGACACCGATTTCCCCGGCGGGCTGGTCGATGCCCAGGAGTGCCACGACCTCGAGGTGATCATCCGCCTGACGCTCAATCCGCACGATCGCCAGGCGCTGGCGGTCGCCTTGAGCGGGCCATGGGGCGTCGCCGACGCGCAGGATCGGACCGCGCTGGTCGAAGCGCTGTCGCAGGGGCCGGCGCTGGGCTGGGCCTACGCCTGCCAGCGCACCGCGCTGGGCGCCGTGGTGGCCGCGCTCGCGCCGACGCTGGCGCGCGAGGGGGTCGCCGCGGCGCTGCGCCAGCTGATCGCCGATCCGCGCCTCGCCGCGCGCTACGCGCAGCTGCCGCTGGCGCGGCGGCGCTTCGCCAACCTGCTGACGATCGCGGACGAGGAACGCGCCGCGGGCCGGCCGCTCGATGGCCACGCCTTCGTCGCGCGCCTGGCCGAGCGCCGCCGCCTGGGCGTCGACGTCGGCGAGGCCACCGGCGAGGCGATCGGCGGGCGCGGCGTGCGCCTGATGACCGTCCACGGCGCCAAGGGCCTGGAGTGGCCGGTGGTCTTCATCCCCGATTGCGACCGCGACTTCGGCCTGCGCGACCTGCGCGGACCGGCGCTGGCGCAGGTCGAGCCGGACGGGCTGACGCTGACCTGCCTGCCCGCCGAAGGCGACGACGACGGCGCCATCGGCCTGCGCGCCGGCCTGGCGCAGGAGGCCATCCGCGCGCGCATGCAGGACGAGGAGGCGCGGCTGTTCTACGTCGCGTGCACGCGCGCGCGCGAACGCCTCCACTGCCTGGTCGCCACCGATTGCGTCGCCCCGGACGAGTGCGGCCTGGTGCACCGCTGGGGCGATTGGCTGGTCGGCGCCGCCGTCGACTGGCGCGCGGTCGCGGTCGACCCGGGCGAGCGCTTCACGGTGCCGGTCGCGACGGGAGAGACGATCCCGACGCTGCCCGAGCTGCGCACCGATCCCGATCAGGCCGCGCCGATCCGGTCGGTCACCGAGCTCGTCGGCCTGCTCGCCGCCGAGGAGCCGGTCCTGGCCGGCGCCGGCGCTGGCGACGCCGCGCCATCGGTCGCCCGCGAGCTGGGCACGGCGGTGCACGAGGCCCTCGCCCGGCATGGCCCGGGGATGGCGCCGACGGCGGCGGCCGCCGCGCTCGACCGCCTGCGCGGCCGGGTCGATGCCGCGCGCCTCGACCTGATCATCGCGCGGCTGGCCGATGCCGACCTGCTGCCGGGCTATTGGCGCGCCGACGCGCGCCTGGTCGAGCAGCCGGTGGTGGCGCGGGTCGGCGGTGTCCTGGTCGTCGGCATCTGCGACCTGCTGCTCAAGCACGGCGACGGTTGGCACCTCTACGACTGGAAGACCGGCGATGCCGCCGACCATGCGGCGGCGCAGGCCCAGGTGCAGGTCTACGCGCACCTGCTGCGGCCACACCTCGATGCGCCCCTGGTCGCAGCGGCGCTGGTGGATGTCGAGCGCGCCCGGCTGGTGCCGGTCGCCATCGGCGGACCGGGCGAGCAAGCCGCAACCGTCCAGCTCGCTGCGCGAACCTGAAGCAGGAAGCATGTCCCGACGTGGCGGGCTGCACCGAGCCCTCTAGGATGCGGCTTCGCTGCGAACGGATTGGTTGGGGAACCTTGATTCGGATCGCATGCAGCGACGATCCTCACAGTTGGCGGGAGAGGCATGCACATCGCGATCTTCGGTACCGGATACGTCGGATTGGTCACCGGCACCTGCTTCGCGGAGATGGGCAACGTCGTGACCTGCGTCGACGTCGACCAGCGCAAGGTCGAGCGGCTCGCCGCCGGCGACGTGCCGATCTACGAACCCGGACTGCACGAGCTGCTGGCCGAGAACTACGCGGCGAAGCGCCTGCGCTTCACGACCCTCGCGCGCGACGCGCTGGTCGACGCCGACATCGCCTTCATCTGCGTCGGCACGCCGATGTCGGCCACCGGCGAGGCCGACCTGAAGTACGTCGAGTCGGCGTCCCGCGACATCGGCCGCAACCTGAGCCACTACTGCCTGGTCGTGACCAAGAGCACGGTGCCGGTCGGCACCGCCGACCGGGTGCGCGAATGGGTCGGCGACGAGCTCGGCAAGCGCAGCTCCGGCGCCGAGTTCGACGTCGCCTCGAATCCCGAGTTCCTCAAGGAGGGATCGGCGGTCGAGGACTTCATGAAGCCGGACCGCGTGGTCGTCGGCGTCGATTCGGCGCGCGCCGACGGCGTGCTGCACGACCTCTACGCGCCGTTCATCCGCAACGGCCTGCGGTTCTACACCATGGACATCCGCTCGGCGGAGATGACCAAGTACGCGGCGAACGCCATGCTCGCGACCAAGATCTCGTTCATCAACGAGGTCTCGAACATCTGCGAGCGCGTCGGCGCGGACGTGCGTCAGGTGCGCCAGGGCGTCGGCGCCGACGGCCGGATCGGGCTGCAGTTCCTGCATCCCGGCTGCGGCTACGGCGGCAGCTGCTTCCCGAAGGACGTGCGCGCCCTGGTCATGACCGCCGAGAAGGCCGGCTACGAGCCGGAGCTGCTGCGCGCGGTCGACGCGATCAATCAGCGCCAGAAGACCCTGATCCAGCGCAAGCTGACGGCCTGGTGCGAGCTCACCGACCGGACGATGGACGGGCTGGTCGTGGCGGTCTGGGGGCTGGCGTTCAAACCCAACACCGACGACGTGCGCGAGGCGCCGTCGCTCGAGCTGGTGCGGGCGCTGGTCGCGGCCGGCGCGCGCGTGCGCGTCCACGACCCGAAGGCCATGGAGGAGGCGCGCAAGTCGTTGGGCAACCTGGCGGGCGTCACCTACGTCGAGGACCCGTACAAGGCGACCGAAGGCGCGGACGTGCTGTGCCTGATGACCGAGTGGCGTCCGTACCGCCGGCCGGACTTCGCGCGGCTGGCGACGCAGCTCAAGGGCCGGACGATCTTCGACGGCCGCAACCAGTACGACGAGAAGAAGGTCGTCGAGCACGGCATGGCGCTCTATCCGGTCGGCGTGCCGGTCGGGATCCTGGGCCAGCGGATGGTCGAGCAGCACGACAAGGCGATGCACGTCAGCAAGCGGCAGTCCGGAGCCGCTTGACCCGAACGGATCGATCGCGCCAAGCGGTGCGAGCGGAGCGGGTGCGTCGGCTGCAACTTCTGCAACACGCGTGTGTTACGCAGCCGGCCATGCCAATCACCCGCACGGTTCTCCGTTAAAGTATTGCCGGTGCGCTGCTTACAACGACATCGCCGAGCGCGACTAGTCCCATCGACGTGGCGACGCGAGTTGCGTCTCCGGCCGCCGGCCGAATCGACGAAGTCCGCCTAGAACGCTGAAGCTCCATTCCTAGCCTTTGCCGGGATAGACCCCCATCGGCGCCTTCCGCCGGTGGACCGGAGGCGACGGGGACCATGCAGCACTGGCGACTACCTCTCATGGCGGCCATCCTCGTGGCCGCGCTCGGACTCGCGCGCAGCGGTCTCGGCGACGCGGCGGTCCCGGAGCGTGTCGCGTCCGCCTCGCTGCCCGCGCTGGCCGCGCCCGGCTGGGCACGCGCCCGGTTGTCGCTGGTGCCCGACCGCATCGATGCCACCGACGTCCCGGCGGCGTTCTCGGCGCCCGTGCGGCCGGCCGCGGTCGCGCCGCCGGTGGGCGCTTCCACCGCGGCCGTGTTCCCGGTCGATCCGATCGTGGCCATCCCGCCGTCGGCCGAGCCGCCCGACGCGGCCGCGCAGCGGCGCGAGCTCACCGCCGAGGCCGCGCGCTGGGTCGCCCGTTGGGAGGGTCGCCGCCATCGCGCCTACACCGATCTCCAGGGCAATCGCGCCGTGGGCATCGGCTGCAACCTCGACAACGGCGACGCTGCGGAGCGCCTGTCCGCCGTCCGGGCCGATTACGCCGACGTGCGTGGCGGCTCGGGCACCCTGACCGATCGCCAGATCGATCGCCTGTTCGCCATGGATCTGGAACGCGCCCTCGCCGCGTCCGAGCGGCTCACGCCCGATCTGCACGAACACCCGCTGGTCGTGCGCCTGCTGGTCATCGATCTCGTCTACACCGCCGGCCCGACCGGCTTCAGCCGCTTCGGCACCACCCGCGAGGCGCTGGCGAGGCGCGACTACGCGACGCTCGTCGCCGCCCTGCCCCGCACCCGCTGGTACCGCCAGACCGGCCGTCGCGCGCAGGCGCACATCGCGAATCTGCGCGCGCTGATCGAGGGCGCGCCCTGAAGCCACCGCCGACGTGACCCGCCGGCGCGCCGCGGCACACTGCGGTGATGGCGGAGGAAGCGCTCGTCCTGTTCGACGGTGACTGCGCGATGTGCAGCGCGTGGGTGTGGTTCGTGCTCGATCGCGATCGCGCGGCGCGCTTCCGCTTCGCGCCGCTGACCTCGGCGCTCGGCGCCGAACTGCGCCGCCGGCACGGGCTGGAGCACATCGATTCGATCATCCTGGTCGAGGGCGAGCGCGCATGGGTGCGCTCCGGCGCCGCGCTGCGCATCCTGCGCAGCCTGCCGCGCTGGCGGCTGCTCTACGCGCTGGTCGTCATCCCGCGCTTCCTGCGCGACGCGGTCTACCGGCTGATCGCCGCGCATCGGCGCCGGATCGTCGCCGGCGCGTGCCGGCTGCCCACGCCGATCGAGCGCGCGCGCTTCCTCCCGTGATCGCGCACGTGCGATATCCGGCGTGGATCGGTCCTGTCAGTCGATCGGCGCCTTCCCGTCCTCGCGCCGCCAGGCGCGGCCTTCCCAGTCGATGTCGGTCTCGGCGAGGAATTCGAGGTTGTCGATGATCACCCAGCCGTTGGTGCGCTCGGCCTCCTCGCGCGCCCACGCCAGCGCGGCCTCGCGGCTGGCGAACAGCGACACCGGCTCCTGCTCCTCGCCCTGCAGGACGACCCAGCCTCCATCGATGATCGGGTAGATGCGGTAGATATGCGTCGTCAGGATCATGGCGAACCAATCCATTCGTCGGCCGGACGCGCTTCAGCAGCTGAAACGTGCGCGGTCCGAGTTCTGTGATTGTAGACCGCTATGGACCCGCCCCGGCAGGGTCTCTCGGTGGTTCTACACTTGGCGGCGCCGGGGCCTCACCACCACGTGCGCCAGCCGACCCCCGCGGCTCCATCGCCATGGTCCTCGCCGTCGACGAAGCCCAGACCGACATCGTAGAACGCTGCGAGATCGATCAGCAGGGCGTTGGACCGCGCCAGCTCGACCTCGACGTGCAGCGTCGCCGACCATGTCTGCCAATCGGCCGGCGCGTACAGCGGCCCTCCTGGTTGCTGGAGCCCGTCGGGCTGGGTGCCGACGGCGTTGCCGTCGTCGGCGTTGCGCCAGCCGCGTTTCTCCCACGCGAAGATCAGCGCCGCGGCGCCGTCGCCGGCGAAGCGACGCTGGATCAGCACGCGCGCCGCGGCGCTGTTGCCGCCTTCCGGGACCCCCAGCGACAGGTTGCGGTATTCCCATGGCCATGTCGGGTGGTCGTGCACCGCGCTCTCCGCGCGCGACCACTCGAGGCACAGCCGCCAATCCTGCTGGCCGGTGACGTCGACCCAGTCGAGCCCCGCGAGCCAGGCGGCCCCGTGCGGATGCAACGCCGAGCGGTCGGCGTCGCCGAGATCGTCGACCGCGTACTCGCCATACAGCGCCACGGTGCCCGGCATCAGGCGCAGGCCGATGCCCATCATGCGGTTGCCATCGGGATCGCGCGGGTCCTCGTCCTCGGCGGGCGACAGCAGCGCCACGCCATCCGAGTCGGTCCCGCCGCCGGCCTGCGTCGCGAGCGCGAACGACAGCGACACCCAGTGCCAGCGCGCGGCGACGCGGTACGCGGCGAGCCACGGATCATCCGGCGTCGGCCGCGCGTCGTCGAGCACGCCGCCGATCAGCTGGTAGTCGACGGCGATGTCGCTGGTGCCGAGCAGCCACGGTTCGAGCGGCGCGATCAGCGCGTGCGGGAAGCCGCGCCACATGCGCCCGAGCACCGCGCCGCCGAACACGCCTTCGCCCCACTGGATCGGCTCGTTCGACGCCGCCAGCACATGGCCCGCGCCCCACACGCCGACGGTGCCGCGCAGCACCGAGCTCACCGGCGCGTAGCGGTGGTCGGGATCGCTCCCCGTCCAGATCTGGCGCGCATCGCCATTGGGCACCGGCTGGCGGTCGCCGTCGAGCGCGAACAGCACCTCGGGGCGCAGGCTGAGGAACGCGTGCGGGATGGCGACGTGCTTGTCGGCCTCGATCCGGCCGCGGCCGCCGTCGTAGGCGGGCGCCAGGCCTGGCGCATACGCGGCGCGCGCATGGCCGCTGGCCAGCACATCAGCCTCGAGCGCGCCCCACCAGCCCGGCGCCACCGGCCGCATGTGCCGCCCGAACCCGGGGAAGAGCGCGCCATCGTCCTGGGCGGCCTGGCGCTCGTCCCAGTCGAAGTTCCAGGCGCGGTCGCGCCACAGCCACGCGGCGTCGTCGCTCGCGATCGCCACCATCATCGGAACGCAGAGCGACGCGGCGCGGAGCATCACGTCACGCTGCGCGGCAGCGGCTGGGGGTCAACCGCGCGGCGGGGACTTCGCCGCCGCCCCGGCGGGGTCGGAGCCGCGCGGATCGAGGGTCAGTTCATCGCGATGAGCACGGTCTTCTGGCGGACGCCGTGCTCGCGGGCGATGCGCACGCATTCGTCCTCGCTGCGCCAGCGCCCATCGGGCGCGCGCCGCGGGATGCGCAGGTCGAGGTGGACCGTGCCGCGTTCCCACGACTGGCGCATCGCGCCGCCGGTGTCGTCGACCGGCGCTTCACCGTAGCCCGGCACGCGCAGCACGGTGCGGTAGGCGATGGCACGCGGATCGGCGGCGATGCCCGCCTGGCGGAACGCGTCGGTTCCGGTCGCGGTGACATCCGGATCCTCGTCGCATTCCTCGCGCCGCGGCGTGTAGGCGGTGATGGTCGCCGGGCAGGGGAGCCAGCCGCGGCCCTCGACGTCGACCAGCGTGCCGAGCGCGAGGCCGTAACCGATGCCGTCATGCACCACGAAGCGGCGATGCCGCGCGACGGCGGCGTCGGCCGCGATGTGCCGCGCCGGCAGCCGATCACCGCGCAGGCGGTGATGGGCGATCGCCGAGCTCAACGCCGCGCGGTCGCCGTAGGCGGCCCCGGTGGCGTCCTCGGACGCCGATGCGGCCGACAGCAGCGTGAGCAGGAGCAGCGCGAGAGGTCGGGCAGGCATCCGGGACTCCGATGACCATTCCAGTGACGATGACCACGCCATTCGGACCAGCCGCGAGTATCGCAGGTTCCTCGCGGCCTCAACGTTCCGCTCCTCCGCTTTCAACGTCATGGTTCCCGGCACGCCGCGGGAAAATGTGAGCGCGGCGCGCGATTCGTGATCGGCACGCGTCGCAACCCGTGCTGTCGGCGACGGTTCGCGCGCCGTCGCCTTGTCGCGCGCCCGGCGTCGCGCAGGGTGCGCGCCATGACCGCCACGCCGGAACGCACCACCACCATCCTCGCCGCCCTGCACGAGGTCCCGCCCTCGGTCGTCGCCGAACCGGATCCGCTCGGCGCCGGGCTGTTCCTGCGCGTGACCGCGCCGACGCGCTGGTCACGCCACGTCTTCACCCTCGGCCGGCTGCCGACGCTCAGGCGCTTCGTCGCCTGGTACCGCAACGAGCCGTGGTGGATGCGGCCGCTGGTCGGCACCGCCACGCGCCAGATCCCGGTCGAGACCCAGGGCGTGCTCTGCGAGCTGGGCGACGGCCGCTTCGCGCTGGTCGCACCGCTGATCGACGGGGCGATGCGCGCCGCGCTCGAAGGCGCGGCCGACGGCACGCTGCGCCTGGTCGTCGAGAGCGACGACCCGGCCACCACCGCGACGAGCGCGCTCGGCGCGTTCATCGCCGTCGGCGACGATCCGCACGCGTTGATGGCGCCCGCCGCCGCCAGCGTCGCCGCGCGCATCGCCAACGCGCGCCTGCGCCGCGACAAGGCGCTGCCGGCGTTCGTCGGGCGCTTCGGCTGGTGCACCTGGGATGCGTTCTACCACGAGGTCAGCCAGGCGAAGGTGCGCGACGGCCTGGAGAGCTTCCGCGCGATCGGCGTCGAGCCGAGATTCCTCATCCTCGACGACGGCTGGCAGTCGGTCGCCGAGCGTCCGACCGGCGAGAAGCGCCTGAGCGCGTTCGCCGCCAACGAGAAGTTCCCGGGCGACCTCGCGCCGACCGTGCGCATGGCCAAGGACGAGTTCGAGGTGGTCGAGTTCCTGGTCTGGCACGCGTTCATGGGCTACTGGGGCGGAGTCGACGCCGCCTCGCTGCCCTACCGGGTGGTCGACACGGCGCGCTCGTTCTCGGGCGGCGTCCTGACGCACCAGCCGCACGCCAACCGCATGTTCGGCTCCGAGCACGGCCTGGTCGCGCGCGACGACATCCACCGCTTCTTCAACGACTACCACCGCCACCTGCGCGGCCAGGGGGTCGACGGCGTCAAGGTCGACGGGCAGTCCTCGCTCGAGGCGTTCTCGCGCGGGCAGGGCGGGCGCGCCGACCTGATGCGGCTGTGGCACGAGGCGCTCGAGGGTTCGACCCAGGTCCACTTCGCCGGCAACCTCATCAACTGCATGTCGTGCTCGACCGACGCGATCTACGCGACCGCGGCGTCGACGCTGTGCCGGTCGAGCGTCGACTTCTGGCCGGACCAGCCGCTGACCCACGGCATCCACCTCTGGGCGAATGCGCAGTTCGGCATGTGGTTCGGCGAGTTCGTCCATCCCGACTGGGACATGTTCCAGTCGGGCCATCCGATGGGCGCGTTCCACGCCGCCGGCCGCGCGGTCAGCGGCGCGCCGATCTACGTGTCGGACAAGCCCGGGCGGCACGACGGGGCGCTGCTGCGCAAGCTCGTGCTGTCCGACGGCAGCGTGCTGCGCGCCGACCAGCCCGGGCTGCCGACGCGCGCCTGCCTGTTCGCCGATCCGACGGCGGGCGACGCGCTGCTGACGATCTTCAACCGCAACGGCGACGCCGGCGTCGTGGGCGCGTTCAACGCCCGCTGGCACGAGCAGCCCGCCGAACGCAAGGCGCTGGCCGGCGCGGTCTCGCCCGCCGATATCCACGGGCTCGCCGGCGACGACTTCGCGACCTGGACGCATCACGGCCGGGCTCTGCAGCGCGTGCGTCGCGACGGCCGCGTCGACCTGCTCGTCGACGAGCTCGGCAGCGAGATCGTGACCGTCGTGCCGATCGCCGACGGCGTCGCGCCGATCGGCCTGGTCGACAAGTTCAACAGCGCCGGCGCGATCACCGCCAAGGGACCCGACCCGCGCGGCGGCTACCGCGTCGCCCTGCGCGACGGCGGCGAGTTCGTGGCGTGGTGCGCGGCCAGGCCAGCGCGCGTGCTGGTGGATGGCGTCGCCGTCGAGCCGACCTGGAATGCGTCGAGCAATGCGCTGTCGCTGCAGATCGCCGTCGGCGGACCTCGCGAGGTGCGGTTGCTGTAGGCGCTGCTGCGGGCAGCGGACTCATGGCTGGCCGCGCGCCAGCGGCGCTGCACGCGCCGATCCCCGCGGGCACCGGCGCATGCCGACCGCGCTGGAAGCCGGCGTCTCAGCGCAGGACGACGCGCGCGATCGAGCCGGGGGTCAGGGCGCTGGCATCGTCGACGTCGATGCGCAGGCGGATGGCGGTCGATTCACGCGGCATGGTCTCGCGCAGGCGTTCGGGCATGCGCACCTCGTGCCAGCCGTCGACCGAGAACGCGCCGGGGCGGCCGGCGCCGCCGCTGGGATACACCTGGGCCACCGTCGCGCCGACCAGGCGGCTGGCCTTGCCCGGCGGGACGTAGGCGTCGATCCACAGCTCGCCGCGGTCGATCACGCTCATCACCGGCTCGTCCTTGGGCAGCGTCGATCCCGGGCCGGCGGCGATCGACTGCACGACGCCGTCCGACTCGGCGCGGATCTCGGTCGGACCGGCGAGCACGGCGAGGCGGGCGATACGCATCTCGAGCTCGGCGATGCGCGATCGCGCCTGGACGAGGCGCTCGTCGGCGGTGCGGCGCGCGCGCTCCAGCGCCAGGCGGTTGACGTCGACGGTGAGCTGCGCGTCGCGGTACGCGGCGAGCGCCTGGCGTTCGTCGCCGGCGACCGCGGCCTGCAGCGCGACCAGACGGCGGACCTCGTCGAGCCGGCGCCCGGCGCTGGCGGCGCGTTCCTCGAGACGGACCTGTTCGGCGCTCAGCTCCTCGGCCTGGCGCGCGCCGTCGGCGGTGCCGGCGTCGCCGTCCGGACCGGTCAGGCGCGCCTGCTCGCGCGCCAGCTCGTGGCGCGCGCCGTCGAGCTCGACGCGCGCCTCGTCCGAGCTGATCACGTAGAGGGTGTCGCCGGCGCGGACGAGGTCGCCGACCTCGACGTAGACCGCGTCGATGCGCGAACGCGCCGGGGCGCTCAGCGTGCCGACGTGTCCGGTGACGACGCCGTAGGCGTGGATCTGGCGGCTGCTCCACCACAGGTAGAGCAGCGTGATCGGCGACGCGCAGGCGATGGCGATGAGCAGGCTGCGGAAGATCGGGTAGCCGCGGACCTTGTGCCTGCGGTTCGCGTCCTGGACCGGTTTGACCGGCTCCTTGATCGTGTCCGCCTTCAGGAAGCTCATCTTCATGGCGTGATCCCGTTCACGGCGTCTCGGCGGGCGGCACCGCCTCGTGCAGGGCGAGTCCGGCGAAGCGGCCGTCGTCGCGGTGTCGTTCGATCAGGCGCGCGCGCAGCGCCGCGATCTCCTCGGCGCGCCAACCGGCCAGCGTCTCGCCCGCGGGCGCGGCGGCGCCGAGCTCGAGCCCGATCTCGAGCGCCTTCGGCCAACGCGCGAGCGCCTCGTCGGTGCGCTCGGCGATCCACGCCTCGCGGTCGCCGTAGGCCATCAGCGTCACGCCGTCGACGATCCCGGACAGGCGCTCGACCAGATCACCCATCTCCGGTCGGAAGTACTGCGGCGGGCAGTCGGCCCAGATGGTCAGCGCCGGCAGCTCGCGCCGCGCGGCGGCGATCAGGCCGATCCACCGGGTCGCCAGCGCGTCGCGCGCCGCGGCGTCGCTGCGCCACTCTTCGCGCGCGTGCGGCTCGATGTCGAGCTTGAGGCCGGCGAGGCGCGGCGCGAAGGCGGCGAAGCGCTGGTTGAATCCGGCGATGCGCCGCGACCCGAGCGCGATGGCGGCATCGCCGCCGTCGTCGAGCCACTCCGGCTCGCCGAGCAGCGCCCAGACCTCGATGTCCTGCGCCGCGCAGCGGTCGATGAACAGCGCCAGGCGCTCGGCGGCCTGGGCATCGTCGAGCAGGCGCGCATCCGCTTCGAGGTAGGCGTAGACGCGCTTGACCTTGTCGCCGACGCACGCGGCGAGCCACGCGTCGATGCGCGCGTCGTCGTCGATGGTCGCGCGCGCCTGCCACAGCCAGCGCGCGATCGAGCCCTGGGCGACGCGCGACGCCTTGATCGGCTGCAGGTCGTCGCGCAGCGTCGCGGCGATGCCGAGCTCGCGGTAGAGCCGCGCGCGGCTGACCGCCAGATCGGCCCTCGACGCGAGGGTCGCCGCCAGCGTGCGGTACCAGCCGGTGTGCGCCTTGATCAGGTCGCCGCGATCGACGTCCGCGCGGTCGTTGGGCATGCCGATCGCCAGGTGGAGGCGGGCGACGCGCAGCGCCTCGAGGCGCGACGCGAGCTCGGCGCGGCGTACCTCCAGGTAGCCGCGCGCCTCGTCGTGCGCCGCGAGCGCCTCGTCGAGCTGCGCCGACACCGCGTGCGCCTGCTCCTGCGCGTCGAGCTCGAGCGCGTCCGCCAGCGCGCGCCAGCGCTCCTCCTTGAGCTCCTCGCTCTTCCACGAGCGCAGCGGCAGCTCGCCGTTGAGGCTCATGGTGATGTAGTCGTCGACCGGATCGACGAAGCGCTTGCGGACGTGGCCGTAGGCGACCGAGACGTTCGCGGTCGGGCGCTGGCCCTCGGCCTTCTTCTCGTAGAACGCGGCGACCAGCGCGCGGCGCGCGGCGCGCAGGCGCGGGTGGTTGAGCAGCGCGGTGCGGCGCAGCTCGGGGAAGGACGCGTCGCCGGCGAGGTCGAAGCGGAACGGATCGTCGGCCAGCGCCAGCGGCACGTCGGGCGGCAGGTCGGCGAGCTCGCGCAGGCGGTCGCAGGCGTAGGCCAGCTTGCCGCGCTCGATCTTCTCGTCGACGCGGGCGAGGGCGATCTCCTCGTGCGCGTCGAGGATCTCGGCGCGGCTGATCTCGCGCTCGCCGGCCATCGTCATCAGCCAGCGCACGCGTTCCGACGCGTTGCCGACCTGCTCGGCGCGCACCGCCAGCGCGGCGTGGTGGCCGGCGGCGCGGAAGTACCACTCGGCGGCCTCCGACAGGCGCGTGTTGAGCTCGTCGGCCAGGACGTCGCGCGCGATCTCGGCGCGGACGCGCCCGCCCTCGGTCAGCGCGTTGGTGCGCGGCAGCTCGAAGAGCGGCTGCACCAGCCCGAGCAGGCCGCGTCCGAGCCCGGCGGCGAGCACGTCGCCCGCGCCGGCGCCGGGCACCGCGAGCAGCACGCCCTGCGCGGCGGTGTAGTCGAGCGACCAGGTGAGCTTCGGCCAGCGCGCGAGATCGATCTGGCGCGCTTCGATCAGCGCGGCGGCGAGCAGCGCGCGGCGCTTGTTGATCGACGGGTTGCGAGCCGCGACCAGCCCGACGACCGCGTCGAGGTCGTAGACGCGCGGCAGCTCGATCAGCTGCGGGACCACGCGGCCGTCGGCGACGCGCCCGGCGAGGATCGCGCGCAGCGCGCGGCGCGGACGGGCCGACGGGCCGACGAAATCGCGGCGCGCGCCGGTCGCGGGCTCGATCTCGCTCAGGCGCCAGACGCCGGCGATGTCGGCGGCGAACAGCAGGCGGTCGTCGATCCAGCGCGGCAGGCGGACGTCGAACGGCTGCTCGGCGAAGACCGCCGCGGGCTCGCCGCCGGACAGGGGGACGGTCATCAGCCGGGCCGCGCGGTCGCCGTCGCGCCGCAGGAAGGCGACGCGGCCGTCGGGCATCGGCACCGGGCTGGAATCATGCGCCGGGTCGTCGGTCAGGCGCGCGCATCCGACGACGATCGGCGTGCCATCGTCGCCGACACGGAAGTCGAAGCGCACGATCTCGAGCTGGTCGTCGCGGGTCAGCGTCTTCCAGGCGCAGGCGCGCACGAGACTGAAGGCGCGGTCCTGGTCGCCGGTGCGGACGATGCCGGCGGAGATCGCGTCCGGCGAGGTGACCTCGACGACCTCGAGCGCGGCCGGATCGACGTACGCCAACGCCGGCTCGCCGCCGGCTTCGCTGGCGCTCAGGCGGTAGAACACCGCCGCGCCGGCGTCGACCAGCGTGGCCGAGGCGGTCTCGTCCAGCGGCTCGGCGCCGTCGGCTCCGAGGCAGAAGGCGGCCGGCTTCGCGTCGCTCGCGGCGAGCGCCTGGATCAGCGCGCGCTGGCCGGCGTCGAGCGGCTCGACGAGGTCGGCGTAGACGCGGCGCTCATCGGCCAGCTCGGCGCGCTCCCGCGTCGCCGGCGCGCCGGCGCGCCCGCACGCCGCCAGGCCGAGCCCGAGCCACGCCGCCAGGATGCCGCCGAGGGCGAGGTCACGTCGCGACAGAACGGTGCCGGGACGGATCATCGGAGGAGTATAGCCGACGATGCGCGCGCGCCGCAAATCGCGCCGCAAGGCGTTGCGCCGGCGGCGATTGGCGGTTTCAGCGGCCCGGGCCGGGGCCGTCGTCCGTGCGTTCGACGCCGCCGCGCTCGAGCGGCAGCGGATCGGCGGCATCGGGATCGAAGCCGAGCAGGCCCTCGCCGGCATCGCCTTCCGTGCCATCGGCCTCCACCATCGGCGCCGCCAGGCAGTCGAGCGCGTCCTGGATCAGGTCCTGCCAGGTGCGGTACTCGTCGCAGAAG